>Ga0209066_10000944_pt1 | contig 40161 bp, 47 predicted proteins | sample All_14_2_FD_187198 | JGI IMG/M metagenome (GOLD analysis project Ga0209066, IMG submission 187198) | Freshwater microbial communities in response to fracking from Pennsylvania, USA - Allegheny Zone_MetaG_DW_15 (SPAdes) (version 2) ... | reverse complement strand
CACGATACAAACGCCTAGGCCCGGTCAAAAACCGGGCCTAAAACTTTTCCGCGGGGTGGAGCAGCCCGGTAGCTCGTCAGGCTCATAACCTGAAGGTCGCAGGTTCAAATCCTGCCCCCGCAACCAATCATTTCAAGGCCTTAGCGTCACAAGCGCTAAGGCCTTTTTCGTTCGTGGAAGCACAGCGGAAGCAAGTGCGCGGAAACGGCAGCGCATTATCTGCCGGTTTTGGCGCGGGTGCGCTGGGGCATCTCATCTGGGCCGGAAGCGGAAGGGCCGGTTTGAGAGATGGGGCGGTAAAGTGGACCTTTGGAATTGGGTGCAGTGGCACCGTAACGGGATGGGGTGTTGATCGTCCGCGTTTTGCACGGCGCACGGAACTTGGCGGAGGCATTCGGGAAAGATTGACCTGATGCGATTTTTGGTGGAAGCTTCGCGCGAAATCACAAACACTTCGATTTAAGAGGTTCCGTTATGGAAAAACGGTATGCGAAACCTCCGCAAGACCCGCCGCTGACGAAGAGCTTGCGCGAAGGGGCGATGGATTCGGTCGATGTGCGGCGTCCTCCCGAAAGACCCACGCCGAAGCCTCCGACGCAGCAACCGCCTGCCAACACACCAAAGAAGTAGTTAGATGCTGATGGTCACCTTGGCAACAGGCCAAAAATAAAGTAGTGCCCAAATAGCAACACCAACAACAGGGGCGGCGCAAGCGAGCGCCGCCCCTCTCTTTTGGAGCTTACTGCATCGCTTGTTGACGCCGACATTGTGGTCGATCCGCTCTTGGTAATTTTGTGCATGGTATAAAAGGGTTTCTGCACGCGAACCAAACAAAGTCTCGCCAGTCAGCCAGCTTTTCGGATGAATGCCCGCGACGTGAAAGTTTGTCGGCCAAAGAGCTGCGACGCAAAACAGGCTGCCGACGAACAGAAACAGGGCACAAATAACCCCGCCGCCAATGATTGCCGCCCCCATCCCACTACTCACGGCGGCAGCAACGGCGGCTAAGGTCGCAACGGTTCCCGTAGTGAAAATGCCCGCCAATGTGGCTGCCCTTTGATCAGCAGCAATGCTGATCGTCAGCATGGATTGCAGGTGCAGCTCCGACAGCCGAATAATTTCTTGGGCGACCTCGATGGGCGCGCGCTTGTAGGCGGAACTCATGACGGCACCTCTTACCTTCACACCTTATGCGGGGAACGGAATAACATTTTTTGCAGGCCGTGATTGCAGGATATTTTCCAGATATGCGGCCCACGCGTCGAGGGCACCGCGCTTCTCCGAGACATAGAGTTAAGGTGACGCGCTCCACTCAGTTCGGCAAAGTCCGCTATCGGAAAATCTGTGCCCCCTTCGGAACGGCGGGTTCTAGGTGACGGGGATGCCCAAGCCACCATTCGATTTGGCCAGTGCAAGGCGACCGCGTGTTACGACATATCGTAACCGAGTGTGGGGGCTTTCTGCGGAAACGTGCTGGACTGCGGGGTCAAGGTCGCCCATTCATGTGTCGACTGTGAGCGGAAAAAAGGGGTGCTTTGATGGCAGAGCGTAGGGCGATACCGGCTGCAACACGACTACGCTTATTTGCTGCAGCTGCCGGCCACTGCCAAAAGCCGGATTGCCTTGATGCCTATTCCCAGTCGAAATGGGCGGCGACAAGCACATTGCTGAAATGGCGCATGTCATCCCCCATGGCGATGCCGGGCCGCGCCATGAAGACCGACCGACTGGCGACTTCGACGCAGATTCGTTCGATAACCTGATCCTTTTGTGCCCGACATGTCACACGAAGATCGACAAGGACCCCGAGGCTTATCCTCGCAATATGCTGCTCGAATGGAAGCATCGTCACCTCGCGAACTTGGCGCTCAAGCAAGGGATCAGAGCATATGGCGATCGTGGGCAGGTGCGGCAGGCAGTTGCCCGCATACTGGCCGAAAACAGGGCCATCTGGGAAAGATATGCGCCCGTGGACGGATCAGACTTCGACTATGATCCGGAGTCCGAGGCTGCGGGGGCGTGGGGGCTGCGGATGAGGAGCGTAATCCTGCCCAATCACCACCACGTTCAGGCGATCATCGAGGCCAATCTCGGGCTTGCCACTGACGAAGAGCGTCGAACCTTCGCGGAATATAAAGAGCATGTGCGAGGCCTGTCAGAGCGCCACGTATGCGGTGTCGCAGGTCGCGCAATTCGTTTCCCGGCATCGATGGAAAGAATCTTCTCATGAGATGGCAGATAAAGTACGCGCTCGAAAAGTTCGCACGGCCGGGGCGTTCAACCGCAGAGCACGTGGAGGGCGACCTGATCAAGGTCGTGACCCAAAACCAGCCGGATGTGCTGGCGGCAATATCCCCTGATGACACGATCGATGAGGCCATCGCGATCCGTTACAGGGAGCAATTCCCCGAGTTAGATTTCCTGTGTGGCTATCGGGCGAGTTGCGTCTGGGAAGGTAGTGCGATCCAGTACCTTGAAGAAAATCGCGTGGGCTGGGGGAATTTGGGGACGCTCTGCTCGGCTGCCCTAGAGGGAAATGCCACCAGTGCGTCCCACAAGGCCTACAAATTTTCGGACAGGCTTCTTCGTCAAGCTGTCCGCGTGGTACAGGTCGTACGGGAGTTCGACCGCGTTCACCGTGTCTCTCTCAAGGGCGGGGGCACTCTCAGGATAGGCATGATCGCGGAGTACGAACCCACCGCTGATACTGTCCGCAGCCTTTGGGAACGGTTCGGTCCGGTAGATGTCGTGTGGAACATCAATCCCAACAGTAAACCCACGGACGAAGCGATTGATGCAGGACGAGAGCTCGGATGCGAGGTGCTGAAATGGGACGAGCTGAAGGTGCTCATGAGAATATCCTGATGACGTCCAGCGAAATCGCCGCCCATCTATTGGGATCATGCGATTCCCTGGCGCATTTCGATTCATACATGTTCGGTTCAACGTTGAATGGCATTGGCGCGGATATAGACATTCTGATCGTTGGCCCCGGCGGTGAGGCCCTTTCCCAGCTCAAAAAGGAGATGCGGTTGGCGGGTCAAAATCTGCCGCTTCACGTTCTCTACATGCAGCCTTCAGAAGCGCGCGACACCGGGTTCGTGGCTAAAGAGAAGTGTGTCCCGCTCGCGCAGCTGGCTTTGCCTAGGAAGTCATGAATTGGTGAAGCTAGTCACAGGGGCGGTCATTCACACTCGTTCAGCCCCACTGTGGGCGAATGACCGGTTCCGAGACGCATAAACCAGGCAGGAACATCGACAATGAGCGCAAAGCAGGCCTAAACTAGGAGCCGCATCGGATGGTATCCAAGCGGTCCCCAGATTTTGAAATTCATCCCTGATCCCCAACCACACAAAGGCCGATGGTGTGACCCACCACAAGGGCCATATTGCGTTGCAAAGCAACTTCACGCTCGATTTCCAGCACTTGACCGGGCGTAAAGCCTGAGCGGTACTCAAACAGATTCCACGCCGCCGCCTGTTGGGTCGCTTCCCATATGGGGGGATGTTCTGGCGGCTGATGTTGCTGTCGGTTTGATGGTCGGCAAGGAAACGAACGCTTTCCAAAGTGTTGACGATCACATCGCTGATGCTGGTTTCGAAATCATCGAAAGTGCGGATGCGGTATTTGTCCTTCAGCTTTTTCTTGCCTGCACGGACTTCGACGCAGCAAACCTCTTGGCTCAGATTATGGGGATCAGCGCCCCAGCATGTCCCCGGCCTGCGCGGGCGTGACGATGGGGACGGGGAATTCCTGTGTCAGGGCCAACAAATCGCGGTCGCCGGTCACCAGCGCGTCGGCACGCCCGGCGATTGCCAATTCCAAAAACGGATGATCGAAGGCATCGCGGCATTGGGGGATGGTCGGCGGCGGATTGGGGATGGTCACCGTTTCGCACCAGGGCAGGTAATCGGCCAAGATCGCTTGGCGGTCCGGCTCGGTTAGGCGGAATTTGGGATAGGTCAACACCCGCAGCAATTCGGCGGCGGTGTCGCGGCTGACCAAGGGCGTGAACGCCCCCGATTGCCACGAGCCGCGCAGCCATGCCACGGCCCCGCTTTGGAACAGCAGGGCCGACAGCAAGACGTTGGTGTCCAGCACGATGCGCGGGCGGTTCATGCCCCGCGTCGCGCCCAATTCACCGCATCGGCGATGTCGGCATCATCCATGCCCAATTCGGCCAGTTTGGCGCGCACCGCATCGGCTTGGTTGATGCGTACCGGCGTCAACACGATGCGTCCGTTTTCCTCGGTCACGTCGAAATATTCCGCGCCCGGATAATGCGACACCAACGCCTTGGGCAGGGTCAGTTGGTTTTTGGCGGTCAGTTTTGCCAGCATGGCGGCCTCTTGGTAAGGAAGTAAGGAAATTCTACTCACGACGCGCCGCCATGGCAAGGGGCTGCGTCGTCGATGAAGCGATAGCGTTGCAGCGCCCGTTTGCGGCTTTCCTGGAATTTCTTAGGCTCCTTGCTCATGAAATCATGCACGGTTTCGCCGATTTCTGCGCTTAAGCAATCCGCATCGGGTTCCGTGCCGCAGGCAACGGAATAGGTTGCGGCAAGACCCTGCATTTGGGCGGTGATGGTTTGTCTCAACTGTTCGTGCCTCACGTCCTTCACCACGCCCGGCGCGGCCCCGCAGGTCATTTCCGCCAAATCATCGGCGACGATGCGGCGCGCGGCCTGCCACACCGTATGATCGGCCCACCGGAACCGTTCGCTGTCGGTGGTGCTGGGGATGGTGTAACGAATGTCGTCCAACGCGCGAGCGAACACATCCCCCGTCTTGTCGTCCAATTGCGCCCAGGCGGTGACGCCCCAACGGTCTTTCAGATGGTCTTTCCCGGCGCGCAATTCGACCCGCCAAATCCGTTCATTGCCGGTCAGGGGCGGCAGGCCTTGGCGGGTGCGGACAGCGTTCCAATGTTCCCACCATTCCGGCTTTTTCTTTTGCCGCACCTCGGCGGATTTGTCGTAGATGATGACTTGGCGACCGGGCATTTTGCCGCACGTCACGCTGGTGACGCGGCCAGACACGCCGTGAACGTCCATTTCGTCCATGTGGTCGGCGCGGCTGGTGTGCGAATGCATGACGAAGGCGTGGGGATCAATTGCGAAGGGCGCGCCGATGACGGCCTCGATCTCCGCATCCAGAAAATCCATGCAGTAATCGATTCGAGATATGGATTCGTCGCCGACCTTGGTCCCGATGGATTCCAAGAAACGGTAAAGCTCGGCGCGGACGCGTCCCAATCCCATTGACGCCAGGGCATTGGACCGCACGGAAACGCGAATGTTCCAATTCGTCGATTTCTGGTTCTTGCTGAAAAACCAAACCGCGCCGGTCGGGCCGGTGTCGCAGATATAGGCGTAACCGCCCTTGGCCCCGGTTTCCGCCACATGCATGCATTCGCCCCGCCATTCCACTAAGGTCTTGGCACGGGTTTCTTGGGCTGCGGCTTTGGCTTGGTCCAGCACGTCGCACAAATCCTGCGGGATTGCGCCTTGAAAGGCCACGTCCAGGCCGTCGAAATTCCAGTAAATGGGCTTCAAGGTTTTCATGGTTTGGCTTCCTTGCGGTTCTAGAGGGGGGTGCTACAAGGTCCCCCCTCTTGGTTTCGTGATATCTTCGATTGCTTCGGTGTGATGGGTTTTGTTCCGCCCTGCCGGGCGTAGGCGGCTGTCGCCGCCCGTATTCCGCCGCCTGCGGCGCGGGGCCGCTTTTCGTTTTGGGGCCGCCTGGGGGCGGCCTGGAACAAACGGGAAGGGCGGGGGAGATCGGAAAAGGAAAAGAGGGCGGACCCGGTTAAGGCCGCCCTCTTGCCCGTATGAGACCATCCGGCCCCAAAACACCCCGTGGCGCGGCCAGCCCCACGGGGCTAAAACGCGTTAGGCGGCGCTGAATTCCGACGTATGGGAAACGGTGTGCGCCTCGATCCAGGCGAGCATGTCGCGGCGGCGATAGCGCACCGAGCGCGCCGACACCTTGACGAATTTCGGCCCGCCGCCGCGCAAGCGCCAATTCTGCAAGGCGCGCACGGTGTAGCCCAAGAAGGACGCCGCTTCCTTTTCGTCGATCAAGGAATCGAAATAAGCGCGTTCGCTGATTTCAGTTAGATTTTTCATCATTCATCCTCTCTCGTTTCATCCCGCAAACTGCCGTTCAGGTCGGTTGCGTTGTTGTGATGGGGAGAGAATGGGCGCAGAAAAACACCCGTAATAGACGCCATGATTAAAATTAATCAGTGCGGATATTCGGCGATAGATGCCTTAATTAAATTAAGAAAAATCAATGAACTGAGGTTTTGTGCGGGGAATCAATGCACCCTGGATGCGCTGGTGCGCTGATTTTCACGCACCTTTGCGGCGTCCCGATTTCTTCCAATGTTCGGGAGCGACGGCATCCCAGAGACGATTGAAAGCGCGTTCGCTGAGGCCTGGAAATCTTTGCATTGCTTCGCTGCACATTTCCGCTTTTCGGGCCGGAGGCGCGGAGGGAAGGGCGATTTCCACCAACCAAGCCCGGCACCTATCCTCAGGTGATGTCTGCGCAAGTGCGCTTTCCGAAACCGGCAACACGGTTTGCAGCCATTTATCGAAATCCTCTTTGTGCAGCAAAACACTCATGCGTCGCTGTCCCGAGCAATGCGCAGGCACGCGGATCAGCGACAAATCCAGGGAACACTTAAAGCCCGGATAGAGCGACCATGAGCGCCAGTCAATGCGCATGCCGCCGGGTTCGTAGGCAAACAGCTTTTCATCCGTCAGGGCCTGGAACAGCAGGCGTTCTGTCCGTTGTTTCCGCGTATGGCGGTCCCAATCTCTTTGCGGGCCGGTCATATCATGGGGGAGGCGATAGAAGACCTCGCGTATATCGGTGCGTGCTGCTTCAAGCTCGTCCATACGCTGTTTAAAGGATGCGATTTTGTCGGCGTTCACGGTTTTGCCGATCTGTCCGTTGAGGGCATCGATCTTCGCGGCGATTTCGTCCAGGCCGTTTTGCAGTTCGCGCCGTTGCGCCTCGATCTCTTCGGGGGATCGGCAAGGGGCAGCTTTGTATTCCTGCGCATCCCATTCGTCGCCGTGCAAGCGGCGTCCCAAGTGGTCGAAGGCGTGCAGCAGAAAATAATGGGCGTCCAAACTGCGCATGGTTTTGTTTGTTCGCATCCAATTAAAGGAAAGGGGTTTGGCGTAAACGCGTCCGTTACGGGGTACATCACCATCAGGCGCAATGAAACTGTTTTCAGCGCAAACCTACCGCTACGAGATCGGCGTAGTTGTGCCGCTACGGGGTTTGAGTCGAGCGGCGCACTGTCTGCGCTTTCCTATGTATCGTATACGTTACGTGGCTTTTCCTCCCATCCGCCGCGCCACTTCCGAGGAAACCCGGTCCGCCGCATTCACCATGGGATCGTCGGCAAGATGGGCGTATCGGGCCGTGGTCTGCACTTGGCTGTGCCTCAGCAATTTGCCGATCATCGGTAGGCTTTCGCCCATGCCCACGGCGCTGGACGCAAAAGTATGACGCAGATCATGGATGCGCACGTCGTCCAGGCCGGCGGCTTTCCGTATACGACGCCACGGCTTTTGCATGTCGGTCAGATGGGTGCCGGGCAATTTGCCGGTGATCACGTAGGGATTGTCGTCGAGCCGTTCGATCTTCGCTAAAGCTTCCAAAACCGCTTCGCCCAAATAGACCCGTTTGGCGCCGGTCTTGGAATCGGGCAGATAGGCGGCGTTGCCCTGGATGTACTCCCATTTCAGGGTTTGGATTTCCCCCAAACGGCACCCGGTCAAAACCAGCAGACGCACGGCGTTGATTGCGGCAAGCGATTCCACCCCATCGGCTTCCAAATCATTCAAGGCCGCTCCCAGCCGCGCCAGTTCGTCCGCCGACAGATAGCGTTCGCGCTTTTCCTCGGCGTATTTCTTTACATGACGGCAGGGATTGGAGCCGTCGGGCCGCAAGCCCCAGATTTCCGCCTGATTGAACATCACCGACAAAACCCCGAGGGTTCGGTTGGCCTGATAGGGAATGTCGCGGTGTTTCATGTGCAGTTCCGCAACATGGGTGCGGGTGACGTCTTCCACCTTCATCAAACCCAAGGCGGGCTTGATGAACAAATCCACGTTGCGGCGGTATTCCTTGACGGTGCCGGGCTTGCAATGGGTGGGGACGTATTCGGACATGAAGCGTTCGCACAGATCGACAACGGTCAAAGCATTGCGGTGACGTTTCGCCTCTTCCGCCGGATTATGACCGCGCGCCGCCGCCGACAACAATTCGCGGGCTTCGGCGCGGGCCTCGTCGGCTGTGACGATGCCGTGCCGTCCGATGCCGTGACGACGGGTGCGGCCCGAGGCGTCGCGGTATTGGATCATATAGGCCTTGAAACCACTGGGCTGAATGCGGATGCCGAAGCCGGGCATGTCTTCGTCCCAAACGAAATATTCCCGCTCGCGCGGCTGCAAGGCATCAATGGTCCGTTTGCTCAGTCTCGGCATGGGGGCGTTTCCGTCTGCATCCGTGGAAGCAATATGGAAGCAAGTGGAAGCGAAATGCAACGGATTTAGGGTGTGTACAGCGTGGCTGTGCGGCTCAAGTGACGCTATAAATGACGTAAAAACAGTACACTATGTCTAGAAACGATAGATCGGCGTAAAAATAATAACCTAACTCATAACCTGAAGGTCGCAGGTTCAAATCCTGCCCCCGCAACCAAATTAAGCCCGTAAGTCCAATGACTTGCGGGCTTTTTGATTCTTGGCGCCAGAAGAGCCGCCAAAGCGGGTAAGCGCAGGGTAAGCGCGCCAGAACAAGAACACGCAGGCTCACGCAAGGAAGCTAATCGTCGAGGATGCTGCGATGAAAGCCTTGATCCCGCCGTAGCATCGCCGTCTGCCCGGTGGAGTGCATCATCGTCCTTCCCGACCGGGTGGAAAGTCGCGCCGATCTGTTGGCCAAATATCGGGGGCTGATGGGGTTGGCCTGACTCAGCCTTTCTTGCGCAGCGCTCCGGTTTCATCGACCAGCCGCAGCGCCGACAATTCCGTCGGGCTGGGCTCGGGGGCCATGTGGGCCTCGGGCGACACCTTCAAATCCCAGCCGGTATTGGCCTTGATCTCATCGATGCTGGAAAAGGCGAACCACTGGTCGAGCCGGAATTCCTTGCTTATCGGGTCGGGGCGCAGGATGCCCAAGGTGGTGACGATGGCCGCCGGGCCGCCGCCGACAAAGCCGAAGCGGGCGCGGGCATCGCCGCCCTCCAGATAACCGGGCGAGCTGATATAGCTGACCTTTTCGGCGAAGCGTTTGGGCTCATGCGTCACCATGATGATGGTACGCTTGGCGCCGCAGGCGATGTCGTTGGCGCCGCCGGCCCCGGTCAGCCGGGTCTTGGGCGGGCGGTAATGATCGCCGATGTCGCCGTCCCAGATGCCGGTGGTGTTGACGTTGCCGAATTTGTCCACCTGGGCGGCGCCGATGATGCCGACGTCGCAGCGCCCCGAGGCGACCAGGAAGCCCAAGGCGTCGAGCGCATTGGTGAAGCTGGTGGCGTTGCTGGAGATGCGGTTGCATTCGATGCCCCAGGGCAGCCCGCCCATGGGGGTGGCGCCATAGACGCCGCCTTCGGTCATCGCCCGCACATGGGGCGCGTGATGCGCTTGGGCGAAGAAGCCGGCCAGCATGGACAGGCCGACGCCGAAGATGGCCAATTCGCCGTCCCTGATCTCGCGCCCGGTGGCGATGGCCATCATTTCCTGGCGGGTATAATCGGTCATTGCACGATCCATTGACGGAAGGGGTCCAGCAAAAAGCCGGTGCTGGTCTGCGACAGGCGGTCGATCTTGTCGCGACCGATCATCTCCAGGTACGAATCCACATCGTCATAGGCATGGACGAAATCGCGTACATAGGCGGCGGTGCCGTCCTCGGTGGCCAAGGCCTTGTTCATGTGCACCATGTGGTCTTCATCGATATCGTAAAGACCGGGCGAGCCCTGTGGCCAGGCGGCGAAGGGCCAATGCACCACCGCCTCGACGACGATGTCGGGGATGCGCACCAGATTGGGGAATTGGCGCATGCAGGCGGTGTCGACGATGGCATCGGCGATCAGCACCACCTTTTTGGCGGCGCGCGACAGCTCGAACCGACTCCATTCGCTACCCAGCATGATGGAATTGCCCTGATCGTCGGCCAAGGTGACGTGAATGGCGGCGACGTCGGGAGTCAGCGGTGACAATGCGCCGATTTCCCGACCGCTGAACGGGTCGATGACGGTGGGGATCTTGGCCGTGGCCGGGTATTGGTCGGGGGCGAAGGCGCTGCGGTGCTGGATGTCGGAACCGATGTTGACGGTGGCCGGGGCGAACGGCCACCCCAGCGCCCCGGCCAGCAGCCGAAGCGGCATGGCTAGGTTGGAATAATCCTCGAGCGCCAGTTGGCCGCTTTCCACCGCCCGGCGCAGGCCGTTGGCGAAGCCAAACACCTCAAGGCCGGAAAAGCCGCATTCGGCCTTGCTGACCGCGCCGGCTGCCGCCAGCAGGTTCAGTTGCTGGGTATTGCAGTGGAAAATGGCGTGCAGGTCACGGCGGTTCTGGCGCAACAATTCACGCCCGAAGACGATGGCGTCCGAGCCCACCGGCAAGGCGGCGCCGCTGGCATATTGCATGCCGTCCCAACTGAAGCGGCGCACCGCTTCAGCCAGGGAGATCAGTTTGCTTGCGCTCATCCCGCCTTTGCCTTGTCGATGGCTTGAACGGCCAGATCGGCGGCGGTGGCGGTATAGGACCGGCAGCGACCGATCAGCTTTTCCGCGCCGAAGCGCTGGCGGCCCTCGGGCGAGCCCAGGTCGCAGCCATCCAGCAGATCGGCGCAATTGGTCGAGCCGAACCGGGTGCGGAAGTCGTCGATGAAGGCTTGCGTGGCCTGATAGGCGGGGCCGGCGGCTTCGCCGGCGCGCGGACGGCCCAGGGCCATGCCGATGCCCATCACCGCTCCGGTCACCGCCCCGCAGGGACCGCAGGTCTGACTGAGGCCGCTGCAAAAGCCGGTGGCGATACCGGGCACCAATTCGCTTTCACGGCCTTGCTGGCGGGCCAGGGCCAGCAATACGCTTTCGGCACAATAAAGGCCGTTGTCGAACAATTGTCCGGCGTCGTCGCCGGTCTTCAGGGTGTCGTCGCTCATGTTCGTTCTACCAATTGGCGCCCAGGCCCAGCAGGACCATGATTTCGTGGCGCAGTTCAGCCAGATAGGAATTGCTGCGGTGGCGAGGATAGGTCATGTCGACCTTCAAATCCGCAACGATGCGGGCGGGCCGTTCGGAAAACACCAGGACGCGGGTGGCCAGGAACAGGGCTTCTTCCACGTCGTGGGTAACCAACAGCGCGGTAAAGCCGGAACGGCGCCACAGATCGACCAATTCGCCCTGCATGGCCAGCCGGGTCAGCGAATCCAGCTTGCCCAGGGGTTCGTCCAGCACCAAAAGGCGCGGGTCGTTGACCAAGGCGCGGGCCAGGGACACGCGTTGGGCCATGCCGCCCGACAATTGGTGCGGAAAAGCCTTGGCGAAACCGTCCAACCCGACCAGACGCAGGGCGTCATCGACCCGGGTCTTGTGGGTTTTCAGCAAGCCGCGTGCTTCCAGTCCCAAGGCGACGTTGTCCCAGACGTTGCGCCACGGATACAGCGTCGGGTCCTGGAACATCACCACCCGCGACGGATGCGGGCCGGTGATGGGGGCGCCGTCTTCCAGCAACTGACCTTGGCGGGGCGGCTCGAGGCCGGCCACCAGCCGCAACAAGGTGGACTTGCCGCAGCCCGATGGCCCCAGCAGGGCGACGAACTCGCCCGGCTCGACCGAGAACGATACGTCGTCCAGAACCTGCAACGGTCCACCGTCCAGGTCAAAATGGTGGCTGATACCGCTGATGTCGAGACTTAGTCCCAAAAGGGCCTGATCGGCCTGTTGTGCCAAGGCTACCATCGTACCATCCCCTTTTGCCACGCCAGCAGGCGATCACGGATTTTGAACAACAGGGCCACCAGGCCAGCGCACATCAGCGCCAGCACCAGCAGCGCTGCATACATGTTGCCATAGGCGCCCCAGCCCTGGGCCCATTGCATGTACCAGCCCAGGCCGGCCTTGACGCCCAGCATCTCGGCCACCACCAGCACGGCGAAGGACGAGCCCAGGCCCATGAACAGGCCGACGAAGACGTGGGGCATGGCCGCCGGAATGGCTACCTTGAACACCAGAAAGCGTGACGACGCCCCCAGCGTGCGGGCGATGTCGTAATAGGCGTTGGCGACACCCGACACCCCCGACCAAGTCAGGATGGCCACCGGAATGCCCGAGGCCAGGGCGACCAGGAAGATGCTGGCGCTGGCGCTGGAGGGAAAGGCGAAAAAGGCGATGGGCAGCCAGGCGGTGGCCGGCAGCGGTCCGATCAGGCGCAGCACCGGATGGCCCCAATAGGCCACCGGCTTGGACCAGCCCAGGCCGATGCCGGCGATAAATCCCAGGCTGGCGCCGATGGCATAGCCCAACAGCAGCAGGCGCAGCGAGTGGGCGACGCTGATTCCCAGCATTTCCCAGTCGCTCAGATAGACTTCCAGCAGGCTTTGCGGCGGATGAAAGAACGGGCGCGGCAGCAGGCCCAATTTGGCGGTGACCACCTGCCACAAGGACACCAATATGGCCAAGGCGATCAACCACGGCCCCAGCGGACGTAGTCGTGCCGACAGGGGCGGAAGACGGCGTTCGGTCAGCGCCGCCGCCGCCAGCACGACGGTCAGCACCGCCAGCAGCGCCGCCAGATGGGGGGTGAAGTCCCAAGTGTCCTCGTCCGGCCACAGCACGGTCAGGCCGGCGGCCCCGGCCCAGGCCAGCACCGCGATCAATCCTTGCCACCATGTTTTGGGCGGGGTTTCGGCGTTCGCCGCTGCCCCAAGGGGCAGCGGCGCGCTCAGCTCAAGCGTTTCAGATGACATCGATGGTGATCCGTTCGGCGAATTTGACCGGGTCGGTGGACGGCTTGATGACGTTGATGACCTTCAGTTCCTCGGTATAGGCGGCCAGCTGCTTGCGCAATTCGTCGCCGGTGGGATGGACGAAGTGGGTGTGGGTCTTCAACAGTTCGATCAGGTCCTCGCGGGTGGCGTTGGCCACATAGGGCTTGTAGACGTCCACCGTCAGTTCCGGGTGATGGGCGGTCAGATCCTGGGCTTCCAGCAAGGCCTTGGTCACCGCCGCCGCCGCCGGGCGGTCTTCCTTGATGAACTTGTTGCCGACGCCGACCAGGCAGCACACGCGGTCGGCATATTCGCTGGTCAGGTTGGTGGCCACTTCGGTCAGGCGTTCGATTTTCAGGAAACGCCAGGTTTCCGGGTCCTGGTGGGCCAAGGCCTGGGCCTCGCCCTTTTCGATGGCCTGGGCCAGCAGGTCGCCGGGATAGACCCGCCATTCCACATCCTTGTTGGGATCAAGGCCGCGCTTGCCCAGCAGCACGGAAAAGAAGTTCTTGGCCGGGCTGCCGATGTCGGACACGGCGATGATCTTGCCCTTCAGGTCGCTGATCTTGCTCACGCCCTGGGTCTTGTCGCCCAGCAGCCGCAGGCAACCGCCATGGGTGCCGCCGGTCAGCTTGACATCGAAGCCCTGTTCCAACGGTTTCAGCCAGCGCAGCGCCATGCCGACGCTGACATCGACCTTGCGGGTGGACAACGCTTCCAGCAACTGGTCGGTGGTGCCGCCGAACTTGACCAGTTCCACGTCCAGGCCGTGCTTTTCGAAGATGCCCAGATGCTTGGCCGCCGCCACCGGCGACAGGCAGGCGGCATTGACGAACCAGCCCAGCTTCAAGGGTTTCAACGAACCTTGGGCGCGGATGATCGACGGCGCGCCGATCACCCCCAGGCCGGCGCCGATGGCGGCGGTGGCGGTGATGGCGGTGCCGCCCAGGAAGGCGCGGCGCGAAACCTTGATCTCGGTCATTGAGTGTTCTCCGTGGTGTTGTGGGGAAAGCTGACCACGCCACCGGGGTTGTCGGTGATGGCCAGGGTTTCGAAGTATTCGATGGTGGGATAGCTGCCGTAGCGGGCCAGGATGCCGTCCAGCCACGGGCCTTGGTAAAAGCGCAGGGCATCGGCGGCGCTGTGCCATTGATAGACGCCGCCGGCCTGACCGCTTTCGTTCCAGATGAATTGCTTGCGGATCAGTCCCGCTACGGCGCCGAAGCCCGGTGCGATGGTTTCGAAATGAGCGCGGCATTGATCGCGCCCGATATGGGCGGGCAGTTGGTAACGGACGATGGCGGTGATCATGAGTTCCTCGGGGTGATGCAGGCCGCCGACACCCAGCCGGTGAACGGGCCGGGGTCGAAGGAAATGGCCCAGGGCAGCGATTGCGGCTGGTCGGGATCGACATGGACGATCCAGGCGCCGGGCATCGGCAGGGCGGCGATGGGACGAGCACCGCCGATGACGATGGCGCGGAACACCTGCACCCCGTCCCAGATCGGCGGATAAAGGGCCACCCGCACGCCGGGCGGCGCCTCGCCCCAGCGGGCCTGGGCCTGCTGGGCGGCGACCACAAGCGCGCCGCCGATCAGCAGGGCGGCCAGGATGATCAGGCGCAGGATCATGCCCGCGGCCGGTCGCCGATGACGATGGAGGCGCGCTCGCCCCAACGTTCCTCGGGGTAGTAGTCCCACACCGCGTGGTGCTGGGTGGCCCAATTGTCCCAGAACAGCAGGGCGTTTTCCGTCCAGTGGATGCGCACCTGGAAGGCCAGGGCCTTTTCGATATGGCGGAACAGCAAGGCCAGCAGGGAATCGCTTTCGTCCTGGGTCAGTTGCACGATGCGGGTGGTGAAGGCCGAGTTGACGTACAGGTAGCGCCGCCCGGTGCGCGGATGGACGGGGGCGACCGGATGTTCGGCGCTGGGATAAACCTTGCCCGCTTCCGGCTTGGCGCCGTAGCCGGCGGTCCAGGCATGGCCGCCGTCATGGATGGCGGTCAGGCCGTCGAGCAGCGCCTTGATCGGCGCCGACAGCGAGTCGTAGGCCAGATACATATTGGCGAAGGCGGTGTCGCCGGCGCCGAAGCCGGGGGTCTTGGTCACCCGCAATTGCGAGCCCCAGATGGGGAACTCGTCGCACGACACGTCGGCATGCCAGCCGTCACCGGCGGTGAAGCGCGACTCCTTGCCGGTCTTCCAGCCCAGAATTTCGGGGTCGGGGGTGGCGCCGGCGACAGCGGTATTGGCGGCCAGTTCATGGCGATGCAGGTTGCCGAAGCGGCGGGCGAAAGCCTTGTGCTGCGCGGTGGTCAGGTTCTGGTCGCGGAAGATGAGGGCCAGATTTTCATCCAAGGCCCGACGGATTTCTTCCAATTGCTCGTCGGCGATGGGGGCCGACAGGTCGATGCCCGAGATTTCCGCGCCGATGGTCGGGGCCAGCCGGGTGACGGTGATGGTCTGATAGGGGCGGCGTTCGCCGGTATTCCAATCGGCAATGGCGTCCTTGTCATTGAAATCGCGATAGAAACTCATGGCGGGCTCCTTAGATGGCGTAGGCGAACGGCGCTTCGGCGTGGGCGAAGAACTCGCCGAAGATGCGTTTGCGGATGGCGATGAATTCGGGGCTGGAGCGGTCACGCGGGCGGTCCAGCGGCACCGGAATGATGGTTTTGACCGTGCCCGGACGCGCGCTCATCACCACCACCTTGTCCCCCAGGAACACCGCTTCATCGATGTCGTGGGTGACCAGGATCATGGTGGTGCGTTCGGCCTGCCAGATGCGCAGGATTTCTTGCTGCATGACGATCCTGGTCATGGCGTCGAGCGCCCCGAACGGTTCGTCCAGCAGCAGCACCTGGGGTTGGTTGACCAGGGCGCGGGCGATGGCGACGCGTTGGGCCATGCCGCCCGATAATTGGTGCGGATGGGCCTGGGCGAAGCCGGTCAGCCCGACCAAGTCCAGGTGATGGGCGACCCGTTCGGCGATTTCCTGCGGGTGCAGGCCGGTCAGGGCGAAGGCGACGTTCTGTTCCACCGTCAGCCAGGGCAACAGACGATGTTCCTGAAACACCATGCCGCGGTCGCGCCCGGGGCCGGCGATGGGGTTTCCCTCCAGGTGGACATGGCCGCCGCTTTGCCGCTCCAACCCGGCGACGATGCGCAAAAGCGTGCTTTTGCCGCAGCCGCTGGCGCCGACGATGCTGGTGAAGCTGCCCTTGGCCACGCTCAGGTCGATGCCGTCCAGCGCCGTCACCGTGCCGGTGGGCAGGTCGAAACGTTTGCTTACGGCGGAAAGCTGGATATGGCTCATGCGCCGCTCCCCTTATAGGCGGCTTTCCAGGTGATCAGCCGGGTCTCAAGCGCCTTCAGGGCGACGTCGAGCAGCTTGCCCAACACGCCGATGCTGATCATGCCGACCAGGACGACGTCGGTTTGCGACAATTGCCGGGCATCCATGATCAGATAGCCGATGCCGGACGAGGCGGCGATCAGTTCGGACGCGACCACGCACATCCACGCCACCATGATGCCGACACGCAGCCCGGTCATGATGGCGGGCAGGGCGCCGGGCAGTACCACCTTGGTGATGAAGCGCAGGCGCGGCACTTCCAGGATGCGGGCCAGTTCCACATAGCGATGGTCGGTTTGGCGGATGCCGTCGATGGTGTTGACCAGGATGGGGAAGAAGGCGCCGAGGAAGATGATGTAGACCTTGGCCACCTCGCCGATGCCGAACCACAGGATGGCCAGCGGTATCCAGGCGATGGGCGGGATCGGCTTGATCAACTGGATCAGCAGGTCGGTGGCGCGATCGACTGGGCGCGACAGGCCGATGGCCAGCCCCAGGGCCAGGCCGGCGATGGCGGCGGCGACAAAGCCTTCCAGCACGCGCAGGACGCTGATGGCCACATGGCCGAACAATTCGCCGCTGGCCGCCAGATGCCAGAAGGCCTGTGCCACCTTGGTGGGCGGCGGCAGCAGGAGGGGGCGGATCAGCCGCAACTCGAACAGGCCCTGCCACAGCACCAGCAGCAGCAGCGGCCCGGCCACATACAGCAGCCCGCGTGCCAACGGGCGCAGCCAGCGGGGGGCAGAGGCCGGTTGCCCGGCCTCCACCGCCAGCGGGGCGTTCAGCACCGCTTCACCGCTCATTTTACCAGCGCCACCTTGTTGACGCCGCGATCGGCCCAGGCGTCGATATCGACCGGGGACTTGATCAGGTTGATGGATTTGATGAACGCGGCGCTTTTCTTCAGCTCGCTGATATCGAAATCGGTCAGCACCGGCGCATAGTCGAACTTGGCGAACACCTTTTGCAGCAATTCGGGCTCGAGCGAGACATCGGCAGAGGCATCGATGGCCGCCTGCTTGGGATCGGCCTTGATGTAATCGGCGCCGCGCTGATAGGCGCGCAGCACCGCCTTGATCTGCTCGGGCTTCTTCTTGATGAACTCGCTGCTGGCGACGATGGTCAGCACGCCGGTCTTGATGCCGGTGCCGTCGGCCAGGACGCGGATGGTTTTCTGCGCCTCGAACTTGGTGATGATCGGCTCCCACACGGCGCCGGCATCGATGGCGCCGCTGGCCAGGGCGGTGGGGATGTCGCCGTTGGGCAGGTTGATCAGCTCGATGTCGGAGAAGGTCAGGCCGCCTTGCTCCAGCACCAGGGCCAGCAGGTGATGGGCATACGAGCCCTTGGTCACCGCCACCTTCTTGCCCTTGAGGTCCACCGGCTTCTTCAGCGGCGAGCCGTCGGCGACGACCACCGCCAGGGATTTCGGTCCCGACGACGCCTTGCCGATCAAGTTGGTTTCCAGGCCGGCGGCCTTGCCGATGATCGCCGGGGTGTCGCCGAGAAAGCCGACATCCTGCAAGCCGGCGGCGAAGGATTCGTTGATCGGCGGACCGGCGGCAAAAGTGGCCAGACTGACGGTGGGCGCCCCGACCTTGGCCAGTTCCTCGTCGAGCCAGCCCTTTTTCTTGGCCAGGAAGATGGGGGCATAGCTGGGGATGGGCTGCGAGGCGATGCGCAATTCGTCGGCCTGGGCCGAGGTGAAGGCGAAGGAAACGGTCAGGCCGGCAACGGCGGCGATCTTGCTGATCTTCATGGTTCAGTCCTAAGTGGCGATGGAGGAGAGGGCGGCGGACAGGTTGTCCAGCCCGGAATGGCGCAGCGGGTAATAGGGCTTGTCCAGGCTGCGGCAGAGGACCTTGACCTTGTGCAGCGCCGAGTGGCTGACGTATTCCACCGGGAACAGCACGGCGTCGGCGCGGCGCACCAGACTGCCCAGGCGGTCGATGCTCTCTTCCATGCCGCCGTCGTGATAGACGAAGCGGCCGCCGCGTTCCTCGATGATCCGACGCACATGCGGCGAGCGGTTGCGTCCGCCCACGTACAAGATGCGTTGTCCCTTCAAATCCTGTTTGCTCATGCCGAAGCCTTTCGTCATGGGAAGCTGTTGCCCCATGGTCGGCAAGATCGCGGCGGGCGTCAATCTAAAAATCTATAATCTACTAGATTTTAGATTCGCGTCGGTTATAGTGATAATCCGGGTGCCACTGGACTGTCCAAGATGACGGACGCTTCCGGTGCTGCAACGGAGGAAACCGACTGGTACGGCACCGCCGCTGGTTGTCGGTGCGGCGGTTTCGGCCATGCTGCCCCCATCTTTCACGCCAAACTTTCGTGTGGTTCAAATGACAGAACAATTGGCAAGTCCCACCGCCTTGGGCGATGTCGCCGCCAGACAACTGGCCAATGCCACCAAGACCGTGCCGCAGATGGCATCGATCACGCCGCGCTGGCTGGTGCATTGCCTGGAATGGGTGCCGGTCGAAGCCGGTATTTTTCGCCTGAACCGGGTCAAGGACGCGTCTCGCGTCACCGTCGAATGTTCAGGCCGCGACGAACGCGACCTGCCGCAGACCTTCGTCGATTACGAGGAAAACCCGCGCGAATATATGCTGAGCGCGGTCAACACCGTGGTCGATATCCACACCCGCGTCTCCGACCTGTACAGCACGCCGCACAACCAGATCGCCGAGCAATTGCGCCTGACGGTGGAAGCGATCAAGGAACGCCAGGAAAGCGAGCTGATCAACAACGCCGAATACGGTCTGCTGGCCAATGTGGCGCCCAATATGCGGCTGTCCACCCGCTCGGGCGCGCCGACCCCGGATGATCTGGATGAACTGATTGCCAAGGTGTGGAAGCAGCCGGCCTTCTTCCTGGCCCATCCGGCGACCATCGCCGCCTTCGGCCGCGAATGCACCCGCCGTGGCGTGCCGCCGCCCACCCTCACCATGTTCGGTTCGCCCTTCCTGACCTGGCGCGGCATTCCGCTGGTGCCGTCGGACAAGGTGAAAATCGAGAACGGTAAAAGCAAGATCCTGCTGCTGCGCACCGGTCAGGCCCGCCAGGGCGTCATCGGCCTGTATCAGCCCAATCTGCCGGGCGAACAAAGCCTGGGCCTGTCGGTGCGCTTCATGGGCATCAATCCCAAGGCTATCGCCTCTTATCTGGTGTCCTTGTACTGCTCGCTGGCGGTGCTGACCGAGGATGCGGTCGGTGTTCTCGATGACGTCGAGGTGAGCAAGTATCATGTCTACAATTACGGCTGACAGCTTGGGCGGGCAGGCGCCCGTCGACGTCGACCTGCTGGCCCGCATGGCTGGCGAGATGTTCCGCGCCTTGCCGGGTGGCGCCGGAATGGGGGCAATCGCCCCCGCCTTCGGCGGTTTCGGTGTGGCCTTGCCGTCAACGCCTTTGCCGCAGGTGCCGGCCCTGGGCGCGGGCCTGCCGGACGAGGCGAGTTTGCGCCAATTGCTGGCCCAGGCGCTGCCGATACCGGCGGCGCCGACAGCATCGGCGGATTACTATTTCCTCCCCGATGCGGCGCAGGCGCGCACCGATACTGTGCCGTTCGACGCCCAGGCGGTGCGCCGCGATTTCCCCATCCTGCAGGAACGGGTCAACGGCAAGCAACTGGTGTGGCTGGACAATGCGGCGACCACGCAAAAGCCGCAGGCGGTGATCGACCGGCTGGCACATTTCTATGCCCATGAGAATTCCAACATCCACCGTGCCGCCCACGAACTGGCGGCGCGCTCCACCGATGCCTACGAGGCCGCCCGCCAATCGGTGCGTCGCTTCCTCGGCGCCGGGTCGGTGGATGAGATCGTCTTCGTCCGCGGCACCACCGAGGCCATCAATCTGGTGGCCCAGGCCTGGGGTCGCCACAACGTCAAGGCCGGCGACGAGATCATCATCACCTGGCTGGAACATCACGCCAATATCGTGCCCTGGCAGATGCTGTGCGCCGAGACCGGGGCGGTGCTGCGGGTGGTGCCCGTCGATGATCGCGGTCAGGTGCTGTTGGGCGAATACCAGAAATTGCTGGGGCCGCGCACCCGGCTGGTGTCGCTGACCCAGGTGTCCAATGCGCTCGGCACCGTCACTCCGGCGGCGGAAATGGTGGCCATGGCTCACAAGGTCGGGGCCCGTGTGCTGGTGGACGGCGCCCAGGCGGTGTCGCACATGCCGGTCAACGTCCAGACCTTGGATGCCGATTGGTACGTGTTTTCCGGCCACAAGGTTTTCGGCCCCACCGGCATCGGTGCCCTTTACGGCAAGGCCGAGGTGCTGGACTCCATGCAGCCCTGGCAGGGCGGCGGCAACATGATCGAGGACGTCACCTTCGAGCACACCCGCTATCACGGGGCGCCGGCCAGGTTCGAGGCCGGTACCGGCAACATCGCCGACGCGGTGGGGCTGGGGGCGGCGCTGGATTACGTCATGAAGATCGGCATGGAGGTGATCGGACGCTACGAACACGATCTGCTGGTCTACGGCACCAAGGTGTTGGCGGAAATCCCCGGCCTGCGCCTGATCGGCACGGCGGCGGACAAGGCCGGGGTGCTGTCCTTCGTCCTTGACGGCATCGAGCCGCAAGATGTGGGCAAGGCCTTGAACCAGGACGGCATCGCCGTGCGCTCGGGCCATCACTGCGCCCAGCCGATCCTGCGCCGTTTCGGCCTGGAAGCCACGGTGCGGCCCAGTCTGGCCTTTTACAACACCCATGCCGAGTTGGATCAACTGGCCCAATCGGTGCGCAAGATCCGCGCTGGACAGAGATAGGGGGATATATGCAGCGTCCGCTTTTGGGGCAATTGCGACTGGTCGGCGGCACCGGCCCGGATGGTCGCCCGAGCGAGGAATCCTTCATCGACGCCCTGTGGCTCAGGCTGCGGCAAGAGGCGAAGGAGGCCTATGCCCATGCCCCCATGCTGGCGCCCTTGTTCGTCGATTCCATCATCAATCAGCCGTCCTTGGAAGCCGCCGCCTTCCACCGCATCGCGGCGCGGCTGAAGAACGAGGTGGTGGGCCTGGGCATCATCGTCGACGCCTTCAACCGGGCGGTGGAGGCGGATGACTATATCTCGCAGGCGTTGCGCACCGACATCACCGCCGTGGTCGAGCGCGACCCGGCCTGCGTCCGCTTCATCGAACCGTTTTTGTACTTCAAGGGCTTCCATGCCCTGCAAACCCACCGGCTGGCCCATTGGCTGTGGAACAGCGACGAACGCGACTTCGCCCTTTATCTGCAAAGCCGGTCGTCCGACGTGTTCCAGACCGATATTCACCCGGCGGCGCGCTTCGGCAAGGGGGTGTTCCTCGACCACGCCACCGGTCTGGTGGTGGGGGAGACGGCGGTGGTGGAAGACGACGTTTGCCTGTTGCAGAACGTCACCTTGGGCGGCACCGGCAAGGAAAGCGGCGACCGTCACCCCAAGGTGCGCAAGGGTGCCATGATCGGGGCGGGGGCGAAAATCCTGGGCAATATCGAGATCGGCGAAGACGCGCGCGTCGCCGCCGGCTCGGTGGTGCTGCGTGATGTGCCGGCGCGGGCGACGGTGGCCGGGGTGCCGGCCAAGGTGGTGGCGCGCAAGCAAGGCGATCCGCTTTACGATTACCTGGATTATTCCATCTGATTTTGCCGCTGCCACAGGCTGGCGACCGGGCGACCGAGAAAATAGCCCTGGACCAGATCGGCGCCCGAATCCTGGGCCAAAGACAATTGGTCCTGGGTTTCGATGCCTTCGCACACCGCCACCGCGCCCAGTTCGTGGATGATCTCGATCAGCCGGGGCAGGATACGCCGGGCGCGGGGATTTTCCACCCCCTGCACGATCATGTTGCGGTCCAGCTTGACGATGTCCGGAATCAGCGACCACAGGCGGTCGAAATTGGAATGCCGCGCGCCGAAATCGTCGAGCGCCACCCGATAGCCGCGCTTGCGGTAATTATTGACCGCATCTTGCAAATGTTTCAGGTCGTCGATGCGCGATTCCAGGATTTCCAGGACGATGCGGCTGGGCGTCAGGCCGCAATACTGCAACAGCGATTCGAACACCCGGCCATGGTCGCTTTGCACGCTGAGCAGATGGTCGGCGCTGACGTTGAGCCACAGATCATCATGCTGACCGGGGCGGCCCATGAAGTTCAGCACATGCACCACGCGGCACAAGCGGTCGAAGCGGACGATTTCCGCCGGTCCCGACAGGCTGGAGAAGGCGTCGGGTGGGGCGATCTGGCGATTCATGCGGTCGCGTACCCGCAAGAGCGCCTCGTGCGCCTTCAGTTCCAGCTTCTGCGCCGAAAACAGCGGCTGGAATACCGATGACAGGCTGAGCGTGTTGAAGCGGCCAAAGACGTCGGCCCCTTCCACCGCCAAGGCCGGGGCGGAACTGGGGGCGGTGCTTTTCCAGTGGTCGAACACCGCTTGCAGCTTTTCCAGTCGTTCTATGCGCATGGCACCCTTGAATTCCAATAATCTATAGCTTAATAGATTATTTGTGCTTATCCCGCCCTGTCAACGGGGCTTTCGCTTAAAAGAGGTTGCTATGCCATACGATACAATCCCGGCGGGGCTGGCCCGTGGCCGCGTTTATGACGACATCACCCAGACGGTGGGCGGCACGCCCTTGGTGCGCATCAATCGGCTGAACCAGGCGGGCAAGGCCACGGTGCTGGCCAAGCTGGAATTCTTCAACCCGCTGTCCTCGGTCAAGGACCGTATCGGTCTGGCCATGATCGAGGCGGCGGAAGCCCAAGGCCGGCTTATTCCGGGCAAGTCGGTGATCATCGAGCCTACCTCGGGCAATACCGGTATCGCCCTGGCCTTCGTCGCCGCCGTCAAGGGCTATCGCCTGATCCTGACCATGCCGGAAAGCATGAGTCTGGAGCGGCGCAAGATGCTGCTGCTGCTGGGGGCGGAACTGGAGCTGACGCCGGCGGCGCGCGGCATGTCGGGTGCGGTGGCCCGGGCCGAGGAACTGGCCAAGGATATTGAAAGCGCCGTTATTTTGCAGCAATTCGCCAATCAGGCCAACCCGGCCATCCACCGCTCGACCACCGCCGAGGAGGTCTGGATCGACACTGATGGTCAGGTGGATTACGTGGTCGGCGGCGTCGGCACCGGCGGCACCATCACCGGCATCGGTCAGGTGCTGAAAAGCTGCAAGCCCCAGGTCAAGATCATCGCCGTCGAGCCCGAGGCCAGCCCGGTATTGTCGGGCGGCGTGCCGGGGCCGCACAAGATTCAAGGCATCGGCGCCGGTTTCGTCCCCCCTATCCTCGACCGCACGGTGATCGATGAGATATTGACCATCTCCAACGACAACGCCTTTGAAACCGCTCGGCGGGCGGCACGGCAGGAAGGCATTCCGGTGGGGATTTCGTCAGGGGCGGCGCTGGCGGCGGCCTTGGAAGTGGCGGAGCGGCCGGAAGCGGCGGGCAAGACCATCGTCGTCATCATCCCATCCTTCGCCGAACGCTATCAGTCCACCGCCTTGTTCGACGATCTGTAGAAAGGGGGCGGCGCCAATTTCACCATGGCGCCGCCGCTCCTTCAGATATCGTATTGCAGGATCGGCTCGCCCTTTTGCGCCCGGGTGATCAGATCGGCCAAGGTGCAATTGTCCAAGATGGCGGCGATGGCGTCGCGCACCTCGCCCATCACCGCGCGGACGGCACAGGCCCGTTCGTCGCGGCAATCGTCGCATTTGCGATAGAATAGCCGAGAGACGCAGGGCACCGGGGCCAGCGGCCCGTCCAGGGTGCGGACGATATCGCCGACGCGGATCAGCTCGGCCCGCCGCGCCAGGATATAGCCGCCGCCCTTGCCCTTCTTGCTGGACAGGAAACCGTGATTTTTCAGTTCCAGCAAGATGGCGTCGAGGAACTTCTTGGGGATGGTTTCGGCGGCGGCGATATCTTGGATGACCACCGCGCCTTGGTCCTGGCGGCGGGCCAGATGGATCATGGCCTTCAGGCCGTATTTGGCCTTGCTCGACAGCATTGCTGCGTTTTCCTTGGGTTTTCAGGGGATCAGGATCAGCGGGTCGGTGCCGTTTTTCAGCATTTCCAGCGCTGGCGGTGGGGCGAACAGGCGTCGCCACGAGGTCATGGCGGCACTATCCATGACCACGGCGTCGGCCTTGACCTGGGCGGCCAACCTGGATAATTCGCGGGCGGTGTCGCCCGTCACCACATGGGTTTCACCGCCGACGCCGTCGGGCAGGGGGGTGGCTGCCAAGGCCTGTTCCAGTTGATGCGACAATTCCACCGCCAACAGGGCCGAGGCTTGCGGCCACAGCGCATCGCTGACGCCGCTGGGGCGGCGCAGGATGCCGACCAGATACAGCACGCCGCCCGGTTCCAGCCAGCCGGCGGCTCGTTTCAAAGGGGCGTCGTTGTCATGGTCCAGCAGGACGACCAGGGATTTCATCGGCGGGGTTCCTGACGTGGGGCGATATTGGCGGCCAGTTGGTCCAAGGTCATGGTGCGGAAAAGCTGTTCGGTGTGCAGGCGGCTGGCGTTGACCAGCGAGCGGATGGAACATCGCCCCGGTTCCGGACATTCGCCGCAACAGGCATGCGACGGTGGTCCCTGCCCATCCAGCAGGTGGACGATGCGGGCGACGCTGATGGAAGACGGCGCCGCCGCCAGGACATAGCCGCCGCCCTTGCCCTTTTTGCTGGTCAACAGGCCGTGCTTGGTCAGGCTGACCAGGATGCCCGACAGGAAGTAGCGCGGGATGTTCTCGGCCTGGGCGATGTCGTCCAATTGCTGCGGCCCCTGGTCATGGGCGTGGGCCAACCGGGTCATGGCTTTCAGGGCGTATTTGGCTTTGGAGGACAGCATGGCCTTGAGTGTGTCGGAGTTTGTGCTGGAAGTATGAAGGGCTTCAGGATAAAAGTCTATAAACCTATAGACTAAAATCACAAAAGGAATTTCCCATGGCCACCGGCTTGTCCACCCTTAGCCTGCATGCCGGGCAACAGCCCGATCCGGTCACCGGGGCGCGGGCGGTTCCCATCTATCAGACCACCTCCTATGTCTTCCGCGATGCCCAGCACGCGGCGCAATTATTCGACCTCCAGCAACCCGGCCACATCTATTCGCGCATTTCCAATCCGACCAACGCGGTCCTCGAGGAACGGGTGGCGGCGCTGGAAGGTGGTATCGGCGCCGTGGTCACCGCCTCGGGGCAGGCCGCCCTGCATCTGGCCATCGCCACCTTGCTGGGCGCGGGCGATCACATCGTCGCCTCGCGCTCTCTGTATGGCGGCACCATCAATCTGCTGGCCCAGACCCTGCCGCGCTTCGGCATCACCACCAGCTTCGTGCCGCCGCGCGATCTGGCCGCCCTGCGTGCCGCCATCGGTCCGCAAACGCGGCTGGTCATCGGTGAAACCATCGGCAATCCAGGGCTTGAAGTGCTGGATATCGCCGCCTGGGCCGAAATCGCCCATGGGGCGGGATTGCCGCTGTTGATCGACAACACCTTCGCCTCCCCCATCCTGTGCCGACCGCTGGAACTGGGGGCCGATCTGGTCATGCATTCCCTGACCAAATGGATCGGCGGTCACGGCATCGCCATCGGCGGCGCCATCATCGATGGCGGGCGTTTCGACTGGCGGGCATCGGGCAAGTTCCCGACCCTGACCGAGCCTTATGCCGGTTATCACGGTCTGGTGTTCGACGAACAATTCGGTCCCGCCGCTTTCCTGGTCCGCGCCCGCACCGAGGGCTTGCGCGATTTCGGCGCCTGCCTGTCGCCCACCAACGCCTTCCATCTGCTGCAAGGCATCGAGACCTTGCCGCTGCGCATGCGCAAGCACCTGGACAACACCCATGAGATCTTGGGCGCCCTGGGTCGCAACCCGGCGGTGGCCTGGGTCAACCATCCCGATCTGCCCGACCATCCTGATCATGTCCTGGCACAAAGGACGCTGCCGGCGGGGGCGGGGTCCATCGTCACCTTCGGCATCAAGGGTGGGCGCAAGGCCGGGGCCAAATTCATCGACGCCTTGAAGCTGGCCTCGCATCTGGCCAATGTGGGTGACGCCAAGACCCTGGTCATCCATCCGGCCAGTACCACCCACCAGCAGCTCAGTCCCGAACAACTGGCCGAAGCCGGCGTACCCGAGGATCTGGTGCGGCTGTCGGTGGGGTTGGAAGACGCAGGCGACATCATCGCCGATCTGGAACAGGCGCTCCGCGCCTCGCAAAAGGAGTGACCGTCATGGATATCGTCGTCAACGGCCACGCGGTTTTCGTCGCCACCGGCGGGGTGGATTTCGATCCGGCCTTGCCGGTGCTGGTGCTGCTTCATGGCGCCGGGATGGACCATTCCGCCTGGGCGCAGCAATCGCGCGCCCTGGCCCATGGCGGCTTTGCCGTCCTCGCCCCCGATCTGCCCGGCCATGGCCGATCCGCTGGGCCGGCCCTGACCCGGGTCGAGGATGTGGCCGATTGGTTGGATGCCTTGTTGGCGGCACTGGCGGTGGAGCGCGCCATTGTCGCCGGCCATTCCCTGGGAGGTCTGGTCGCCTTGGATTTCGCCGCCCGTTACCCGGAACGCACCGTGCGGGCGGTGATCCTGGGCGGGGCGGCGGCCATGCCGGTGCATGATGATCTCTTGAAGGCGGCGCGCGATGCCCTGCCCAGGGCCATCGCCATGATCATCGGCTGGGGTTTCGCCCAGCCCCTGGCGCCGTCACCGGTACCGGGCCTGTCCCTGACCGCGTCGGGCAAGGCGCTGCTGGCGCGGTCGAAACCGGGGGTATTGCATGCCGATCTGTCCGCCTGCGCCGGCTATGCCGGCGGCGAGGCGGCGGCGGAAGCGGTCAATGTCCCCGTCACCCTGATCCACGGCAGCGCTGATCGCATGGTGCCGCTGAAGGCGGCGAGGGCGTTGGCGGCGAAGTTGAATGGCGCCCGCGTGGTCGAGATCGCGGGCGCCGGTCACATGGTGCAACTGGAAAATCCGCCAGCGGTTCTGGCGGCGTTGCGGGCCTGAAGTTCACTCGGTCGGGATGGCGTGCCATCCGCCATCCCGACCGAGGAAGGCATCGCCAGCATAGAAGCTGTCGGCCCCGGCCCGTTCCAACACCGCCAGCATGGCGGGCAGGGGACGGCCTTGGGCCTTCAGCCTGGCGATGACCTTGTGGGGGCCGAGATCGTCAAGGAACTCGAACGGGCCGCGCCGCCAGGCAAAACCCCAGCGCAGGGCGCGGTCGATATTGACGATGTCATCGGCGATCTGGGGCACCAGATCGGCGGCATAAAGCAGGGTTTCCCCCAACAATTCCCAGGCCAGCCGACCGGCGCCGTCATCGGCCAGCAGATCGACCTGGGGCGGGGTGACGGGGCGTAATGCCCGCCATTCGCGGCCCAGCAGGTCGAAGGCCTCCTTGGTCTTGCCGCCATCCGCCTGCTTGACCACCCGGTAAAAGCCGCCGCCGGTCTTGCGGCCCAACTGACGGCTGTCCAGCAGCGCCTGCACTTCCGCCGGAAAGGCGGTGAAGGCCAGGCCGGCATCACCGGCGGGCAGGTTTTTCGCCAGATTGGCACCGACATAATTCATCACGTCCAGGCCGATCAGGTCGATCAGCCCGAACAGGCCGGTATTGGGCAGGCCGACCGGAGCCGACAGGATGGCGTCGATGTCTTCCACCCCCAGCCCTTGCTCGAGATAGGGTAGGGACTTGTGCAACCCGGCCAGCATCCAGAAGCAGCCGATGCGGTTGGCGATGAAATTAACGGTGTCCTTGGCGTGGACGATGCCCTTGCCCAGGGTGTGGCGACCGAAATCGGCCAGGGCGGTCACGGTGTCGGCGCTGGTGTCGCTATCGGGGACGATTTCCAAAAGCCGCATCACCCGGACCGGGTTGAAGAAGTGGGTGACGGCGATGTCGCGGCGCAGGCGCTGGGGCAGGGCAGCAGTGATGGTGGACAGAGGAATGCCCGAGGTGTTGGTGCTGACCACCGAGCCGTCCTTACGCAGGGCTTCCACCCGGCTCAGCAGGTCGCGCTTGGCCGCCAGATCCTCGATGATCGCCTCGCAGATCCAGTCATAGGCGCCGATGCCGTCCAGGCTGGTGGCGACGGTCAGGCGATTGTTGATGGCATGACGCTCGGCATCGTCGGTGGCGGCGGCCAGCACCCGGTCGCGGGCCTTGGCGGCAGCGGCTTCGTCGGTTTCGATCAACAACACCGGATGGCCGGCGGCGGCGGAAGCGGCGGCGATGCCGCTCCCCATGGTGCCGCCACCGATCACCGCCACCGAATCAATCTTACGGGTCATGGGGGTTCCCTTGGCAATTCACTGTCGTCGGATGGTGCCCAAGCCGGTGTGCAACGTCAATTCTAAAATCTACTAGTTTATAGATTGACTTTTCGAGCGTGGCTTTGTTAAGGTCCGTTAGTGGCGCCGATTTGAGTGATCAGCTTGCGGGCGCTTGATAAATGCGGCTAAAGCGGTTGGGTCAGCCCAGCCGAACCGGCGGGGTTTCCCGCCTCGACCAGACCCGAGGTGATCTCATGACCGACATCGTTTCCTTTCCGTCTGCCAAACCCAACGATCCCTGGCGCCAGGGCGAGCCCGATCTGTACGACGTCATGGCCGATCCGCTGGTCGCCCTGGTCATGCGTCGCGACAATCTGCGCCCGGATCATGTGTGGCCGGTGCTGAACGCCGCCCGCTGCCGCCTGTTCACCCGGCAGGACGTCGCCGCGTGAACATGACTTTGCTTTCTGTCCCTTCCGACAACGGCGGCGACGTGGATGTCGCCGTCGTCGTCGGCGAAAACCTGCGCCGTTTGCGCACCCGCAACGGCCTGTCGCTGGAGCGGTTGGCCAAGGCGTCGGGTGTCAGCCGGGCCATGCTGGGGCAGGTGGAACTGGGGCAATCCACGCCGACCATCGCCGTGTTGTGGAAGATCGCCCGCGCCCTCAATGTGCCGTTTTCCGCTTTTCTGGCGGCGCCGGGCGAGGGCGGCCTGCGGGTATTGCGCGGCCATCGGTCGAAATGGCTGACCTCGGCCAATGGCCGTTTTTCCTGCCGCGCCTTGTTTCCGTTGGATCAGCCACGGCGCGAGGAATTCTATGAAATCCGCCTCGCCGCCCAAAGCATCGAGGAAGCCGACGCCCATGCTCCCGGCACCAGCGAGAATCTGGTGGTGGCCAAGGGCGTGCTGGAAATCCTGGTCGGCACCGACTGGCAGCGCCTGGAAACCGGCGACGCCGTCCATTTCGTCGCCGACATCCCCCATACCTACCGTAATCCCGGATTGGGCGAAGCGGTAGCCTTCCTGGTCATGGCCTATGCGGAAAATCAGGGGTAGAGCAGGCTGCGTTTAATCGAACGCAGTCTGCGACCAGCGCCCATTGTGCGCTTCGCGCACGTCTCCGACTCGCGGGCGCGGCCAAGCAATCCAGAGGATTGCGCCCGGCGAGGGGCTTATGAAGCTAGCCGATCCGCACTCTGGTGTCGGTGAATTCCGCCTGCCAGTTGGGGTTTTCGCCGAACAGGCGCACCGCCACCACCTTGCGCAGCGGGCTTAGGCGGAACCAATGTTCGGCCCGTGCCGGCACGCCGATCAGGTCGCCGGCGCTCACCGTCACCTCCACCTGTTCGCCATCGGGCAGGACGAAGCCGAAAATGCCTTCCCCGGCCAGGATGTAGCGCACCTCCGAATCACTGTGGCGATGGGGGCGACGGAACAGGGCTTCCAGCGTGTCCAACTCGGGGGTGTCGGGAAACAGAGCGATGACGTCGGAACCGGCATAAAGCCCACCGATCACCGGCTCGGCATCGGCCAGGATGGTGCGGCTTTGATATTCATCGATGCGGCGTTCGGCCAGCACGACGTCCAAGGCGGCAGAGGGCGGCGGCGTGCCGCGCGCCACCGTCAGGCGCAGGGCGTGGATGATGGCGTCACGTTCGCCCGCATCGGTGACGGGCTGACCGTTTTCACGGGTGATGGTGGGCATGGCGCATACTCCGGCAAAAAGGCACGGCCCCCTTTCGGGGGCCGCTGGCGACAGCATCACCACGTGGGGATGATGGTGCCGTCGAAGCGCTTGTTGATGAAGTCCTTGACCTCGGGGCTGCGGTAAAGGGCGATGTATTTCAGGATCTTGGGGTCGTTTTGCCGGGCCTTCTGGGTGACGAACCACAGGTTCCACGGGGTGTCGACACCTTCCAGCAGCAGCGCCTGCTTGGGCGACAGGCCGGCACCGACGGCGTAATTCAAGGTCACGGCGGCGAAGTCGACGTCATCGAGCGAGCGCGGCAATTGGGCGGCGTCCACTTCCTTGATCTTCAGTTTCTTCGGGTTGTCGATGATGTCGGCGGGGGTGGCGGCGATGCCCACCTTGGGATCGACCTTCAGCACCCCGGCCTGTTGCAGCAGCAACAGCGCGCGGGCACCGTTGCTGGGGTCGTTGGGGATGGCCACCGAGCCGCCTTGCGGGATATCGGCCAGCGACTTCACCTTCTTGGAATAAAGCCCCAGCGGCACGACGATGCTTTTTTCCACCGTCACCAGGTCAAAGCCGCGAGTCTTCACCTGATTGTCCAGATAGGGCTTGTGCTGGAAATTGTTGAAGTCGATGTCGCCCTGGGCCAGGGCGGCGTTGGGAAGCGTGTAGTCGGAAAATTCGATGACCTTGACCTCGATGCCTTCCTTGGCGGTATAGAGCTTGCCCACATGCTCCAGGATTTCGGCATAGGGACCGGCGGAGACGCCCACCTTCAGGGTTTCGGCGGCGTGGGCCGTCTGGGCCGACAGCAGCAGGGCGGCAGCGGCCAGGGCGGATTTGGCGAACATGTTCATGAAGGGTTGATCCTTTCCGTGGTGATGGTGATCAGGCGGTCCACACTTGGCCGCGACGGTCGTCGACACGCTTGGCCTTGTGGGTGGCGCGCGGCAGGGTTTCGGCGGCCAGGATGGAGATTTCCGGATGAATGCCGGTGACCGCCTTCAACTGGCGGCCCAGATCGTGGGCCAGTTCGGCGGGGGCGTGGTTGTCGCCCTGGCGTTGTTCGGCCTCGACGGTCAGGTGGTCCAGGTGGTTGCGGCGCTCGACCACCAGCCGGTATTCGCCCGACAGGCGGCTGTCCTTGCGCACCACCGCTTCCACGTCGCTGGGGAAGATGTTGACGCCCTTGATGATCAGCATGTCATCGAGCCGGCCATGGACCCCCAGCAATCGCTGGCTGGTGCGCCCGCAGGCGCAGGGTTCAGAGGTGAACGAGACGATGTCGCCGGTGCGGAAGCGGATCAGCGGTCGGGCCTGCTTCTTCAGCGTGGTCAGCACCATCTCGCCGCGCTCGCCCTCGGCCACCGGTTGGCCGGTTTCCGGGTCCAGCACTTCCACCAGGATGTGGTCCTCGGCCCAATGCAGGCCGTTTCGTTCCTCGCACATGCCGGCGCAGGCGCCGAAGATGTCGGATAGGCCGTAATAATCGTAGACCTTGGCCCCCCACAGATCCTCGATGCGGTTTCGCGTCTCGGGGATCGAGCCACCCGGCTCGCCGGCGACGAAGATGCGTTTGACCGCCAGATCGTGGCGCGGGTCGATGCCTTCCTTCTGCGCCGTCTCGCCCAAGTACCAGGCATAGGATGGGGTGGTCCAGATGGCGGTGGCCTGGAACTGGCGCAAAATGGTCAGCAGCCGTTCCGACGGCACCGTGCCGGCATGGATGCAAAGCGCCCCCAGCTTTTGCGCCCCCAGCACGCAGGGGCCGCCGACGAACAGCGAGAAATTGAGCGAATGGGCATAGCGGTCGGTGGGGCGCAGGCCCGACGACCAGAACAGCCGCGCCTCGAAATCGATCCACTCGTCGAAATCCTGGGCGGTGAACGGCGACACCGTCGGCACCCCGGTCGAGCCGGACGAGGCCGAGACGTAAACCACGTCGCGTTCCGGCACCGCCGCCAGATCGCCCAAGATGGGCAAGGCTTCCTGGCGGCTGCGCAGCACCTGCTTGTCGATGGTGGGGAAGTGGCGCAGATCGCCCAGGCTTTTGACCTGACCGGGACGGACGCCGGCGGCGTCGAAACTGGCCCGGTAATAGGGGGAATTGGCATAGGCGTGGTGCAGATGGGCTTGCAGCAAACCCAGTTTCAACGCCTCCCACTGGGCGCGCGACTGGGTTTCCAGGGCCGGCGCCCAAAAGCGCTGGTCGTGGCCGGACAAGGGGGCATTCATTGCAGGACCTCGGGTTTGACGAAGTGAAACATGCGCACCGGCTGCACCAGCATCCGCCGTCCGCCTTCGGTTTCGGCCCATTGGTCGAAAGCCGTACGGATGATGTCGTCGCGGGTGGTGAAGGCCTGGGCGCGGGCGGCGACGCCCGCGATCATGCGTTGGCGGAAATCGGCGTAATCACTGAAGGCCTCGGTATGGTCGTAACGCACCGACATCACCGGGCGCAGGCCCAGGGCGGGGATGTCGGCCAAGGTGCGCAAGGTGGCCTTGCGGCTTTCCGACTGATCCTCGATCAGACGCATGACCTGGAAATACGGCCCCTCGGCCAAGGCCTCGACCACGTGCAGCCGCCCGCCCGGTTTCAGCAGCCGCTGCGCCTCGGTCAGGGCGCGGAGCTGACGGTCGCTGTCGAGCGGGCGCAGCGAGAACAGGAACAGCACCACGTCGGCACTGGAATTTTCCAAGGGCACCCGGTCGGCGGCGGCTTCCACATAGCGTTCGCGCTTGACCACCCGCTGACGTCGGGCCAGGGCCAGACGATTGGGGTCGGCCTCGATGCCGATGGCCTTGGCCCCCAGTTCGGCCAGCCGCCGCACCACCGATCCGGCGCCGCAGCCCATGTCGATGATGGTGGCGGCGCGCAACGGGGTCAAAGGCCGCAGGCACTGGATATGGGTGTCGATCATCAGGGCCCCCGGTGCCGGATCAGGCGTTTGTTGAGACGCGCCGCCAGCCGGTCGCCGCCCGATTGCACCAAGGTGACCAGGGCGATCAGCACGATGACGACGGCGGCCATGACTTCGCCCTGAAAACGCTGATAGCCGTAGCGGATGCCCAGATCGCCTAAGCCCCCGCCGCCCACCGCCCCGGCCATGGCCGAATAGCCGATCAGGCTGACGGTGGTGATGGTCAGGCCGGCGACGATGCCGGACAGCGCCTCGGGGATCAGTACCTTGGCGATGATCTGCAACGGCGAAGCGCCCATGGCCTGGGCCGCCTCGATCAGGCCTGGATCGACCTCGCGCAGGGACGCTTCGACCAGCCGGGCGACGAAGGGGGTGGCGGCGATGACCAGGGGCACGGTGGCCGCCGCCGTGCCGATGGAGGTGCCGACGATCAGCCGGGTCAGCGGGATGATCGCCACCATCAGGATGATGAACGGGGTGGAGCGGGTGGCGTTGACGATGGCCCCCACGGCCCGGTTGAAAAACCGGCGCGGCAGGATGTGGCCGCGGGCGGTGACCAGCAGGATCACCCCCAGCGGAATGCCGAACAGGGCGGCCAGTCCGGTCGAGGCGCCGACCATGACCAGCGTTTCCCACAGGGCTTCAAGCAACAGCTCGGTCAGGCGCGAAGACACGGCCCAAAATCTCCACTTTCAGGGATTGTTGACGCAAATAATCCAAGGCGGCCTGCTGGGCGTGGTCGGTTCCGGCCAGTTCCACCGTCAGCGCCCCATAGGGGGCGCCCTGGATGTAGTCGATGTGGCCGTGCAGCAGGTTGATGGACAGGCTGAAGCGGCGCACCAGCTCGGATATCACCGGATCGGTGGCGCTGGGGCCGGTGAAGGTGATGCGGGCGACCAGATGCTCGGCCCCGGTCTGCGATCCGGCCAGCCGGGTTTCCAGGGCATGGGGCATGTCGCGGTTCAAGGCCTCGCGCACGAAGGCGCGGGTGATGTCGTGACTGGGGTTGGTGAAGACGTCGAACACCCGGCCCTGTTCCACCACCTGACCGTGGTCCAGCACCGCCACCCGGTCGGCGATTTCCTTGATCACGTGCATTTCGTGGGTGATCAGGACGATGGTCAGGCCCAACGCCTTGTTGATGGCGGCCAACAGCGACAGGATAGATTTTGTCGTTTCCGGGTCCAGCGCCGAGGTGGCCTCGTCGCACAGCAGGACCGATGGCTTCGACGCCAGGGCGCGGGCGATGCCGACACGCTGCTTCTGGCCGCCCGACAATTGTGCCGGATAATCGCGGCGCTTGTCGGTCAGCCCCACCAGATCAAGCAGTTCATCGACACGGGCGCTGATCGCCGCCGGGCGCAGGCCGGTCAGTTCCAGCGGCAGGGCGATGTTGTCGGCCACATTGCGCGACGACAGCAGGTTGAAGTGTTGGAACACCATGCCGATGTCACGCCGGGCCAGACGCAATTGCGGCTCGGCCAGGGCGGTGATGTCGCGCCCGCCGATGACGACGCGGCCCAGATTGGGGCGCTCCAGCAGGTTGATGCAGCGCACCAGCGTGCTTTTGCCGGCACCCGAGCGACCGATGATGCCGAAGACTTCGCCCTTGCCGATCTCAAGGGAAACGCCGCGCAACACGGCATTGGTGCCGTCCTTGCCGGCGAAGCCCTTGTGAATCTTGTCCAGGGTGATCACGATAGCCTCCGATAAATCTAGTAGACAATAGACTAATCACTCTTGACCGACGGGGTCAATGTGAAATATCTATCAGTTTATAGATTTTATAGGTAACACAGGAGAACGCCCGTGAAGACAGCCGCTTCCGCCTTTGCCGCCCTGATGCTGCTTGCCGCGCCCGCCTGGGCCGAGGACAAGGCGGTGAGCGACATCCTCAACGTCTCGTACGACATCTCGCGGGAGTTGTTCGCCCAGATCAACCCGGCGTTCCAGGATCACTGGAAGCGGCAGAGCGGACAGGCCATCGAGGTCAAGCAATCCCACGGCGGTTCGTCCAAGCAGGCCCGGTCCATTCTGGAAGGTCTGGCCGCCGACGTGGTCACCTTCAATCAGGTCACCGACATCCAGGTGCTGGCCGACAAGGGGTTCGTCCGCCCCGACTGGCAACAGGCGCTGCCCGATCAGGCCTCGCCCTATTACTCGCTGCCGGCCTTCCTGGTGCGCAAGGGCAACCCCAAGAACATCCGCAACTGGGACGATCTGGCGCGGCCCGACGTCAAGGTGGTGTTCCCCAATCCCAAGACCTCGGGCAATGCCCGTTATACCTATCTGGCCGCCTATGCCTTCGCCCTTGAAAAGTTCGGCGGCGACCAGAACCAGGCCAAGGAATTCGTCCGCAAGGTGCTGGCCAACGTGCCGGTGTTCGACACCGGCGGCCGCGCCGCCACCGCCACCTTCGTCGAACGCCAGACCGGCGACGTGCTGGTCAGTTTCGAGGCCGAGGTCTACGGCATCCGCAACGAACATGGTGCCGACCGCTATGACGCGGTGGTGCCGCCGGTCAGCCTGTTGGCCGATTTCCCCGTCGCCGTGGTTGACAAGGTGGCGGCCAAGCGCGGCTCGGCCAAGGTGGCGGCGGGCTATTTGAATTTCCTTTACTCCGACGCGGCCCAGGAGATTCTGGCCAAGAACTTCAACCGCGTGCGCAGCGCCAAGGTGGCGGAAAAGTACAAAGCCCAATTCCCCCAGGTGCGGCTGTACACCGTTGAACTGTTCGGCGGCTGGGCCAATGCGCAAAAGGTTCATTTCGCCGAAGGCGGCCTGCTCGATCAGGTGTTCGAGAAGAAATGAACCAAGGGTTCAGAGCCGGGGCATTGCCGGGGTTGTCCCTCACCCTGGGCGTGACGGTCACCTATCTGGGCTTGATCGTGCTGTTGCCGTTGGCCGCCTTGCTGTGGCGCGCCGCCGGTCTTTCCGTCGCCGAGTTTCTGGCGGCGGTGGGCAGTCCCCGTGCTCTGGCCACCTATCGCCTGACCGCCTTTTCCGCCCTGCTGGCGGTGACCTTCAACGGTATCGTCGGGCTGTTGCTGGCCTGGGTGCTGGCCCGCTACGACTTTCCCGGCCGCCGGCTGCTGGATGCCTTGGTGGATATTCCTTTCGCCCTGCCGACGGCGGTGGCCGGGGTGGCGCTGACGGCGGCGACCTCGGCCAACGGTCTGTTCGGTCCGGCCTTGCAGGGTTTGGGCTGGCAGGTGGCCCACGCCCAACCCGGTATCGTCCTGGCCATGGCTTTCACCAGCCTGCCTTTTGTCGTCCGCTCGGTGCAGCCGGTGATCGAGGATCTCGACCTGGACGCCGAGGAAGCTGGGCGCGTCCTCGGGGCCACCGATCTTCAGGTGGTGGCCCGCGTCATCCTGCCGGTGATCGCGCCGTCCCTGCTGGCCGGCATGACCCTGGCCTTCGCCCGCTGTCTGGGCGAATTCGGCGCCATCATATTCATCGCCGGCAACCGCCCGTTCGAGACCGAAATCACCGCTTTGCTGATCTATATCCGGCTGGAGGAATACGATTACGCGGCGGCCACCGCCATTGCCGTCACCGTGCTGGTCGCGGCCTTCCTGGTCATGCTGGCCGCCAACGGGGTGCAGGCTTGGCAGCAACGCTGGCTGGGACGAAACCACCGATGAACCGCCGTAATCCCCCCGGTGCGGCGGGCTGGGTTCTGATCGCCTTGGCCGTCATCGTCACCGTGCTGTTGCTGGGGGCGCCGTTGCTGGTGATCTTTCAGCAGGGGCTGGCCAAGGGCTGGGGCGCGTGGTGGCGGGTGGTGAGCAGCGGCGAAACCGCCCAAGCGGTGGGGTTGACCTTGCTGACCATGGCGGTGGTGGTGCCGCTGTCGGGGCTGTACGGGCTGGCGGCGGCGTGGGCGGTGACCAAGTTCCGCTGGGCCGGCAAGAAGTGGCTGGTCTCGCTGATCGAGCTGCCGTACTCCATCTCGCCCATCGTCGCCGGCGTTGCCTGCCTGACCCTTTACGGCAGTTCCGGCGCCGTGGGGGCATGGTTGCTGGATCACGACATCCAGATCATGTTCGCGGCGCCGGGCATCATCCTGGCCACCTTGTTCGTGGTCAGTCCCTTCGTCGCCCGCGAAGTGATGCCGCTGATGCATCTGCAAGGCAGCGACGACGAGGAAGCGGCGTTGACCCTGGGGGCGGGCGGCCTGCGCACCTTCGTGGCGGTCACCCTGCCCAACGTCAAATGGGCGCTGTTGTATGGGCTGATCCTGTGCGCGGCGCGGGCGCTGGGCGAATTCGGCGCCGTCTCCGTGGTGTCGGGGCATATTCGCGGCCAAACCAACACGCTGCCGCTTTACATCGACCTGCTGTATCACGATTACGACAATTCCGGCGCCTTCGCCGTCGCCTCGCTGCTGACCCTGCTGGCCTTGGTGGCGCTGGTGCTGAAGCTGCTGGTGGAGCGGCGGGCGCATGGGGGATTTCCTCGCTGACACGGGAAATATGGCCTTTGTCGCAAGCTCTCATCGACCCGTCACCGGGGATTGGCGGGCTGTCGCAACAGATGTGGACGCAGTCGCAAGCCGGCGAGGGCGGATTGAGCAGAAGTCGCCAGGCACTGCTCCTGCCGCGGTCACCTTCTCGAATATCTTCCGCCAGATGCGGCGGCGTGCCCAGCGATGAGAGCGATTGTGGACCTCGTGGGCGAGCCGTATTTCGCGGGAACATCCCGCCACCGACATCCGGTCTTCAGCACATGCAAGATGCCCGAGATCACGACCCGATCATCGAGCCCTTGCTTCCGAACAAACCTCGTGGTGTGACTCAGTCAGCCTCGGTTTTGCCGGATGGTTCCGGCGTACCAGTCGAACGACGCCTTGGGGGTGCGTTGTCCGGTGGGGAAGTCGACGCGGATGATGCCGAAGCGGTTGCCGTAGCCCGATCCCCATTCAAAATTATCCAACAGCGACCAGATGAAATAGCCGCGAATGTCGGCACCTTGTTCGATCGCCGTGGTCATGGCCGCCGTGTACAGCTTCAGGTACGAGATGCGATAGAAATCATCGACCCGGCCATCGGCATCGGCGAATTCCTTGTCGTCATCCCGACCACAGCCGTTTTCGGTGATGTAGATGGGCAGGCCGTAGCGCTGGTGGGTCTCCATCAACTGGTCGGTGAAGGCCTCGGGGAAGATTTCCCAGCCGATCTCCGGGTGGGCCTCGGCCACCTTGACATCGGCCCAGGCGAAACCAAGCTGGGAATTTGGATCGTCCTTGGCCCAGATGGGGCCGTAATGGTTCATCCCCACCCAATCCAGGCGACGGCAGATGCGGGCCATGTCGCCGGCCTGCACATAGGGTTCGTAATCGGCGGCGACGTGGGCCGGGTAATGACCCAGGATATGCGGGTCGGCATAGACCCGGTTCCAATGGGCGTCCAAAATTTCGGCGGCGCGGCGATCGGCGGCGGAGTTTTCATCCGCCGGGTGGATGGGTTGCAGATTGTAAACGCAGCCGACGGAAGCGTCGGGCACCCAATGGCGGATGACATCCACTGCCGCCCCATGGGCCAGATTGACGTGATGGCAGGCGGGGAAATAAGCGGCGCGGTCCTCGGCTGCCGGGGCACACCAGTTCATGGCATAGCCGAACAAGGTGCACACATTGGGCTCGTTGAAGGTGGCGAAATGCTTGACCCGGTCGCCGAAGCGCCGCACCACCAAGGTGGAATAATCGGCGAACCAGCCGGCCACGTCGCGGTTGGTCCAGCCGCCCAACTCGTGCAGGCGCTGCGGCAGGTCCCAGTGATACAGGCACAGCCACGGGGTGATGTCAGCTTCCAGCACGGTGTCGATCAGGCGGTCATAGAAATCCAGGCCCTTTTCGTTGATGGCACCGCGTCCGCGCGGCAGAACCCGGGGCCACGACACCGAAAAGCGATAGGCGTCGATGCCCAGGCGCTTCATCAGCGCCACGTCTTCGGGGTAGCGGTGATAATGGTCGCAGGCGACGTCGCCGGTATCGCCGTTGGCGGTGCGGCCCTTGGTACGCGAATGGAGGTCCCAGATGCTGGGGCCACGGCCATCTTCCGCCGCCGCCCCTTCGATCTGATAGGCCGAGGTGGACCCGCCCCAGACGAAATCCGGACGAACCTTGAGCGGCAAAGTCTTTGTCTTGGTCATGCTTCCCCCGGAGCCTGGGTTTTATTTCTCCCAGTCTACGCCCGAAGCGAAAACCGTCAACGCTGCAAGGCGTTGAGCGACAAGATCACCTTGTCCAGACCACGGAAGGCGGCGGCCAGTTCCACATGGGCTTCACGCATGGCCCCGGCATCGGGGCAGGGATGGCCGCCCAGGCGGTTGGCCTGCAACATGCGCACCGCCGCCGCCAGGCTTTGGCCCTTGACGAAATCGGCCACACGCTGCACGGCGGCATAATGCACCGAGATATGGGCGGCCAGTTGCGGCGACAGCAGGAACAGGCTGCCCTGGGCGGTGCGGAAAGCGCAATCGATGCCGGCCATGGAGATCACCGCCGACACGAACGACACGCCGGCATCGACATTGGGCGGCAAGGGGACGGCGTCGAAGGCCAGTCGACGGGTTTCCAATTCGGCGGCCAGGCAGGCGGCGGTGGCACGGCGACGCTCGGCCAATTCGGCCCGACGCATGGAGCGGGCGGCGGTGATGCCGAACAGCCCGGCCAGCATGGCCCCGGTCACCAGCAGTAGGGCCATGGCCCAGGCCGGCAGCAGGCCGGCGGCGGGGGGCACCGTCTCGACAACCGGAACCTGAACGACCACCGGCGGCGGAGACGGGGACGGCAGGACCGGTGCCACCGTCGACGGGGTCGAGGGTTGGGGCGGGGCGGGGGCCGCAGCCGCCGGCTCGTCGGGTTCCGCTGGACGCAGC
>Ga0209066_10000943_pt1 | contig 40173 bp, 37 predicted proteins | sample All_14_2_FD_187198 | JGI IMG/M metagenome (GOLD analysis project Ga0209066, IMG submission 187198) | Freshwater microbial communities in response to fracking from Pennsylvania, USA - Allegheny Zone_MetaG_DW_15 (SPAdes) (version 2) ... | reverse complement strand
GGGTCATGAGGGTCAAAATGGGGTCATTTGGCCCTCATGGCCCTTCGCGGGTTCAGGGTCACAGGGTCACGACCTATATATAGGTCGTGACCCTGTGACCCTGAACCCTACCACTCTGATGGGAATTGGCACTCACTGCCGATGCCCCGCCAATTCCTGAGCTAACCCCACCGGCAAAGGGCGTCTAGGCGAGGTGCTTGTGCGAACCGTCGCAGGTGGGCATTTTTTGGGAGTGGCCGCAGATGCAGTCGTGGATGCCTTTGCCGGCGAGGATGCGGGGTGTGCAGGCTTCGATGCGGGAGCTGCGGGTGGCGGACTGCTTGGCGGCGTTGAAGTGCAGCAGGTAGGCGCGCTGGCGGCCGGGGGTGAGGGCGGCGAAGGCTTCGTCGAGCGCGGGGTTTCTGTTGAGTTTTTGTTGCAGCTCTTCCGGGATGGGCTCGGGCGTGGTTTTGAAGGTGGGCTTGACGCCGGCTTTTTCGTTTTCGATGGCGGCGCGGATGAAGGCTTTCAGCTCGGGCTCCAGGGCTTTGATTTCAGCGACGGTGGTGAAGGGGATGTAGCGCCCGGCCTGGGTGTGCTCGCCGGGTTTTTGGAGGAGGCTGCGGGGATCGCTGAGCAGGGAGCCGTTGCAGAACATGAGGCGGCAGTGGTCTTTGAAGCCGCCGATGAGGACGATGTTGTGGCCGTCGTGGGTGTAGCAGGGCTGGTCCCATTTGAGCTCTTCGGTGAGGCCGGTGGCCAGGATGATGCGGCGCAGGGCTTTCATCTCGGGCTGCCATGCCTTGGCGCTGGCGATGTGGGCGTCGATGGCGGGGTTCTTGCGGCTCATGGTGGGATGAATCGGAATGAAGCCGGGCTATGGCTGTTTGTTTGGGGCAGTGGCTTCGGGATCAGACAGCCGGTCGGCGAAAGGGTAGGGAAGGAAATTTGAGCCGTCGATGAGGAATCCTTTTTTTCGTATGAGATCGCCAGTGGCGGCGAAGTCAGCGATGGTTTCGTCCCCGCGCAGGAGTTGGGTGCCACTGAGTTTCACGTTTGGAAAGTCGAGACTGCAGTGGGAGATCAACTTGAAGTGAGTCGAAAGGCAGAGGAGGTAGCCGTGACCGCGTGGCGGGGGATATTCACTGTTTTCTGCGGACGAGCGAATGAAGAACGCAGTGGCCAGAAGAACACGCTCGGTACCTCGTTCAATGGTGCCGAGACAGGCAACGGACTGGAGGTTGTAGGAAAAGTTTTTGCCGCTGTCCTGATAGGTATGAGGTGTGAGGTGATCGAGCTTCGATGCCACCAGCGCGGAGGTGATCTGACCCACGATGTTTGGCTGGGGAGTGTATGCGCCTGGTTCGCCAGCAAGGGCCAGGCATCTGCTGAGGAGGAGTGCAAGGAGGGTGCTGCGCATGGTGGGATGAATCGAAGCGGGTTTAGTTTGAGCCGGTCGAAAAATAAATGGCCGCAGCGGAAGGCGAGAGGGCGACGAAGCCGAATGTGCGGCCCGTGAGTTTCTTGGACTCATAGAATTCGCAGTCTTTGAAGGCGGCTGCTGCGGGCCACCAGGCGGGGGCGGGGCGGTGGCCGCCATAGCCGGGGGAGTTCACGCGGCTTGTTTGTGGGGAGAGAATCTTTTGCCACTTGGAGAGGTCTGCGGCGGAGAAAGTGATGACACCGGAAAGAGAGATATTTGAAGGGCCAGGAACGTTCCATCCGCTGCTATTGTCCCTGATGTCTTCGGCCATGTGGGCATCGAGAAGCGGGCCGGGGAGCTTGCAGTATTTGGCGAGGATCGCGGTGGCGCGTGTGACGCGCTCTGACTGAGTTCCCGTGATCTCATCGCGCGTCTCGTTTGGGCCGCAGGCGCTGAGGGTGCAGAAGAGGAGGATGGACAGGAAGGCTTTCATTCCTGGGTGCTCGCGGGGGTAGAGACTGACTCAGGATGTGGTGTGGACTCGATGCTCCCGCTGTAAATGCGGTTGGGAACGAAGGAGCTCAGGAGCCAGAGGCAGGACATGATGAAGATGCAGATCAATCCAACGATGCCCACCCAGCGACGCGGAAAGAATGACCACATATCAGGAGGCACCATTGGCAGGCACAGGCAGTCATATGACGCGACTCCCACCATGACCGGATCACGGGAGCCGGGAACATTTTCGGCATCAAGGGTGGAATCGGACTCAGCTTTTAATTGGGCCATGATCTGCTCATGACGCAACTTGAGTTCCTCTTCAGTATCCTGAACGCGGAAGGCCATGATCCAAAAGGTGATGGCGAAGGGTAAGAGAAGAGCTAGACCTACAAATAAGGTGATAAGCTTGGGGGCGAGCATGGTCTTGGCCTTTTGGAGACAAGGGAGGATGGGGGAGCGCTGGCCGACAGACAAGAGTGTCTGTCGTACTCCAGAGGAATCATTTCTTCGGGCTGTCTTTCTTCGGCTCTTCCTTCGCCTCCTCGGGCTTCACGGGGACGCGGACTTGGAACTGGGTTTCTTTGCCGAGGTTTTTGGTGACGGTGGCGGGGTAGTCCCAGGCGGATTTGTCGGGGGCGTAGATGATGGTGCGGGTGCGCATGGCGGCCATGGCGGTGGCCTGGGGGATGTCGAGGTATTTGAGGACGTTGAGCATTGCGGGGCCGGGCGGGTTTTGGGGATCGCCGGTGACGGTGCCGTTGTGGGTGAGGGGCATGTCGTGGAGGTCGAGGCGCTTGATGTTGTCTTCAAAGAGGGAGGCGTAAAGGGCATCGACGGCCATGTCTCGATGGGCCTGGATCCACAGCGGGGTTTCGCCGAAGCCGGGGATGGCGCGGATGGTCTGGACGGTGCGGCGGATGTCCCACACGCGCATGCCATCGAGGGTCTGGCCGAGGAGGTAGAAGCGGCGGAGGCGCTGGGTCTGGGCCTTGGGGCTGCCGGTCCAGGCGGTGGGGCCGACGCCGCGCGGGCAGATGTAGGCCATGCCCCATTTGAAATTCGTGAACATCTTCTTTTCCTGCTCAAAGGCGGCGTCGTCCTTCGGTGCGCCGGGGAAGACTTCGATGAGCTTGCCAAAGCGGCTGTGGTAGGCGGCGCAGAATTCATCCCAGCCGTCTTCATCGAGAACGTTGAGCGCGACGAGGTCGAGGTCTTCGGCGCGGAGTCCATCGCGATGGACGATGTAGAGGCGCAGGCGGAAGGGGGACTGGCTTTCGAAGTCGTAGGCGGTCATGCGGATGCCATCGACTTCGGCGCTGCTTTCCTTCTGGGGATTGACGGAGGCGATTTCCTTGGGCCAGCCCGCGAAGACTTTGTCTTTGAGGTTCTGCATCCAGGTATCGCTCTGCTTGGACCAGTCGGCGGCATTGGTGGCGGGCGCGGGGGCTTTGGCCATGGGGACGAAGGTTTCATCGGCCTTGGTGTTGATCTCGTCCTTGGGGATGCCGTCGGTGAAGACGCGGAGGGAGGAGGGATCGATGGATTTCTTCGCGCCGTCGATCACGGCCATGGAGTCGGCGCCTTTGAGGAAGCGCTCGAACCAATGAAACGCGCCGATGTTCAGGGGCTGCAGGTCTTTGTGCGGACCTTCGGCTACCTGGAGGCCGATGTTCCCCTCTTTGCCAAGGAGGGAGTAGATGCGGCGGACGTTTTGGTAGATGCGGAAGACGCCGTCGATGGGGAAGATGCTGTCTTTGTCGGTGTTCACGATGAGGAGCGGGCGTGGTGCGGCGAGGGCGACCATGCGCTCGAAATCCCAGCGGTAGGTGTTCACGAAGAACATGCAGTCACAGTGGCCTTCGACGCAGCCGTCGATGACTTGATTTTGCATGTCGGTGACGCCGGCGGTGGGTGCGCTGGCTTTGATGCGGTCATCCAGGGCGGTGATCCACCAGGAGTAGGCGCCGCCGCCGCTGCGGCCGGTGACGCCAAAGCGGGTCTTGTCCACTTCCTTGCGGGTTTCCAGGTAGTCGAGCGCGCGGATGCAGCTCCAGGCTTCGAGGCCTGCGGGCGTATAGCCGCGTGAGAACCACCACCAGCGGCCTTTGCTGTAGGTGCCGTGGTGTTCGCCACGGATCTCGCCGAGCTGGACGGTGTCGATGATCATGCAGGCATAGCCATGGCGTGCGTACCAGACGCCGTGGTGCTCGTAGCCGGTTTTGTTGCCCATGCTGATGCCTTCCTTGACGACATTGGCATGGCCGCAGACATAGAGGATGGTGGGCAGGGGCTTTTCGACTTTCTCGGGGAGGTAGAGATTCGCCGTGACGTAGAGTCCGGGCATGGACTGGAAGTGCATTTTTTCCACGATGTAGCCGTCGCCTTTGAGGTCGCCGGTCTTGGTGGGCAGGAGGGGCGTCTTTTCCGGCAGGGGATCGAGGCCGAGCATCTCGAAGAGCTGGCGGCGGTATTCGGGAGCTTTGGCCTCCCAGTCGGCGGCAGTGGTGATCTGGGCGAGGCCGTTGTCTGCGGTGATCTCGCGTGTCTGCTCCATGAAATAGCGGTCGATTAGCCTGTTGCCGGGCGTGTCCGGGGTCTTTTCAGGGTAGGGCGAGGCTGCGAGCAGGAGGGACGGCAGCAGGCAGAGGAGGAGGGAAGAGCGCATGAGAAAGGATGACAGCCAAAACGCGCCACGAAGGCAAGAGTGATCCGTCTTTTGCACGGGCGCATAAAAGTGCACGAAAATGCAAAACAGTGGTTGCATAAAAACTGAAGCGTCTATATTCGCGGCCCCTGTTTTTCACACCTGCTCGGGTGGCGGAATTGGTATACGCGCAAGACTAAGGATCTTGTGCCGAAAGGCTTAAGGGTTCGAGTCCCTTCCCGAGCACCACTCTTTGAAGTACAAAGAGTCACCATGGGTTGAGCAGCTTCATTCTCTGCGAGAATTCTTTCTATGCGAGTGCGCTGGGTTGTACTTCTGCGGAAGTGATCGCCGACCCTTGGGGTGGCGCAGTCAGAGGGGCTCGCTTGTTGGGAAAAGTCAGGCCTGCAATTCGGCCCCCACCCCTCGCATCGGCGTCATAAAAATTTGAGAGGCTTGGCTTGGCTGGCTCACTCCCTCACATGCCCCGGTGAACCGATTATTCGCCCTGGATCGCCGGGGCATCGTCTGCCGATGGGCCAGCCCAAGATGACAGCCGCGAGTGATCTGGTCTCACGTGGTATCAGATAAGAGGCTGTTGGGGTAACCCAAAAAAGCGATGGAGGCGCGAGCTCGGGGCGGGCTAGGTTAACCCCCTCATAGGTGTGGCATCACGGCCCCGCCATCTTAGTCATCCAACCCTCACTGCCTTCGTCCGATGCTAGAATTCTTCTCGGCCAGCACGCGCATGGTGAATTCAAGGCGTGCCATTCTGGAGTGCCTCGAAGCCGCCCTCGGAACCGATAAAAAATGCGATCTCGTCATGCTGCATGCCTCGATCGGGCATGATTACCAAGCCTTGGCGGATGAGGTGCGGCGGCAGATTCCAGGGGTGCGCGTGGTGGGTGCCTCCTGCTGCGGGATCGTGGGCAGCGAAGGCGTGAGCGAGTCGATGAAGGACGTGGCGCTGATGGCGGTCCGTGGACGGGAGCTGGCTGTCTCCCATCTGGACGGCATCTACGGCCATAATGCCTTCGAAAAGGCGGCGGAGCTGGCGCGGCAGCTCAAGGCTCAGCAGCCCGGCATCACGATGATTCATTTTTTGGCCTCGGGAATCGACATTGCCAATGACAGGGCCGTCGCCGGCATCGAATCGGTCTTTGGACCGGAGGTGACGATCTTTGGCGCGACGTCCTCCGACAACATGCGTGGCGTGGTCAGCTACCAAATCGTCGATGACCAGGTTTTCGAGCACGGTGCATGGGCGGTGGGATTTGCCGATCCTTCCCTGGAGGTGGACACCCAGGCCACGCATGGCTTTCTCGCCGTGGGCGAGCCGATGGTGGTCACGCGGGCGGAGGGCACCCGCATCCTTGAATTGAACGGGCGCCCGGCCTGGCAGGAGTACACCAGCCGCCTGGGGCTCGACCCGGAAAAAGCGACCTGTGGGGACTCGATCCCCGTGGGAGCGCTGGCGGAGGAGCTGCCAGCGGGGCTGGCGGAGGAGTACGGCAACCCGCACATCCTGCGTGTGGTGACCAAACGGGATGCCGACGGGGCCATGCACTACGCCACGACGGTCCGCGAAGGAGCCCGGCTCTGGCTCACTGTGCGCGATGAGGAGCGCATCTTTGCCGACATGGACCGGATGATGGCCGCGATGGTGGAACGGATGGGCGGACGCAAGCCGGTGGCTGTTTTCCACGCGGACTGCCTGGCGCGAGGCCGCTATCTCCTGAACCGCGTGATGAAGGAAGAGCTCGTGGGCCGGATGCAGTTCCCGCTGAGCAGCGACGGTGTCGTGCCGCCGTGGCTGGGCATGTATGGATTTGGCGAGTTTGCACGGCTGGGCGGCGTCAACACCTACCACAACTACACCACGGCCATCTATGCGATCTACCGCCGGTGAGAGAGTGTCATACAGACGATGACTGACAAAGAAGAAACGCCCGCCCTTGAGGTGCTGAAGCAAAGCTACGACGAACTGCAGCGCCGCGTAACGCGTTTCTCCGTGGTCGAGCAGGAGCTGATCGACATGCGGAACCGGCTGGACTGCGAACTCGGGCGTTTCGGTCGCATTCACGCCTTCAGCACCCAGGCGCTTCATGCCGGCTCTGACGAGGCCTTCGCCTTCATGGTGGCGGATGCGCTCCTGGATGTGTTTGAACTTGAGGTGGGCTTGTTCTGGCTCTTTGACGAGGAGGGCCGCCTGCTGTCGGAACCGGCCGCCGCATCGGGTTTTCGAGCCGGCCATGCATCCTTCGAGCGCATTCGCTGCTGGCTCGAATCGCGCATCACAGTCCAGGAGGACGAGGCTTGCTTTTTTGCCGCGGAGAGCGCGGAGCTTCAGCAGGCGGCCCTCGATTTCTCCCACATGCTGGTCGGCTGCTGCAGGCGTCCCGGCGGGAAAGCGCTGGGACTTCTCATGACAGGCATCACAACGGCGGTGGCAGATTTTCACGATGCGCTGAGCGAGAATGAGGCGCAGTCATTCAGTGTCTTCACAGCGCAGGTGGCCGCCTTGTATGCAAACCGTGCCAGCGCCGCGATCATCCGGAGGCAGATGACGGAACTGCATGAGTCGGAGGAAAGGCTTTCGCTGGCTGTCAAAGGCAGCCAGATCGGTTTCTGGGACTGGTGTTTGGACTCGGGCGCCATGGTGCTTTCACCCGAGTGGAAAGCGGCGCTCGGCTATGATGATCATGAGATCGTGAGCAACCCGGATGCATGGCGCTCCCGCATTCATCCGGAGGATCTCGAGCGCAGCCTGCAACTGGTGAGCGAGCACATGGCGGGCATGACGGACATCTACGAGAATCTGCACCGCCTCCGTCACAAGGATGGGCATTATGTGTGGATCATGGCCCGTGGTCGTGCTCTACGCGACGAAAAGGGTCGCGCCCGGCGTTTTGTCGGCACGCACCTCGACATCTCCCGGCAGAAGGCCCTCGAAGAACGCCTGCGTGAGGCGGAAGAACTCCAGCGCCAGGCACGGCAGCTGGCCGAGTCTGCCAGCCAGGCGAAAAGTGTCTTCGTGGCCAGCATGAGCCACGAGATCCGCACGCCGATGAATGGTGTCATTGGCATGCTGCAGCTGCTGCAGGACACCTCGCTCACTCCGGTCCAGTCGTCCCTCGTCACGATTGCCGAGCAATCCGCCACGGCGCTCCTCGACATCATCGGGGACATTCTTGACATCTCCAAGGTCGAGGCGGGCAGGGTGGAGATCAAACACGAGGCCTTTGACCTTCAAGCACTCGTGAAAAACGTCATCCAGCTCATGCGCCACCGCGCTGAGGCCAAGGACATCCTGCTCGAATGCCACATGCCGAAGCGGCGCGAGTGCATTGTCCTCGGCGATGAAGGGCGGCTCCGCCAGGTGCTGATCAACCTCCTCGGCAATGCCATCAAGTTCACCGACCGTGGCAGTGTGCGGCTTGCGGTCAAAAGGGGCCGCGGTGCCATCAAGGCGCATTCGTTCACCTTCTGCATCAGCGACACGGGCATCGGCATCTCGCCGCAGGCCTTGGAGCATTTGTTTGAGCCGTTCAATCAAGGCGACTCGAACCTCAACGTTCGCAAGTATGCCGGCACCGGCCTTGGTCTGGCCATCTCGAAGGCGCTGCTGCGGCTGATGGGCGGCGACATCACGGTGGCCAGTGAAAAAGGAGCCGGTTCTGAATTCCGCTTCACCTTGTCGCTGCCCCGTGCCAGCCCCAGCACATCAGCGCCTTTGTTGGAGAGCGACCTGGCCGCCGCCATTCCCGAACGGCTCACGGGACGAATTCTCGTCGTCGATGACAGCCAGACGAGCCGCATGGTGGCGAAGCTCATGATGGAGCCGACTGGATTGAAGGTGGATCTCGCCGGCGATGGCGAGGAGGCCGTCAGCAAGGTCAAAAAAGGCCGTTACGACGCCATCCTCATGGACTGCCAGATGCCTGGCATGGACGGTTATGAGGCCACGCGGCATATCCGCAAGCTGTCGGGAAAGCGAGGCCGCGTTCCCGTCATTGCTCTCACGGCCAATGTCGAGACCGGGTTCATCGGCGAGTGCTATGCATCCGGCATGAGTGACCACCTCTGCAAACCGGTCCAGAAGACATCGCTTCTCACCAAGATCTCACATTACCTCGCCGCATCTTGATCGCCCGAGGGGCGGGGGCAGGCACGAAACAAGGCAGCATCCACCTGCGCCTTGCTGCTCCTGACAGATTCAGACTCCGCTTCTCATGACCTCCCGAATTTCCGTTTCTTTTCTGGCCGCTGTCACGGCTGGTGCATTGCATGCGCTGGTGCCAGACAAGACTCCGTTTGAGACCCAACCTCTGGCGAACCATCAGTCCTGTGGACGCGGTCACTGTTCACCACGCATGAGATGAAAACAGAGTCGAATCCAGTGGAGAGCGCTGACTGGGCGGCCAATTTTCAGCTCTCAGGCTGGTCTGAAGTCGATGGCAAACTTTGTGTCTCCATTATCGCGCCGACACCATGCAGACCTTTATTTTGCAGGAGAACGAGCCGGCTCAGGCTGATGTGATGAGGCTCCTTGAAATTGAAAATGTTGAAAGCATTGTCGATGCCCGTGCGCGCGTGAATCTCAACGGGCAGGAGGCCTGGATAAGCCAGCAGATGGAAGCTGGGGAGCCGCCTGCCGCTGTTTCTCTCCAGCAACCAGCCCGCCAGGCTGTTGCAGGAGTGCAGGCTCCCACCTCAGCGGGCTCGCGTGCAGCCCTGCTGCGTGAGGGCGTGGTCCTGAATGCGGAGGCCGCTTCTGACAACAGTCTGGCCAAGCCGGATCAGTCGCCTGGTGGGGGAGCCACCTCACAAGGAATGAGCTCCAATGAGGCGAAGCAGTCGAAAGCAACGGTGCTGATGAGGCTGAGGTAGCGCCATGAGCACCTCTACCGCATGTTTCGTCGGCAAGACGGGCAATGAAGAATGCAGGCGAGGGGAACCCCGCGCGATTTGGGTTAACCCATTTGGCGTCTGGCCCGCAACGATCAAAGCAATTATTTCTAAACTCATTAAATGGACGAGCAACACTACAAGGAATGCGCTCTTCATGAGTATGTGGCTCAGGGGGTGTGTTATGCCATTGGCCATGATGGTCTGGCGGCATCTGCTGCCCCGGGCCAGCCCGCCTGGCGGGACATGGTCTCAGTGACAAAGAGCCTTCATCGTATGCCATGACAGGGGGAGAATATGAGAACGCGATGGTGCAGACTGCTTATGCTGGAGCGTGAACATTAAGAGCTATGTCACATTTCCTCACTCCTCCAAAATGGGACGAAAGTCTCGCGCGAGTCCAGACCTCGCCATGGAGCATACACCGCATGCTGCATAAAAGCTGTGAGGTGGCCCAGGCTCTCGGGGCGGTGCTCATGACGCAGATCGACGGGCATGAACCGCAGTACAGAAGCAGCCACCTTGTGGCCAAAGCGGTGGCGGAAAAGCTCATTGCTCATTGCAAGGACCAGTCGTTCACACCGGGGAAGCCCATCTTCGTTCTCTGCAACATCGGAATGGGCACAGTTCTATGCATGGCCGTCAGTACGCTGCTGAGCAAGTCAAGATGCGGGAGGCTCAATCAGGCACGGTTGATCGTCATTCTTCCGGCAGAGCGGCAGGTTTCCAACCAGATGGTGGGCCTGCTTGAAAACACCCTTGATGACATTGGTCTGGCACTTGATTATTATCAGAGGCACTTTTCTTATTACTCACGGTTCGACGACTTACGGGGGCTCAAAACCTGCATGATTTGCGAAGATGTTCATGTCTCCACGGGGCAATGGCTGCGGTGGAATGAGTTTTTGGGTCGGCAGCTCGGCTTGGGCCTGAGCCACACGGTCTGCCGCTCCTGCGCTGCGTTTCACTATCCAGAATGCGCAGGAACAAAAAATTGGACGCAGAGTCTGGTGCAAAACCGAAACCATGCATCCGGCTCCTCCCAGGAGGGCACGTGTGTTGATGTCTGTGCCATCTGCGAAAATTTGAGCACCCCGGCTGGAGAATGGGTCCGCTGGGACGACTATCTGAGCCGCATGTGCGGAGTGGGTTTCACTCACACACTGTGCCCGGCATGTTCCGGACCTCAGAAGATTGATGGTGAGATGACCAATCAAGGGGCTGATTTTGCACGTCATACGGCTTAGCCCGTTCACTCCAGGAAACAGCAGATGAGCATCACATCCGAGGTCCCCAAAGTCGCACGGGTTGGTGTTGTCGATGATGACCGGATTACACGAATGTTCCTTGCCGAAATGATCAACCGACAAGTGGAACTGACACTTGCCGGCCAATGGGGGAGCGCTGAAGAATTTTGGACTGAAGGAAAAAGCGTCCCGGCAGATCTCCTGCTTGTGGATCTTGATCTGCCCCAGGAAAATGGCGCATCGCTGATCCATCGGATCAAGCAGGAGAAGCCAGATCTCTCCTGCGTTGTGCTTACTGCCTCATGCGACGCTCAGGATGTGTTCCAGTGTCTGCGCAACGGGGCTTCAGGTTATCTGGTTAAAGATTCCACGCCGGAGGATCTGACGGCTGGAATTCGCGCCGCCGCCAAGGACGGGGTTTCCCTCAGTCCTTTGATTGCACGTTTTTTGGTGGATGAATTCCGCAACACCTCCGCCGTTGAGGTGGAGAGGCCAGGTATGAAAGTGCTGACCACACGGGAATTTGAAATTCTCCAAAATTTGGCGTCTGGCAAGACGCCCAAAGATGTCGCCAATAAACTCGCTCTAAGCTATGAAACTGTGAGGGCGCATTTGAAGAGGATTTATCAGAAGCTGCACGTTAAAAAGCGGGATGCTGCCGTGGGACGCTACGTGCTTGAATGTGGCAACGTGGGGGAGATCCACTCTGGATCACTGGCAGGCTAGTGCCTGGGAGACGTTGAAAGGCACGTCGCGAACAATGGCGGAAGGCTGCATCATAGTCTGCTGTTTAACCTCGGTGATCTGGGGTAACCCGATTGGATTGTTGTGGTCAATCCAAACTCTATTTAAAGCGTTGGCTGCCATCTTTTTAAACCGGCATCCTTCATATTTGTGGTCTCAGCATTGCTTTCAAATCTTCGCACAGGGTTCATGGCTCTCATTGGCGGCATGCCTTTTATAGATGTGAATTTCACCCATGATGAATGGATGGTGCTTTGGCTGGCAATGATGGGTAGCGCCATGATTGGGATCTGTTTGAAGCTCTCTCCTGTCAGGAGACTGTTTGGCAAACCATTCATTGCAACGGCGAGGCTGACCAAATGCGACGTGACTTCGTCACGAAAAAGGATCCGCGTCAGGATCAATTACGTCTACACGCTTGGCGGCAAAAGCTTTGAGGCATCCGCTCATATCATTCGATCATCGAGAGGTTACCGCGAGGACCACAGAGAGGTCGCCAAAGCGGTGGTCCGGGGATTGACGGAAGAGCCATTCCTGGAACTGGCCGGCAGGTCGAGAGAACACTTCGAAAAGCATTCCGTGCTGTCTGGCATAAGGCGCAAAGTTCCTGAATTGAAGCATGCCTGTTTTGGATTTTGAGATCGGCGGCACCCGCTTGCTGAGCGGTGGCAGAATCAATGACCGGTATTGGGGCAGGCAGCAGCGAAAGGGGTGGGCTGCCGTGCTAGATGTGTGAAGGCTGGGTGACTTCAAGTGAAGCTCCGGGCGCGCCGATCTCAAATGGGTTACTCCAAAATGGGTGTTTTGCGAGGGGGTGGAGTGCATTTAATTTGGGTTAACCATATTTCCCCATCATCCCCCGCTTTTTTCAACATGTACGGACTGGTCAACAGTGCAATAATGGATCTCCTTGTGACAAATCATGGGGAGGAAGTGTGGCAGCGGGTGAAAACCAGGGCAGCGGTGAAGGATGAGATTTTCATTTCGACGGAGTCATATCCCGATGAGATGACCTACCGGCTGGTCGGGGCTGCGGCGGAGGTGCTGGGCCGGCCAGCGGAAGAAATTCTGAACCAGTTCGGCCGCTGGTGGGTGTTGCATACAGGCCGGGAGAACTACGGGCATCTGCTTAAATTTGGCGGACGAACTTTGGGGGAGTTTCTGCAAAATCTGCCGAACTTTCATACCCGGGTGGCGATGATTTTTCCGAAGCTGCAGCCCCCGATGTTTGAATGCACCGATGTGCAGGAAGGCGAACTGAGGCTGCACTACCGCAGCCATCGCCGCGGACTTTCGGCTTTTGTGATCGGGCTGCTGGAAGGGCTGGGGGAAATGTTTGCTGTCGGGGTGCGGATCAAGCATGAGGAAAGGTTGGACGCAGGTGCCGATCATGATGTATTTCACGTGGCATGGAGCGATGCCAAGACAGCATGAGAACGGAGAAGCTGCAGATGCCTTGGATCAAAGTGGAGGAGGCCTTCCCGTTTCTTTTCGCATGGAATGAGGGCATGGGCATCGAACAGGTGGGGAGGTCGCTGGCACGCATTGCTCCGGATGTGGTGGCCGGGGCTCAGCTTGATCAAGTGTTCAGGCTTGAACGGCCCGAAGGACGGCTGACTTCAGAGTGGCTGTGCCGGCACCGCGGCATGCTTCTGCTGCTCAGGCATCAAGGCACGGGAATGCTGCTGCGCGGGCAGGTGATGCACCTGGAGGAGGCTGCGCTGGATGTTTTTCTGGGCTCTCCCTGGCTGGAAGAGCCTGCAGAACTCGACCGCCTGGGCCTGGCGCTGGCGGATTTTGCCCCGCATGATTCGGCGCAGGATCTTCTTCATGTGGCGGAGGTGCACCGCATGGCAAACAAGGAGCTCCTGATGCTCAATGCGCGCCTGAAGCAAAGCCAGGCAAAGCTCATCGAGAAGGAGGCTGAGTCCCGCAAGCTGGCCATGGTGGCGGAGCGCACGGACAATGCGGTGATTTTGGCCAACCATGCAGGTTTGATCGAGTGGGTGAACGAGGCATTTGAACGCATGACGGGCTGGAAGCTTGATGAGGTGCGCGGCCTGAAGCCCGGCTCTTTTCTGCAAGGACCTCTGACCAATTCGCAGGTGGCCAGTGAAATGGGCAGCAAGGTGAGTGCCGGGAAGGGATTTCACACTGAAATTCTGAACTACCGAAAGGATGGCACGACCTACTGGGTGGACATTGAGGTTCAGCCGATCAAGGATGCTCAGGGCAAGGTGACGCATTTCATGGCGATCGAGGCAGATGTGTCCGGCATGAAGCGCAATGAGATGCGCCGCCAGCTGGAGACGGCAGCCTCCCGGGTCATTGCCAGCGGGGTCAAGCTGACGGGGCTCATCCCCATGATGCTTGAGGCATTGGGGCGGCAATTGCAGGCTGCCGTGGGCGCATGCTGGGTTCCGAGCGCCAGCGGGGAGGTGCTTCAGCTTGCGCACACCTGGCAGAGCGAGGGAGCGCAGGTGGAGCAGTTCTTGAGGGCCTCAAGAGAACTGTGCTTTGCCGCAGGCACGGACCTGCCCGGCAGGGTATGGCAGGCGCAAACGAGCCATTGGATCACCGATGTAAGGGGGGAAGACCATTTTTCCCGCGCCGCCGCCGCTGAAGCAAGCGGGATCACGGCCGCGGTGGCTTTTCCAGTGCATGTGGACGGTCATGTGCGCGGCGTGCTGGAGTTCTTCAGCCTGCATCTTGAAGCGCCTGATCCGGACCTGCTGGGCGCGCTGAACCATATAGGCCGGCAGATGGGCCTGCTGCTGAAGCGGCTGGAGGCCGAGGAAGCTCTGCGAAAAAGCGAGCGAGCGATGAATGAAGGCCAGCGCCTGGCCCACCTGGGAACGTGGGAGTGGGACTTGCACACGAATGCCCTCTCCTGGTCGGATGAGAAATTCCGCATCTACGGATTTGAGCCGCGCAGTTTTGAGCCGTCCATGGAGCATGTGAGCGGCTGTGTGCTGGCCGAGGATCTGCCGCATTTTATGCGAGTGCTGGAGGATGTGGCCCGCACGGGCGTGAGGCAGGAAGTGAGCTACCGCGTGACGCGGCCGACTGGCGAGATCCGCCACGTACACACGCTGGCGGCGGCGGAGTACGATGCTGATAACAAGCCCTGCCGTCTGGTAGGCACGATGCAGGATGTGACCGAGAAGGTCCAGACAGAGAATGCATACAAACAGGCGCAACGCATCTCACACCTTGGCAATTGGACGCTGGATCTGGCCAGTGGCGAGGTGCGGTGGTCCGATGAAAAATATCGAATTTACGGCTATGAGCCCGGTGCCGTGGAGGTGGACATGGAGTTCTGCCGACGTGCCATTCATCCTGAGGATTTCGAGACGGTGATGGAGTACGTCGATTCCGTGGCGCAGACGGGGCAGACGAGGACCATCACCTACCGCATCACCCGTCCGGACGGCGAGGTGCGCCACCTCCGCAGCAGCGCGGAGGCGAGCCAGGATGCAAGTGGCAGGGCGCGTCAGATTCTCGGCACCGTGCTGGACATCACAGAGCTGGTGGAAGCCCAGCACACGCTGCAGCAAACCGAGGAGCGCTGGCACTTTGCGCTGCAAAACAACGGGCTGGGCGTGTGGGACTGGAACATCATCAGCGGCCATGTTCTCTTCACCGGCCGGTTGCAGCAGATGCTGGGCTATGAGCCGGGTGAATGGACGCAGCACGTGGACAGCTGGGCCTCGCGCGTGCACCCGGATGACCTCAGCAGGGTGATGGAGACGATGAACAACTGCCTCAGTGGAAACACGCCCGACTATATCTGCGAGCACCGGCTCCGGTGCAAAGACGGCTCGTGGAAATGGGTGCAGGATGTGGGCCGCATCGTCTCCCGCACCAAAGAAGGCAAACCGCAGCGGATGATCGGCACACAGATGGACATCCACATCCGCAAGCAGTCCGAGGAGGCTGCCAAGCGGCGTGCCGAGCTCCTCAATGGTATCCGGGCGGCGCAGGAGCACTTCATTGGAGCCACCGATGTGGGCCCCGTGTTTGCCGAGCTGCTGGACGTCGTGGTGAGCCACACGCACAGCACCTTTGGGTTTATCGCTGAAGTGTTGAAGGATGAGCATGACGCGCCCTATCTGCGCTCCTATTCTCTGACTGACATTTCATGGAATGACGACATCCGAAGGTACATGGAGTCGATGAGGCCAAACGGGCTCGAGTTCCGCAATTTGAAAACGCTTTTCGGAGCGGCGCTGGTCACGAGGGAGCTGGTGATCGCCAATGATGCAGCGAATGATCCCCGCAGTGGCGGGCTTCCCCCCGGCCACCCGCCCATCCATACCTTCCTGGGCCTGCCTGTTTACAACGGGCTGGAAATGGTGGGGCTCATCGGGCTGGCAAACCGGCCTGATGGCTACGACAAGGACGGACTCAGAGAGCTGGATCCATTTCTTGCTGCGGTGAACAGCATGATCGTGGCAAGGCGTGAAGATGAGCGCCGCCGCCAGATCGAGGAGGAGCTGCGCGCCGCGCGTGACAAGGCGGAGGCCGCCAGCCGTGCGAAGAGCGAGTTTCTGGCGATGATGAGCCATGAGATTCGCACACCGATGAACGGGGTCATCGGCATGGCGGGCCTGCTGAAGACAGGAAGACTGGATGCAAGACAGTCTGAAATCGTGGACGCCGTACAGCACAGTGGCGGCGCGCTGATGAACATCATTGATGACATCCTGAACTTTGCAAAGATCGAGGCCGGCCAGATCGAACTGTGTGATCAGGCTGTGGTGCTGGACGAACTGGTTGAGGGGGTGGCGGATCTGCTGCATCATGAAGCTTCGACCAAAGGGCTGGAGCTCACGACGATCCTCGCCCCGGCGCTCCCTGAAGTGATTCGCGGAGACGCCGGACGTCTGCGCCAGGTGCTCCTGAACCTGGCAGGGAACGCGGTCAAATTTACCAACAAGGGGCATGTGACCATTCGTGTTTCAGGAGTGGAAGATCATATCGAGTTTCGTGTCGAGGACTCGGGCATTGGCCTGGCGGAAGCGGCTCACGAACGCCTGTTCAAGCCCTTCAGCCAGGTGGACAGCTCGCAATCACGCCGTTTTGGTGGCACAGGTCTGGGGCTGGCCATTTGCAAAAAGCTGGTGGATGCCATGAAAGGCCGCATCGGCGTGGAAAGCACCGAGGGGCAGGGATCGCTGTTCTGGTTCCGCGTGCCGATGAACGCTGCGCCTGATCAGCAGGCACAACGGCAGCCTGCGCTGCAGCAGACCAAGCTGAGGCGGGTATGGATAGCGCACGGCTCACCGCGCATACGAGAGAGCATCCGCAATGCGCTGGCCGCATCGGGTGTGGAGTTTCACGAATTGAAACGCACGGAGGTGCGCAGGCATCTGGCCGCAGGCCGTGCGAAGGATGAAGTGATGGTGGTGCAGGCTGCCTGGATGCCCGCTGCCGTGGTCAACCAGGGTGCGGCGCGTTCAAAGGATGCAGCCTGGGACCTCAGCAAGGTGGTTGTCATCGGTTCGGGCGCCTATGCTGAGAGCACAGCGCCCGCCAATGCTCAAACGGTCACGCTGCCATTGCACCGGCAGGCCCTGCGGCAGGCGATATGGCCCCTCGCGGAGTCGGCGGAGGCCATCACTGATCCGCCCCGCCGGCTGGCGCTGGGACTCAACGTGCTGGTTGCGGAGGACAATCGCATCAATGCGCGTCTGGCCTGCCTGCTTCTGGACAACCTCGGGTGCAAGGTGGTGGTGGCCGGCAATGGCAGGGAAGCCGTGGCTGCTTTCAAGCAGCAGCCATTCGATGTGGTGCTCATGGACTGCCAGATGCCGATCATGGACGGACATGCGGCGACGCAGAAAATCCGCCGGTGGGAAAGCCGGCAAGGCAAGCATCGAGGACGGAGGCCTTGCAAAATCATTGCCATGACAGCGAGCGCCCTGCCTGAAGAGCGGGAGCGCTGCTTTTCCTCAGGCATGGACGAGCATTTATCCAAGCCCTTTGGTGCCGAATCGCTGGAACGCCTGCTGGCCGAGATTGCGCAGCAGGCTGGCGCAGCGGGCGTGGTCGCCGTGGACAAGGCACCGGCCCCTGCGGCAGATCCGCTGAAAATACTGACAGCGCAGATCGGTGTGGTGGAAGCGCGGGCACTGGCGGAGATCTGGCTGGAGGAGGCACCCGCACGTCATCAGCGGCTCACGGCGGACCTGAAGCGTGGCCAGACGGAGGCTGCGCGGAAGGAGGTGCATGCCCTGCGCGGTGCCAGCTCCATTTTTGGCCTGCGTGCGCTTGTGGATGCCTGTGTGTCAGTGGAGACGTCGATCCGGACCGACCAGCGCGTCCCTGCCGGTCTGCTTGCAGAGTTCCAGGATCATCTACAACACTCTGCAGCGACGCTGCAGCGGAGCCTGGCCGAAGGATGAATCAGCTCTGGCTTTCCTGTGCAAGCACCGCCAGCGCTTCGGCCTTCGACTTCACGTGCAGCTTTTGATAGATTTTTTTCATGTGCACACGCACGGTCTCGTGGCTGAGGCCCAGCGCCTCGCCCATGCCCTTTGCGCTGCCATGTTTCGCCATGCTGTCCAGCACCTGGCGCTCGCGGGAAGTGAGCGTTTTCAGGGCAAGATGCCGGCCACCAGGCTGAGACGGTGCATGACGGAATTCGTCGATGAGCATCCGGGCAATAAACGGGCTCAGGCTGACGCCATCCTGGATCACCTGCCGCAGGTTCTCCAAAAATGCCTGCGGGTCCATTGACTTGACGAGATAGCCCGAGGCTCCGCCGCGTATGGCGGTAAATACATCCTTCGGATCAAGCGAGGAGGTGAGCACCACGCAGCGCGGTGGATTTTGAAGCTCGCCCAGCCTGGAGATCAGTTCCAGCCCGCTGGCGCCGGGGAGCTCCAGGTCAATGAACAGCAGCTCCACGAGCGGAAAACGAGGGGCCGCCAGCATGGCCTCGGCGCTTTCCCATGCATGTACGAACTCGACCTCAGGGGTGTTCTTCAGGAGGCCGGTGAGATAGGCACGGTAAACTGGATCGTCCTCGACCACTGCGGTTCGCTGGGGAAATTTTCGAGAGGATTGAGGCACGGTGGATGGCAGGGGGGGGGCTTTCAGACCTGAGGTTGCAGCACTTCATTGTAAAGCGCCACTGCGCAGTTGTCGCAAACCGTGCTAGGCTTGTTCCTTGAGTTTTTCGGGCTGCTCTCGTTATCCCGATGTTCATAGGGAAAAATGCGATGGCAGCAGATGCAGGAAACAGTTCGCCTTCGGGGCTGCTGAGCCGATTCCGGCCTTTGCTCCGCAAGCTGCCGGCTCATCTGTTCCTGCATGCTGCAGCGCAGTTCCTCCACCAAGCCTGCCAGACGCGAAGTCATTTCTAGCCGGCCTTCAAACAACATGCAGAGCATGTATGTGCAGCCGTCTTTTTGAAGGGCCGGGAGGCTGGCGCACATGAGAGTTTGATCTTTCCAGCGCCACAACGTCACGGGACTTTCGTGGAAATTTTGTGCGGAATGCTCAAGAAGGGCGTTCAGCGAGGGATCGATCTCCATCGCGAATCCCAAAAGACTGAAAAGCTGGCCGCTGCCGGCGGAATGACGTATCACCCAGGCATGTGCGCCCCCGAGCAGTGCGCAGGCATCTTCCAAACCATGAATGTTCAGCCGGGCCCCGGTGTCCGATGTGCTGGCATGCAGCATATCCGACCGGGGCGTATCGGTGAGAGGTGCACAGGCCGGTGGAAAAGTCATCACGCCCACTTAACCATGGCGGCATCAGGCTGCGATTGCTTGATTGGGTTAACCCTTGATTGTCTTCATGTGTTACCCCGGGGCAGTGTTTGTCGTCCCGCAAATTGAATGCTAAAAAAGCCATCTCAGCATGATCATGCGTTCGTGCTGTGGCTGTTGGGCTGGCGGCGGTTTGTGTGGCCGCTGCCAGCTTTTGGACTTTGTCCACAGATCAACAAGGCATCCGATTTTTTGAATCAGCATGCAGCGCAACATTGCCGTTTGCGGATGTCAGGCGGCGCTGCTCAGGAGGCCGTGCTCAATGCAGTAATGCGCAATCTTCGCTGTAGACTTGATGCCGGTCTTTTTACCGATGTTGTGCTTGTGCACCGCAACGGTGGTGGACGATAATTTGAGATCGGATGAGATGCTCTTCAGGGACTTTCCCTGGCCGAGGTGTACAAAGATTTCAAATTCGCGGGGGCTCAGGCTGCTGTGGAGGAATCTGCTTTTGCCATCCTCCAGGGAATCGGCCAGTCTTTGAATCACATCGGGTGACAAGTAGGTCCGCCCTTGAATCAAGGCGTTCACGGCGTTCACGATCTCTGCGCTGGAGCAGGTCTTGGTGAGGAAACCCCAGGCGCCTGCACCCAGCGCGAGATCCACCCAGGAGGGGGCGGTCGCGGCGCTTAGCAAGAGGCAGCGAGTCTTTGGAGATATGAGGGATACCTTTTTGATTGCCGAAATGATGGAATTATCCACACCGAGAACCTCTGCGAAAACCAAGTCGAACGAAATGCTGTGCAGCAGTTCAAGCGCATCCTTCATTGTTGAGGCTTTGAAAACTGCAAAACCCTTGAAATGCTCCTGCAAAAATGTGGTCAGAAATTCGCCCACCATTTTATGCTCGGCAATAATCAGAACGCTCTTGTTCATTTTTTTATCAGTGTGTATTGGCAACATCTTCTTTTTGGCGAATGCCGAGGCCTAAAGGAAGGAGTGTTATGGGTTAACTCAATTTGGCCCACCAGAGGTTTCAGGGACAACGCCGTTTTGGCCAACTCGACTGCTAGTAGGGAATTCGGTGCTTGCTTCAGGGATACCTGGACTCTCACGCCCCGAGATGTGTTTTGCCCATTAGAACCCGCGAAGAGCCTCCATTGAAAACTCGCAAAGATGGAGCTGAGGATCTTGTGACGAAAGGCTTAGGGGGGCGAGTCGCTTCCGGAGCATCACTCAAAGGGAGAATCAGCCATCGAAAGCCCATCGGCATTGGCGTTCGGTCCACGAGTCGCAACGTTGCTGATGTGCACGTGACGGGTGGTTCATTCGCCTGCAGGTGCCATCCAGGGTTTGGGCGAGATTCGATTCATCATCACCCATGCCACGCCCGACGACGCAGTCATTGATGAACATGCTTCGATTTCCGAGGCGGCCATGATTACTTCGATTCACAGGTTCGGTTGACCCTTCAATGATCCAGACTCTCAAAAAGCAGTGGCACTTGTTTCTCCGCAGCCCGCCGGGACAGCGGTTTCAGGATGTTCACAAGCGGCGGACAGCCAAACAACGAGACTCCAGCGCAGGTAGAAAACGGGGGCTGGTGATTGCCGGCATCGTCATCTGCCTGCTGGGGGTGGTGGCGCTGCCTTTGCCGGGGCCGGGCAGCGTGGTGCTCGCCGGAGGGCTGATGATGCTGGCGGCGGAATCCGTGGTGGTGGCCCGGGCGCTGGATCGTGCGGACAAAGTCCGGGCCAGGCTGATGACGAAAATGCGGCATGCCTGCCAAAAGCTGGGGACTGCCAAGTGCGTGCTCCTTGCTGCCGGCGCCGCCGCGATGTTGATGGGGGCGGTGGTGGCCGTGTGGATCTGGCTCACCTGAGACTGACTTTTTAATAGGCGCCACAACGCCGGGCCTCGATTTGGCAGGGAGGTTTTGTGTTCTGTACATGGAAGGGGGCAGGTGGTTCAGACCTGCCCCCTTCAATCATGCGCGTGAGTTCAACGCGGCTGTCTGGGCTGGATCAGCGGTACCTTGGGAGTACCTGGAGGTTTGAGCGCTGCTGGACGAGCGGGGTGTTGACGTGGAGGTTCGTATTGTACCCATTGCCGCGCTGAGGCGTGTAATGCTGGTGGCTGCCGCCGTAGTAGTACTGGCCGTTGTGTGCATAGCGGCTGGTGTAGGGCCTGCCCTGGTAGCTGTAGCTGCCGGTTTGATAGGCACCGCCGGTGTAGTAGCGCCCGTTGTGATTGTAGGCGCCGCCGTTGTAATTGACGGGGAGGGTGGAGTAGGTGTTGTAGCCGCCGCCGTAACCGCTGTTGTAACCGACGCCTGCACCGTAATCGGGGCCGACACAGGAGGAGACGCCGAGGCTGAGAGCAAGGGGGAGGACGAGGAGGAATGCTGTGTGTTTCATGAGATTGTGGATTGGATTGTGGCTTTTATTTTGTGGTATTCGGTGGTGGTGCGTTAAATCCGCCCGGTGGCGAGAAGGACGATGAGAATGATGACGATGAGGCCGGCTCCGCCGCCCATGTAATGATTGCCGGAGCTGAAGCCGTAGCCGCCGCCCCCGAGGAGAAGAAGGATGAGCAGGATGACGATGATATTCATGCAGGGAGGAGTGGTGGATGTGTTGCAAGAGCAAGCTTGGACAGTGGCGGCCGTGAAGCCATGGGGTGTTCACCCCGTTCTTCATCCGGCGAGCGGGAGGAACCGGAGACTCATCTCTGAAACGGCGTGAGTCTCGGGTGAAGATGCCGGCTGTGCCCAGTCCTCGAGCGGGGTGGAGGTGGCGATGGCCTTGGGGCTGAGCCTGCCCTAAAAGGCATGGCATGGGCAAGAGCGGTGACCTGCCGGATGCAAGACCGCCTTGCTTTCAAACCCTGATCCCATTCCGATGATGGGAATGACGGCCGGGAAAGTGATGTTTCCGCAGGAAGGCGGGCGGAGCTAATCCTGAATCTCGAAGCCGACCTTGAGGGTGACCTGCCATTGGTGCACCTGGCCTTTGTCGATGCTGCCGCGAGTCTCAGTCACCTGAAACCAGCGGAGGCCTTTGATGGTTTTGTGGGCGCGCTTGAGGGCTTTGTTGACGGCGTCCTCAATGGTGGTGGTGGATGTGCCGGTGAGTTCGACGGTTTTGTAAACGGGGTCTTTCATGGTCGCGCAATCAGGCGCTCGAGGCGATGCTGCGCGATGGGGTGTACACCTGCTCTGCGCGTCAGGGAAGATGGGCGCGGCAGAGGCCGAGTCTGGAGAAGATGCCGAGAATGGGCTGGGCCTGGTTCAGGGTGTAGAGGTGGATGCCGTCGGCGTGGTGATCGAGGAGGTCGGTGCATTGCTCCGTGGCATGGTGGAGGGCGATGCGGCGGAAGGCTTCGGGATCATCGCCAGCGCGGTTGAGGGCGCGGATGAGGCGTGCGGGGTAGCGCATGCCGCCGGCGAGTGCGGCCATGCGTTTCATGCTGGTGGCGGTGGTGAGAGGGAGGATGCCGGCAAGGATGGGCGCGGTGATGCCTGCGAGTGAGCAGCGAGCGCGGAAGTCGTGGAAGACATGGTTGTCAAAGAAGGACTGCGTGCAGAGCCAGTCGGCCCCGGCGTCGACCTTGGCTTTGAGGTGATCCATCTCGGTCATGCGATTGGGCGTGGCGGGATGGCCTTCGGGAAAACAGGCGACGCCGATGCCGAAGCCGCGTGGGTGCGGGTGCAGGCCGCGATCATTGAACTGCCTGATGAAGCGCACAAGCTGGGCGGCGTGGGTGAAGGTGCCGGTGTCGCTGCTGCCCGCAGGCATGTCGCCGCGCAGAGCCAGGATGTTGCTGACTCCGGCGGCGGCGTAGCGGGTGAGCAGGGTCATGATTTCAGACTCGCTGTGGCCCACGCAGGTGAGGTGCGGGATGGGATCGAAGACATCGCTCTGCGTCAGCTCGGCCACGAGGCTTTGCGTGAGTTCGCGCGTGCTGCCGCCTGCGCCGTAGGTCACGCTGGCAAAGGCGGGACGCAGCGGCGCGAGGAGATCGAGCGTGCTTTGCAGCGTCTGCACCGCCACGGGGGTGCGGGGTGGGAAGAACTCGAAGGAGAACGTGGTGGTGCCACGTGCGGCGGAGAGGATGTCTTGGATGTGCATGCGCGTTACGCGGTGGGTTGCAGTGTCGCTGCGCGCAGATTTTTGGCGGTCTGCACCATGTGGATGAGGGAGGTTTTCACCTCGGCCCAGCCACGTGTTTTGAGGCCGCAGTCGGGATTGACCCAGAGATTGCGACGAGGGATGACGGCCTCGGCTTTGCGCATGAGGTTTTCCATTTCGCTGACGGAAGGGACGCGCGGGGAATGGATGTCATAGACGCCGGGTCCGATTTCGTTGGGGTACTTAAAGTCCACGAAGGCACCGAGGAGTTCCATGTTGGAGCGGGAGGTTTCGATGGTGATGACATCGGCATCCATGTCTGCGATGGCGGCGATGATGTCGTTGAACTCGGAGTAGCACATGTGGGTGTGGATCTGGGTGTCATCACGCACGCCGCTGGCGCTGAGGCGGAAGGCGGTGACGGCCCAGTCGAGGTACCAGGCCCAGTCGATGCGGCGCAGAGGGAGGCCTTCGCGGATGGCGGGTTCGTCAATCTGGATGGCGGCGATGCCGGCGGCTTCGAGGTCCACGACTTCATCGCGGATGGCGAGGGCGATCTGACGTGTGGTCTCGGAGCGCGGCTGGTCATCGCGCACGAAGCTCCACTGCAGGATGGTGACGGGGCCGGTGAGCATGCCTTTCATCGGGCGAGGAGTGAGGCTTTGAGCAAACTTCGCCCAGCGCACGGTCATGGGCGCGGGGCGGCTGACATCACCGTAGATGATGGGCGGCTTCACGCAGCGGGTGCCATAGCTCTGCACCCAGCCATTGGCGGTGAAGAGGAAGCCGTCGAGCTGCTCGCCGAAGTACTCGACCATGTCATTGCGCTCGAACTCGCCATGGACGGGCATGTCGAGGCCGATCTCATCCTGAAAGGCGACGCAGGCGCGCGTTTCGTTTTCCAGATAGACTTCATACTCGGCGGTGGTGAGCTCTCCTTTCTTCCAACGGGCGCGCATGGAGCGGACTTCGGCTGTTTGCGGGAAGGAGCCGATGGTGGTGGTGGGGAACTCCGGCAGCGCGAGTCGGGACTGCTGCAAGGCCTGGCGCTGCGGGAAGGGCGAGCGGCGGCGCGCATCCTGTGCGGTGATGAGCGCGAGGCGTGCACGGACTTCCGGATTGTGCGTGCGGCGGCTGGTGGCGCGGCTGTGGATGGCGTCTTGATTCGCCTCCAAAACGCCGCTGCGGGAGGTGCCGCGCAGCAGGGCGCTGAGGGTGACGAGCTCGGTGAGTTTTTCATCGGCAAAGGCCAGCCAGTTTTCGATCTGGGCATCGAGCGCGGGCTCGGAGGCGAGGGTGACGGGCGAGTGCAGCAGCGAGCAGGACGGGGCGACCCAGAGGCGCTGGGTGCCGAGCTTTGACTTGGCTGCGGTGAGTAGTTTCAGGGATTTTGCGAAATCGTTCTTCCAGATATTTCGGCCATCGACGACGCCGAGGGAGAGGATTTTATCCGAAGGCAGATGTTCCAGCACTTCATCCAGCTCAGCCGGAGCACGGACGCAATCCACATGGAAGGCGTGCGCTGGGAGCGAGAGGAAGAGCGGCAGATTTTCGCGCAGGGCACCGAAGTAGGTGGCGACGATGATCTTCAAACCGGGCGCGGCAGCGGCGAGGCGACGCCAGGCATCGACGATGGCATCACGCTGCTGTGCGGAGAGATCGAGCGCGAAGACGGGCTCGTCGATCTGCACCCACTCGGCTCCTTGCGCGGCGAGGCGCTGCAGTATTTTTTCATAGACTGACACCAGTCCGTCGAGCAATGACCAGCGGTCGAAGTTGGGATTTTGGGAGTCTTGTACTTTGCCGAGGGAAAGATAGGTCACGGGACCGGGAAGGACGGGCTTGGCGCGGAGGCCGAGGGCTTTGAGTTCGGCGAATTCGCGGAAGACTTTGCTGCCGACAAGCTGGAACTGGGTGTCGGCGCGGAACTCGGGGACGATGTAGTGGTAGTTGGTGTCGAACCACTTGGTCATTTCGCAGGCAAAGGCCGCCTCATGCGTGCCGCAGCCATGGGTGCAGCCTTCGTGGCTTTCGCCGCGTGAACCGCGAGCCATGAGGAAGAGGGTGTCGAGATCGACGTCTCCGTCTTTCCAGCCAAAGCGTGGCGGGACGTTGCCGATGAGGCAGGAGAAATCGAGCATCTGATCGTAGAAGGAGAAGTCGTTGCAGGGGATGAGGTCGATGCCTGCGGCGCTCTGCTTGGCCCAGTTGTCACGGCGCAGACGGCGGCCGGTGGCTTCCAACTCCTCGCGTGAGAGTTTGCCATGCCAGAAGGCTTCGGTGGCTTTCTTGAGTTCGCGCTGCTCGCCGATGCGCGGGTAGCCCAGATTGTGTGTGTGAATGATGTTGTCGCTCATAGCGACGAAATATCTATCGCTGGATTCAGCATTCACAATCCAGAGAGTTTTGTGGATCATCATCGAAAATGGTTATGATGGGGACATGATCGAAATCCGCCATCTGCATGCCCTCATCGCCCTCGCTGAGACGGGGAATCTTTCCAAAGCGGGGCGCCGTCTGCACCTGTCGCAGCCTGCGCTGTCGCATCAGGTGAAGAGCATCGAGACGCATCTCGGGGTGCCGTTGTTTGAGCGGAAGAGCAGTCCGCTAAGGCTGAGCCCTGCGGGTGAAAGGCTGCTGGGGACGGCGCATGAGATCGTGAAGCAGATGCGGCAGTGCGAGCGGGATGTGGCCCGCATTGCGGAAGGGAAGGCAGGGCAGCTAAGAATCGCGGTAGAGTGCCATTCGTGCTTTGACTGGCTGATGCCGGCGATGGATGAATTTCGAATCGCGTGGCCGGAGGTGGAGATGGATCTGGTCTCGGGCTTTCAGCCGGATCCCACGGGGCTGCTGCTGGAAGATCAGGCGGATCTGGTGATTGTCTCCAAAGCACCACCGCGCAAGGACGTGGTATATCATCCGCTGTTTCGGTATGAGGTGCTGGCGCTGCTGGCGCATCAGCATCCGCTGACGAAGAAGAAATTTCTCACCGCGCAGGACTTTGCGAAGGAGACGCTCATCACGTATCCGATTCCGGATGATCGCATCGATGTGGTGCGTGAGGTGCTGGGGCCGCTGGGGGTGAATCCGGTGCGGCGCACGGCGATGCTGACGGTGGCGATTTTGCAACTGGTGGCAAGCCAGCGTGGGATCGCGGCAATGCCTGGGTGGGCGGTGCAGCCGTACCTGGAGCGGCGCTATGTGGCACAGAGGCCGGTGCGCAAGAGCGGGCTGTTTTCCAATCTCAATGCGGCGACGACGCGCGCGCTGGCGGGGACGGCGTACATGCGGGAGTTCATCGCGACGATGAAGAAGGTGAGCTTTGACAGCCTGAAGGGGATCGCGCCGGTGAATGAGGAGTGAGTGGCGTCACTGACGGCGTCCCAGGCGTGCTTCGGCGAGATCGATGTCGCGCTGGATGCGGCGGAGGACTTCATCGCTGATCACGTTTTCATTGCGCAGGTGGATGATGGTGTGGCGCTCCTGCTGCAGTGCAGCGAGAGAAAGGCGTTCGTATTCCGTGGAAAACAGGCGCAGCGGGGTGCCGACACTGGCGGAGGCGGCGCCTTCCGCCTGACGAATGTGGTCTTCGTATTCGAGGCGGAGGCGGCGCAGCGCATCGGCTTTGGCGGGATCGTTTTCCTCGATCGCGTTGAGACTGGCAAACGCCTCCTGATTGGCTTTGAGGCGCGCCTTGCGCTCTTCACTCGCTGACAGGACGTCCTCCTTGATGCCGAGCCAGCGAATGAGCAGGGGCAGGCTGAGGCCCTGCAGGACGAGGGTGCCGAGGATCACGGTGAAGGTGAGGAAGAGAATCAGATCGCGACCAGGAAACGGAGAGCCATCCCGCAGAGTCAGAGGCAGGGCCAGCGCGGCAGCGAGGGAGATGACGCCACGCATGCCCGTCCAGGCGATGATGGTGACATGACGCCAGCGGGGCAGGGGATGGCTTTTGGGGTGGCGCCGCGAGAACCAATGCGGGAGATAGATGGCGGGGAAGACCCAGAGAATGCGCACGAGGATGAGGGCGAGGGTGGTGATGAGGGCATAGGAGACGAGCCGGTGAACGGGAATGGCCTGGGTGGAGAGGGCATCGACCACTTTGGGAAGCTGAAGGCCGATGAGGATGAAGACGAAGCCATTGAGGAGAAATTCCACCATCTCCCAGACGGGGCCGCCGTGAAGGCGGGTTTTGAAGTCGAGAAGCTCGGGCATGCGCCAGCCGAGATAGAGGCCGGCGGTGACGACGGCGAGTACGCCGGAGACGTGAAGCTGCTCCGCCAGGAGATAGGCGACAAAGGGAGTGAGCAGCGAGACGGTGACTTCGATGGGGGCGTCCTCGACGTGCTTGTGAAAAAACTCCGCGAGCCAGCCGATGATGAATCCGATGAGGATGCCGCCGAGGCTGATGAGAACAAACTTCCCGCCGGCCTGCGGCAGAGAGAAGGAGCCGGTGACGACGGCAAGCACGGCGAAGCGATAGGCGACGAGGGCGGTGGCGTCGTTGACGAGGCTTTCGCCTTCCAGAATGGTGACGATGCGGCGGGGGACCTTGAGGCTGTCCGCAATGGCGGAGGCGGCGATGGCATCGGGCGGGGAGACGATGGCACCGAGCACAAAGCCTGCGGCCAGCGGCAGGCCCATGTAGTAATGCGCCAGCAAGGCGACGGCCACCGTGGAGAAGAGGACGAGGCCGACGGCGAGGAGGGAGATGGTGCGGAGATTGGCGCGGAAGTCCCGCCATGAGGTGAACAGGGCGGCGGGGAAGAGCAGCGGCGGCAGAAAGAACTGAAACACGAGCTGGGGATCCAGCCGCACCTCGGGCAGTTTTGGGATGAGGCTGAGCGCGAGGCCGCCGAGCACAAAGAGGATGGGCTTGGGCACCGACAGCTTTTGCGCGAGGAGCGCGAGCATGACGATGGCCAGCAGCAGGCCGACGAAAATTTCAACAATGCTGGTCATAAAGAATGGAAGGCGGCAGGCGGCCCGGCCATGCCTGTTGCATCGGCTCTTCACCCGTATGCGGACTTCTTGAATCCTCAGGCAGGCAGGTCGGGCCCCTCAATAAACCCGTGGAAAAATAAGTCTTCTCTCGCCGCAGATGCGAAGCACCTCTGAACAACCAAGCGAACCTATGCTGATCCAACTAACCACGGACAAGACGGTGAAAGAGACTGCGGAGGCATTGCACGCCGCCGTGCCGGCCCACAAGTTTGGCGTGATGCAGGTGCATGACCTCAAAGAGACGATGTGGAAGAAGGGCGTGGAGTTTGAGCATGAGTGCCTGATTTTCGAAGTCTGCCAGCCGAAGCAGGCGAAGAAGGTGCTGGAGGAAGACATGAGCATCTCCACGGCGCTGCCCTGCCGCATCTCGGTGTACGATGATGGCGGAAAGACCACGCTGGCGACGCTGAAACCCACGACGCTGCTGGGAATGTTTGACGCGCCGCAACTGAACGAGACGGCGGCGGAGGTGGAGGCGGTGCTGGTGAAGATCATGACGGAGGCGGCGTCCGCGTCTGCGCCCGGCTGAGCTGATGCAGACCAACGAATTTTTTAACCCAAGCAGGATGCACACGGTACAGGCCCGGCGGCGTCAGACTTCAGAAAAAAGAAAACGCCCATGAATGAACAACACCCCCAAGAACCCGTCGTGCTGACCCAGCCCGCCCCTGTCGCCGTCAGCCCCGCAGTGGTGGCCGCACCAACGCACTCACACGGCGCATCCAGCATCCGCATCTACAGCCACTCTTCGCTGCTGTTCTGGTGGCCGGTGTGGGTGGTGGGCTATGTGATGTCAGCGCTGACCTACATGCAGGGCAGGGAGCTGCACACGGACACCTCATGGCGCGTGCTGGACTGGGTGCACCCGAGCAACAACCTGGGGGTGATCTACTTCCTCACGCTGTTTTTGATCATCATGATCACGAATTTCTCCGTGCGCGGGATGGCATCGGGAATGGTCATTCTGGGCGGCGCGCTGGTGGCGGTGGTGCTGGCCTATGCGGGGCTGTGGGACGAGATTTTCCGGTGGTTTGGAAACCTCACCATTCACCTTTCGATGGGGGCCTATTTCTGGTTCTCCACGCTGATGTTCATCGCGTGGTTTTTGACGGTGTTTGTGATGGACCACCTGAGCTACTGGGAGGTGACGCCGGGGCAGATCACGCACAAGATGCTCTTTGGGGGCGGGTCCAACAGCTACAATGCGCAGGGCATGGGGCTGGAGAAACACCGTGATGACATCTTCCGCCACTGGCTGCTGGGCTTTGGCTCCGGGGACCTGAAGATCCGCACATCCGGTGCCACGCATGAACAGATCGAGCTGCTGAATGTGCTCTTCATCGGCTCCAAGGTGGCTGCGATGCAGCGGCTAATTTCCGAGGTGCCCGAAGGGCCGGAAGACACGTGACGTGGAGTGGGAGGGAGGCGGGCCTGAAAGGGGCACCTAAGGGCGTTGTTTTCATACGGCCAAAAGAGGGCTGAAATTCGACCCCTTTGGAAGGGGCGGCGCTCTGCCGCAGCACCTGCATCGTCGGCCATTGGTATATCGACCACGGCCGGGGTGTGGGCATGCGCATCCCGATTTTAACTGAATCACGACATGAAAGCAGCAGATCCTCAAACCCAAGCTTTGCATCCATCTGGCGAGCAAGAACAGCCTGAGATCAGAAGCTGGAGGCAGGTCATTGCTTCTTGCCTGGGGCATAATCCGACGAAAGATGAATACATGAACAAACTAAAAAGGCTCTGGAGAAAGCTGCGCGACAGCTTCTGGTTTTTTCCGTCGGTGATGGTGGGGGTGAGCATGGTGCTTTCGATCTCGCTGATTGAGGTGGATTCGAGCGGGATGGAGAAGTGGCTCAAACTGTGGCCGCGTGTCTTTGGAGCGAGTGCGGAGGGCGCGAGGGGAATGCTTTCCACCATTGCGGGCTCGATGATGACGGTGGTGGGGGTCACGTTTTCGATGATCCTGGTGACGCTGACGCTGGCCTCCAGCCAGTACACCTCGCGCATTCTGCGGAATTTTGTGAGGGACCGTGTCACGCAGGTGGTGCTGGGATTGTTTGCGGGGATATTTGCGTACTGCCTGGTGGTGCTGCGGACGATTCGCGGGGGGGACCTGGATGAGTTTGTGCCGAGCCTCTCGGTGACGGTGGCGGTGATCATCGCGATCGGCGGGATCGGAATCCTGATCTTCTTCATCCATCACATTGCCACCTCGATCCAGGCGTCGAGCATCATCGCCTCGGTGGCGGGGGAGACGCTTGGGGCGATCGAGCGGCTGTTTCCCGAAAAGGTCGGGAAGGATGCGGGTGAAGCGCGGCCGGAGGAACCGGGCGACGTGGCGGAGCGAACCTGGCAGGCGGTGCCCGCACCGAGGAGCGGCTACATCCAGAGCCTGGACAACGGCACGCTGCTGCGCGTGGCAATGGACAAGAAGATCATCGTTCGCATGGAGCGCGGGATTGGCTCGTTTGTGGTGGCGGAGACGCCGCTGGTGTCGGTCTCGCTGGACGAAGCACCTGATGAAGGGCTCGTGGCTGAACTGCAGAATGCGTATGGCATTGACCGCCACCGCACGGTGGAGCAGGACGCGGGCTTTGGCATCCGGCAACTGGTGGACATGGCGCTGAGGGCGCTTTCTCCGGGCATCAATGACACGACCACGGCGGTGATGTGCGTGGATTATTTGACCGCGATTTTGTCACGACTGGCGACGCGGGACATCCCCTCGTCTCTGCGGTATGAAGAGGGCGAGCTGCGGGTGATGGCCCTGGGGCCGAGCTTTGAAGGCTTGGTGGCGGAGTCGTTCGACCAGATCCGCAACAGTGCGGAGGGCAATCTGGCGATCATGCTGAGGATGCTCGGCGCGCTGCAAACGATCGGAAGCATGACGGCAAACGCGGAGCGGAAAAAGGTGCTGAACCAGCATGCGCAACGCGTTGCGGAACTGGCGGACGAGAGCCTGAAATTTCAACATGACCGGGAGAATTTTGATGAGCGCTATGCGGCCTGCGGCTTCAACAGCGTGCGCACAAAGCGCTCCAGGCTGAGCCCCTGAACCACGATGGAAAAGATGACGATGACGTAGGTGACGGCGAGGATGATCTCGCGCTCGTGCGTGGGGGGCAGTGAGAGGGCGAGCGCGACGGAGATGCCGCCGCGCAGGCCGCCCCAGGTCATGATGCGGACCGTGCCCGGGGTGAAATCACGGCAGCGGCGGATGAGGCTGACAGGCAGGGCGACGCTGATGAAGCGTGAGAAGAGGATGGCGGGGATGGCGAGGAGGCCGGCAAAGAAAAGATCACGCGTGAAGGCGAGCACGAGAACCTCCAGGCCGATGAGCACGAAGAGGAGGGCATTGAGAATCTCATCGATCAAATCCCAGAAGGCGTCGATGTTTTCACGCGTGGTGTCGCTCATGGCAAAGCGCCGGCCGTGATTGCCGATGAGGAGGCCTGCGACGACGATGGCGATGGGGCCGCTGACGTGGATGGCCATGGCGAGGGCATAGCCGCCCATGACGAGGGCGAGGGTGAGCATGACCTCCACGCGGTAGTTGTTCACGCTTTTGAGGAGGCGGTAGGCCACCCAGCCGATGGCGAAGCCGAAGGCGGCGCCGCCCACGGCTTCCGTGAGAAACAAGCGGCCGATGTGCGCCACGGAGGCATCCTTGCCGCTGACGGCGATCTCGCTCATGACAATGAAGGCCACCACGCCGATGCCGTCATTGAAGAGGGATTCTCCGGTGATCTGCACCTCCAGACTGCGGGGCACTTTGGCCTCTTTTAAAATACCAATGACAGCCACGGGATCGGTGGGGGAGATGAGGGCGCCGAAGAGCAGGCACCAGATGTAGCTCAGCTCCAGGCCGAACCAGCCGATAACCGCATAAATCAAGGTGCCGAAGATGAACATGGAGATGAGCACGCCGACGACCGCGAGCGTGGCGATGACGCCCTTGTGATCCTTGAGCTCGCTGAGGTCAATGTGCAGCGCCCCGGCAAAGAGGAGGAAGCTCAGCATGCCCTGCATCAGCGCATCGTCGAAGTCGATCTGCTCGATGAGTTTCACGGCTGCATCATGGACTCCCGGCGCAAACGAGCCCGCGGCGATCAACGCGAGCGACATCAGCAGGGAGATGAGCATGACGCCGATGGTGGCGGGGAGCTTGAAGAAGCGGAAATTCAAGTAGCTGAAGACCGCTGTGAGCGATATGAGGGAGGCGATGATTTGGAAGACGGTCATGGCGTGCGGGTTTATAACCCACGGACTCCTGCGGGTCAGGTCTTTATGTGGCGGGAATGAGGGGCGGCTTCACTCAGGGTTTCCCTGATTCAGCGGCATGGCGACCCGTGCGCGGTTTGTGGCGTTTTTAAAACGCGCCAAGAACCATGCGACATGGAGGGGGATGAAGACGGCTTTCCAGACGTAATCCTCAGTGTGACGAGAAGCCCGTCCGCCAGCAGGGGGAGACCCCACGCTGCGGCGGCTGGCACGCCGCAGAATGTCACGCCGCGAGAAGCGGACTGACATGGGATAGCATGAACCACCAACCCCCATCAGGCCATGAACTCATCAGCCTTCACCTATTCTTGTTCTGCGGACGGCCGCAGAAAGAAAACAATCACCGCATGCACGGCCGCCCTGTGGCTGGGATTTGCAACGATGGGAATCTGCGAGGCGCCGGCGAAGCCCCAGCCGGCGAGCGATGAGCAGATCAACTACGTCATCGATTACAAGCTGCTGACGGACGCCGCATTGGTGAACTGCCAGGTCCATGGGAAGACAGCCGATGGGATCGTCACGCTGGCGGGCACGGTCAACAACCTGCTGGCCAAAGAGCGTGCGGTGAAGATCGCGCAGACGGTGCGCGGTGTTCGCGGGGTGGTGAACACAGTGAAGCTGCAGGTGCCCACGGTGGCGGATGAGGAACTGCGCAAGAAGGTGACCTCGGCGCTGCGCTATGACGCCGCGACTGCGCCCTACAAGATCGAGCCGGAGGTGAAGGACGGTGTGGTCACACTTAGCGGCACGCTGCACCACTACTGCGAGATGCAGCTCGCGGAACATGTGGTGAAGGGTGTCAAAGGGGTGAGAGAGCTGAAAAACAAAATCACGATCGAGGCGAAGAACGACCGGACGGACGCCGAAATTCAGGCCGAGCTGAACCGGATACTCGACAACGATGTGTGGCTGGAACCGAACTTCATCAATGTGGCGGTGAAGGACGGCGTGGTGACGCTGAGCGGGGCCGTGGGCAGCGCGGCGCAGTTTGACAGGGCCAGCATGGTGGTGCTGGACGCGGGTGTGAAGTCTGTGAATGTGGACAAGCTGCAGGTCGAACCCTGGGCGAGGTCAAGCGGCCAGCGCCGGGAGACGGTGGTGCTGAGAACCGACGAGCAGATCCTGCAGGCGGTGCGGGACAGCTTCAAAACGGATCCGCGCGTCTATGCATTTAATCCGAACGTGAGCGTCACGCATGCGATGGTCACGCTGACAGGCGAGGTGGACAATCTCAAAGCGCTGCGTGCCGCCGGTCAGGACGCCAGAAACACGTCCGGTGTGTGGCGTGTGAAGAATCTGCTGAAGGTGCGCCCGGCCACGCCCACGGCGGACGAGAGCGTGTCCCAAAGCGTGAACGACGCGCTGAAGCTGAGCCCCGTTTTGGACGAGGATGAGATCAAGGCCGAGGTGAGACGCGGGGTGGTGACACTCAACGGCACGGTGAACACCTACTTTGAAAAATCGGAGGCGGAAGACATCGCCTCCCGCGCCAGTGGCGCCGTGGATGTGAAGAACCTGCTGAGTGTGGGCTCCCCGGAGGTCGTTCATTACGACACTGATTTCTCAAAGAACGGAGAGCACGCGCCCTATTATCTCAATCGTCTGAACAACGGCCATTTCGGACCCTATCCGGGAGATCGTGAGGTGAAGTATGACATAGAAGACGCGCTTTACTGGAGCCCGTGGGTGGAGCGCAAGGACATCACGGTGAAAGTGGAGAACGGCACTGTGACACTCACCGGCAAAGCCGAAAGCTGGTGGGCCAGCCACAAGGTCACTGAGATCGCCTATGAAAACGGGGCGCTCCAGGTTTTCAACAATATCACGGTCGAATGACCTGCCGGATGCGTTTTGTTTTTGGAGTCCGCGAAGAAGGTCTTCCGGAGCGTGCTTCGCTTTTCAACCCTCAAGCCAACCCAACGCCATGTTATTCAAAGCCAACACACTCAAAGGATACAAGCTGTTCAGCCTCGATGGCGAGATCGGCGCGGTCAGTGAATTTTACTTCGATGACCAGCACTGGGCGGTCCGCTATCTGGTGGCAGACACCGGGGGCTGGCTGACCGGCAGGCAGGTTTTGCTCTCGCCGTATTCGCTGGTGGGCGTGCTCAAGGAGGACAAGGCGATCGCGATCAATCTGACGAAGGAGCAGATTCAAGACAGCCCGTCTTTGGAGAGCGACAAGCCGGTGTCGCGGCAGTTTGAAGTGGACTACCATGGCTACTACGGCTGGCCGATGTACTGGGGCGGGCCGCTGATGTGGGGCGCGTACCCCTATCTGGTGCGTGATCCGAATGAATGGAGCGCGCAGGATGATCCGGAGAAATCCTGGGACCCGCACCTGCGCAGCACGGATGCGGTGACGGGCCACCACATTCAGGCGACGGACGGGGAGATCGGCCACGTGGAGGACTTCATCCTCGATGACGATGCGTGGGCGATCCGCTACCTGGTGGTGGACACGCGGAACTGGTGGCCGGGCAAGAAGGTGCTGGTGTCGCCAAGGTGGATCGAGCGTGTAAGCTGGAGCGAACAGAAGGTCTTCATGAAGCTGACGCGGGACGCCATCAAGGCCTCTCCGGAATACAAGGATGACGAGAAGATCACGCGTGATTATGAAAGCGGCCTGTTCCGGCATTACGGGCGGGATGGCTACTGGGCGCATGAGACGGAAACCGAAGGTGCCGAGGATTCATGAACGCGGATCCGCAAGGCCTGAAAGTGGGGACTCCGAGCATCAGCGGCAAAAAGCCGAGCGGATGTAAGAGAAAGCGTGACACGCGTTTCAGGCCGCCGCAACGCACCATTTGCGCACCTGCGGAGGCGCAGCGGCGTATGCATATCTATCCATAACAAGAGAAGGAGCCCACCATGCCGATTCAACTCAAAGAAGAAAACGCCGGAAGGACAGTCGCTGTGTATGTCAGCGGCAAGCTGGTTAAAGAAGACTACGAACAGTTTGTGCCTGAGTTTGACCGGCTTGTGGGGCTGTACGGCAAGCTACGCGTGCTTTTTGACATGACCGACTTCCACGGGTGGACCCTGGGCGGCGTGTGGGAGGACACCAAATTCGCCCTGCACCACTTCAGCAACATCGAGAAACTGGCGATGGTGGGAAACACGAAATGGGAGGAGGGCATGGCGACGTTTTGCAAACCCTTCACGAAGGCGAAGATCAAATACTTCGATCACAACGCCGAGGCGGAAGCACGGAAATGGCTGGAAGAGCCTTAGCGCACGCCTGTGGCGGCGCCCTTGGGTTGCTGTAGGACAAGGACCTATCGGGAGCGACTCGACGGCACACAATGCAACTGTTATTTACTCACATGAACATGATCACCACCAAGGAGCATCAGCTACGGCATGGGGGAGTGCAGGATGGAGGCAAATCGCGCGCAAGCGGAGGGGCGGGGCTGAGTGGTGGCGCACGCGCGGTGGGCATGGCTGCTGTGTGGGTGCTGCTGACTCTGGCAGGAGGGGTGGTGTCCGCCGAGCCGGGGGCCGAGGCGGCGAAGGTGAAGCGGAGCGGGGACCGGGTGGTGGCCAAGGTCAACGGGATGCCGATTTATGCCTCCGATCTGGAGGCGATGATCAGCGCCCAAGTGCGGATGCTGACCTACCAGTACGCTGATGATCCGGTGCGTCTGAAGAAGGAAATGAAGGATGTGAAACGCTCTGCTCTCGATGCACTCATCGACAGCCAGCTTCTGGAGGATGAGTTTTTCAGGCTGGGCGGCTTCATCGAGAAGGAGGACATTGAGAACGACGTGAGGCAGGTCGTGCAGGAGTCATTTCAGGGGGACCGCAGCGCATTGATCGCGGAGATCAGCTCCCTGGGGATGACCTTTGACAAGTACCGCGAAATGAGGGAGCGGATGATCATGATGAGCGCGGTGCAGGCGCGGATTGCGAACAGCGTGCAGGTGACGGACGAAATGGTGAGGGAGCACTACGAGAAGAATCTGCACAGCTGGCGCGGGCGTGAATCGATGAAGTTTCACACGCTGACCGTGCGCAACATGAGTGACGAGGACCGCAAGCTGGCGGAGGGGCTGAGAAAGCGGCTGGTGAAGGGGGAGGACTTTGCGGAACTCGCGCGGGAGAACAGCATCGACAGCCGCGCGGACGGCGGCGGCGCGTGGCCGTGGACGCGGCTCTCAGACATCAACGACAGTGTGAGCGAGGTGCTGGCGAAGATGAAGAAGGGGCAGGTGAGTCCGGTGCTGGATCAGGCTGGCACGCTGGTGATTCTGCGCGTGGATGACATCCGGGAGACAGAGCCGAAGCCCTTTGAAAGCGTGAAAGAGGACGTGAGGAAGTCCCTGCTGGAGGAGCTGGGCCGGGAGAAGGTGCTGAACCGCCTGAGCCACCTGCGCAAGGCGGCAGACATCCAGAAGATGGGGCCGGTGTATGGGGCGGTAGAATGAGGAAAACGCGCTTGGCGGAGGTGCGGCGTTTGCCAAGGAGAGCCGGGTTTGATGACTGACCCCAAATGCTGAGTGCTCCACGCTCGTCCACCCTGCCAAGGGCAGGCGAGGGCTTCCTGGCTGCGAAAAAGGCGGGGGCAGCCTGCGTGGCTTATTGCTGCAGGTCTTCGCGGGCTGCGGCCCATTTCAGGATGGCATCGAGCACAGGGCAGAGAGACTGGCCCCAAGGGGTCAGGGAGTATTCCACCTTGGGTGGGATCACGGGATAAACGGTGCGGTGGACGATGCCGTCTTTTTCCAACTGGCGGAGCTGCTGGGCCAGCATCTTCTGCGTGACGGCGGGGATGGCGCGTTCAAGCTCGGAGAAGCGCCTGACCTTGCCACCGAAGAGCTGGAAGAGGATGAGAAACTTCCAGCGTCCTTCCAGCATGCGGAGGGCCTGCTCCACGCCTTCGGCTGCGGTGACGGGTGTCCAGGCGATGGGTTTCTTCTTTTTTGTGACACTTACTTTTTTGTGGGTTCTTGCCATTTTGTAAGTCCGTGGTTCGATGGTGGGCGGTCAGCATTCAGACCGTTAAAACGAGAACATATAGACCATGAAAACCACACCTCCCCAAGTGCTTTCCGACTACTTCGCGGCTGTCAATGACGGCCGCACTGATGACGCTGCTGCATGTTTCACGGCTGATGCCCTGGTGCATGATGAGAGTCATGATCATCAGGGGCGTGAGGTGATCCGGGCGTGGATTGCGGAGACGACGCTGAAGTATCAGCCGAAGGTGGAAGTGACGGACATCAAGGATCTGGGCGGGGCTTTTGCCGCGACGGGAATGGTGTCTGGGACGTTTCCCGGCAGCCCGTTGCAGCTCGAATACACGTTCACCGTCAGCGGTGGAGAAATCTCCAGCCTGAGCATCCAATGAACGCGCCTGCTTTTAATATTGATCCTGCGGAGTTTGCGGGGAAGCGCGTGTTTGTCAGCGGTGGCACGAAGGGCGCGGGCGAGGCGATCGTGCGCAGGCTGGCTGCGGCAGGTGCGGCGGTGTTCACTGCGGCGCGGTCGGCCCCGGAAGATGCGGCGCTGCCTGCGCGGTTCATTGCGGCGGATCTGGGGACGGCGGCGGGCACGGAGGAGGTTGCGCGAGTGCTGCATGAAGAGTGTGGTGGCGTGGATATTTTGATCCACAACCTCGGCGGATCACACGCGCCGGGTGGTGGCTTCGCGGCGCTGACGGATGACCTCTGGCTGGAGGAGCTGAATCTCAACCTGCTGGCGGCGGTGCGTCTGGATCGCGCTCTGGTGCCGGGGATGATCGCAGGCGGCGGGGGCGTGGTGGTGCATATCTCGTCCATCCAGAGGAAGCTGCCGCTGCCTGATTCAACGACGGCCTATGCGGCTGCCAAGGCGGCGCTGACGACCTACAGCAAGGCGCTTTCCAAGGAGCTGGGGCCGAAGGGCGTGAGGGTGACTTCCGTTTCTCCTGGCTGGATCTACACGACGGCCGCCGAGGCGATGGTCAAGAGGCTGGCGGAGAGCGGGGGGACGGATGAAGAGACGGCGCGGCAGGGCATTCTGGGGGCGCTGGGGGGCATCCCGATTGGGCGACCTGCCTGGCCGTGGGAGGTGGCGGAGCTGATCGCCTTTCTGGTGTCAGGGCGTGCGGCTGCCATTCATGGCGCGGAATACGTCATCGACGGCGGCACGGTGCCGACCTTGTGAACTGGAGCTGTTATTAACATCCTATTCCAACCTTTACTGCATACCATATACTACCATGAAAGCCAAAATTGAAACCGTTCGTCTGTCTGTGTTTTTGTCATTCATTCTGCTTCTAACTGGGTGTTCTCTTTCTCAGCGGGGGGACAGGGCCGGGGGGCGATTGCAGCAGGTGGGGCTGGTCTGGCTGAAGAGAGCGGGCAGTCAGGAGGATCAGCAGAAGGTGATTGAAGCGGTGCATGCGTTTGGCCGGAGCATCCCTGAGGTGAAGAGTGCCTGCGTGGGCCGCACGGATGGGGAGGGCGGTCCTTTTTCTGACACGAGCTATGATGTCTGTTTCATCCTGAGCTTTGAGGATGATGCTGCGCGCCAGCGCTACAACGTGAACCCGGTGCACCAGAAGGCGGCGAAGGAGGTGTTTTTACCTCTGTCGAAGAAGCTGCTGTTCTACCGCTTTGGGGCGGAATAGCCTTTGGCGTGCCGGCTCCCAGCCTTTTCCAAACCCATTTTCGGAACCGGCGCGGTTTGTTTATCGCACATTCAACGTCGAACACGGAAGGGGCGCCGGATGCACAGGGGATGGGGCGTTTCAGGAGTGACATGAAAAACCCGCAGAGGATGAGCGGGTGCATCCTTCTGCGGGTGGAGGGAGATCTACGGGACGGGACTGCTGCGCCGTGGGAGGATGCTGCCGGCCGGGATTATTCAGCAGCGAGGTTTCTCGGCGGCGAGGTCCGGACGGCGGTGGCGGTGTGGCGGGTTGCGGGGGCATTTGGACCTGTGGCGATCCGTTTGGGGGACTCGCGCTTCCCGCTCATGACCAGGGCGGTATGGCGGGCATTGTAGGTGACTGATCCGATGCTGATGACGTGGCTGGCGTTGCCATCCATGGGCTCGGTGTCCACCACGAGCTGGCTGACCATGCCCGTGGGCAGATCCATGAAAAGGTGGTCCACTTTGCCGAGGTATTCGCCCTGCGGATTTTTGACCCGAAGGTGCTCGATGTCCCGGGACTTCTTGACGTAGCCGAGGCCTGAGGACGCATACCAGGCCGGCACACCGAAGTAATGGCTGGAAATGGTGGCGCGTGTGGTCTGGGCGTAGGCGGTTTCGTTCAGCTCGGGCAGTTTTGGGGCGGCATCAAAGCGCGCCTTGCTGACATTGAGACAGGCGACCTCACCACCCCTGCCAAGCGTGAGCGCCTTGGGTGGCACGGGGGTGATGGTGTCATTCAGCCCGAGGAAGCCGCTGCGTGTGGAAACGAGGACCTCCACCATTCGTGAGCGTTTGAGATCAACCGTGATGGCCTTGATGCGGCCGAGCTTTTCGCCCCGGGGGCTGCGCACTTCGAGGCCGAGGAGTTCGGGGAAGCGTCTCTTCCGCCCTTCGCTTTCGCCGGCCTGCGGTGTTTCCGCAAGACGACCGGTGACAAGGATGGGGGCCA
>Ga0209066_10000942_pt1 | contig 40173 bp, 35 predicted proteins | sample All_14_2_FD_187198 | JGI IMG/M metagenome (GOLD analysis project Ga0209066, IMG submission 187198) | Freshwater microbial communities in response to fracking from Pennsylvania, USA - Allegheny Zone_MetaG_DW_15 (SPAdes) (version 2) ... | reverse complement strand
CGCTCCAGCACGGTGGCCACGATCTGTTCTTGAGCCGCGACAGATGATCTGGCTGTCGCCAGTGCCAGTTCCAGCTGCTGCTTCGCGGTGAACAGATCATCGACTTTGGCCTTCAACTGCTCGTTTGCGTATTTCGGGCTTCTTGGACATCAAGTTCGGCACCGTTGACACCGTGTTCGGCACCGCACTCAACGAACTTCATTGGGCACCCTGTGAAGAACTCCCAGCGGCCCATCGATTGTTGACAACTCACTGAGTGGGCTGAGTGGTGACCTTGATCCTGTTAGGCGCCGCAGGCTTGCCTGAGCCCCGTCGCTGGCCGCCCCAACTCGCTCTGCCCTTCCACGCGCAAACCCAGGCCTCCGCTCTGGCAGTTGCAGGGGTGAGCAGGTGCACTGATCCCCCAATGGCCTGCGCCACATCTACCCCTTTGTCCCCATACAGGACCTGAAGTAGCGCAGGCAGCACTCGGACATCACCCTTGCGACCATGAGCCTCCAGCTGTTGCGACAGAGCAGGCCGGCGCTCCTTCAACCAGTTGCCAAGTCCTGATGGCGGCACCATGACCGCCAAGCTGAACTCGGACTCGTGAAACTGCCATTCCTCGGCGCTTACCAGGCGGCTCAGTTCCTTCTCAAAAGCGGGTCGCAACCGCTGTACCTGTTTGTGGGTGGCCACGGCGCAAAGTGGAGCACCTTCCCTGTCCCGAGACGTGGAGTTGGTGGAATGGTTCTCGCACACGCCGCGCGAGCGCTGCGGCAGCCAGCAGTACCGACAGAATGCGTAGAGCGGCGTAGCGAGTTCTTGTGCGCCCACGTGTGGATGTGCCTTGGGCAGGCCCAGCACGTCAGCCATCCGCGCGAATGACGTCAATTCCAGGTGAGCAGGAAACTCAACCTCGCGCGGTGGTCGAGTGGTGTGCCGCACGAAGATGCTCACAACAACTGCGCTTGCCCCGAGCTGCTTGTCAGTGCCACCGCTGGCGGTAGCAAGGTTCGCATAGAGGATCCAGAGGCTATCCCAACTGGTCTGCCCCCGTAGATCAAATAGTGACTTGTGCACGTCCGGCAAGAGCGGCAGCAAGCGTTCGCGCAGCAGGCCGATGACCATGGCTGGGTTCACGGCCTCATCGCCGAAGGACGTGTATCCATCGAGCAGAACGTCCAGGAAAGCTCGGGGCATGGGTGGCGGCACTGCGTCGTCGAGGTACAGCGGCATTTCAAGTGTCCAGATAGCCCAGTAGTTTGGCCTGATCGACTTTCGTACGATGGCCGATCCCCGCATTCGGCGTGCCGATCCAAGTGTCGAGCTTGCCGTTTTGACGGCCCAAACGTTTCTTTCGGCGACGTGGACACTTGTTTCGGCAACGTGGACGGGGATATCGACAACGCGCGCAATGTCGATGGCATCGCGCCGTCATATCAACAGCAACCAGGAGCCTCACCGAGCAAAAAAACTACACGTCCAGAAACGAAAAAGCCCGAGTTGCAGCTCAGGCTTTTTGTCCGGCCGAGGCCAGCAAGATTTGGAAAGATCTATTGGTGTGGAGTATCGGTCGCAGCGTTCGGCACGTCAAGTGCTGGGCGTGCTGGGCAAACTCGTCCTTGCAGCGCGTCCTCCCGCGCTGCGCAAGAAGTGAGTCCATGCGCATTCCAATTCACCTGCAGCGGGAAATCGCCCGCCTGCACCATTACGATCCCAACAGTTCTGACCGCGCCATCGCCGGCACCGTGGGCATGTCGCCTTCGACCATCGGCAGCTTCCGCCGAATGCTTCGAAAGCAGGCGCACGAATGGTCGGCGATAGCGCCGCTTGACGACGATCAGTGGCGAGACACCCTTGGCACGCACGACCGCTCCATCGCGCAGCGGAAGCCTCTGCCTGACTGGCAGTGGGTGCACACGGAAATGCAACGCCCCGATGCCACTATGGAGCAGCTGTGGCGCGAGTGGAGGGAAACATGCCCCGAGGGGGTGGCCTACACCCAGTTCGCGGTCGGATACCGGGCCTGGAGAAAGAATCTTCACGTAGTCATGCGCCGAGTACACCGGCCAGGCGACAAGTTGTTTGTGGACTTCGCTGGCAGGACCGTGGAGATCCGAGACCCTGCAGGCGGCCCCTCTCGGTTTGCTCAAATCTTCATCGCGGTGCTCGGCTACTCCAACTACACCTTTGTGCACGCCGTCCCCACCCAGACAACAGGTGACTGGGTGCAGTGCCACGTCGAGTGCTTTGAGTTCTTGGAGGGGGCACCGTGCTGGGTGGTCAGTGACAACCTCAAAGCCGCTGTCTGGCGCCGCAGCCGCGATGAGTTGGTTATCAACCCGACCTACCGAGACTGCCTTCACCACTACGAAACGGCTCCTGCGCCCGCCAGGCCAAGGCGCCCAAAGGACAAGTCCAAAGCAGAAGTGGGCGTGCAGATCGCGCAACGCTGGATACTGTTCAAATTGCGCGATCGGGTGTTCTTCAGCATCGACGAGCTCAACAAGGAGCTGCGCCGGTTGAACCACGAGCTCAACGATCATCCGTTCAAGAAACTGCCAGGCTGTCGGCGCAGCAGGTTTGAAAGCGATGAACGCGCTACGCTCAAGCCGCTTGTGCAAAAGCGCTTCGAGTTGTGCGACTGGCGCTATCAAGTCCGTGTGGGCAATGACCACCACGTAGAGCACCTGCGCTGCTTTTACTCAGTTCCCTCCCAGTTGGCTGGAGAGCGCGTCGATCTACGCATCACCGCGTCCATGGTGGAGGTGTTTCGAGGTGGCCGCCGGGTAGCGTTGCACGCGCTGCTCACTGAGCCGGGCAACAGCACCACGCTTCCTGAACACCGGCCTGTGGCCCACCAGCGGGTTCTGGAAGGCGAGCCCAAGGCGCTGATGCAATGGGCCACTGCGGTGGGCGTCAGTGCTCAGGAAATGATCGGCTACCACCTGAACGAGCGGCGCGATCCCGCAAATGGCATGCGCGCTGCCCGACGCATGCGAGATCTGGCGCGGGACCATGGCGAGGATCGCTTCGAGTCCGTCTGCCGCTACGCACTCCCGCTGAACATCACTTCGCTGCGCAGCATCACTTCGATCCTGACCAACCAGGCGGACCTGCGGCCCCGTCCAGCCACGCCACCGCCCCGCATGGAGCACGACAACCTGCGCGGCGCCCAATACTTCGGGGATTAAACATGAGCACCCATACCCAGAACTTGAACAAGTTGCGCGAACTGCGCCTGAACGCCATGGCGACCGCCTACGAAATCCAGCAAGAGCAGGTCAAGCTGCAACATCTTGCGTTTGACGATCGCTTTGGTTTGCTTCTTGAGTCGGAAGTCTCCACCCGGAATTCCCGCAAGCTCAACCGCCTCGTGAAATCGGCTGGCTTTCCGGAAATTGCCGCATTTGAAGACTATGACGCGCGTGCAAGTCGAGGGCTGGACAAGGCGCTGATGTCAACGTTGGCGAATTGCAGCTGGATCACGCGAAAGCAGAACCTCATGATCCTCGGGCCAACGGGTGTGGGTAAAACCTGGCTGGCGTCGGCGTTCGGCCACCAGGCCTGTCGGCTGGGCATGACCGTGGCCTTCTACGTGGCCAACGACCTCTTCACCAGCATCGGTCAAGCGGTGCTCGATGCCTCACTGCCAAAACTCAAAATGGCCCTTTACAAGCCCAACCTGCTGATCCTTGATGACTTTGGAATCGGGGAAATGTCCCCAACCGCAGCACAGGTCCTGCTCGATGTTGCCGACCGGCGCATGCGAACGGGATCTCTGCTGCTGACAAGCCAGTACCCCACGGACAACTGGCACGGTTTTTTCCCTGATCCAACCGTCGCGGATGCGGTTCTAGATCGCGTGGTGCATCAAGCTCATCGGGTCCAGCTGAAGGGCGAATCGATGCGCAAGATCAGAGGGCGGACCTCTCTGAATCTTGGCTGATAGTGTCTCGACACGCCAGCGCGATATTGTCCAGGTGTTAGTCGATTCGTTGACATGACTTCTTCCTAAGGCTGCTTTATCGCTCCCGCATCGACCACGCGCAGGCGCTTCACATCCTGCTGCGGCGGGGAACCGAACAGCCGGTTGTACTCGCGGCTGAACTGGGACGGGCTTTCGTAGCCCACCAGTCCGCCTGCGCTCGCCGCGTCAATGTTCTGATTGAGCATCAGTTGCCGAGCCTCCTGAAGCCGTAACTGCTTCTGGTATTGCAGCGGGCTGGTGCCGGTGATCGAGCGAAAGTGCTGCCTGAACGTGGACGGGCTCATATGAACGCTGGCCGCCAGTTCGTCCACCTGCATCGCCTGCGCAAAGTTCTGCTTGAGCCAGGTGACGGCTTTCGAAATCTGCTGGCTGGCAGATCCAACGGCCACCAGTTGCTGCATTTGCGGGCCGTGGGGACCGGACAGCAACCGGATGACGATTTCGCGTTTGATCAAGGGCGCCAACTGGGCGACCAGCAGCGGCTGTTCCAGCAATTCCACCAGCCGCACCAGATCCCAGGCCAGTCGGTCGTCCAGCCGCTCCACACCGATGGGCCGACACATCGGCGCACGACCCGGGAACGTCAATTGCATGTCCGCCGCCGTCTGGACGATCTCCTGGCTGTCCAGCGTCAGCATGAGACCCAGCAAGGGTTCCTGCGTACTCGCGCGCGTGACATGCGAGATGACCGGCAGATCGATAGTCGTCAACATGGACTGGCCCGGCCCGTATGTGACGACCTCCGAGCCCAGCAAAGCCTGCTTGTCGCCTTGGGCGACCACCCCAAGGCCCAGGCTGAAGATGCAATGCAGCGGATCTGTGGGTCCCTTGCGTCGGTGCAACGAAAGGGCCGCAATGGCCGTCTTGTAATCGCCATCGGATTGGGCAAATGTACCAATGGCGCGCGCCAGCGCTGCGATTGCCGGAACCACCGGAGCAGAAGAATCGGGAGCGGGTTTCATGGGCAAAGCTGATCTGTTTTGATGAATGCACTGTAGTCCTGCAAGTGGCTGCCAGCTTCGTCGATTCATCAGTTCCGTCGTTTTGTGCAAGAGGTACGGCAGTTTCGGCAACCGGATTTTCGGTGGTTTGACAACAATCACTTCACACCGATCAACGCTTCTTCAACCTCTCTCCACCCCTCAAGGACCACTGCCATGAACGACAAACGTGTCACCTCCCAGCCCACCAACCTGAGCCGCCGCAACGCCCTGTTCGGTGGATCGGCCATGGCCGCTGCGCTTGTGCTTCCAGAGATCGCCAAGGCCGCCACAGGCTCGACTTCCAGCGCCAGGACAGGCGATGCCCGCGTTCTGAACGTCAGCTTCAAGCACGACGGCATCGACATGGCGGGCAACCTCTACCTTCCAAACAACTTCAGCGAGACCGCCAAGTACCCCGCGATCGTCAGCGTGCACCCTGGCGGTGGCGTCAAGGAACAGACGGCCGGCCTGTATGCCCGCAAGCTGTCGGATCAAGGCTTCGTGGCATTGGCCTTTGACGCATCCCACCAAGGCGCCAGCGGTGGCATGCCCCGCTTGCTGGACGACCCGATGCGCCGCGTGGCAGACATCTACAGCGCAGTCGACTACCTGACGTCTCTGGGCTATGTGGATGCCGGCCGCATCGGCGCCTTGGGCATCTGCGCAGGCAGCGGCACGGCGGTCAAGGCCGCCTCGATGGAGCGGCGCATCAAGGCCATTGCCACCGTGAGTGCGGTCGATGTGGGTGCGGCGACGCGCAAGGGATGGGACGGCAAGGCGACCCAAGCCGATCAGCTCGCCATGCTGGAAGCGGTGGCCAAACAACGCACTGCCGAAGCCAGCGGCGCGGCGCCCGCGTTCGTCAACTATGTGCCCGCCATCGGCGACAAGACGGCACCCCGTGACTTGCAAGAAGCGGCCGACTACTACCTGACCCCGCGCGGCCAGCATCCGAATTCGCCGAACAAGATGTTGACGATCAGCCTGAGTGCATTGGCCTCGTTCACCGGATTCGACCGAGCAGACCTGCTGACCCAGCCGCTGCTGATGGTGGCGGGCAGCGAGGCGGGCTCTCTCTGGCACAGCCAGGAACTGCACGCCAAGGCGGTGGGCCCGAAAGAACTCTTCATCGTCAAAGGCGCTACGCATATGGACCTGTACGACGGCAAGGGCGTGGACACCGCCATGAGCAAACTCTCGCCCTTCTTCAGCCGAGCCCTGGCATAAACCATGACTGACCAAAAAATCTGGCTCATCACCGGCGCAGGCCGAGGCTTGGGCACTGACATTGCCAAAGCCGCGCTGGCTGCTGGCCACGCGGTGGTGGCCACCGGCCGCGACCCTCAGAAGGTGCTGGTTGCGGTTGGCGATCACAAAGACCTCTTGTGCCTCAAGCTCGATGTCACCCGCATCGAAGATGCAGAGGCGGCAGCCGCCGCAGCGGTTGCGAGGTTCGGGCGCATCGACGTGCTGGTCAACAACGCGGGCAACTTCTACGCCGGCTTCTTCGAAGAGCTGAGCCCGGAACAAGTCCGCCAGCAGGTCGACACACTGCTGTTCGGTCCGATGAATGTCACCCGTGCCGTGCTGCCGGTGATGCGACAACAAAAGGCTGGCCTGGTGCTCACCGTGTCTTCCACGGCGGGCCTTTCGGGTGGCTTGTTCCTGAGCGCCTACGCCGCTGCCAAGTTTGGCGTCGAAGGCTGGATGGAGTCGTTGGCCCCCGAAGTGGCGGCCTACGGTATCCGAACCATGCTGGTGGTGCCGGGGTTCTTCCGCACCGAGCTGTTGACACCAGGCTCCACCACCTTCGCAGAACTGCAAATCGACGACTACGCCGATCGCACCCGCGAGACCGTGGCCGCCTGGAGCGGTATGGACGGCAAACAGGGCGGCGACCCGGTGAAGCTGGCTGCGGCCATCGTGCAACTGGCGGGCCTGAAAGAACCACCCGAGCGTTTTGCTGCCGGAGCGGATGCGGTGCAAACCTTCGAGACCAAAGCCCAGACCCTGCTGAGCCAGGCCAACGCACATCGAGCGCTCTCGTCGTCCATGGCAGTTGACGCCTGACGGCGACAGAACGAAAGCGCTCGCCATGTTGAACCGGAGACACGTCGGCATCGGAATCGCATTGGGCTTGACCACTCTGGCGACTACACCGCTGGTGGTGACGGGCATAGAACGCTTGCAGGCTCGTGAGACCGCCAGCCTGCTGCCTCACGAGGGCGACCAGGCAGGTGGTTCTGCGGCATCGGTTCAACGGGCGGCTGTGGTCTTTTACTCCCGCTCTGGCAACACGGCCCTGCTGGCAAGGCATCTAGCGCAGCGTAAGAAGGCGCGCCTTTTCCAGCTGGAGGCCCAGGACTACGCGCTCGGGTTGGCCGGATGGGTCAACGCACTGCACGACGCGCAAAACCTCGAAGCCGAACTCGCGCCACATGTGATCGATTTGAGCGGGCAAGACACGGTCTATCTGGGCTCTCCGATCTGGATGTTCAGCCCGGCACCACCTCTATGGAAATTCGTCGGCTCTCAGCGTTTTGACGGCCAAAGAGTCGTTCTCGTCAACACCTTCAACAGCCGCTTCAAAACCGAATTCATTGATCAGTTCCGCCTGCTGGTTTTGCAGCGCGGCGCGCGGTCCTTCGAGCACCGGTTCGTGCGACGCGGTCGCATGGGCTGGCAGCTGTCGCCGCAAGAGATGTTGGACGGCTTCGATGCCCGTTGGCGCACATGAGGAATCGCGTTCGCACCATTTCATCGCCACGCGTCAAACGTCTTCACCATTTCCATCCACTCCGAAAGATACCCACCATGCTCCAAACAGTCCATCGCAAATCCCTGGGCCTCATGGCCACCTTCTTGGTTGCACTGAGCACATTCCCAGCCAGTGCCCACCACGGCTACACCGGTGAATACGACGCAAAGCGTCCCATCTACATCGAGGGCACGGTCCAGCAGGTCAACATCGCCTACCCCCACGTGGAGCTGACGATCCGGGTCTCTGAACGCAACCCGATACCAGCTACGCTGCCGAAGATCGCCGACGTGGCCATCACTGACGTGATGAAGATCATCACTGCGGCCGCACCCGGTGCTTACTCACTGCAAGTCGCCGGCTTGCAGACGGAACTGCAAGGGCGCATTGCGCCCGGCGACAAGATCGCGCTGGTGGCCTTGCAGAACTGCCTGCCGCCCAACCAGTACCGCACCCGATGGATCCGCATCGCGTCCGGTGATGTGGTCAGCCTGGCCGGCAACACCCAGACCGAAGTCGCCGGCTGCAAGAAGGGGTGCCCAAGGTCCAGCCAGAGATGGCTGTTGAGTCGCGCCATGACCACCCGCTCGAATGGAGCATCCGCAGGGGCCTGCACCACCCCAAAGACCAAGGTCAAGCCGTTCGGTGCAGCACGCGCGAACACGCGGCCTTCAGCTACCTGATGCAGGGGAAATGTTGAGGTCAGCATTTTTCTGTGCCTGCTCGTAACGAGCGGCCATCACGGGATAGAAGGAGGGGCGATAGGATTCATCCCAGCCGCTGATGAGCCCTTGCATCTGTACGCGCTCGACGAACTCGGTGAAGTCGCCGTCTGCATAGTTCTGTCCGCGCCCAACCGGTATCGGCTCGATGGACAGAAGCTCGTGCCAGGGCGAGTCCCTTTCAGGGTCCCATTGACTCTCACCGCCTTCAAAGCTGTCCTGCAGGTCATCCAGACCGACCAGGCCTGGAATGAACATCGGCGGGCCGAAGGTTCGATCCATGGCAAACAGCAGTGACTGCAGCGTGCCTGAACCGAACGGGCCACCCCGAAAGCAAACACCACGCGCGACCTTGGAGTTGTCAGCGTCACGGTACTGGTAGCACACCAGGGTGTCCGAGGGCGCGCGCAGTTCTTTGCAACCAGCCTCGTAGCTGTCGACGATTTCCTTGACGTCGCCGGATGGCGTGGCCACATGGGCGATCACCGATTGCAAGCCGATCAGATCCGTGGGCGTGGGCTTGGTGTAGTGCCAGTTCCACTTGCCAGAGAAAGGATTCAACGAGCCCGCCCCGATCACCTGCTTGGCTTTCTCAACGTCCGCGAACCGGCATGCGAGCCAATCCTCATAGGGGCTGCACTCCATCGGACCGGCGATCGTTTCCAGGCCAAGCTTTGCGAAGGATGTGCCGTTCTCTTTGGCCCCAGCCATCATCAGCATCCGCGTGCAGGCCGCTTCGAAATCGAACGAGCTCTTTTTTGTGGCCATGACGGGATCCATTCAGTTGTTCACGCCACCGCCGGCTCAGTGGTGCAGCGCTATTTTTTCCACGTACTGTGTATGCGGTGGATTTTAAGCGTCCTATTGATCGAACGGCCAAAAAAAAGGCCCCAACAGCAAGAGAGTCGGCAGGGATTCATGTAAAAAACCCCAGAACTGGGCCTAACCACATGATTCCATTGAAAAACTCGCGGATCAGCATCGACCTCCTTCGCCGGTAACCCCAGCGGTCATTCGTACCGGGCGCACAGGGCAGAACGGGTCAAAACCAGCCTCACATTGAATAACACCCAATTATCAAATGTGACAAACCCAAGTGTCATCGGCCTGCGTGAAGCGACCGTGGTATGTAATGGCGTATTACGTAATACGGTACGACTCCCGCCCGTAGGTGCTTGGCGATGCGTTTCAAACAGCTTGGGCGGTTGCCAGCGGCAAGAACAGGGTTCTCGGTGAATCGGGCAGAGCGATGAAGCCATGGTGCCGGTAGAAATTTGCTGCCGCATCGTCTTTGGCATCCACCATCAAGGCGTAGGCGGCAACCTCGGAACGGGCGGCTCGGCCGAGAGCATCTGCGAGCAGTGCGCTGCCCAGTCCTTGCCCCTTGAAACCTTGATCGACAGCCAGGCGGCCCATGCGAACCGCTGGCACGGTGGGATAGCGTGGCAGCTTCTTCCCTGTGCTGGCTGGAAGCTCTGCCAGCAGCAGGCTGGCTGATGCCAAGGTGTAGTAACCAGCGATACGCTTCCCATCGGTCGTGGCCACAAAACAGGCGGCCACGCGACGGCGAACGTCTTGGGTAACTTGCTCGCGCAAGTACCGATCCAACGGCGCCGAACCACTGTTGAAAGTGGTCCGATCATGAGCACCATTGAGCAGCGCGAGCTCGAACGGTGCGCGACTCATTCAGTGCGCAGGAGTTTGGCGCGCCGGGCGAAGGCGCGCTTCAAGGCAGCGGACGGCGCCGGGGGCGACAGCAGTGCCTGAGCAAAACACTCCTGATCGGCCAGCGACAGCCGGATAACTTCGGCTCGCTCAATGGCCTGCTGCGCGGCGTCCTGGACGGCCGACACGACGAAATCGGTCATGGTGCGTCCCTGGAGTTCTGCGGCGCGTTTGAGCATCGAATGAAGATCGGTGCTGATCCTGGCTTCGAGACGGGCGGTAGAGATGGCTGCGGGCATGGGTTGATCCTCCGGAATGTGATTTTACGGCAAACTGCCGTATCGCACAACAGCCATGAATATTCAATACTGGCAGGGACTTAGGGCCATTCCTGCGGTTTTTTACATGAATCCCTGCCGACCCTCAGTCAGATCAAGAATGCCAGACCGATCGGTGACAAGCTGGCCAGACAGATCGAGGCCATGTGTGATCGAGCCCCAGGATGGCTGGACGAAGAGGGCGAAGAGCAGGAGGCTCCAGATCCTGCGGAGGAAGCCTTTGTAGCGGTGGCCAGGCGTGCGTGGCGCCTGGCGAATGCACGAGAGAAGAGGGTGCTACTGCGCGGGCTTCAGGCGTCGCCTTCAACCAGGTAGATGTGTCCGGGCCCACCTTCTGGAGCTCCAGCATTTTTCCCAACGCGACGACGAAACGGCATGGTCCACTGAAGTCGGCGTAGCCCCCGCTTTGGTCCGTGAGCCTGGGATCGCCAGTGCCCCCGCACCCATGTGAATGCCGTCTCTCCCTCGGCTTCTTCGTGTGTACCTTGGCTCGAACTCCGCGAGCCATCGCGGAATTCCATTCCGCACAGATGAATTGCACTGTAGCCAAGCTCAGCGAGCTTGGACTTGCGCTTGTACTCTTTTCCAGGCTTGACCGGGATCGAACTCAAAACGGCCGCTGGAGCCATTTCTGCTGCGTCCTTGTGTTGCCAGTCCTTTCCGTAGGTAGACAGATACGCGAGGCCGTTTACCACTAAGCGAAGCATCCCCTCCCAAGCCTTGTGCATCTGGTCAAGACCGACCAACTCTTGTTGGGCAAATTTGGATGTGGCGTCAACCCACGTTCTGCCATCGCCAGCGAACATGGCCTCGACCTCCTCTTTAGGTCTTGAACTGCCATGCGCCACCTGTTTGCGTAGCGTTGCGATCTTGTCGGAAAGGGCGAGATCCACGGCTTCACCGATGCCGATCCGAAATTTTTCCTCGGAAAGGCCCATGACATAGCACGGCTCCGGGTTGTCAAATGCGGACTCGTATTCTTCAGGCTCTGGCGGAGCAAAAGTCAAGGCGAACTGGATGACCCGATTTCTTTCACTTCCCATAGTCGAAACGTAGGCGCCGTCGGGAGCCCATCCTGAGTCCAGCGTCAAACTCTTCTGAGGGCCGAAATAAAGATACTGCGAAAAATGCGGTAAGTTGATGAGATCCAAAGGGATGCCGTCCACATCAGTCCGGTGAAACAGCTCGACCATGCGTCCGGGAAAGTCAAAAATCTGTTTGCCGTAATGGCAAAAATCCGCCAGGAATGAAGCAAGCACAGCGCTGTTCATCTTTAGTCTCTGCGGGACCTTGACGCTGTATCGGAGCCTGGACGCGCTCATGTATTCTGTTTGGGACTCAAAGTAGCGGCGATATGCGCCATCTAAAATTTCTTGCGTAAATCCGCCGTGTGCCGATTTAGTGCCAGCCCTTTCCGCAAAGGCGCCCAGGGGATTCAAGGCCCGGTAGCGCATGGGGTGATATATAAACTGAGGTGTTTGAGACAGTGGGCGTCGTCGAATCACCTTCTTGCCGATTTCGGTCGCATCTTCTCCATAGACACGCTCCATGGCAGATCGTATGAGTAGGAGGTTCTGACCTGATGGACTATCGACGTTCGCGAAATCCCAGAGCATCTCGGAACAATGTTTCGTAGGCGCGTTAATCCACCACAGTTGCAGTTGTGCGGTCGCACCGTCGATGGCCGCGAAGGGAAGGATCAGGCCCGCGTTATCAGCGGGCAGAGCCACCGCGTCAATATGCGCAAAAAAATCCGATTCCGCTTGATTGAACCAATCAACTAAGTCTTCTTCCCGTTGAAAAGTGAATATCGATGTCCCCATTGAATTTCGTACTCCGAAAGTCGGTGCCTCAGATGAGCTCTACCGTCACGTTCTTTGACGGTCAACTATATCGGTTCTCGAACGAAGATGCTATGCCTGCAGGCTTGGGACTAGATTTCCATCGGCAAGAACCCATGCGTGAAGATGTCGGGCTTGATCTTCTCCGTCAACGCTGCATAGGCCGCTTCAAATGGCCCGAAATCAACATGTGGGTGATCCCCGCTCGCGTTGCGATCCCGCAGGGCATTGCGTACCTGGTACCAGCCTGCATCGGTGCGATGGAGATGCCATTTATCGCGGGTGCTGTGCGGGGCTGTTGCATCGAAATACGCCGTCCACAACAGCCGGCCTTCGGCCAGGACGGATCGAGACTCCTTTGACAGATGCTTTGCCGCGAGGTGCTGCGACATGAAGTCGGATTCAAACGCGCCAGGGGCATTGACCTCTGCCTCGGTGAAGGGCACCCAGTGGTTCACCAGTGTCCATGTGCGGCCGTTCCACACCAGGCTGCGGGCGCTGGCAGTCAAGTTGCTTCCATTGAACAGCGCCCAGACAAGGCAGTCGTTGATGAACTCGGCAGGCAAGGCCTTGGTTGGCGCGAGCAGTTGGTCGCGGTCATTCACCCAAGTGTGCTTGATAATGCGCCGGACAGTGAAAACCACAGCGGCCTGGTCTACGTTGTGCCGCGTCACGAGCATCCCGCCGGCGCTGCAATAGCCGGAGGAGAAGAGGGCGGTATTGCTCCCGGCATTCTGGAGGTCGGAACCCTTGCACATCAGACCCCCGATGGCGTCATCAGCCCACTTCGTGCCTCGCACATCTTTCACGCTTGTCGTGGGGGTCAGTGCGTTTTTCAGGGGCAGGGCGTCCTGGTCGTTGGGCTTGACACGTTCAATCCACTCGCCGAGCAACCTTTGCGTGTGCGCGTAGAAGGTCTTGCTGCCTATCGGTTTGGCGAACCTGTCCACCACCTCTGTCGCAATTTCGGTGAAACGCGGCACTTCCTTTGTCTCGTACTTCCAGACGAGGAAGCCGATTGGGAAGTCCCCTTTGAGTCCTTCAAATGCCTTGCTGTGAATGATGAACCCACCAAGGTAGCTTGCGTTCCATCGCTCCCGAAACGGGGCAAAGTTTGGTGCGTTGATGTGTTTGAGCTTGCTGAAGCATGCGATCGTCGCAGTGGGGATCTCTCGTGCGATGCGAACAAGAAACTGCACGAAGAGTTCGCGTGCGGCATACCCGTATCCATCCATTGTCTTGCCCATGCGCGTGGCAGAGACCTCTGACTTGGCCTCTGCATCGCCGTCGCCGCGGTTGGCATCGGCATTGGCCGCCTCCGCATACGGGGGGTTTATCAGGATCAGGATCTTCTTTCCCTTCGCGATGGCGTCGCGAAGGGCCTGCGGGACCTTCCCCGTAAGGCTGTAATCGATAGAGCCATCGGGGGCGATGTCGTCGTTGAGATAGTCGTACTGAAACTTGGTTGCGGCAGGGCAAGTCTTGGTGGAGGCCATCATGGAAAGATCGGCCTGGTCCAGCGTGCTCATGAACAGGTTGCGATGGTTCGTGTGCTTGACCTCGAGGTTGCCAACACCGCAGCACATGTCCCAGACGATGTAGTCTTTCTGCCAGGTCGGCCCCAGCAGATCTGCCAGCGTTTCGTAGGCCTTGTCCACCGTCGACAAGGCTGTGTAGTACGCCCCTTTGAACATGCGTTCATCGAGCGGAATCAGGCTATCTCGCCGCTCAAGAAGGTAGTTTCGGTACTCCGACTTCGGGGGTCTGTGGTAGATCGCCCAGAAGCGGCGATAGCCCTCTTTGTTGCCCAACTTGTACAGATTGTTGTGCAGGATGAAAGCTGGCTGGCCATCGACTTGCGCCAGGCTCGCTGGCAGACCTTTGTAGCTTGAGATCACGCCGTCGTGCATGACGTCGGCATAGAAGAGGAGGGTGTAATCCTCAGGGTTAGCCCCCTCGATCTCCTTGCCTATGAGATCAACCCACTTGTCAAAAACCTGCCGGAGGTTCGATGGAGTGATCTGCGTCCGGATGATGTCACCGGTCTTGATGGCAGTCTTGAGCGTCTGGATGAATTCCGCTTCACTGGTCGCAAGGCGAAACGAGACGAAGTGCGTTCCAATGTGAGCACTGATTTCTTCCAGTGCCTCCTGCGTATATTTCGATGCCGATTTTCCCCACTTCACCGTCTTTTTATCCAGGAATGGGACGACATCTGCCGACTTCATGATGGCGGCCTTCTCGGTGTCGATGACTGCGAGAAACGGCGGGATGTGCTCGCCCTTGTTCAGCGCAACCTGAACGTAATGGAGGAGCTGGGTGAACTGGGCGTATGTCGACAGCTTGCCCGTATCCTTTGCCTCGAACCAGACCTCCTTGGTCTGGATATCGATCAACCCTTTCGTGTAGAGGTGGTCACAAATGGCGCCCCGTCGGGTCAGGCAACCGACAGTCCGCCACCGCCAGCTGCGCCCAAGGGCGGTTGCTGCTGCAGTTGACCCCACCACGGGCTTGGCAAAGCCAGCCTGAAGATTGGAGCCATGCCATGGAGTCACATCGTCATCACGAACACCGTCACGCTGGAGGCCCGGGTGCGCCGGCCTCTCTACCTGTGACATCTCCGCTGGAGGGCACGGTCTACACCTGTCCGATGCACCCGGAGATCCGCCAGGACCACCCGGGCAACTGTCCAAAATGCGGTATGTCGCTGGAGCCGGTCATGCCGGCGCTGGACGAGGCCGAGAACCCCGAACTGCTGGATTTCCAGCGCCGCTTCTGGTGGACCCTGCCGCTCACGGTGGTGGTGGCCGTGTTGGCGATGTTCGGCCACAGCTTCGGCTGGTTCGAGATGGCGACCCAGAGCTGGATCGAACTCGTGCTCACCGTGCCCATCGTGCTGTGGGCCGGCTGGCCGTTTTTTGTGCGGGGCGCACAGTCGGTGCTGAACCGCAGCCCCAACATGTGGATCCTCATCAGCCTGGGCACGGGTTCGGCGTTTGTCTACAGCGTGGTGGCCACGGTGGCGCCCCAGGTGTTTCCCGATTCGTTCGTTTCGATGGGGCGCGTGTCGGTGTACTTCGAGGCGGCGGCGGTGATCATCTCGCTCACCTTGCTGGGCCAGCTGCTGGAACTCAAGGCGCGTGCGCAAACCTCGGCGGCCATTCGCTCGCTGCTGGGGCTGGCGCCCAAGACCGCGCGGCGCATCCAGCCCGACGGGCAGGAGGAAGACGTGCCGTTGGCCCATGTCCATGTAGGCGATAAATCTCGACCTCTTCATTGCTTCTCCTTGCGCCCCTTCGGGCTTGCCGGAAAGCAACCGTGCCTCTAGTTTTGAAAAGTCCGGAATTCGGGGGAGACGTCAGAATTAAAGGAAGAGGGCGAGTAGCCCAATAAAAGCGCACGAACTGGACCAAAGCTACTGACAACGGGCGTTCAGCAGTCGGGTTGCGACGTCAAACGCAACAAGGTCCTCTTCAGTACGCGCTGCGAGATGGGCACCTTCCAGCATGGCCAGGGTCGCGGGCGCCTCGTATGCCGGATCAAGGATTGCCGATATGGACCCGTCCCTTTGGCCGAGTTCGAACGTCGCAGTGATCCATTGCAGGATCATTGCGCGGACGGCGCTGACTTTGGCGATGACCACTTTAGACAAGCTTTCCCGGCTGGTTGAAAAGGCAACGCACAGACAAACGGTGCGGCCATCATCCAGGGCTGCTCGGTACAGGGCAATCAGGGCCTTGAGGCGTGCACCGGCGGTGGCGTGGGTTGCTTCGATCTCGGCCAGGCGATGCTGCAGGTTGGTCTGATATCGCTCGATCAATGCTTCGGAAAGATTGGCCTTGGTCGGAAAATGGTGGTGGATCGACGCTTTTCGAATGCCGATCGCCACTGCCATATCGCCATAGCTGAAGCCGTCGAAACCCCGTGACCGGGCTGCGTGTTCAGCAAAATCCATCAGGGCGACTCTGGTGTCTCTGTTCGTTGTCATTTCACCTTTCTATGTGTCCTAGGTTTGCCAGCGCCAGCTCCGATGCTTCCAGCGCCCCCTCAAGGTATCCTCCGAATTTAGGCGCCACCTCGGTCCCGGCAAGGATCAAATCGCCATCCCAAAGTCCATTGAGAACGCGGGGCAAACCGTATTGCGAGTTGACATGTGGCGCCTGTGCGTCCAGTTCGGTCGCTGTCAAGCGGTCATAAGCCCAGTCCTTGAGACACAGAATACTTGGTGTGGCGGCTTCTGGTCCGAACAGACGGATCAACTGGGCCTGTATCTGTCGGCGCAGGGCCTGTTGGTCGGATCGCGCCCTGGGCGGCACGCCGATGAACCCGAAAAGGGCATAAGGCCCGCCTGAGGCCGGGCTGGCATCATGGATTTCGACCACCGGACCATGACGACTCATGGCATCACCGGAAAGGCCAGCCTCAAGCCAAAAAGGCCGATCATAGACAGCCACGGCCTTGGCATGGCCTGCCATCCAGGTTGCGATTCCCTCCAGCTCTGTCAACGCAGCGATTGGCAGCGTCGGCGTAAAGGACATTCTTACGGCCATGCGCGGGGGCAGGGCCAGAACCACCCGCCGTGCCTGGATGCTCACGCCATCCTCAGACGTTGCGATGATCCCCGGTGCTGCCCGGGTTAGCATACGGATCGTTGTCGAAACACGGCGTCGTTGCGCCGGAACCTCATTCTCAAGGGCCGCGATCAAGGCGCCCAACCCCCCCTCCAGCCGCCAGGCCCCCTGCATTGAGGCATACCCTCGTCCACGATGAACACGGCCCTGCTCATTCTCGAAGATCACATCGCCCTGACAGAACTGATCGAACCGGGACAGCCCTAAGCGTTCGGTGAGCGCTGCGATCCTGGGTTGTCCTGGCCAAAACCACGTGGGACCCAGATCAAAATGAGCGGCACCCTCGCGCACGGTCAGGATGCGACCGCCCAAGCGGTCACGCGCCTCGACCAAAAGGAAATCGCGGCCTTGTGCAGCAAGCTTTGCAGCCAAGGCCAGCCCGGACAGGCCACCACCGATGATCAGGGTATCGGTCAGCATCGCTCAAGACACCTCGCCAGCGAAGGACAACCGATTCGTCTTTGTTGGCCACACAGTCGTCACGATAGACACCCGCGGGTCGGTAGCGGTGGTGCTGTAAGCTCTGCCGGGGAATCTGCCGTAGCCATGGCTAAGCAGCGGGTGCTTTGGCAAATGGCAGGTGTCCTGTCTTCATCCAGATTTTCGCGCCATCGCCCGTCGCCATCGCGGACAAGCTTTGGCCTTCGGGCAGGCGCAGCCAAGTGTGCTTTCCCAGTATCTCGCCTTCCACGGTGAGAGCGCCGTTTATCACCAGCAGCTCTATCCCGCCGGACACCTCAGACTTCAGAGTTGCGCCCGCCTCAAGCCTGCTGTAAGTGACGGTCTCACGATGGTCCTCATATAGCATTGCGCTGGCAATGCCATCCACCGGGGTGCCCAGTTCGGCTTCCATGTCCTTGCGAAACTGTGTGCGATCCGCCATGTCGAATTGCCATAATTTCACAAAGATCGTGCATCCCTCGTCAGAGCCTGGCGTATGGGACGTCGTTGGGGGGTTGCGCACATAGGTGCCGACAGGAAAATCACCGTGCTCGTCTTGAAACACTCCATCGAGCACGATGAACTCCTCGCCCCCCGTATGGGTATGTGCCGAGAACTTGCTGTCCGGCGCATACCGCACGATGGTCGTGGCGCGGGCAACTTCGCCCCCAATTCGGTCCAGCATGCGCCGCTCTACCCCCTTCATGGGCGAGGGTCGCCATTCCAACTCGCGCGAATGCACCACAACACGCTTGGAAAAATCTGCGTTGATCTCCATGAAACCCACTCCTTTGACCCCTACAACCCGGAGATCGCGCATTAACCGGCAATCGAAGGACGGGCTGCAACCTTTGCACGCCAAGCATGGAGATTGACCAGGGACTCGGGGATTTCAACCTTGGCGAAATCCGCAAACGCCAGACCCGCAAAGGCAGTGATGTCAGCGATAGAGAAGTTGTCGCCTGCGAGAAACTCATTTTCCGACAGAACGCTATCCAGATAGGCCATGGTAGCGCTAGCAACTTCCCTCTGCTTGTTGCCCCATTCGGCGCATTGCCAGGTCTCCAGATCCGGACCAAGGCCGAGAGTAGCGTGATGGAAATAGGCGCCGACCGCGTTCATCAAACCGTTTTCTGCCCGCAGATTCATCATCGTGATGCGGGCACGCTCCTTTGGGGTTGCGCCGGTTAGGGAAGGACCATCGAAAACGCCATCGATATATTCAGTGATGGCGTTGCACTGGGCGATACAGGTGCCGTCGTCAAGCTCCAGCAGGGGCACGGTAGCATCCGGATTTTTCGCTTTGAAAGCATCGCAGCGGTGCTCGCCGCTCATCACATCCACTGGGACGAATTCAACCTTGTCCGTTGCATCCTTTTCTGCCAGAGCGATGCGGACTCGCAGTGGGTTTGGAAAGCCTTTGATGTCGTAGATTTTCATTGAGTGTTCTATTGACGATTTTTGTAACGCGTCATTGTACTACCTATCAGTAGGTTGTCAATTCTTATGTGCGGCTTTACAAACAGGCCCCAGGACCAAGCGAAATTCGCTGCTTCAGCTGAGCTGAACCGTTCGCGACATTCACATGATCGGCAGGATCAGCGCGACCCAGCGACGTCAAATGGAACACCTTCTGCGCTGTTCGGCTCTACGACTGTGACTCGCTTTCAGGTAGTGTCATGGCGCGATCTTCTTGTCTCCACCTTGTTGTGGTGGTTGCGGCCGACAGTCATGCCGTATCTCCGCCATGGAGAAGAACGCCGGGCGCCAATGAAGACTACCGCTGATTGGAGTAGTTCGCGTAGGACGTAGTCGTGGCTGGCCAGTCCGAGAAAACGCCAATCACACCCGCCTCGCGGACGAGCACGTCGAGCACACGCATCATGTCGCCTTAGGTCTTGATGGCCGAATCGAACGTCTGGTAATACAGGCCGTTGTCGCCATCGGCCAGCAGACCCGAGCGCTCCAGGGTCCAGGCAATGATGTCCAGACCGGCCGAGCGGGCGTTTCGCGCGTACTGCGAGGGCGCGATCCACTCTGAAGTGTCGGTGCTCAGCAGGGCGAAGATCGGCGGCGCCATGATGTTGATGCCCTGGCTCTTGTACTTCACGAGTTCGGCCTGGCTGGGCAGATCGGCCACGGTGTTGGCGTCGTCCGGATACACCGCCTGACGCCCAAAGGCGCGTTCAACATCAAGTCCGGCTTTGCCGGGGGGACGTGTATGCACAGGGCCACCACTGCGTCGGTCAGGTCATCAATCGAGATTCCCATTTCAGACTTGAACCACTGCGCTGACCCGTTCAGCACACCAAAGATCAAATGGCGCGCAACCGGAACCTCGACTTGCAAGCAGCCAGTCAACGAGAGCTCTTGGAGCACGGACGTCCATGTCGCTTCGTATTCACCTTGCAGCTTCGCGATGACTTTGTGCTGCATAGCATTGAGGTAGCGCGACTCGTAGAGCACCACATGCATGAAGTCGCTGTTTGGTCCCAGAATCGTTTCGAAATGCGATCGGATCAATTGCCGCAGCGTGGTCACAGCGTCATGCTCGGCAAGTAGCACGATCATCTGGCGCGCCATCGCGCTGCGCATGCCTTCCTGAATCACTTCATGCAATAGCGCATCCTTGCTTTTGAAGTGACAAAACAGTGATCCGGAATGCATGCCGACGGCGCAGGCGATGTCGCGCGTGCTCGTGCCGTTGAAGCCGTAGCGTCGAAACAGTTTGGCCGCGGCCTTGACGACATCTTGGCGGCGATTGCCTTCATTTCGCTCCTGCGGCGTCTTGCGTGGGCGGCCTCGCGGCCGCTTGGCTGCTTCGAAAGTGGGGAGGGAGCGCACGGCACACATCATCCGAAAACGAGTAGCGAGGCCTGCCAATGATGTCGGGTCGAAAGCTCAGACGACCCCGAAAACGGCGGACGGAGGCCTCGACCGTATTGCGAACATCGGTCTCGGTCTGGGTGGTCGGTACCGGGGATGACGGCCATCGGCTCAGTATGACTTAGGCAAGCCCAATACATGTTCGCCGATGTAGTTGAGCAGCATCTCGTTGTTGATGGGCGCGATTTCCAGCAGGCGCACCATGGGCCACAACGTGATGATGTCGTAGTCGCGGTCGAATCCGTAGCCGCCGTGGGTTTGCAGCGCGGCCTCTACGGCGGCCACCGCCGCTTGCGAGCCCAGCAGCTTGGCCATGTTGGCGTGGGCACCAGCATCCTCGCCGGCGTCGAAGCGCTCGGCGGCGTTGTAGGTCATCAGCCGCGCTGCCTCGATCTGCGCCTTGGCCTGCGCCATACGGTGCTGCAGTGCCTGGTAGGAGCCAATTGGCTTGCCGAAGGGCTTACGCTCCTTCGAATAGGCTACCGCCTTGGCCAGCGCATAGTCGCCCAAGCCGATTGCGGCTCCAGCGGCCAGCAGGCGCTCCGAGTTCAGGCCTTCGAACATCAGCTTGGCGCCCTTGCCGGCTTCGCCGATCAGTGCGTCGGCGGGCAGCTTGACGTTGTCAAAGAACACCATGTACTGGCGCTCGGCGGTTTCGACCTGGATGTTGAGTTGCGTCAGCTGGATTCCGGGCGTTTTCATGTCAAGCACGAACAGCGAGATGCCGTCGGTGCGATGCTTCACCTCGCCTGCCTTGGTGGTGCGTGCGATCACCAGCATGTAGTCGGCATCGCGCGCGCCAGAAATGAAGACCTTTTGGCCATTGAGCACCCAGCCATCGCCGTCCGGTGTGGCCAGTGTGGTCATGGCAAAGCTGTTGGTGCCGGCATTGGGCTCGGTGATGGCAAAACACAACTTCTTCTCGCCGGTGCAAGTCGGCGTGACGTATTTCCTGATCTGCTCGGGTGTGCCGTGGCGCATGATCGGTACCCGGCCCAGCCCTGTGACGACCAGGAACAGCGTGGGCACGCCGGCCAAAGCCAGCGCTTCATTGAGCGCGGTGATCTCCAGTACGCCGCCTCCGGAGCCGCCATACTCTTCCGGGACGGACAGGCCGAGCAGGCCGAACTCGCCGAGCTTTTGCCACAGCTCGTCGGGGAAGCGATCTTCCTTGATGCACTGGAGGATGTAGCTGCGCGGGTACAGGGTGGTGACGCCGCGGGTGGCTTCCTGCACGTCGCGGATACGCGCGCTCAAGGCGGTGGAAGCCGTGTTGGCTATCGCGGTAGTGGCCGAGGTGTTCATGGTGTATTTCTCTGTCTTGGATTGGGGGCAGGGGCGAAAGTTGTCAAAGTGCCAAGTCGGCTGGGATCGGGACTGGAAAATCGAGCAGCATCTGCGCAAAGGCTTTGCCCTGCGAGTCCATGCGAACCGAAGCGATGCCGCCGCCGCCCAGGGCTTCGTGCATCAGAAAGTTCAGCGCGTGCGTGCCGGGCAGGTCAAAGCGCTGCACGCTGCCCTTGACGAGGTGGGCGAACCAGGCCGCCACGGCCTGCTCGGTCAGGGCGGCGCGGATGAAAGGCAGGTAGCCGGGTTGACGCGCCAGGACGCCGATGTTGGCGGCGTCGCCCTTGTCGCCGCTGCGGCCCCAGGCCAGCTTCACCAGCGGCACTATGCGCGTGCCGCGCGCATAGGCGTCGGCGGCAGGCAGCGGGCCGCCGACCTGGGGCAGGGTCGCCGGATCAAACGCCTGGCCGTGCCATGGCGGTGCCGCCACGGTCTTGTCGCCCATGTCGATGCTCGCGGCCAGCTGGGTCTTGGGGATCAGGCAGGAAAACAGCCGAACCACCGGTTGCACCTTGGGTCGACCACCGGTGAAGCCCGTGATGGCCGGGGCCGACATCAGGGCCATCGGCGCCACTTCGCGCGAAAACAGTTCGAGTGCGTCCTTGACCGGGTGGCGCACGCCGACCTTGAGCATCACTTCGCGCGCATCGGGCCGAGCGTGGGGGCCGTAGGTGTCTTCAGCGCCGATGGCCTCGACACAAGTTTCGGTGAAGTCGGGCCAACCGCGCTGTGCATAGTGTCGCCGCATGCGCGCCAGCATTGCGGCGCCGACGCGCTGCCCCTTGGCGCCGGCATTGATGCCGCCGATCATGAACAAGCTCATGGCCCGAAAGCCGTCGGCGTAGGTGACGCTGACTTTGGCCTGATCGGTCGGCGGGAGGCCGCGCGCGCCCTTGACCTCGACGCGGTCGGGGCCGATCTGCGTCAGCGTGACGCTGGTGAAGTCGCACACCACATCGGGCAGGATGTAGGCGCGCGGGTCGCCGATTTCATAGAGCATCTGCTCGCCCACCGTGGAGTGGCAGACCAGCCCGCCAGTGCCTTCGGGCTTGGTGATGACGAAGCTGCCGTCGGCGCGGCACTCGGCGATGGGAAAGCCCATGTCGTCCCAGCCCGGCACCGAATCCCAGTCAGTGTAGTTGCCGCCGGTGGCCTGCGTGCCGCACTCGATCAGGTGACCAGCCAGGCTGCCCTGCGCGAGCAGATCGTGGTCGGCGGCGGTCCAGCCAAAGGCATGGATAAGCGGCGCCAGTGTGACCGCGCTGTCGACGCAGCGGCCAGTGACCACGACGTCGGCGCCGGCATCGAGCGCCGCGGCGATCGGGAAGGCGCCCAGATAGGCGTTGGCGCTCATGACTTTTTGTGGAAAGGGGCTGCCCGCGAACATCTCTTGGATGTTGGCCGAGCGCAGGGCCTCAACCTGGGGCATCAGGTCGTCGCCCAGCACGGCGGCGATGTTCAGATCGACACCTTCGGCCTGGGCTGCAGCCACCAGCGCAGCGCGACAGGCAGACGGGTTGACACCGCCCGCGTTGGCAATGACCTTGATGCCGCGCGACTTCAGTTCCTTCATCAGGGGCTGGAGGGTGGTCACGAAATCCGGTGCATAGCCCTGTGCCGGGTCTTTGGCCTTGGCGCGGCTGAGCAGCGACATGGTGATTTCGGCCAAGTAGTCGAACACCAGGACGTCGATGTTGCCGCGCTGCACCAGTTGGGCGGCGGCGAACTCGGAGTCGCCCCAGAAGCCCGAGGCGCTGCCAATACGAAGGGTTATTTTTTTCATGGATGTCTCCGGGTTATTCGGGGGAGCGGGGTCAGCGCGGGGTGGATGCAATACTGCGCGGCCAGAACACGCGCCAGATACCCTTGGCGGTGGCGCAAACTGTGCCATTGGCATCCAGGAACTCCCCTTCGGCAAATGCCGTCGTGCGGCTGATGCGCACCACCTTGCCGCGTGCTTCGAAGCTATCGCCCACGGCGGCATTGAGGAAGGTGATGTCGAGGTTGATCGTGAACTGGCGAAGCTCGAAGGGATCAATGTCGGACGCCTCGGGCATGGCCAGCAGCGAGGAGATGATGGCCCAGCCAAGCGCACCGTCGAACATATAGGAGATGACGCCGCCATTGAGCACGGTGTCCGAACCGCCGCCGCCGCGTTGGGTGGGAAGGGCCTTAGGAAGTCGTACAACAGCTCGGCCTACAGCTGTTTCTTCAACTTCAAGCCCTTGCGCCTTCAGAAAAGGGCTATCGTTCCAGCCTTGCTTGCAAGCTGCGATGCGGTCAAGGTTGGGGGCGTTGGTATTCATATTGAGCTCCTGTGGGTTGTCTAAAAAGCGTATGGGGTTCAAAGCATCGCGAGTTGCTCGATGCGTTGCACATGGGCCGCCAACGAACGGCGCGCCAGTGGCCAGAGCGCTGCGGGGGTGTCGTCATAGGCCAGAGTTAGCCAGTCGTCCAAGCCGCCTTGCGGGACGGCGCGCATGGCCGCTAGCACCCTGGCCTCGCGCCGCAGGCGGTGCGCCTTTAGCTGCGCAATGGACTGCGCCGCCCAGCCAATGACGTGACCGTGCGCCGGCAGGATGAACTCGATACCGTCCTTCTCGCAGATCTGCGCCAGGCGGTCCAGCGAATCGAGATAGGCGCTCATGTCGCCATCGGGCGGGTCGATGATGGTGGTACTTCCGCTGAGGATGTGGTCGCCCGAAAACAGCAGACCGTCTTCTTCGAGGATGAGGCAGAGGTGGTTGGCTGCGTACCCTGGTGTATGGACCACGCGCAGGGTGCTTTTGTGCTCGCCATCGTGCAGCATCAGGCGCTCGCCGTCGGCCAGAGCTCGGTCGGGGGCGAAGACAGCCGTGGAGCGGGCAGTGGCGGCGCAAGCCAGGCCCAGCACCGGCGGAGTATGGCCTGCCAGGCGGGCGCAGGCCTGGGCCAGCGGCTGCGCGGCGGGGGAGTGGTCCGGGTGCGAGTGGGTGCAGACGATGGCCGTGATCTGGCCTGCCGTGAAAGCGAGCAGGCGCTCGATATGGTCGTTCAGCAAGGGGCCCGGATCAATGACGATGTAGCCGCTGGACGCGTCTCCAAGGATGTAGCTGTTGGTGCCGGGGCCGGTCATGATGCTGGCGTTGGGGGCGGTGAGACGATGCAGGTGCCGCAACAAGGGCACCGGCCGCTCGTGTTGCCAGTCCAGCGGGTGCTCGAGCTGGCCGTCCGGGCAGACCAGCGCGAGTTCGCCGTACGGCGCTTCATGCTCCATGAAACGCTGAAGTTGACCGCTGACCAGACCACCCCGAGGGCAGGAGTTCCACAGTGGCACGTCTTCGGTACAGGCCGCCAGGGCCTGCTCGGCTTGCTCGAAATCCGCCAACCAGTGCAGGGTGCGGATGGTTGGAAAGATCATGAAAAAGTTGCCGGCTTGGTGTTTCGTCAGCGCATCCTCGGGCCTGACCCAGACGGGCTCGAACTGTTCCATTTCGTCGGCCACCGGCTCCTGCTGGTCGGGCATCAGCGCAACGAAGAAGGCGGTGTTGAAACGCTTGGGCACGCTGCGATCGGTGGTCCAGCAGGCCAGCATGCGCGCCCGATCGAGCGTTAGTGACCAGCCCTGGCTTTGCAGTTGCGGGTACAGCGCTTCACTGCGGTCCAGCGCTTGAAGGTGGGTGCGGGTGATGGGCTTGTCATCGGCCTGCACCGCCAGCAGGATGCCCAATTCCTCGAAGGTTTCCCTCAGTGCAGCCAGTGCTGCCGTGCGGTAGCGTCCGCCCGCGTTGGGGGCGCGTGCCAGTGTATGCGCCTGGTGGTCGTCAGCGTCCACTCGCCCGCCGGGGAAAACATAGGCGCCAGGCAAGAAGCTGGCTTTTGGCGAGCGCCGGGTCATCAACACTTCGACGCCAAGCGCACCATCACGCAGCAGCAGCAGGGTGGCGGCCGGGTGCGCGGTGACCGGCTCTCTGTGGGGGTGGAGCTGCAATGTGGGGCGGACCATGGGCAGTGTCTGTTGAGCGAGGATGTGGGTTTGGGCTTCAGGCGCTGGCAGAGTGGGTGCGCAGCAAGGCGTCGAGCGTGCTTTCCAGGTGTGCGAGGGAATTGCATTCGCGCGCGATGTGGCAATAAGGGGCGTAGCGCTTCATCTCCGAATCGCCCAGGCCCCAGAACGACACCGGCTCGGGGTTGAGCCAGATGACCCGGCGCGCGCGCTGGTAGAGCAGTTGCATGACTTGAGCCTGGGCTTGACCGCGGTTGTTGCGCGCGTCGCCGAGAATCAGCACGGTGGTGCGGCGATCGATGTCCTCGAGCAACTGCGCCTCGATGTCGAGCAGCGTCTGCCCATAGTCGGTGCCACTGCCGCCCACCGCCTGCATCACTTTGTCGACCGCCTGTTCGACCGGCAGCGACTCAAAGGTGTCGCTCACCTCGACCAGGTGGTTGGTGAAAGCGAAGCTGCGCAGGTCGCTCACCTGCTCACCCAGACTGTGCAGGAACAGCAACAAAAAACGCGCGTACTGGCGCACCGAGCCGCTGACGTCGCAGATCGCCACCACGCGTGGCCGGTCCACCACTTTGGAGCGCCAGAAGGTCTCGAACATTACGCCATCGTAGGCAGCGTTTTTGCGCAGGGTCTTGCGAAAGTCGAGCTGGCCGCGCACCCGCTTCTTCTTGCGCCGCGAGTGGCGATCGGCCAGTCGCTTGGCGATTTTGCTGACGATGACGTGCATGCGCGCGAAATCACGCTTTTCGATGTTGGAGAGCTTTTGCGATTGCAGGAAGTCGTCGTGCAACTGGCGCGTCGGTGCCGTGCCGTAGAGCGCGAGTTTGCGTTCGACAAAATTGCGCACCTCCTCGAACAATTTCTTGCGCATCCGTTCGAGGTCTTTGGCACGCTCGGGCGCCAGCGTCTGGCGTTTGGCGTCAGAGATTTCGCGGTCCAGCAGCTCCAGCCCCATGGCCTGCTGGATCTTTTGGGTGTAGTAGCCCTTTTGGGTGAAAAACCAGATGTCGGTCAGGCCCACCTCGCGCGCGGCTTCCTGCATGCGCTTTGCCAGTGCCGCAGAGTCACCCGACAGCAACAACTGCGACAAGGCCTGGCCACCGCTGCCCTGACAGCCGCCCGGCCCACCGGAACCGGTTGCGGTCTGTTTGTTTTGGGCTGGGTCCGGCAGGTCTTGCGCGGCCATGGCGTCTGAAGCGGGGTTGGCGTTGGGGTCGGTGTCGGGCCTGAAGGAGGGCTTGGCCGGACTGCCTTGCGCGGCCATGTTTTCGAAGGAATTGAAACGGAAGAAGCGGTCAAAGGCCTCGTCGTACAGGGCGCGATCCGGGGTGGTTTTCGCCAGTGTCGTGCCCAGTGCGCTTTTCAGGAGGGTGCGGTCGCTCCAGCCGACCAGCGCCACGGCGCGCGCCGCATCGACCTGGGCGTTGAGGCTGATCTCGAGGTCGCTGCCGCGCAGCGCCTTGAAGAAATCCTCAAGCGTGGCTTGCACGGGGAATCTCCGCATCCTTGCGCGCTTGTTGCAGCAGGGCCGGCAGTTGCTCGCTGGCCGAGGCGATGTCCTGCTCGAACTTGAGGAAGACACTGAGCGTGCCCTTCACCATGTCCAGGCTCAAGTGTTCGGCGTGCAGCAGCAGCAGCGTTTTGGCCCAGTCGATGGTCTCGCTGACCGAGGGCTGCTTTTTCAGGTCCATCTGCCGCACCGCCTGAATGAAAGCGACCAGTTCGCGGTTCAGTGTTTCCGACAGGCCTGGCACGCGGCGCTCCAGAATGCGCCGCTCCAGCTTCGCCTCGGGGAATGGAATGTGCAAGTGCAGGCAGCGGCGCTTGAGCGCGTCGCTCATCTCGCGCGTGTTGTTGCTGGTGAGAAAAACGATGGGCTTTACCTTGGCCTTGATGGTGCCGAGTTCGGGCACCGAGACCTGAAAGTCGGACAGCACTTCGAGCAGGAAAGCCTCGAACTCGGGGTCGGACTTGTCAACCTCGTCCACCAACAGCACGCAGCCGCGCTCCTGGTGCAAGGCCTGATAGAGCGGGCGCGGCTCAAGAAAGTGCTCGGAAAAGAACAGATCGTCGTGCGCATGCAGCCGCTCGATGGAGGCCGCGAGTCCCACCGCGCCTTGCATCATCTCCCCCAGTTTGTCCTTGAGGAGTTGCGTATAGAGCAATTGCTTGCCGTATTTCCACTCGTACAAGGCCTTGGATTCGTCCAGGCCTTCGTAACACTGCATGCGGATCAGGGGCACGTCGAGAATCTCGGCCATGCCCTTGGCCAGTTCGGTCTTGCCGACGCCGGCCGGGCCTTCGACCAGGATCGGCTTTTCCAGGTTGAAGCCCAGGTAGACCGAGGTGGCGATTTCGCGGCTGGCGATGTAGTCGACCGAGGCGAAGGCTTTGGAGACTCGGTCAACGGAATCAAAGTGGGCTTGGTGCAGTGTTTTCATGGGTTGTCGTTGATTCCAAAAGGGTTTCTCCGGCCTGGAATTGCCGGGATTCGGCGATGCTGCGGGCGATGCCCTGCACCAGGCGCAGGTCGCGCGCCAGGGTGAGCAGGGCCGGTTCATGGTCGTCCAGGGCTGCGGCAAAGGATTCACAGGCGCCTTGCCAGCGATCAAACAGGCGGCGCGCGCCCAGGTTGAACGCCGCCAGCGCCTCGTCGGGCCCGTGCTGGTCCAGGTGCTGGGCGGCATGGCGTGCCACGGGCGAGAGGGCGTCGAGTTCGAGTTGCAAGCCACCCAGCTCCCGGGTCAAAGCCGGCGTGCGGGCTGCATGGCGAAACCAGCGTGCCAGGGTATCCAGCTCGGCTTGCATGGCGCCGAGCATCGGGCCCAGCAGCAGCGCGTCTTCGATCGCGCGCAGCGGCCGAGCGATGGTGTCGAAAGCCTGTCCAGGCTCGCCCAGGCGCTGGCTTTCCGGCACCCGGCAGCCGACCAGGCGCAGGCCGCAATGGCCCAGCGGCGCCAGTCCGCGCACTTTGTCGTCCAGTTCGCGGGTCAGGCCCGGTGTGTTGGCCTCAACGACGAAAGCATCGAAGCGCTTGCGCCCTTCTTTTTCGCCGCTGACGGCCAGCACGATGATGGCATCGGCGGCAGGGCCGTTGCTGACGAAGGCCTTGTGGCCGTCAAGAAGCCAGTCGTCGCCGTCCCGTACCGCCCGGCAGCTCAGGTGTTTGGGGTGTGCGCCGGTGCCGGGCTCGGAGATCGCGAGTGCCAGCAGGGTGTCGCCGACCGCCATGGATTGCAGCAGCGCACGATGCGGGTCGCTGCGCAGATTCGGCGACAGCACGAAGCGCGCCAGCATTTGCTGCATCATCCACGCCATGCCCAGCCCCAGACTGGCGGATTCCCGGGCGACGATGCCGGCCAGCGCGCTGACCAGCGCGGAGTCCGCTACGGGCGCCCCACCGTCGCTGTCGAAGCCCACGCCGAGCAGGCCACTGGCGCCGAGGTGGCGCCACCAGGCGCGGGGGAAGCCGTGCGTGCAGTCAGGCGCTGGCGCGTTCGCCAGGGCCAGGCGCATGGCCTCGGGCAGCGCCGGGTCCGACTTGGGTTGCTCAGGGGATTGAGAGCGGCTCATAGGTCCATCCAGATCAGGCGTAAAACCCGAGCTGTCGCGCCGCCAGGTCGCGCATCACTTCTTCGGCGCCGCCACCGATGGCGTTGACCTTGACTTCGCGGTAAATGCGCTCCACCTTGACGCCGCGCATGAAACCGGCGCCGCCGTGCAGTTGCACCGCCTCGCTGGCGCAATAGGCCATGGTCTGGGTGGCCTGGTTTTTCAGCAGGCAGATTTCGCCCACCGGCGTGTCGCCCTGTTCGACGCGCCAGGCGAGCAATTCCAGCATGGCCTGGGTCGCCTCGACGCGCATGGCCATGTCGGCGAGTTTGTGGCGGGTGACCTGCTGGTCGATCAACTTGCCGCCAAACATCTCGCGCTCACGCGACCAGGCCAGCGCCTCGTCCAGGCAGACACGGGCAAAACCGTTGGCGCCGGCGGCGAGAAAGATGCGCTCGCGGTTGAAATTCTTCATGATGGCTTTGAAGCCCTGGTTTTCCACCCCCACCAGGTTCTCCACCGGCACGCGGCAGTTGTCGAAATACAGGGTGGCGGTGTCGGAGCACCACCAGCCCATTTTTCTCAAGGGCGTTTGCGTAAAGCCGGGCGTGCCTTTCTCGATCAGCAGCAGCGACACGCCGCCCGGCCCCGGCCCGCCGGTGCGCACCGCCACGGTGTAGAAGTCGGCGCGCATGCCGGAGGTGATGAAGGTTTTCGAGCCGTTGACGACGTAGTGGTCGCCATCCCGGCGCGCCGTGGTCTTGAGGTTGGCCACGTCCGAACCGCCGGAGGGTTCGGTGATGCCGAGTGCGCTGATCTTCTCGCCCCGCAGCACCGGCGGCAAGACGCGCTGCTGGAGCGCCTCGCTGCCCACGTTGACGATGGGCGGGCAGCCGATGGTGTGCGACAGCAGACTCGCCAGCACACCGCCAGCACCGCAACGCGCCAGTTCCTGCGCGGCGATGATGGTCATGAACAGGTCGCCGTCGTTGCCGCCATGGCTTTGCGGAAAACCCAGGCCCAGCAGGCCGATTTCGGCCGCCTTGCGGTACAGATCGACAGGAAAGGACTCGGCTTCGTCCCAGGCATCCACGTGCGGACTGATTTCTCGGGCGACGAAGCGGCGCATCGCGTCGCGGAACGCCAGGTGCTCGGGCGTATAGAAGGGACTCTTGGCAGGCAGGGTTTCGGCAGGCATGGGTATTACTCCTCGTGGGTGTGGCGGGTGTCGTGCGTGCAGGGCGGTGCGCGCCTCAATCAGGCTGCTCGACCAGCGACACCAACAAGGCGCGCGTGGCCACCTGGTCGCCAGCGCGCACCGCCACTTGGTCCACCACGCCGTCGCGACGGACCAGCAGTTGGTGCTCCATCTTCATGGCTTCGAGCACCACCAGGCGTTGCCCCTTGGTGACGGTGTCGCCAGGTTGGACGTCAACGGCCAGTACCCGTCCATTCATGGGGGCGAGCACACGTGACTCCGCGCTGCCTGCAGCTGCGGCCGGTGGGTCATAGGTCAGGTCTTCAAAGCTGGCGCTCAGGTCGCCCAGTTCCAGGTGCAACACGCCGCCGGCAAACACCGCAGCCGCGTGCTGTTGCACGCCATCGGCGATCAGGTGCAGGCACTCGCCTTGACGCCCGCTGAGGGTGACGTGGTGCAGCGCCGCGCCCACTTCGAGCGTGTAGCGGTGGGCGCCAGTGACCGTGATGTGCACGGCATGTCGGTGTTCGCCCTCGCCGATCAGCATCGGCCAGCGTGCCGGTCCGCTGGAGCGCCAGGGCGCGGCTGCGACCGGCGTGGCGCTGGCTTCAAACCACAGCGTGCCGGCCAGCGCCAGCGCCAGCGAGTCGGGCTGGGGCCGCACCAGCGCCGCAGCGCCGAAGTGCTGGGCGATGAAGGCCGTGGTCGTTTCGCCAGCGGCGAAGGCCGGGTGGCTGGCCACGGCTTCGAGGAAGGCACGGTTGTGGGGCAGACCGAGCAGGCGGGTGCGTTGCAGCGCACCGATCAGGCGTCGCCGGGCTTCGTCGCGGGTGGCGCCGTGTGCAATGATCTTGGCGATCATCGGATCGTAGTGAGGGCTCACGGTCTGACCCGATGCCAGGCCGTGGTCAACGCGCACGCCTTCGCCCGTGGGCGGGCTCCAGAGCGCAACATCGCCACTTTGCGGCAGGAAGCCCGCGTACGGGTCTTCGGCATACAGGCGCACTTCGATCGCGTGCCCGTTCAATTGCACTTGCTCCTGCGTCAGCGGCAAGGGCTCGCCACGGGCCACGGCGATCTGCCAGGCCACCAGGTCCAGTCCGGTGATGCACTCGGTCACCGGGTGTTCGACCTGCAGCCGTGTGTTCATCTCCAGAAAGTAGAAACGCCCTTCGCGGTCGAGCAGAAACTCGACCGTGCCGGCGCCGACGTAGTTCACGGTGCGCGCCGCCGCCACCGCCGCCGCGCCCATTTGCGCGCGCAGCTCGGGCGTGACCGCCGGGGAGGGCGCTTCTTCGAATACCTTCTGGTGCCGGCGCTGGATCGAGCAGTCGCGTTCGCCCAGGTGGATGATGTGGCCGTGCTGGTCGCCGAAGACCTGGATTTCGACGTGGCGCGGCTCCATCACCGCGCGCTCCAGGATGAGCTCTTCGCTGCCGAAGGCGTTGCCGGCTTCCGAGCGGGCGCTGACCAGGGCGACCGCCAGGTCTTGCGGGTGTTCGACCAGCCGCATGCCGCGCCCGCCGCCGCCCGCCGCCGCCTTGACCATGATCGGGAAACCGATCTCGGCAGCTTTCGTGAGCAGCGTGGCATCGGATTGGTCGGTGCCCTGATAGCCCGGCACGCAGGGCACGCCCGCCGCCAGCATCAGGCGTTTGGCGCCGGCCTTGTTGCCCATTTTCAGGATGGCCTGCGGGTCCGGGCCGATGAACACCAGCCCGGCGTCCAGGCAAGCCTGCGCAAAGCCGTCGTTCTCGGACAGGAAGCCGTAGCCGGGGTGTACCGCGTCGGCGCCTGTGCTGCGCGCCGCCGCCAGCAGCGCCGCAACGTTGAGGTAGCTCTCGCGTACCGGCGCCGGGCCGATGCACACGGCCTCGTCGGCCAGGGCGACATGCAGCGCCCGCGCATCGGCTTCGCTGTAAACGGCCACCGTGCGGTAGCCCAGGGCCTGGGCTGTGCGGATGATCCGGCAGGCGATTTCTCCGCGGTTGGCGATCAGGATTTTTTTAAACATGCTCAGCTCCCGCGGAAAAATCCCCTGCGCACGCTGTGCGTGCCATGCGATGTGGCTTTGCCGCTGCGCCGACTGGCGTCGGCTGGTCGCCGCGGTTGGCAATCAGGATTTTGGTGAAGTTCATCGGGGTTCTCACATCCGTGCCACGCCAAAGGTGTTCGGGTTCAGTGGCCGCAACGCGGCTTCGCGACACACCGCCAGGGTGGTGGCGAGCGCGCGGCGGGTGTCGCGCGGGTCGATGATGCCGTCGTCCCACAGGCGCGCGGTGGCAAACAGCGAATGCGATTCGAGGTCAAAACGTGCCAGGATCTCGCTTTTCATGGTGGCCATGGTTTCGGCGGGTGGCTCCTTGCCGGTGCGGGCAAATTTTTCTTCGGTGACGATGCGCATCACGGTGGCGGCCTGCTCGCCGCCCATCACAGCCACCCGCGCGTTGGGCCAGGCGAACACGAAGCGCGGATCGTAGGCGCGGCCACACATGCCGTAGTTGCCGGCACCGAAGGAGGCACCTGTCATCAAGGTGATTTGCGGCACGGTGGCATTGGCCACGGCCTGGATCATCTTGGCGCCATGCTTGATCATGCCGACCTGCTCCACATCCTTGCCGACCATGAAGCCGGTGGTGTTCTGCAGATAGACGATCGGGGTGCCCGACTGGCAGCACAACTGGATGAACTGGGTCGCCTTGGTGGCGCCTTGCGGATCAATGGGCCCGTTGTTGCCGATGAAGCCGCAAGGGTATCCCTCGATGGCACCATGGCCGCACACGGTACTGGAGCCGTACAACGATTTGAATTCGAGGAAGTCGGAGTCGTCGATCACCCGCGCCAGCACTTCGCGCATGTCGTAGGGCTGGCGAAAGTCAACCGGCACCACGCCCGCCAGTTGCTCGACCGGATAACGCGGCTCTTTCCAGGTCTTCACCGCGCGCATCGGCAAGCGGTCGTTCCACGGCAGCCGCGCCAAGATGTCGCGTGCGATGCGGATGCCGTCCGCATCGTCCTCGGCCAGGTACTCGGCCACGCCCGACATCGAACAGTGCATCTCGGCGCCGCCCAGCTCTTCGTCGGTGGCGATCTCGCCGGTGGCGGCTTTTAGCAAGGGTGGGCCGGCCAGGAAAGCCTTTGCACGGCCGCGCACCATGATCACATAGTCGGACATGCCCGGAAGGTAGGCGCCGCCGGCAGTTGAGTGGCCGTGCATCACGCAGACCTGTGGAATGCCCCTGGCCGATAGCCGCGCCTGGTTGGCGAAGCCGCGGCCGCCTTCAATGAACACCTCGCCCACATGCATCAGGTTGGCGCCGCCGGACTCGACCAGTCGCACCACTGGCAGTTTGTTCTCCAGTGCGATGGCTTCGGCGCGAAGGCTCTTCTTCATGCCCATCGGTGTGATGGTGCCGCCCTTGATCGCGCTGTCGGATGCGATCACCACGCAACGGATGCCCGACACCACCCCGATGCCGCAGATGATCCCGCCCCCCAGCACGTTCTTCTCGCCGTCGTCGTCGTGCATCCTGAAGCCGGCCAGGGTCGAAAACTCCAGCCACGACGAGCCGCGGTCGAGCAGCAGCGCGATGCGCTCACGCGGCAGCAGCTGTTTGCGGGCGCGGAACTTGGCTTCTTGGCTGTTCGACGTGTTGCGCACACGGTCTTCGAGCGTGCGGAAACTGTCGATCAGCGCGAGCATCTGTGCGCGCTCGCGCTGGAAGCTCTCTGACTGCGGGTCGACTTGACTTTGAATGGCGGGCATGGGCGGTTCTCGCTGAAAGGTCGCAGTGAACGAATGGGGTCACAGGCCTGCTTACAGGTCGTAAAAACGCTCACCCTGGGCGGCCATGCGGCGCAGCAACTGCGGCGGCGCGAAGCGCGCACCGTGCCGCTCTGCCAGGCTCTCGCAGACTTTGACAAAGGCGGACACCCCCTGGCTGTGGATCTGGCCGATCGGGCCACCCAGGTAGGCTGGGAAGCCCCAGCCCAGGATCGCGCCGACATCGGCATCGATTGGTGCCAGCAGAACTTTTTCTTCGAGGCAGCGTGCTGTTTCGACGGACTGGATGAACATCAGGCGCTGCTTGACCTCTTCGACCGTGGGTTGCGTGGCCGCCAGCGGGAACGCCTGCGCCAGGCCTGCCCACAGTTGTTTCTGGCCATCTTGTGGGTAGTCGTAGAAACCTTTGCCGGTTTTTTTACCCAGTCGTCCCAGCTGGTCCACCATGCGGTCGCAGACGTCGTCGACGGCGCTGCGCTGGTAGGCCTTGCCGAGGTCGGTGGCGGTCTGTTTCCGGATGCGCGCCATCAATTCGAGCGAGACTTCGTCGGCCAGCGCCAGCGGCCCCACCGGCATGCCGGCCATGCGCCCGGCGTTGTCGATCAGCGCCGGCTTCACGCCTTCGGCCAGCAGCGCCAGGCCTTCGCCGACGTAGGTCGAGAACACCCGGCTGGTGTAGAAGCCGCGGCTGTCATTGACGACGATGGGCGTCTTGCGGATCGCCTTGACGAAGTCCATGGCACGGGCCAGGCATTCATCACTGGTGGCCTGGCCGCGAATGATCTCCACCAGCGGCATCTTGTCGACTGGCGAGAAGAAATGCAGGCCGATGAAATTGGCCGGACGTGCGGACGCCTCGGCCAGCCCGCTGATGGGCAGGGTGGAGGTGTTGGAGGCGAAGATGGCGCCGGGGGCGATCACCGCCTCGGCCTTGCGCGTCACGTCGGCCTTGATGGCGCGGTCTTCAAACACCGCTTCGACCACGATGTCACAGCCTGCCAGGTCGGCGAAGTCGGTGGTCGGTTTGATCAGGGTGAGCTTGGCATCACGCTCGGCCTCGGTCATGCGCTTGGCGGCCACGCGCTTGTTCCACAGGTTCTCGCTGTAGGCCTTGCCCTTGGCCGCGCTGTCGGTGCTGCTGTCGAGCAGCACCACTTCCATGCCGACCTCGGCGGCGGCGAAGGCAATGCCCGCGCCCATCATGCCAGCCCCCAGAATGCCGACCTTGCGGTAGCTGGCCTGAGGCACGCCCTTGGGCCGGGAGGCCAGCTTGCTGGCGGCGGGGATGCCAAAGAACAGCGAGCGGATCATGTTCTTGGCCTCTTTGCCGGTCGTCAGCTTGACGAACTCGCGCATCTCGACCTTGCAGCCGGTGTCGATGTCGATCTGGCAGCCGTTGTAGACGCAGTTCAAGATCGCCTCAGGTGCGGGATAGTTGCCAAAGGTCTTGGCGCGCAGCATGGCGTTGCCAGCGGTCAAAGTGTCGTAGCCCATGGGGCTTTGCACGGCGCCGCCCGGCAGCTTGAAACCCTTGCGGTCCCAGGGCTGAACAGCGGCAGCGGCACCGTCAGTCAGCAGCCACTGCCTGGCGCGGGCCAGCAGTTGGTCGGCCGGCACGACTTCATCGACCAGACCCGCATCCAGGGCTTTTTGCGGGGCGAGCTTTTTGCCTTCGAGCAGGAAGGGCAGCGCGTTGCGCACACCGATCATGCGCGGCAGACGCTGCGTGCCGCCGCCGCCGGGCAGCAGGCCAAGGCCCACCTCGGGCAGGCCGATCTGGGCCTTGGGGTTGTCGGCGGCGATGCGTCGGTGGCAGGCCAGCGCGACCTCGTAGCCGCCGCCCAGCGTGGTGCCGTTGAGGGCCGCGACGAAGGGCTTGCCGCTTTTCTCAATGCCGCGCATCAGGGCGTGCAACTGGGTGACGAAGTCCATCATTTCGGCAACGTCCGTGATGGCGAGCATCATGTTGAGGTCGGCACCGGCGATGAACTCGGGCTTGGAAGAGGTGACGATCACGCCCTTGACGGCAGCGTCCGCGACGGCCCTGCGCACGGCGTCGGAGAAGGCAGGAATGGATTGCTCGTTGAGGACGTTCATGGGCACGTCCTGCATGGCCCAGGTGATGGTGGCGATGCCATCGGCATCAAGCTTGTAGTCAATCGTCATGTTGGTGATCCAGGTCTGTGATGAGGTTCACGTCGTGCCGAGGCTTCAGACGCGCTCGATGATGGTGGCTGTGCCCATGCCGGCGCCCACGCACAGCGTGACCAGGCCGGTCGACAGGTTGCGCCGCTCGAGTTCGTCGAGCAGGGTGCCCAGAATCATCGCGCCAGTCGCGCCCAGGGGGTGCCCCATCGCAATCGCCCCGCCGTTGACGTTCATCTTGTCGTGCGTGACTTTCATCACTTCCATGAAACGCAGCACGACTGAGGCGAAGGCTTCGTTCAGTTCATAGAGGTCGATGTCGCTGGCCTTCATGCCAGCGAGCTTGAGCGCCTTTTCCGCCGAATAGGAGGGGCCGGTCAGCATGATGGTGGGCTCGCTGCCGATGGAGGCGAACGAGCGGATGCGGGCACGGGCTTTCAGGCCCAGCCGTTTGCCGACTTCGGCGTTGCCGACCAGCACCGCAGCCGCGCCGTCAACAATGCCCGATGAGTTGCCGGCATGGTGCACGTGCACCATGCGCTCGATCTCGGGATAACGCTGAATGGCCACCGCGTCGAAGCCGTATTTCTCGCCCTGCACCTTGAAAGCAGGCTCCAGCTTGGCCAGCGACTCCAGCGTGGTTTCGGCGCGCATGTGTTCGTCGCGCTCAAGCACGATGCAACCGTTCACATCCTTCACGGGAACGATCGAATTGGCGAAGCGGCTCTCGGCCCAGGCGAGTGCGGCGCGGCGCTGGCTTTCGACCGCGTAGCTGTCGACGTCGCTGCGGCTGTGGCCGTAAAGCGTGGCAATCAGATCGGCCGAAATGCCCTGCGGCACGAAATAGGTCGGAATCGCCACCGCTGGGTCAATCGCCCAGGCACCGCCGCTGGTGCCCATGGGCACACGGCTCATGCTCTCCACGCCGCCGCCGATGACCAGTGGCGACTGACCCGACATCACCTTGGCGGCGGCCATGTTGCAGGCCTCCAGGCCCGAGGCGCAAAAGCGATTGACCTGCACGCCGGCAGCGCTTTCGTGGTACCCGGCGGCAATGGCCGCAACGCGCGCGATGTTGGCGCCTTGCTCACCGGCGGGTTCGACGCAGCCGAGGATGATGTCGTCCACGAAGGCGGTGTCCAGGGTGTTGCGGTCGCGTAGTGCCTGCAGCGCGGTAATGGCCAAACTGATGGGCGTGGTGCCGTGCAGCGCACCCGAGCTGCGGCCCTTGCCGCGCGGCGTGCGCACGGCGTCGAAAATGAATGCTTCGGTCATGTTGGGTTTCCTTCTTTCTGAATCTGGGGATGCGATAGGCAAGAGGGCGGAAGAGCGGCAGGCGGCTGGCAGCAGTTGCTACAGCGTGCGGCTGATGATTTCCTTCATGATTTCGTTGGCGCCACCGTAGATGCGCGCGACGCGCGCATCCGCATAGGCGCGGGCAATCGGGTACTCCCACATGTAGCCGAAGCCGCCGAACATCTGCAGGCATTGGTCGATCACCTTGCAGTGCAGGTCGGTGGTCCAGTACTTGGCCATCGCGGCGGTGGCGTCATCAAGTTGACCGTCCATCAGCAGGCCGAGCAGACGGTCGACAAAGACCTGTGCGATCTGCACCTCGGTTTTCGTTTCGGCGAGCTTGAAGCGGTTGTGCTGGAAATCGATCACGCGCTGGCCGAAGGCCTTGCGATCCTTGGTGTAGGCCAGGGTCCATTCGAGCGCGGCCTCGGCGCCCGCCACCGCGCCGATGGCGATCTGCATGCGCTCCCAGGCCAGTTCCTGCATCAGCAGGAAAAAGCCCTTGCCATCGCCGCCGAGGATGTTGCTGGCCGGCACGCGCACGTCTTCGAAGAAGAGTTCCGAGGTGTCCTGCGCCTTCATGCCGATTTTTTCGAGATTGCGCCCGCGCGTGAAGCCGGGGCGATTGGTCTCGACCAGCACCAGCGAGGTTCCCTTGGCGCCTTGCGTCGGGTCGGTCTTGGCGACAACGATCACCACGTCGGCGTTCTGGCCGTTGGTGATAAAGGTCTTTTGACCATTGATCACAAGTTCGTCGCCGTCACGGACCGCACTGGTGCGCACGCTTTGCAGGTCGCTGCCCGCGCCCGGCTCAGTCATGGCGATGGCGCCAATCACTTCGCCGGTGGCCATCTTCGGCAGCCAGTTGCGCTTTTGCGCCTCGGTGCCGTAGGCCAGGATGTAGGGTGCCACGATGTCGGAGTGCAGGCCGAAGCCAATGCCGCTGGTGCCGGCGCGCGAGACTTCTTCAATGAGCACAGCACTGTGCAGGCGCGTACCGCCACCGCCGCCGTATTGCTCGGGTATGGCGGGGCACAGCAGGCCGGCGGCGCCGGCCTTGCGCCAGACGGCGCGCGGCACGATGCCATCGTTTTCCCAGCCGGCGTGATGAGGTATGACTTCTTCTTCCAGAAAGCGACGTGCCTGGTCCCGGAAGAGTTCGTGTTCTTCACCGAAGAGGGTGCGGTTGAGCATGGGTCTGTCCATGAAGTTCGATTGGCATTGGCACTGGCATGGCCGACGGTCGCGAAGAGTTGCTCGTCCACGTGGGAAAGCGCCGGAAGCACCCAACGCACGATAGACAAACCAATCGACCAAACGCTTGTTAGATGATATAGTATACGGCATGGCAAAGGAGCAAGACAACCCACTCTCGCGCAGAGATGCGATCCTGGCGGCCGCGGCGAGCCGGTTCCGGCGCCAGGGTTTTGAGCGCACTTCGGTGCGCGAGATTGCCCAAGCCATGGGCATGACTTCAGGCTCGCTCTTCTACCATTTCGCGACCAAGGAGGATCTGCTGGTGGCGATCATGGAGGAGGGTGTTCGCGACATCATGCGGTCGGTGCGCGACGGGCTGGCTGGCGAAGTTCGCTTGCCCGAGCGGCTGCTGTCGATGGTGCGCAGCCACCTGAAGGCTTTGCTGGGTACGAGGCTCGACGCCATGACCGTGCTGCTCTATGAGTGGCGCAGCCTTTCGCCGGCCGCCCAGACCCGGGTGATGGCATCGCGCGACGCCTACGAGACCTTGTGGATGACGCCGATCAGCGAGGCTGCGGCGCTGGGCCTGGTCGATACAGATGTCGTGTTGGTGCGCCAGACAGTTCTCGGTGCCCTCAACTGGACGGCGCAGTGGTACCGGCCTGGCGGGCGTCTGGACATCGATGCGTTGGCGCAGCGCATGTACGCGATGCTGTTTCCTCGTGTGGCCGCATCGGGAGTGAGCAGTGATTGAACGGGCCGGATTCGGCTTCCATCTTACCGTTTTCAATTGTTTATTTTAGTCACATGGAGATAAAGTGAAGATATTGGTCGCCGTCAAGCGGGTGCTGGACTACAACGTCAAGGCCCGCGTCAAGTCCGACGGTTCGGGAGTCGATCTCGCGAACCAGAAGTTGTCCATGAACCCTTTCGACGAGATCGCATGCGAAGAGGCGGTGCGCCTCAGGGAGGCCGGTGTCGCTTCTGAAGTGATCGTTGTTTCCTGTGGCCCGGCGGCTTGCCAGGAAACGCTGCGCAGCGCCATGGCCATCGGCGCTGATCGCGCCGTGCTGGTTGAAACTGACGCCGCGCTCGAACCGCTCGCGGTGGCCAAGCTGATGCAGCATGTGGCCCAAAAAGAAGGTGTGCAGTTCGCCATCTTCGGCAAGCAGGCGATTGATGACGACGCTGGCCAGACTGGCCAGATGTTTGGCGCGCTGATGGGCTGGGCCCAGGCCAGCTTCGCCTCCAAGGTGCAGATCAGCGGCGACACGGCCACCATCACTCGCGAGATCGACGGTGGCCTGGAAACCCTGGCCATGAAGCTGCCGGCCGTGATCACGACCGACCTGCGCCTGAACGAGCCGCGCTTCATCACGCTGCCCAACATCATGAAGGCCAAGAAAAAGCCGATGGAGGTGATCAAGG
>Ga0209066_10000941_pt1 | contig 40174 bp, 40 predicted proteins | sample All_14_2_FD_187198 | JGI IMG/M metagenome (GOLD analysis project Ga0209066, IMG submission 187198) | Freshwater microbial communities in response to fracking from Pennsylvania, USA - Allegheny Zone_MetaG_DW_15 (SPAdes) (version 2) ... | reverse complement strand
GGCCAGATTTCGCAGTAAACGCCGCTTTCGCGGATGCGCCGTGCGATCAGCTGGGTGACTTGGGAACCGAAATCGAGGATGAGGATATGATCGTGCTGTGTCATATCAAGGAATTAAAACCAAAACCTGCCTATGTAAAGACCCCAGTTACGGGGCCCGCAGCACGGCCTGAACCCTTATGTGGTCGAGGATATGAGCAGCCCGTATTGCTTGGCGATGGCGGACAGCCCCTCGACCACTGGCTCTTTCAGCAGGTTATAGTGCCATTCGACCCCATCGCGGCTGATTTCAGCCACGCGTATGGCGGTTGCTTCCCCCAGTTTATGGCCGGAGAAAGTGCCACGGACAATTTCCTGCCCTGTTTCAAGGTTTTCGATACGGAAAACGGCTTGGCGAAGCACATCGAAGGATTGATCGTTCTCGACCCCGTCATAGATGGATGCCACAAACACAATGCGCCAGATATCGAAGGACAGGTTTTCAAAGTCGATCGTGATCTGTTCGGCGTCGGTCATGTCGGGGTTGGTGTCACCGCCGGATGTTTTGTCACCCAGCAGTTTCACTGCCAAGCCCGCGCCCTGCATGTTGTTGTAGAATACGAAGTCTTCATCTTCGCGGGTCATGCCGTTGCGATCGAGGATAAAGCAGCACAGGTCAACATCCATGGGCTTGCCGCCATAGGGGTTGAAGGCCCAGCCCATGGCGACCTTGATTTTGCGCAAGCCCTGCGAGGCCTGAGTTAGATTCAGGGTGGTAGGTTGTTGCGGGGCGGTGGCTGGCTGTGGCGCAGTTGTCATTGACGGCTTCCTGTCAGTTCTTCAATCTGGTGAGATTAACATATAGACCAAGAAGCACAAATGTCAGATCTGGCCATATCAAACGACCTGTTTTTCACCCGTACGGGCCTCGACCCCGACAAGGCGGCCCGCACTGTGGCGGGCGCCCTTGAAGGCTGCGATGACGGCGAGGCGTTTTTTGAATACGAAGCGTCTGAATACCTGACGCGGGATGACGGCGTGCTTAAAAGCGCGTCGTTTAACGTGCATGCAGGTTTTGGCCTCAGGGCCGTGGCGGGTGAGCTTACCGCCTACGCCCACGCAGGCGAGCTGACAGACGGCGCGCTGGCCCGTGCAGCCGAAACCGTGAAAGCCGTGGCAGGCGGGTATGGCGGCACGCTCGCCGTATCGCCCGCACGCACCAACAGCCAGCTTTATGTGCCTGAAAACCCGCTGGATACCCTGCCCTTCGCGCAAAAAGTGGCGTTGCTTGGCGAAATTGAAGATTACGCGCGCGCGGCTGACCCTTTGGTCAAACAAGTATCGGTCTCCATGTCGGGTTCGTGGCAGGTGGTGCAGATATTACGGCCTGACGGTACGCGCTATGCCGATATACGCCCGCTGGTGCGCATGGATGTATCGGTCACGCTCGACCGTGGCGGGCGCATCGAAACCGGCCATGAAGGCTGGGGTGCCCGCGCAGGCTATGAATTGTTTACCGACCCTGCGCGCTGGCAGGGGGCTGTGAAGGAAGCCGTGCGACAGGCGCGTGTGCAGCTTGAGGCCATTGCCGCCCCTGCTGGCGAAATGGATGTGGTACTGGGCCCGGGCTGGCCCGGCGTTATGCTGCATGAAGCCGTAGGCCACGGGCTTGAGGGGGATTTCCACCGCAAGGGCACATCGGTGTTCAACGGCATGTTGGGCAAGAAGGTCGCGAGCGAGCATGTAAGCGTGGTTGATGACGGCACCATCGAAGGCCGCCGCGGCTCGATTACAATTGATGATGAAGGCACGCCCAGCCAGCGCAACGTGCTTATTGAAAACGGAATTCTGGTAGGCCTGATGCAAGACCGCCTGAATGCACGCCTCATGGGCGTGAAGCCAACAGGCAACGGGCGCCGCGAAAGCTACGCCCACAAACCCATGCCGCGTATGACCAACACGTTCATGCTTTCAGGCCCCGCTACACCGGCCGATATTATTTCGTCCGTCAAACGCGGGATATACGCGCCGCATTTCGGCGGGGGGCAGGTTGATATTACGTCAGGCCAGTTCGTGTTTTCGGCCGCCGAGGCGTACCTGATTGAAGACGGCAAACTGGGCGCGCCCGTCAAAGGCGCCACCCTCATTGGCAAGGGTGCTGATGCCTTGACCCGTGTACGCATGGTCGGCAATGATATGGCACTGGACCACGGTGTAGGCACATGCGGCAAAGACGGCCAAGGCGTGCCGGTTGGCGTTGGCCAGCCAACAGTCTGGATGAACGGCATAACCGTCGGCGGAACCGACGCTTAACTTAATCGCCGCGCCAATGGCACATGCCTTATGGCGCGGAATAAACGGGGGCACAGATGCTTGAGACGGGTTTTTACGCAGGGTTTTTGGCCCTTATCTATATTTTCCTGACATACCGCGTGGTGCGGTTACGCATGGCGACCAAAACCAGTTTGGGTGACGGCGGGCATTCAGGCCTGATTACGGCCATCCGGGCGCATGCCAACTTTGCCGAGTATGTACCGCTGGGTTTGATTCTCATGGCGATTCTGAATATTCAGGGCACCAATGGTGGCATCATTCACATTATCGGCCTGATGCTTGTTACGGGCCGCATGATCCATGCCTACAGCATTTCGTACAACCTGCTCAAGCTGCGCCCCGTGGGCATGGCATTGACGCTGAGTGCCATGGCACTATCGGCGGTATTACTTATCATCGGGTATGTGTCTATCGCGACAACCTGACGAGCATTGCGGCAACAGCCGTCTCTGACCGCAGCACGTTATTGCCCAAGCTGATTGGCGTTATTGCCGGCGATTGTGCCAGCATATCGCGTTCGTCATTCGTCCAGCCGCCGGCGGGGCCAATAAGCGCCGCGCAATTACCCTCTGGCACCAGCGCATCACGCAGCAATTGCGCATCGCTGCGTTCAAGCCCTGCGAATACGGGGCCTGATTTCCAGCTAGCCAAAACTTTTTCAAGCGGTGCCAAAGGGTGCAGGGTCGGAATATCCATGCGTTCGCACTGCTCGGCGGCTTCAATAATATGCACGTTTATTTTATCGGCTTTCACTTCGCGCACTTCGGTGCGGTCGGTGACCACAGGGTGCAAATCGGTCGCGTCCAGTTCCACCGCTTTTTCGATCAGCGTATCCATACGGTCTTTTTTCAAAGGCGCGAATAAAAGGTGCACGCGGCGGGTGCGCGCGGGTTGCGGCTTCACCTGTTTATCAAGCCGTACCGATACGTCACGCTTGCCTACGAATGCGAGGTTGGCAAGCCATTCACCATCGCGCCCGTTAAAAAGGCGCACAACATCGCCATCAGCGCGGCGCATGACGTTGCGTAAATAATGCGCCTGCGCGTCATCGAGTGCGATGTCATTGCCCGCCAAGTCAGTGTGCACGTAAAGGCGGGGGAATTTGTATAAATCATCAACCATGGTAGCGTTATAGCATGGCTCACACAGATATTTCACTATCAGGAATAATCGGGCGGCTGCCGCCCAAATTGCAGGGCATGGCGATACTGATGAGGCTTGATAGGCCCATCGGCACATGGCTTTTGCTATTGCCCGGCTGGTGGGCGATTGCACTGGCCGACCGTACGCGGTGGGATTTATTTTTGCTGTTCGCCATAGGCTCCGTCGTTATGCGTGGAGCCGGCTGTGTCATCAACGATTTATGGGACCGTGACCTGGATGCCGCCGTCGAGCGCACGCGCGGCCGACCGCTGGTAACCGGTGCCGTTACCCGCAATGAAGCGTTTGGTTTGCTGGTATTTTTGTTAGGTATTGGCCTTTTGATACTGCTTTATATGCCACTCACGGCGGTTGTTGCAGGCGTGCTGTCACTCGTGTTCGTTATCACCTACCCGCTCATGAAACGGTTTACGTGGTGGCCGCAGATGTTTTTGGGGTTCACTTTCAATTTTGGCGCCCTTATCGGCTGGGCCGCCGCCACCAACACTATATCGGCCACAGCCATCGGGCTTTATGTGGCTGGCATTTTCTGGACGCTGGGCTACGACACCATTTATGCGCATCAAGACAAAGCGGATGACGCGCTGGTTGGAATCAAATCAACGGCACGGCTATTCGGGCAGAAAAGCAAATACTGGGTTTCAGGGTTTTATGCGGCAACCATTCTATTGCTAGCAATAACGGCCCCAACGCCGTTTCTGGTGCTGCCCTTATTCCATTTCGTCTATCAGCTTGCCGAATGGGATATGGACGATGCCGCCAGCAGCCTGCGATTTTTTAAATCAAACCGTGATGCAGGCTTGCTGATATTACTGGCGTTACTATTTATCAGGTAATCGCCGGTTTCTGGCCTGACATATCGTGCAGCTGCCTTGTTGCAGCATAGGCTGCCAGCAGGGCGGCATTTCCTGTATCGGCCATTTCATTTGCAAATGTACGCCCTTGGCGGGCTGCATCAGGGTTGATGTATTTGAGGTCGGCCCCTGCTTCCAGAAATTTCTGTAGTAAAGGCGCATCACCCTGCCCGCGCGTAATCATCGCCATCATTTCCACGGTTGCTCGGCTGGCAGCACTTATACGTTCCAGCACTGCTGCATCCATCGCCATCATGCACAGGCCGTTTTCAAAGTTCAGGGTGGCAAAGTTATAGGCTGTGAGGCCAAAATGGTCGCGCATGGTTGTACGTGTTTTTTCTGCCAGCTGGGCCGTTTCATGAGCGTGTACAAGAATATAACTCCATTCCCGCCCGCGATGGTCATGGGCCATCTGGCCATGGCTCAACATATGAAGCAGGCCATCGGGCGTTGTGCGGCTTGAAAAAGTTTCGACATGCGGGGTCGTGCCGGTAACAGCATCGAGGAAAACATTGCCCTGCGCCCAAATGGCTTCACGGTCATCAAGCGAGGTACGCACGGCATAACCGTCATCGCGGCGTTCCACATAAAAGCGTTTAGGGACGGCTATATGGTGCCCTTCAAACTCGGTTGAATCGGCCCATGCCTTCTGCAGCTTTGAAACATCGCCCACGCTTGGCTTTATTTTCGGGCGCCATTGCCATGGGCCTTTCCAGTCAGGGTCGTATTTATCGGTCATGAAATCGAGGGCCATCGCCAGCAATTTGTCAGGGTCGAAGACGTTGAAGGCAGGCAGTTCAGGCTCAACGCCAATATCGCGCGCGATTACCAGCTTGGTTGCATGCATAAGGCTACCCGCATCCATGCCAATGGTGCCCGCCACTGCTTCGGTCAGGCTGATTTCATGAAAAAAGCGGCCAGGGGCCTTAGGTTCATCGCCCATAAATTCAGGTGCTGGCAGCGTTACTTTCTGCCCATGCGAGGCAAAGAAAATCGTTTTGCCGCCTCGGGCATCAAAGCGTATGAAAATGCCTGAAACAGGCGCTTGCGCCACATGGGCTGTTGGGTCGCGCAGGCCCATTTCGGATTCAGAGTGCATCGGCAACACTTCAGCATCGCTCTGGATCTTGGTGGTGTAGTCATCGGCGAAACAACTCAGGCGATGACCGGATTCATCGTTCAGAATGATATCATCGGCCTCGCGGCTGAAGCTAACCCATGCGCGCGTCTTGTCATGCGCCATGACATGCTGCATACCGTCATCACTCGATTTTATGGTCACGCCTTTTTCGGTGCGGGACTTCCATTTGCGGGTCTTGTCGTTGAAGAACGCCATATCGAAGGCGTTTACCCAGTGCGAGGGATCAGCCAAAAAATGGATGATCGCCTGCTTTTGCAGGTAGTGCATTGTCATCTTGGTACCCTGTTTGAATTTTTTTGTTTTGTATTGTTCTATAAATCTAGACACGAAAAAACACGGCTGTCAAAACTTATGACAGCCGTGCAATACAGATTCGATTTTAGCAGGGTGTTAGCTGCAAAGCTGGCGCAGGCGTTGTTCGGCCAATGTTAGCATGGCCAGATCAAGCTGCGGCAGGCGGCGCATATCGGCCAGCGTGTTTTCAAACTGGCGTACGGCATCGCCGTGCTTGGCTTTCCACAACTCGAGGCGCTTGAGCGCGTCTTTCTTGTTGTCGGTTTCGTCGAGAATGCGGCGGGTAAGGTCAGCCTGTGTGGCATAAAGCTGGCCAATAACACCATCGATCGCTTCGGACTGCCAGAAACTTGAACCCGAAAGCCTACGACCCTGCTGGCGTAGCCAGTCGAAGTGCAGATTATCGCCGAGGTTGTAGAATACAGCCGCCGTCATGGGGATGAGTTTAGGGTTATCACCCGATATGCGGATGATATCCGGTGCGGAACGCAATGGCCCCAAATACGCCAGCGCCACTGCCACATTCTCAGGTAATCCGCTTTCACGTGCAATTTTCACATGCTCGGCAATGCGTGCTTTGCGTGTTGCCGGCAGCGATTTATCAAGGTTGTCCTGAATAACGCGAATGCAGGCGCCCAGTTTCTGGCTGGTATCGGCAAGCGAGCCCTTATTCAGAATCTCGGTTCCGTGACGCAAGAACCACAAGGTTGCGGCTTCGATCAGGCGTGCGATCTGCTTCATGGCTTTGAGCTGCGTCAAGGCAGCGACCTTACCGTCCATCGCTTCGATGCCGTACCACAAGGCACGCAGGCCAAAGGCTTCGCGGGCCAAGAAGCAGGCACGGGCAATCGCATCCATATCAGCGCCGGTTTTTTCTTCGACGGTCATGATGAATGTGGGCCCGAGACGGTTGACGATGGAGGCCGTCATCTGTGCTGCGATGATTTCGCGGCGCAGACGGTGGCGCATGATCACTTTCGGGTATTTCAGGCGCAGCGGCTCGGGGAAGTAGTGCATCAGCCAGTCTTCAGCCAACGGATCATCAGGCAGATTGCCAGCCAGCAATGCCTTGGTAATACGGATTTTAGCCAAGGATACGATGGTCGCGATTTCAGGGCGGGTTAGGCCATTATGATCGCGCATACGGGCATCGATCTCGCCCGATGTGGGCAAGCCTTCAACATGGCGTTTCAGCTTGTCCTTGTTTTCCATCATATCGATGAAGCGGGCATGGGTTGGCAGACATTCAACCGCATCAAGCTCGACCAGTGAGATGGCTTGCGATTGCTGGTGGTTGTCACGCAGAACAAGCGCGGCTACTTCGTCAGTCATGTCTTTCAGCAACGTATTGCGCTGCTTCAAATTCAGTACTGGTTTGCTGCCACCCGTGAGGTCTTGCAGCAAGATCTTGATGTTTACTTCATGGTCGGAGCAATCGACACCGGCCGAGTTATCAACGAAGTCGGCGTTCAGCTTGATGCCGCGCAGGCCCATTTCAATACGGGCACGTCGGGTGACGGCCAGGTTGGCGCCTTCGCCAACAACCTTGGCGTTAATATCGGTGGCATCAACACGTATGGCATCATTGGCACGGTCGCCGGCATCGGCATGGGTTTGGGCCACAGCTTTGATATATGTGCCGATACCGCCGAAATACAGAAGGTCGCATTGCGCCTTCAGCATCGCATTCATAAGGTCTGCTGGCGTGACTTTTTCAGCCGTAATGCCGAAACGGTCGCGTATTTCCTTGGTCAATGTCAGCGATTTTTCAGAGCGCAGGAAGATCTTGCCACCTTTGGACAATAATTTCTCGTTATAATCACCCCAGCCTTTGACTTCATGGAACAGGCGTTCACGTTCTTTGAACGTCTTGTCCATATCAGGGTTCGGGTCACAGAAAATATGCATGTGGTTGAACGCGCCAACGAGCCTGATTTTCTTGGACAGAAGCATACCGTTGCCGAACACATCACCCGCCATGTCACCAATACCGATGACTTCGAACGGCTCTTTCTGGATGTCGGTGCCCAATTCGCGGAAGTGACGTTTGATACATTCCCACGCACCACGCGCCGTGATGCCAATTTCCTTGTGGTCGTAGCCGGCGGACCCGCCCGATGCGAAGGCATCGCCAAGCCAGAATCCATAATCGGCCGACAGGCCGTTGGCGATGTCGGAGAATGTGGCCGTACCTTTGTCGGCGGCGACAACCAGATACGGGTCATCACCGTCGTGACGGATGACGTTATCAGGCGCTACAACCTTGTTGTTCACAAGGTTATCGGTGATATCGAGCATCCCGCGGATCAGCATTTTATAGCATTCGATGCCTTCTTTTTGCATGACATCGCGTGGTGCGCCCTCGGGGAGGCGTTTGAGAACAAAACCGCCTTTGGCACCTTCTGGTACGATCACGGCATTTTTCACCATCTGTGCCTGCATGAGGCCGAGAATTTCTGTACGGAAATCTTCCGGCCTGTCTGACCAGCGGATGCCGCCGCGGGCGATTTTGCCGCCACGCAAATGAATACCTTCCATGCGTGGAGAATACACCCAGATTTCGCGCCAAGGGCGCGGGTCCGGCAACGATGCTACAACCGCACTGTCCATTTTGATGGACAGAACAGGTTTTGGGTGCCCTTCTGTATCGCGCTGGTAGAAGTTGGTACGCAAGGTGGCATCGACCAGCGTTTTGATAAAACGAATGATACGATCCTGATCGAGGACCGAGACAGACTCAAGGCCGGCTGCAATCACGCTTTCCCAATTTTTAGTTTTGCGTTTGGAATCGGCAATTGCAGGGTCATGATACGCATGGAACAAACCAACGATGGATGCAGCAAGCATCGGATGGTCGGTTAGCGCCTTCATGATGTATGCAGGCGTGTAAGGTACGCGGGCCTGCTGCATGTATTTGGCGTAGGCGCGCAGAATAACAACATCGCGCCAATCTATACCGGCGGTGATGACAAGCGCGTTCAGCGGGTCGTTTTCGGCGTGGCCGTACCATGCGGCCATAAGAGCCGCTTCAGCATCGGATTTAATGTCATCCAGTTTAACGGCGCCATTACCAACGGATACTTTCAGATGCACTTCGTGCAGCCAGACGGTTTGCGTGCCTTCGTGCGGGCTGATCTCGAACGGGAATTCAGCTTCAACCCTGAAACCCATATTCTCAACAATCGGCAACACATCTGAGAGGGCTGCCGCGCGGTGCGGATGATAAAGTTTGAGGCGGATAATATCGCCCTCACCTTTGAGGAAATCGAGTGCGATGCGGTTATAGGCCAGCGCCTCTTCAACTTTTGCAATGTCGCCGACAGCTTCTTCAGGGGTGTAATAATCCTGATAGGACACAGGGAAGGCTGTATCGTACGCCATGGCCAGCGCAATGGCGCGGGTTTCATCGGGTGTTTTTTCCATGAGCGCTTGACGCAGGCGTTCAGCCCATGTGCGGGAAACTGCAACCAGCTTGCCTTCGATGGTGGCAAAATCATGCGCGCGATTTTCGCGCTGGTCAGTCGCTATCACATAAATGATGCGCGCCAGCGGGCTGTCATCGAGGGTTGTGTAGAAGTTGTCACATTTGCCGCCCAGATCGTGCTCAAGAATTTTTTGGATAGCGAGCCGCATATTGGTTTCGTAACGGTCACGCGGGACATATACGAGGCACGAAATATAGCGACGGAAATCATCAACGCGCGAATAAAGTGCAACGCGCGGTCTGTCTTGCAAACGCAGAATGCCGCTTGCGTGGTCGGCCAGCTGGTCCACATTCATCTGGAACAATTCATCGCGTGGATATTTTTCAAGAATATGCGCAAGAGCACGGAAGTCGTGTGAATCAGATGCGAAGCGCGTATCGTTAATCACCTGACGCACCTTGACGCGGATGAGCGGCACATCAGCCACGCTGCGCGAGTAAGTCACGGATGTGAACAGGCCGATAAACAGTTTCTCGCCAATGATTTTGCCCTTGGCATCACTTATTTTAACCGTGACAGCATCAAGAGGTACGGCGCGGTGTACAGATGAACGACGATTGACCTTGTAAACGGATACAGGCGCGGTATCGCGACGCAGGCGCTGCAAATCCTGCGGCAACGGCATGCTGGAATTGTTGATATAAACGGGCTTGCGCTCGTCCGAGAACAGGCCAAGCGATTTACCGTTATTGATTTGCGATACAAGATCACCATCTTTTTCAACAAAGCGGTATTCGCGATAGCCCAGCAGGGTAAAATTATTGTCGTGCAGATATTGCAGGAAGGCGATGTATTCATCGGCCGGTATAGGGTCGCCTTTTGCGATGTGCAGTTTACCCTGCTCAATATCGGCAATGCAGGTACGCAGTTCGTTGCGGATGGCCTGCCAGTCGCGCGTGGCCAGCATAACATCGCCCATCACGCGGTTGACTTCGCTTTCAAGCTGGCGGCATTGGTCGACACTCATGGCGCCCTGCACTTCAATCACCAACCACGATTCGTTTTGGCCGCAGCCATCATCGCGCTTGCCGACAGCTTGCACCTGCCCCTTGGCATCGCGCATGACAGATATGACAGGGTGGAACAATGTACGGATGACATAGTTGAGGCGATTGAGTTCAGCCGTGACTGAATCAATGATGAAAGCGCGGTCAGACGAGCATATAAAAATGCGCGTGCGTTCGTGCAGCCAGCCCTTGTGTTTACCGGGCACCACGCGCGCGGATACAAGTGTCTGGTCGGCGTTTCGTTTTTTACCGAATTCCCATGCATCGGCCAGAATTGCCGCCATGACCTCCGGCTTATGATCGCCCAGATCTTCTTTCTGAAGGCCTGTTACATAAGCCTTCGCGAACTCGCGGAACAGGGAGGTTTGGGTTTTGGGAAGGGATTTGAGAATGGTGTCGATCGACATGATTTTCTAGCGCTGTTATGGACAGGACTGGTTTTTTTGTGACTAGACCCTATGCTGAAAAACACCCTTCATGCAAGCCGTGATGCAGCATAGTTGGGTATATGGGTTGGGTTTTATACAGGGCTGTATTTATACATGTGTGGCAAGTTTGCATTAAAAGGCAGTTTGCAAGAAATCTGCGCTATTTTCGCTGTTTCAACCGCGCTTACGGTATGGCCTGACGAGGGTGATGCCTTTCCCAGCCAATCGCTACCGATTATTATAAAAGACCGCTTGGGTTCGGCCCTGTGGGGCTGGCCCGCGCCCGTTGCAGGGTCACGCGATTTTATAAATATCCGGTCCGAGACCGTTGCGGAAAAAGCCAGTTTTGCCAGCGATTGGCAGGCAGGGCGGCGCTGCGTTATTCCCGCCCACGGGTTTTATGAATGGGATGACAATAAAACTCCTTATTTTATCAACTTTGCTGACGCCCCCGTAATAGGGTTGTGCGGGCTGTGGTCGCGGCGGCCCGACGGACAGGTTTGCTTTGGAATCCTGACCCGCGGGGCCACACCCGACCTTGCCCCCATCCATGCCCGTATGCCCATAGCGGTTATGCCTGCACAGGCGCGCGGCTGGCTGGAAAGCGGTGAAACGCCTCCGGCCCCCAAGGTCTTTGTAAAATCCCTTGCCGCACCCATAAAGGTCGGCTAAGCCATTGCCATGCTTAGTGTCGTCGTCCCTGTCCATAATGAAGCGGAAAATATCGGCCCGTTGGTCGCCGAGATTGCGGCGTTGAAGCAACGCGTCCCGCTGATGGAGATCGTGTATGTCGATGACGGCAGCACCGATACTACATTGGCCGAATTGCGGCGCATTCAGGCAACCGAACCGTTGCTGCGCGTGATTTCACAGCTACCGCGTTCCGGCCAGTCCTGCGCGACATGGACCGGCGTTGCCGCATCCACCCAGCCCATTGTCGTGACCCTTGATGGTGATGGCCAGAATGACCCTGAAGGCATTGTTGCCATGTTCGGCGTATTCATGGACCGCGCCCATGCTGGCCAGCGCGTCATGGTGGCGGGCCAGCGCGAAAAACGCGAAGACAATTTTCTGCGCAAGCTTTCATCACGCATTGCCAACAAAGTACGCTCCAGCCTTCTGAATGACGGCGTGCGCGATACGGGCTGTGCTCTTAAAATGTTTCGCCGCGACGATTATCTGGCGCTGCCCTATTTCAATCACATGCACCGCTTTTTGCCTGCACTGTTTATCCGCGCCGGCATCTCGATCGCGTTATCAGACGTCAAGCACCGCGCCCGCACGCGCGGCACATCAAAATACGGCGTCATGAATCGCCTGTGGGTCGGCATTGTCGACCTGTTTGCTGTACGCTGGCTTCAGGCCCGCGCCAAGCCCGTCAACCTTATTACGAACGAACAAAAAGCATGACCGGTGTCAACCCTGCAGCGCATCACGCCGTATTCTCGCTTTTTTCGGGGCCAATGACGGCTGACGATATATGGCTGGTTGTCGGCTTCATCGGGCAGGCGTTGTTTTTCAGTCGGTTTCTGGTGCAATGGATTGCATCTGAAAAGCAGGGTAAAAGCGTCATGCCCGATATGTTCTGGTATTTCTCGCTTGGTGGCGGCCTTATTCTCACCCTCTATGTCATCTATCGTCAGGACCCAGTGCTCATATTAGGGCAAAGTGTTGGTCTGTTCGTGTATATCCGCAACATTATGTTGGTATGGCGCGAGCGCCGCCGCCAGCAACGGGCTCCAACCTCCTGATGAACCGCGCGGCCCTTCGTACCCTTGCAGCCATTATCGGCGGTTGGATTGCAATTATCACTGTTGTCTCTCTCACACGCCCTGTCATGCCGGTTGATGAAACGCGCTATATGACAGTCGCCTGGGAAATGCTGGTACGCCACAACTGGGTGCTACCGACCCTGAATTTCGAAGCCTATTCCCACAAACCGCCTATGCTGTTCTGGCTTATCAATACAGGCTGGGCGCTATTCGGTATGGGTATGCTGGGGCCGCGCATTATTCTGGCGGCACTCATCGGTTCGCTTTCGTACCTGACTTATCGGCTTGCGCGCACGCTATTCCCCGACAGCGAAGCCACACCGCGGCTTGCCATGCTTACGCTGGCATCGATGCCGCTATTTTTGCTGTATGCAAGCTCTATCATGTTTGACTCGCTGCTTGCCGTCTCGGTTGTGCTGGCGCAATTTGCCATCTGGCGTGCGGCACGCGACGGCGGCCTCAAACCATGGCTTTTATTGGGTTTGGCGATTGGTATCGGCGCGCTCACCAAAGGGCCGGTTACGCTTGTGTATATGCTGCCTGCGGCTTTGTTTGCGCCGTTATGGTTTGCCGTACCATCCAAAAAACGCTGGTATGGCTGTATTGCCTTAGCCGTTGTCATCGGCACCGCTATTGGCCTTGCATGGGCCATACCCGCCGCCATACAGGGTGGGCCGGCCTATGCCCAAAAAATATTCGTGACGCAATCGGCCGGCCGTATGGTCAATGCCTTCGACCATGTCGAGCCATTCTGGTTCTACATCCCCTCGCTTATCGGCTTTATATTCCCGTTTCTTGTATGGCCTAGTTTATGGTCGGGCGTGCGGTCCACATGGCGGGAAGCCAGTGCGCATAAACCTATCCGCTTTCTGCTTAGCTGGGTTGTGCCGGTATTTCTGTTTTTCAGCATTATCAGCAGCAAGCAGGTGCATTACCTCATCCCCATTCTGCCGGGTATTGCCATACTGTTTGCCTATGCATTGGCCAATAGCAGCGTGACACTAAAGCCGCGCGTATTGTTGTTGCCGCTGGCGGCCATGCTTGTGCCTTCCATCAGCGTTATCGCCCATGAAGTGATGGGCAAACCCTTCTTCGGTATCCTGCTGTCGCCGGTTAGTGAATATATTGGCCTTAGCCACATTGCCGTGACCCTTGGCATATATGTTTGGGCGCAACGCAGCTATGGTCCGCGCGCCTTGCCTGCACTGGCGCTGGCTGCCTGCGCAATGCTGGTGATGGTGCATGTGCAGTTAGCCCCACGCTTTTTACCCTTATATAATTTTGCGCCGTTGGCCGAAGCGATTACGCCATACAAAGATGGCCCGATTGCCGTGATGCCGAAATATGACGGTGAATACGGCTATGCCCTGAAATTGACCAAATCGATAGACCCGATTGAAGAGGCCGATGCTCCCGCATGGTTTGCTGCCCACCCGAACGGCGTGGTGATTGTACGCGACCACGCGAATGATAACATGACGGATGGCTACGACATTTTATTCAGCCAGCAATATCGCGGCACCAAGCGCATATCCATCATCCGCCCCAAAACGCCGCCGCACCAGCTGGCTACAAACTAAAGTCATTTTCCAGAATTTGACTTCCGGCGTAAGCCATCTTTATGGTGCGGGCATGCAAAGAAAACCCAGCCAGATTGTAGTAGTGCCGCCCGCGATTGAAAACCTGCGGACCCTTTTCAAAAAGGCGAGCGGCGACTTGAATCTGAACCTCCCTAAGCTCGAGAATATGCTGCGCGAGAATCTGGATATCAAATGGCCGTACAAGGAACTACGCCGTTTCATGATAGGCGAGACTAAACGTATCAAACGCCCACTGGATGAAATCGAACGCATGAGCGACTATCTGAAGGGGCTTTTGGGCATACACCATTTACCGACCGCCACATTGTCGGTGCCTTTGACCGACGGGCAGTCAAAGCTAGTGGCCTCGGGCCTCATCAATATGGATGAATTATACGATGCAGTAGCACGAGAGCTTGAGAGGCAGGTGGTGTTGCTGGCGCGCCCCGCTGGCCACCCCAAAGGCCCCTGACTTTTATAAAAGCTTATTTCTGGTTGCGGCAGGCAGTGCTGCCGCGGTCATACTCGGCTTTTGAATCGAGTGCTTGCTGGCGTTTTTTGTCGTCCATCTGGGCGTACTGGAATTCTTTTTTGATTTCACCCAAGACATAGTCACGGATTTTTTGCGCATACATATCAAAATCGCCAAAAGGCTTGGGCCCGACAATGCCGACCTTGGCCGCCGCGCTTTGTGCCGCATCCCGTATCTTGCCTATGTGTTCTTGCGCCGTCTGGTGTTCGATCGCGACGTGTTTATGTTCATGTTCGAGATTGACGCCAAACTGGCATGTGCCCTTCGGGTATTCGCTTGCGATATAGACGGTATCTTTCGCGGTAATCTTGATCGTCACTTTTTTGATCCAGAGACATGTGTTGATTTTATTACCAAGGCCCGCAATATCGACACTGGCTTTTAAACCCATCTCGCCCTTCATTTTACCGCCAACAATCGTCACCACATCGGCCTCATATGGGTTGATTGTGTCGCTGCCCATTGCTTTTAACTGGGCTGCATTTTTCGTGTAGTCGTATTTGAGTTTCTCGGCTTCGAATTGAATGTCGACTGTGGGGGCTGGCTGCGTCGGGCAGGCGAACAGCGCCGCATTTGCGCTAGCGCTGGCAATACCCAAAAAAAGCAGCGCCAAACCTGCTATCCTGACCATCTTTTCCGCCTGTTATTGGGTCATAAACCGCCATCGTCCAAAATAGCCTTGAATAATTAAAGACAGGCTAATGGCGCACCACAGCATGATAGACGGCCCGCCGCCGCAATTAAAAAGGGCGCCCGTTCAGGCGCCATTTTTAAAAACAGATGGTGGAGATAATCGGGAACTCCACCATCCCTTCAAAGGCTTGAAACACAAGGCTTTGCAAGCGTCTTGGTTTAACAATGTCGCCCCAAAATGGCGCACCTAGCCCTGATATGTCAATGGCCCCTATTTGCCCTTTAGAGAGTTACTGAGTGGCCTTGGGCATTTTTAGCTGGCTTGATAAGAGATAACCTCCCGAACGCCCTCAGCGACTCTTAAAATGGTAAACTAGTCAGGCGCGCATTACGCGATAAGATAAAATTGAAAATAGATAGATTCTCGGACGGAAAGAAATGATTCCTGACATCATTACCAAGTTACAGGCTGAACTTAGCGCAGGCATTAAAACCGAGGCGCAGGTAGTTTATCTGATGGCGCAAATTCGGAAGATTATTGAGCAGGAGCAATCGGAAAACGAATTCGATTTCTTGTTCTTCCATTGTAACTGGGTCTTACATCCCCGAATGGATAGGCAGTTCGCACAAGCCATACTGGATAAATTTAATCAGGCGCATATTCACATGGTTAAAGGGATAGAACTTGCGAATTTTCCTCATTCTCTCCGCATGGAGTTAGACCCAATATTCAGTATGGATAGATTTTGGAAACAGTTAATTCTGTTTTTTCAATCGCATGGATTACATTGGGAAGGATTATCCAACATTGTCGGATGGTCAGCTTTTCTTAAACTCTATAGCAGCGTCATTCAGGACTGCCCTTTAGTAATTAGAAGCGGCAATACCGATTCATATATTCAAGAGGTACGAGTTATCTACCTTGAAGCTGATAGAAAAGATCATGGTTATACTGTCTATAAGATTTCATGGATAATTACAGACAAGAAGGGTGCTGCAGGAGAACTCTATATTCTTAATTCATATAAAGAATCTGAATGATTGTTATTATTACAATCTGAAACTGATACAGGTGGACGTTATCTTTCTATATAGCAGTACACTTCCTACTAAATAGAGTCACACTTAACCAATTTATTGTTTAATAACAAAGATATAACCACCCACACGGGGGAAGTTATTCTTGATATGTCAATAAATGCGTCTGTAGAAAAATTAGCCGCGTTTTTGATTTTTTTCACTTAAAGCGACACACGCTGCTTTTGACTGCTTTCGCCTCTCTAGAAGAGCATCTCCAACAACCCCAACAATCAGGATTAACAAACCCATTCCGCCTAACAATCCAACTACCAGAATACAGATAAGTATCTTTCCTACCGGGTGACTGATGCCGAATAATTTACGCTTCCAAAAATTCTTAGATACATTCTCCATGGCTTTTGCCCCCTCATTAGAAATTAAACGGCCTCCAAGATTTCTCTTGGAAGCCGGGGAGTAGTTACCGTCCATAGAACGGCCAGCGTATTCACGCTAGGCGTTATTGTATTCCGCTGCTCCCCGACCATAAGTCGAGAGCAGCATCATTGATGACGGCCTGATGCTAATTAGGCCGCTATGGAAGGGGTAACTAGCCCCAGAGTTTGAACACCAAACTCTGTTAATACGCTAAGGAAACACACAAAATTCGTCAATCGAAATCAACTTTGCCGAGGGACGGCATGCTAAATGGACGTTCAATAACTGATTGCAATACCAGTAAAAGCCTGTACTCAATTAGGGCACATTCAATAAAAAAGGCAGCGCGTCTAAGAATGTAGTGAGGCAGATATGAGATACAAATCATTTAGGATTAGAAATTTTAAAGGTATCAAGGATACTACGGTCAACCTTGATACCATTGGCGGTGCCTCTGTATTTGCTTTTGTTGGATTAAACGAAAGTGGAAAAACAACAATCCTAGAAGCCATTCATAGCTTTTCACCTGAGGCTGCCACTAGTGAGTTACTAGGCGGAAGTAAGATGATGGGCGTCCCTATCAAAGATAGAGTTCCCAGACATCAACTTTCTGATTTTACAGGAGCGGTTTCTGTACAGGCCACAGTTTCAGTTTCAGATGAAGAAAAATTAGAAATTGCCAAAACTCTCCTAGATGAGAATGATATTGCAATCAATGCGGACGAAATTCCATCTGAATTAACTTTTGAAAAACGAGATATTTTTGAAAATGGCGACTTTCAGAATACAGATCGAGAACTCCTTGCCAATTTTTCTGTGAAGACAGGCCGCCAAAGAAGCTGGCGTTCGCCAACTTCAGAAGAAAAAACAGCTATCTGGGCAGCGATGTATAATCTTACCCCTGACATTGCTTACTTCCCTACTTTTGTCTTCTCATTTCCTGAAAGAATTTTCTTAGGCGGAAGAGGAAACTCTTTAAACCGTTTTTACCGAAGCGTTTTTCAAGACATTTTGGATTTTGATGGTCGTGGCTATGAAATTGAAAAGGATATTGTCCGCAGAATTAGGGGTGAAGGACTTCTGCTTCCGTGGGCACAGTTCCTTCCAAAATGGATGGGGCATGACGATAAGAGCAAAATAGACCATATAATGGCCCGTGCAGGAGCAGTGGTGACCCGTGTTGTTTTCGGCCAATGGAACAAAATTTTTGGTGAAGATACCAAAAACAAAGAAATCGAAATTTCTTATAATACTTTAGCAGGAGAAGCTAAAGACACCAATGGCAATGTCATTCCATCTGATGAGCATGAGGTTTTTATCCAATTTCAAATCAAGGACGGTACGCGCAGATTTAAAGTTAATGACCGATCATTAGGATTTAGGTGGTTTTTTGCGTTTATGCTGTTCACACAATTTAGAATTGCCCGAACAGATAGCAGGCCATTGCTTTTCTTGTTTGACGAGCCTGCATCAAATTTACACGCAGCTGCGCAACAACGCTTAATAGATTGCTTTCCTGAAATTGCCAAAGGTGAACACGCTCTAATTTATACCACACACAGCCATTACATGATTGAACCGAAATGGCTGGAACAAACATTTATTGTATCCAACAGAGCAGATAAGCCTACCTCATCCATACTTGATGAGGTTTCTCTGGATGATGAGTCTCTCGATGTACAAATTGCATCGTATAGATCGTTCGTGAACGCACATCCCAACCAAATAAGTTATTTTCAGCCTATCTTAGATCGTCTTGAAGTCGTGCCTTCACGTTTCGACTTAAAGCAACCTTCTGTAGTGCTGGAAGGAAAGTCCGATTATTATATTCTTAGATACGCTGCCAAGGCTCTAAAGATAGATGACTTTCCGCTTATTCCCGGTTTGGGGGCTGGTACATTCGGTGCACTTGCTGCACTCCATGTCGGGTGGAACTTGAGTTTTCTTTTTGTTTTGGACGCAGACCATCAAGGACAAGAAGAGCGTCAGCGCTATATCAATAACTTTGGTATATCTGAACAGGACGTTATTACCCTCAATGATTTTCTGCCAAAGATAGGTGCTATAGAAGGACTGCTGGACAAAAGCGATCTCGACAAAATTGCAGATGCAATCCAAGCAAAAGGGACCCCATCTAAAGGCCAGATTTGTCGTTATTTCCAAGAACGCCTTGCCAGCAACAATATTGAACCATTAAGCAAGAATTTCATGGAAAGAAGCCAAAAAATTCTTGAAGGAATGAAGGCTAAGTTACAGCCTCAAAAACCAGCTATAGCTGCATAATATTATACTGCTTTGAGCACAGGCAAATTTTCGAATGCTTTTGCTAATGCCTCCTGCTTATTCTTTAGCGTATGGGGGTCTGCCGCATAGTACTGGAAAACGGTTTCTCTTTTAGTATGACCGATAATGCTCTGCATAAGGGCCAATTCCACACCCGCAGATAATAAACGCCCTGACATTGTATGACGGAAACAGTGAAGGGTTAATGCTTCCGTTTTCAAATCTAGTGCTGGAAGGAGCGTCTCATTAAACCAGCGACTAAGTTCTCTCGCATATCCACTTTTAGCTTGGTATGTCAGTTCAGGAAACAAGCGTTTCTTTCCCTTCTCACGAAGTTCCTCAACATACGTTAGCAAACCAAGATCTACTAAACGTGAATGAATAGGAATGGTACGCTTGGACGCCTTGTTTTTAAGCCTCTTGATGGTTCCGCTTTCTTCGTCGCCGTCATCGTTAATATCAAAGTACCAGATTTCTTTATCCCGCCTGATGTCGGTTAATTCCATCTGAGCAATTTCATTGGCCCTTGCGCCCGTGAACATTGCAATCAATGTCCCCCATTTCTGATACGGCAGATTGACTAGACCTTGTCGATTATTGGCAATGACATCATAGATTTTAGATATAGCCTCATCGTCAAATGCCTCCTTGCTAGGGCCATCATTCTTATTCTTCCCTAGCAGCAGACCGATAAATGGGTTTTCATCTGTATGGTGATTGTTAATAGCCCACTTATAAAAAGCTGAATAAGCGTTCAGGTGCTTGTTGATATTCGTAACGCTCATCCGGGCGGTCTTAGGTAAGTCCAGCTTAGATGCTTCTATCAGGGTCAATTTTGGATATAGCTTTTTTCTGTTTTTGGGGATGCGAGAGAACAGTTGCTTGATAGATGATGCAGTCTCGGCATCCATCCACAAAGGCGCGTTGGTACCTAAAAACTCGATAAGCACCGCAAGCTGTGTTCGACGTTCTATAACCGTGTGACCCTTCCATTCCCCAGTACGCGATTTCTCTTCGATATAGAGATCTAGAACTGCTTGCAGTTTCTTACCCTGAATAGCAGGCTTAGGTTGCGCGATAATGGTCTGATTAAAATTGTATTTACCAAGGCTAGTATCGTGCTCGAGAACGGTACGGCAATAATCCCGGTGAGCGGTTAGCAGTTCAGTACGGAGCAGTTCGTAAGCCTTGGAGCCTTCGACAATCGGCAGTTCATATGTATCAATGAAGTTGCCTACATCGCCTGTCATGTCCGTAACAGTGTAATCTTGGGTTTCCAGTGCGTTGCTATTCAGGTCGGTAGTGGCCTGCAAAAGCAGTCGGCTCTCACTGGTCAGGCGACCATGCATATTCATTTTTTCCATACGCCGCGCTAGGAGGGCTTTGAAATGATCTGTCAGGGCAGCCCTGATGTGTTGGTATTCCATGTGTCTAATCGCCTGATGTCGAATTGCTCTATGTCCAAAATACGCGAGGCTTTGGCTTAAGTGCAATGCGGTGGTTGGGCAGCGCGTTTTAAGCGATATACGGATTTCCGAGGCTTTGCCTTGCGGATGAAGGCTGCGCGGTATCGGAAATCGAAAAATATAGATGTGGTGGCGGGAAGTTGTCAGGTAGGCCGGATTTTGCATTTGATGTCACCCTTGCGTGTGACACCTGCAAAATCCGGTCTCTAACCTTCTGTATTAGAAGAAAATGGTGGAGATAATCGGGATCGAACCGACGACCTCTTGCATGCCATGCAAGCGCTCTCCCAGCTGAGCTATATCCCCGTTAATCTGGTATGGAACCTGCTTTTAAGGCAGGTTCCGGTTATATTCAAGCTAAATTATTTCTTCAAGAGATCGCGGATTTCGCGAAGCAGAACAACATCTTCGGCGGGAGCGGCCGGTGCGGCAGCAGCCTCAGGCTTCTTGAGGAAGCGGCCAATGTTCTTGACCATCAGGAACACGGCGAACGATACGATCAGGAATTTGATGACCGCATTGAGGAAAAGCCCGTAATTGAGGGTGGCCACGCCCGCGGCCTTAGCATCTTTTATTGTTACAAAGGCGTTATTCAGCGGATCTTTGAGGTTGATGAACAGGTTTGAAAAGTCGATACCCTGCAGCATGAGGCCCAGAACCGGCATCAGCACGTCATCAACCAGCGAGCCTACGATGGCGGTAAAGGCTGCACCAATGATGATACCGACAGCGAGGTCGAGCACGTTGCCGCGTGTAATGAAATCTTTGAATTCTTTAACGAATGACGTCATAGGTGCCCCTTGTTTATATGTGCCTCTTGATTGTCACAGGCGTTACAAAATGTCAAACTGCGGCCATTATGGACATGATAAGAACCAATTTCGCCGATATTAATGCACGCATCGCCAAAGCCGCCAAGGAGGCTGGACGCGACCCTGCGGGCATATCGCTTGTGGCCGTCAGCAAGGTGCAGCCGCCTGAAAAGTTGCAGGCCGCCCTTGATTACGGGCAGCGCATTTTTGGCGAGAACCGCGTGCAGGAAGCACAAGCCCACTGGGAAGCGCACCGCGCCCATACACCTGATTTACACCTGCACCTGATAGGCCCCTTACAAACCAACAAGGCGCATGATGCCGTAGCTTTGTTTGACGTGATCGAAACGGTTGACCGCGCAAAGCTGGCCGATGCACTGGCCGCCGAGATGGCCAAGCAAGGGCGCAAGCTGCCCTGCTTCATTCAGGTCAATACCGGCGAGGAGCCGCAAAAAGGTGGCGTAGCCCCGCTGGAGCTTGAAGCCCTATATAGGCACTGCGTTGATAAAGCGGGTTTGAATATTACGGGGCTTATGTGCATCCCGCCCGTGGATGCCCCCGCCATGCTGCATTTCGGCCTCTTGGCTACATGGGCCAAGCGCCTTGGCCTACCCCATCTGAGCATGGGCATGAGCCATGATTTCGAAGACGCGATCCGCACCGGTGCTACCCATGTGCGGGTCGGGTCAGCCCTATTCGGAGAGCGTTCCCTGAAACCCTGACAGGTTTCAGGCGTTCAGACGCCACGCAGGCTTCGCGCGGTTTAGCCGCGCGGGGCGGCAGTCGCCGCCCCATATATTTTTTAAAACGTAACCGGATACTGGCGATAGACCGCATTGATATCGGCCAGTACATCATTATTCAGCGTCAACTGGCCTGCGGCAATATTGGTTTTAAGCTGGTCCATCGTGGTTGCACCAATGATGGTCGAGGTTACGAAGTTTTGCTGGCGGCAAAAAGCCAGTGCCATCTGGCACACATCAAGCCCGTGTTTCTTGGCTACACCAATATAAGCAGCAACGGCCGCGTGAGCCGCAGGCGTATCACGATGGGGCTTGCGCGGGTCAACGGTCCAGCGCGCACCTGCGGGCCTTGCGCCATTGGCGTATTTACCAGCCAGCATACCACCTGCTAACGGTGACCACGGCAGGTAGGCCACATCTTCACGCACACAAACTTCGGCCACGTACGGATCATCAAGACGATTGAGCAGCCCGAATTCGTTTTGAATGGAAGCCATGCGCGGCAGGTTATGAACGCGCGCGAGCTCAAGGTATTTCATGATGCCCCAGGCGCTATCATCTGACAGGCCGATATGGCGGATTTTACCTGCCTTTACCGCCTCACCCAGCGCGGTTAAAATATCAAGGAAGTTGGCTTCTTCCGCTTGCGTATCCGTTTTTGTAAAATCAAGGCAACCAGCCCAGTGATTGGCAAAATGTGGAAACGGGCGGTTGGGCCAGTGCAACTGGTATAAATCGATATAGTCGGTTTGCAGACGCTTAAGCGATGCATCAACCGCTTCGCGAATGCTTGCACCCGTCAATGCGCTGCCGCCACGCACCCATGGCATACCGGGGCCGGCGGCCTTGGTTGCCAGTATCACCTTGTCGCGGTTTTTGCGTTTGGCAAACCATGTGCCGATAATGGTTTCGGTTTTGCCATATGTTTCAGCCGATGGCGGCACTGCATACATTTCAGCTGTATCGAAGAAATTAATGCCCGCGTCCAGCGCGTAGTCCATCTGTTCGTGGCCTTCGGCTTCCGTATTCTGGTTGCCCCATGTCATGGTGCCCAAGCAAATATCGGTAACCTTGAGGCCTGTACGGCCAAGGGGAAGCATCTTCATAATCTGGTATCTCCGGTGATCGGTTTAAAACGTCGTCTATTCTTTTAGACCTTCAAGGTCATCCGGCAAGTCCGGTGGCAGCTTTGTATCCAGTTTTTCCTGCACAATGATTGGCAGCATCTGGTTAAAGCGCTTTACGACTTCCTCGGGCAACGCTTTGCGGTCCATTGTCAGTTTCGAGAGAGTGACGCCGCCATCACTGTTTTGTGAATAGTAACATTCAAAAATCCTGATCTGTTCGGCTCCGAATGGATTGATATCTGAAAAGCCGACCACGGCCGAGCTTTCGCTTTCACCGCCAACCTTGATATCGATGGTGGTCGGGAAGCGCACATATTGTTCGAGGATGACCTTGCAAGCGCCATAACGCCAGCCCGCATAGCTTGGCAGCATCATAACAACGGTAATGACAATGCCCAATACGGCCGCGCCAACCAGCCCCCAGCCCCATAGAGGCAGGCGAATGGTTTTTTTAGCGGGTTTTTTGACGGGCGGCATAGGGCAACTTACACCACGTCTTCCTGTTCGGGGTTTTTCTGGCTCTGGGCTACCAGTTCCTCGACAATTTCTTCAACCACAGCGCTGACGGCAATCGTCTGGTTCTCGCCCGTTTCGGCGCGTGTAAACACACGACGCTTGATTTCGGAACGGGCGGAGCCGCCGGGGAAGTTGGATGACAGCATCTGCCGTGCGCGGCGTGCGCCCAAACGGCTATAAAGGCGGTTACGGATTGCCACGTCTTCCGCCGATGTGGACAGCGCCCAAAGTTCAACCGGGCCCATGGTGTTGATGAGGTGCTGTTCATAGCGGCCTTCGTTGGTACCAAGCACCAGAAGCGCAGGCGCGCCGCTGGCGCGCGGGCCTGTGAGGCGGTGGCGTATGACGTGACGCGCGGTGTTGGAAAGACCAAAGCGCTGCTGTACGTTTTCGACCGCACGTTCGGACACGGCGGTACCAAGTACCCAGACGCCGGTTGCAAGGTCGATCATGTCGTTGTCAAAGTCGTCGAGAAGCTGGGATGCGAGCACGATTTGTACGCCGCGTTTACGGCCTTCGCGCACGTCACGAATGACCTGACCGCGAACGGATTTTGATTTCGACGTGCGGTGGAATTCGTCGTAGCACAGACGCTTCGGTGTCTCGCCGATATCGACAAGGCGGCCTTCGTGGTACTTGCGATATTTTTCAGGAATGGAGCGCAAAAGGTCGCTCGACATCCACCAGCTGCGTACCAACGCGTGACGCGCCAGCATGTACATGATGCTTGTTTGCCTGTCGGCAGCTTCGTCCCCCTGCGGGCAGACATCCATCAGGTCGAGTGCGCAGACACGCGCATCGGTGATTTCGAACCGCGTGACGGACGCCAGAATTGGATATTCGCGCACGGCGGATGTGATCATCCGTTCGAACGCATTGATGACCGTTTCAGCCGACGAGCCGATTTGGGTTTCCTCGAGCAGTGACCTGATCTGCGGGCGGCGGGCGGCTGTAATCGCGTCGCTTAGAACCGGCACGGCATAACGCTGCGCGAGGTTGGAGAGATAGAATAGCTCACGATCAAAAAATTCATCGACCACATCCCACCAGTATGGATCTTGCGGCAGGTGGATGTTGTATTTCTTGATGGCTTCGTCGATATCATGGTCGACGCGGGGCAGATATGGACGCGCTTCAGAGTTGGAGGACGCATCATCCCGCCAGCGATACATTTCATCAACCACAAGGCCTGCCAGTTGCTGCACGCCGTCATACGGGCGCTCGGCCCCCGGCGGGGTGCAGAGCAGGGTCAGAAGTTCGGTCAGATAGCTACGTTCGTCAATCAGCGGGTAGCGGCAACCCAATTGCGTATCGAACGGGTTGATCGCGTATTGAGGCGACATCTGTAAACGGTAATACGTGGCCTCGTGGCGCCTTTCCTGTGGTAGCGCCTCTTTTATAAGCGAGATAAGCCCCGAGGATGACGGCCCGATATCGATAACCGCCACAAAAGGCAGCTTCGATAAACCCGGCGACAGACAGGTACCAAGGTTGAGCGAGTTCATCAGAACCGATTTACCGGCCCCTGGTTGCGCGAATATAAGGTCGAACCACGTTGTCGTGAGGTTTGTGCCCGTCTGGTACGGCCATGCTTTACCATCTGGCGTGCGCAGCAAAAGTGCGCCTTTATCGAATGGTGATGACGGCCGCTGCCACGGGATGAGTTTCATAACCTCGGTCATGGGGGCGATGGCTGTAGGCGCGGTTGAAGCGCAAGCAATACCCATGGCTGACGACATCACGCTTTCCAGCGGGTCGCCCACGATATTCGATACCTGACAGTAACCCCAGCTTTCAACCGCCTGCATCAGCACGGAAATGCGGTCTTCGATCAGTTCTTCTTTATCGGCAGGCGCCCAAGTGGAAAGCGATATGCGCAGCTTTACCACAGGCTCAGAACGCGCAATTGCTTTGAGAGAATCGATCGAATTTTTGATCGTCCGGTTCAAAGGGTTGGTGACTGCCAAGAATGTTGCAATCGAATGCTTGGCGTTAATGCCTTCAACGCCGCCCGATTCAATGAGGAATGAAATGCGGAATGGCACCCGCGTTTCAAACAGACGGTTGAGCAGCATCGGGAATGGTGACGGGTCCATCGGGGCCAGAACAACATCAACCCCGCCCCATAGCAGGTTACCAATTTGCACAACGTGATCGCTGACTATGCGGGCCGATGATGCCGTCAATTGCTGACGAATGGGCGGCCACAAAATTTCAGACAAATCGCCAGTTGTTTTTGCTGCACGCACGGGGATAGGGTCACCCGGCAGGTTGGCGCGCCATTTCTCGTTCACGTTATCGGGGAAGAGGTTGTTACGCACGGCGGTCAGCGCGGCGTGGCTTTCAAGAAGGTCAGCACGGATACCAAGCTCATCAAGGGCGGATGCGATACCTGCCACATATGATTTATGACGCGCACGCAAAACATCCAGCGCTGCCAGCGGGTATTGTGAATTGGGCGCGTTGACCCATTTCTTGTTTTTAGCATCCTTGGCGGCACGCGCGAGGTCGGATTTCGTCAGAATCGAGGGTCGCGTCCAGAGGACGTAATAGCATTCCTCCCACACGATGTAGTGCGACATGTGGCGAATACGTTCGCGGAATAGATCGTCAAGATCGAGGCCGATATTGCGCGCTGCCATATTGGACGGGCGCACCATGTTTTCGATAGCACCACGTGCCCGCGCCGGGTCGCGCACGAAAAATATCTGCATGGCATGGCCGGGCCTATCGAAACGGGCACCGAGTTTGACGGTCGATGATTCAACGAGGTGGTTATATTCTTCTTCCCCGATAATCTGGCGAGAACCATCAACTTTCATATACGAAACCAGAGAGCCGTCATTCGCGACAAGCGTCGTCTCGTCATCAGCCGTTTCAAGGCGGATAAACGTCTCAACTGCCTGTTTGGAGGCATTGACGAAGGGTACGAAAAACTTGTCGAGGAAACTCATATTCGGAGAATAGCCGCCGTAAATATCATTATCGTCGGATTATACCCTGATTTCAGTGGCCTATATAGCCTGAAAGTAGAACGGGATTATGCTGCTTTAAGAGATTTGAAATCTTCAAGCCACTGGCCGGGCTGCCAAGCACCGAACGGGCCGTCTTTTGAGCGCCAATAGGCCAGAATCTGCGGAAACTGGTTAAATTCAAGATCACCCTCGCTGATGATACGGCGATCAAGCGGGAAAAGGCGGATACCTTCAAGCTTGGTTTTACGAATTTTATAGGCGCGGGGATCGATATAATCGCGCAAAACCATAGATAAAACAGCGGGGTCATCGGTTTTTATGCGGGCTTTGGCCTCATCGCGGCGGGCCGTTAAAACTTCCATCGCCTTGCGGGCGGCATCGGCCACAGCCCCTTGCGAAATACGAGCTACATAAATGGCGCGGGCTACGTGGTGCAGGGTTGCCTGATCAATTTCAGGGAGCCAGACCAGCATACCGGATTTCATGGCGGCGACGCGGTCAAGGCTGAAGCATTGATCGCAAAACGCGCAGGCCGTGACCAGATGGTCAGGATTCTCGAGGTCTTTACCATCGGCTTTTAGGCGCACGATCTGGTATTTGCGTGATACGAACCCGCAATACTGGCAAGTATGGTTGTCACGTTCATTGACCTTTTGGCGAACGGTGTCAGGCACCGCATCACCACCAAAAGCGGAAGAGCCGGCGGTAACACCGCCGGCTTTCCCTATGGGCCTTGAAAGGCCTAATGTAATTGGTAACAAACCCACGTTTAGATGGTTGGTTTGTTCGTGAATTTTTTGAATGTAGCATCGCTGCCGCTACCTGCCATCGTATCGGCCATAACGCCCGACAGGAATGGAAGAGCCAGCAGAACGCCGCCGAAACCCAATTTGGCCAAGCCGTTTTTAAGCGGGGTCTGGCCGGGGTTTTCAACGTGCTTTTTCATATCGACAACGCCCAAGGCCGACAAAATCGCGCCGCCAAGGTAGCTGACGTAGCTAACGATGTCGGTGATGATGTTGGTTTTGCCCGAAACGGTTGTCGAGTAGGATTTAAGATCGTTTGCCTCAGCAATACCGGCTGTGGACATGACGAATACTGCGCCGAGCAGCGCGCTTGTGGCGAGCATGCGGACGCGAACCGCTGATTTGGTACGAGCATGCATAACCGAGCCTGCTACGGCCGAGATGTGGTGCCCGAGAGTGTTGATAGAATTGATCATTGTACTGCCTCCTGCCTTTTTGAACGTTAATTGAATGTTACTGGAAAACTTGTGATCCCCAAAGAGGTTTGTACTGCATTAATAACCCCCCCAAGGTTGACGGCCATTGACCCTGCGACCAAATGTGTCACGACGGACATCATGGTTGCCTGGTTATTGCCATCGGCAAATGACTTGAGCAAAAACAGCCCGCGAACGATGGACAAAAGCCCGATAACCGCCATGAAAGCCAGAACCGCTGAGAACACGTTCTTGGCCTGAGTTGTATCGCCCGCGCTCTCGATCTCAGACATGAATTTTACTTTAGTCAAAGCCTGACCGCCCCCTAAAAGGCTGTAATCAAGGGCTGATACGAATTGTGGGAAGGACAACAAAAGCCCCGCTACAATAAACATGGTGATGGTGCCGAAACCCAGTGGGCCGCGGGGCCCATCCTGCGCTGTTTTCACAAGACGCTGCATGGCGAATAAAATCAGCAGAATACCGGCAATATAGCAAAATACCTCGATCGCCAGATACATGGGGCCGGCAATATCGTGAACGAAACTCACGATCATACCGTCGAGGCCGCCACCACCAGCCGTAGGCGTATTGGCCCAGCCAGTATTGCCCAAGGCTGAACCTGATGCACCAAAGGTCTTCAGGACAATATTGGCAACCATAGGGAGGCTGAGCAAGGCACCGCCAACGCCTAAACGCTTCAGGCTCTCGGCCAAAGGCGCATTCCCGGGGTTATCAATATGGCCACGCAGCATCTGCAACCCGCGGAATACAAAGAAAACACCAATCGTGTAGGCCGCAAAGGCCGCAAGGCCGACAAGAACGCCGGCGTTATTGACGCCCTTCTTGATGATACCGCTCAAGGCATTGTTGTTCACTGTTGCCGTACCGAACGAGTAGGCGGTTTTTTTGAGAAAGCTCGAGGCGCTGAACGTTGTGTCCATCATGGTCGCCTGTACCATGCCTACCGCAAAAGGCAGGCCTAAGAAAATACCGCCAAAAGCAAGTTTGGTCAGCGCATGTTTAAGAGGGATGCTGCCAGGGCTTTCAACATGTTTTTTGAGGTCCATGATGCCAAGCGCACCAAGAATAACACCAAGGATAAAGGCGCAATAGTTGAAAATATCGGAAATTTCGTCGGTATTCTTACTGACGCTCTGCACGTAGGAAGTCAGGTCAGTAGTCGCAGCAAAGGCGCCCGAGGCCACAGTCATGGCCGAGGTTACCAATGCGAGGAACAACATGATGCGGCCCGTCAAAGACGGCGCCTCATTGTTAATACCCCAAACGACCTGACGCGATTGTCGCATTACGGCCACACCCTTTTTTGTTTTTTTTATATTGAAACACAAAGCCCGCATGTTTTGCAATGGCTATGAGTTTCCCTAACCTCGGATACATAATTGCACGGGATTTTTAAAAAACAGTTAAAATTTTATCAAAACCATGGGAAACCATAGGCATAAGCTATGTTTTCCCGATTTTAAGCGGCTTTTTCGGCTTAATCGAGATAATACTCGACCGTAGTAACCACGCGCACGCGTTTATCAAGCACGCTGCTTTCAACGGCGCTGTCATCATCGCGCGCCATAATCTGGAATAATCCCTGCGTTGCACTTTTAATGCCGCCGACGCGGGCGCCCGAATCTTCGGCGAATTTTTGGGCAGCTTCACGCGCGCTGCGTGTGGCCTCGGCAATCATATCAGGCTTTACAGTATTAAGTTTGGTAAACAGATAAGATGGCCCCGAACCCTGTGACAGAATAACGCCCTGCCCGATCAATGCACCGACATTGCGGAAAATATCGTCAACCAGATCAACATTATTGGTACGCACCATATATGTCTTGGTCAGAATATAACGCCCGTTCTGGATATTATCGGGGCGGTATTGCTGGGCCATCAAATCGGTTACTTCCACTTTTTGAACGCGTACCTCCGCGTCAGGCAGGCTGCGCGACTTCAAAAATGCCTCGACCTTTTTACCCTGCTCTTCAAGCGCCGTTTGCGCGGCTGTCAGGTCGTTATCGGTGACCGTGTACTGGATAGGCCAGATGGCAAGATCGGCTTTTACGTCGCGTTCGGATACACCACGTACCGACACCGCGCGTTCACCGCCGCGCAAATGCACCAAACCGCAATTGATAAAGTAGCCTGATATCCCTAGCCCCAGCGCCAAAAGCAAAGCTGCGATAATATTGGATGTCGTCTTGTTCATAGCGTTCTCCGGTTTATGCGCTTTGGGCGCTCAAGATTTTAAAGCCGTCTTTGTCTGCTAGTAAAGTGACCTTGCGGGCTGCTTTCTCAAGCAGCGCCTCGTATGGCATGTGACGGTTGGCAACGAGGTATAGCTTGCCCCCCGTTCGCAGCAATTTGATGGCGGCTGTACAGAATTTTTGCCCCAACTCGCGGTCTTCTTCCTGCTGGGTATGGAAAGGCGGATTCATCACCACCCAGTCCAGTTTGGGTATTTCGGCCTGCGGGGTTGTCGCATCGCGCCAGAACACCTGAAAGGGTATCTCGGTGCCGCTTGCCTCAAGATTCTTGCGGCAGGCCTCGACCGCGCGGGCATCCGAATCAATAGCGTAGAGGGCTTTCACACCCTCCTTGCCTGTAATCTCGCGGCTTAAAAAGCCGTAGCCGCAGCCTAGGTCAGCCCCGCGACCTTCCAGTTTTTCGGGCAGGTGGGCCAGCAAGAGTTTTGAGCCTGCGTCAAACCTGTCCCACGCAAAGAGGCCGGGGGCTGACCAGCAGCCCGTTGCAGGCACTAGCTGAAGCGCGGCGGTAGCCGCCCATTGTTTTATCGTGTCGGCGTTCGCGGCATCTGGTTGCAGCACCATCACGCGGCATTTGTGTTTGATGATGGTACGCACGCCCGTAAAAGCCGCTCGCAGCTGTTTTTCAAGGCTGGCGGCACCATGCGCGTTTTCCTGCGCAATATAAACGTGACCCTTCGGGGCTGTATGGCTCAGGGCCTGCGCCACAAGGCCCAGCGTTTCAGCGGTCTGGCGTGTGGCACGCACCAATACGGTGTTAAAAACACCATTTAATGTGTCTGGCAATTTGTTACAGGCGTGAATCGATTGTTTCACATAGCCACGCGGCTCAAACCCTGATGCGTTCACGACTGCAACATTGGATGTTACAGACGGATTTGAAGCCAGATCGGTGTCGAGAGCATAGGCAAGCGCGTGAGTCAGGATATCAGTGTGTTGCATGAACGCATATTAGCGCAGCCTAGTGCTTCGCGCCATGGGCCGATATTTGGGAGTACCGATTTTAATTGATCAGAAACTGGCCATCGACGGTTTTAATGTCCTGCGCGCTGATAAGTTGCTTGCGCGCCACGTAAACGGAATGGAGGCGGCCTTCGATTTTCTCGACCCAAAAGCCCAGAAAACGCCCAAGTACGGGGTAGCGCGGCGCTAGATCGTAATCCTGCCAAATGAAGGTCTGCAAAATTTTTGGGTGGTCGGGCATATGGTAATGGATTTCGGCGAGCGTCAGGCGATAACCTTCCAGTTGCTGGATAAGGGTATGGTTGTCGTTGCCTGCCATGAGGGTCCTCCTCGCTTATACGAACCACCAGAATATCGAATTTTCCGTTAACGCTTGGTTAAGCTGTGGCAGGGTTTAAAAACTTCTTTATAAAGGCGGGCATGACACAAAAATTCACCGCAGTTCTTTTCGACCTTGATGGCACGCTGGTTGATTCAGCGGCGCTTGTTGCGGGCTCAGTCCAGAACACATTCTCAGATTACGGGCTGCCTGCACCTGCCTATGAGGCCATCATCGGATATATGGGCATACCTATAGAGGTGTATTTCAAGGCGCTGGGCGGTGCCGCTTATGCTGAGCTGGACGAGCCTGCGGTTTTCAATACCTACCGTGCACATTTCAAAACGATGCTGGATGCAGGCCGCCTGAAGCCTTTTGACGGCGTGATCGACCTACTTTCCGGCCTCAAGGCACGCGGCATCCGCACCGGTATCGTTACCAGTAAGGCCACGCAACCCGCAATTTACAGCTGCGAGAAAGCAGGCATTTCCGAATATCTCGACACTTACGTGGGGTCCGACCTTGTGGCGGGTTACAAGCCAGCGCCCGATACCGTGTTCAAATGCCTTGAGAAACTGGGCCTGCCAGCGGGGCGTGATATTTGCGTAGTGGGCGATGCAGAAGGCGATATCGGGATGGGCCGCGATGCAGGCTGCATTACCTGCGGGGTTACATGGGGCGCCCATGACGGCGCACGCCTTTTGCGCCAAAAACCCGACCACATAGCCACCACCATGGCCGAACTTTCAGCATTTATCGGTCTTTAGGAAATTTGTCCTTGAAATTAGGCGAACGAAGAGCATATAACACTCATGGTTAGCACTCGCCTACAGGGAGTGCTAATAAAAGGAAACCAACACAAAAGAGACTGAGGAGTCGAAAACCATGAAATTTCGTCCTTTGCATGACCGCGTTCTGCTGCGTCGTATCGAGCAAGCAGAAAAAACCGCTGGCGGCATCATCATCCCCGACACTGCAAAAGAAAAACCAATGGAAGGCGAAGTTATCGCCGTTGGTACAGGCCTTCGTGACGATACCGGCAAAGTCATCCCGCTGGATGTAAAAGCCGGCGACCGCGTCCTGTTCTCAAAATGGGCGGGCACCGAAGTCACCATCGACGGCAAGGAATACATGGTCATGAAAGAATCCGACATCGTCGGCGTCATTCAACAAGCTGCATAATCAACTTTATTATAGGAGCACCACATGGCTGCAAAAAACGTTCTCTTCTCGACAGATGCTCGCGAAGAATTGCTTAACGGCGTTGATATCATCGCCAATGCTGTAAAAGTGACGCTCGGTCCCAAAGGCCGCAACGTCCTTATCGAAAAGTCCTTCGGCGCACCACGCTCCACCAAAGACGGTGTGACGGTTGCCAAGGAAATCGAACTGAAAGACAAACGCCGCAACCTGGGCGCACAGCTCATCCGTGAAGTCGCTTCCAAGCAAGCTGACCACTCGGGCGATGGCACGACTACCGCGACCGTTCTCGCACAATCCATTGTTCGTGAAGGCGTCAAGGCAGTTGCCGCCGGCATGAACCCGATGGACCTCAAACGCGGCATGGACAAAGCTGTTCTGGCCGTTATTGAAGACATCAAAAAACGTGGCACCGCCGTTAAAGGCAACGAAGAGATCAAACAGATCGCTCTCGTATCAGCCAATGGCGACGAAGACATTGCAGGCAAGATTGCCGAAGCCATGGAACGCGTCGGTAAAGAAGGCGTCATCAGCATTGAAGAAGCCAAATCGATGGAATCAGAACTCGATGTCGTCGAAGGTATGCAGTTCGACCGCGGTTACCTGTCACCGTACTTCATCACCAACGCTGATAAAATGGTCTGCGAACTCGACAATCCGTTCATCCTGATCGTCGAGAAAAAACTGACGGCCCTGCAACCACTGCTTCCTGTTCTTGAAGCCGTTGTGCAATCAGGTCGTCCGCTGCTCATCATCGCGGAAGACGTTGAAGGCGAAGCGCTTGCAACTCTCGTTGTCAACAAACTGCGTGGCGGCCTCAAAGTCGCTGCCGTCAAAGCCCCTGGTTTTGGCGACCGCCGCAAGGCCATGCTGGAAGACATCGCGATCCTGACACGCGCGCAGATGATTTCCGAAGACCTCGGCATCAAACTGGAAACCGTTACGCCCGAAATGCTGGGCCGCGCAAAAACAGTGCGTATCACCAAGGAAGACACGACCATCATCGACGGCGCTGGCGAGAAAACCAGCATTCAGGCCCGTGTATCACAGATCCGCGCGCAAATTGAAGAAACGTCGTCTGACTATGACCGTGAAAAACTGCAAGAGCGTCTGGCCAAACTGGCTGGCGGTGTTGCTGTTATCCGCGTCGGTGGTTCGACGGAAGTCGAAGTGAAAGAAAAGAAAGACCGCGTTGACGATGCCATGCACGCAACCCGTGCTGCTGTTGAAGAAGGCGTGATTGCAGGCGGTGGCGTTGCGCTGCTGTATGCGACCAAAGCCCTCGAAGCACTGAAAGGTGACAACAATGACCAGCAAGTGGGCATTGATATCATCCGCCGTGCCATTCAGGCCCCTGTTCGCCAGATCGCTGAAAACGCCGGTGCCGAAGGCTCCGTTGTTGTTGGCAAGCTGCTTGACCAGAAAGACACATCTTTCGGTTACAACGCGCAAACGGGCGAATACGTCAACATGGTGAAAGCCGGTATCATCGACCCAGTGAAGGTCGTTCGCACCGCATTGCAGGATGCTTCTTCGGTTGCATCATTGCTCATCACCACAGAAGCGATGATCTTCGAAGCACCGGAAGATAAAAAACCTGCTATGCCACAAGGTGGTATGGGCGGTATGGACGGTATGGATTTTTAAGAAATATAGCGGCTTTTCGGCCTGCCCTTCGGGCGTCGAAATCCGCTGTGCCAAACAAAAAAGGCCGGAAGAAATTCCGGCCTTTTTTATGGTGTATTTGTAGCCTGCTTAAGTACGTTCTGCGGTGTGCTGACCACACGGTTGCGGCCGCCTCTTTTGGCTTCATACAAACCCAAGTCGGCGCGCTTGAGCATTGATTCCGGTGTATCGCCAGCGCCATGTGGGCCACGCCGATTGATACCGTAATACCCGGTATGTGCATTTTTTCTTCTTGGCGCGGCGCGCGGTTTTCAACATTTTTACGGAGCCGTTCGGCAATTTTCATCGTTAATACCGGGCCGCCTTTAATAGCAATTACAAATTCTTCTCCGCCGAAACGAGCAACCAGATCACTTCTGCGGGTTGAAACATCCAGCAATTTTTTTAAGTCCTGCAAAACCGCGTCGCCCGATGGGTGGCCGTAATTGTCGTTTACAGATTTGAAATGGTCGACATCGATCATCAATATGGCGAGCGGTGCGTTTTTGGCACTGGCATCGGCAAACATCTCAGCCATGCGCATATCAAAATAGCGGCGGTTATAAGCACCTGTAAGGGGGTCGCGCATGGCCTGATTTTCCAATTCCTCGCGTTCCTCCTGCGCCCGTTTGTGGGCACGCATTTCTTCGATAAAATTGCTATTCAGGCTATACAAGCCGGTAGTTAGCGCTGATGTATTCTGCATAATGCTTTCGGCCTGCGTCGCGATGACGCGCATATGGTCGCGCACATGGGATGGTACATCGCGGCCATTCAGGTTTTCGGCTGTGTCGGCAATTAGCTGTGCTGCTACATTAAAAGCATCGATCAAAGCCAACATACCGGATATATCGCTGGCGCGTGCCTGTGGCGTTTCTCCGGCTGTTTGCCTGAAGTGATCAATAACGTGCTGGTTACACAGCTGTGATTGCGGCTGAGGCGATGTCATAGGATGTTGTTTTACATAAATATACGCATAACTTCAAGTTTATTTTGAGAATATATCAAGTTTTTAGGCAAAATATTTTATTTTGCAAGCGACGGAACGGGCTTAGTCGCACCGTTGTTATGACAGGTTTGGGTATCGTCAGGGTAAATCACAACGAGGGGTTGGGGCCTTGATAGGCACAACCTTCAGGGAAGATACTATCTATCGTGCGCGAGCCCAAAAAACACACCACCGAAGACGACCAGATGTGCATGGCGGCTATTGCCACGGGCAACACGCGGGCATTCAAGGCCGTGATGGACGCGTATATGAATGATGTTTTCCGCTATTCGTATAGCCTGTTAGGCGATGCGGCCCGCGCAGAAGACACCGCACAGGAAACTTTTACAAGGCTATGGACGCATGGCCGCAGCTGGTCGCCCAAAGGGCGTTTGAAAAGCTGGCTTTTAAAGATTGCGCATAATTTAAGCATTGATGAAATACGCCGCAATCGCGGGCATGTCACGATAGACGATGTCGGCCCCGTGCTGGTTGACGGAGCCGCCAGCCCCCGCGCAAACCTGACGCGCGCGGAATCGGCTGCCATCGTTAAAAAAGCACTGTTCACATTGCCCGAACGGCAGCGGGCAGCTTTGATGCTGGTGCATTATAATGACCGCACGAATATCGAGGCGGCAGAAATTATGGATGTAAGCGTTGATGCACTTGAATCATTGCTGGCGCGGGGACGCCGGACATTGAGGGGCGCATTGGCGGGTGAAAGAACAAATTTGCTTGATGAATAATTTCAGACCTTGGGGATTACACATGAGTGACGATATCAAACATCTTTTACAATCCGTTGACTGGCCGCAGCCGCACGCCGATTTATCAGCACGTATCATGGCAGCAATTGACCAAGACGATGACAGCAGCATGCCGTCATGGCTGGTAGCAAACCCTGTCACGCGGTACGCGCTGGCAGCCGGTATGGCGGCTTGCCTGATTGCAGGCCTACTGGTCGGGCCCATGCTGCAAACAGGCAGTGGTGCACAGGCTTCCCAATCATTCCAGTGGCCGGGCGCTGGTATAGCGCTTACATATTATATGGCGTCATAAGATGGAGGGGCAGCGATGATCACTGATAAAAACAAGCGCGGGCTGTGGGGCATATTGCTGGTTGTCTCGCTGATGGCCAATATGTTCTTCCTTGGCATCTTCATATCGCACCCGCATGGGCCAAATTTCGGGCCTGATGGTCGCCCAAGCGGCCCACCATCCCACACCAACCGCATGCTTGATGCTGCACGCGATTTACCCGATGGTAAACGCCAGGTGGTGGAGGCAATTATCAAAACACACGCCACCGTCATGGATGCCCAAATGGAAAAAATGCACGGCCTTTTTGAAGATATGAAAAAAATAATGACGGCAGAAACGCTTGATAAAGGCGCCCTTAATGCCATTCATAAACAGTTTGATGCAACGGATATGGCACTGAAAAACGAAATGAAATCAACCATGCTGGCTATTGCCGATGCGCTGACACCGGTCGAACGTGCGGCGTTCTTTGGCCACATGTTTCCTCGCCCTCCTTTCGATGGGCCGCATGATAACCCCCACGATAAAAATATAATTCCACCGACGGAATAATACGCGCATCCCGTTTCTTCTTCAGGCGGTTTGTTTATTGACCCCGCCCATTTCAACTTAGAAGAAGGAGAAACCTATGGTCTCGAGTGTGAGCAATGTGCTCAGCGGGTCGTATGCCAGTTTTTCGGCAGCCAGACAGGCTGCGTTTCAGAAAGCTGATGCCGATGGCACCGGTGGCCTGAGCCTCGAAGAATTCCAGGCATTGGGGCCCAAAGACGGCAAGAAGGTTGACGGGGCAACATCTGTCCAAGACCTGTTCAACCAGATTGATACCGACGGCAATGGCGAGGTTACACAGACCGAGCTTGATGCCAAAGCCAAAGCGGATTTTGCAAGCCGTCTGCAACAAGGTGGTGCCCTTTCAGGCGCTAACTTATTGCAAGCCAGTGCATCCGGCAGCCCCGATCAGGATTTCCTGACCAAGGTTGATGCGGATGGCAATGGCAGTATTAGCCTTGATGAATTTAAGGCTGCAAAACCCGCTGACGCACAAAACGACATTTCATCGGAGGATATTTTCAATCAACTAGATTCCGACGGTGACGGGTCGGTCACTTTAAGTGAACTTGAAGCTAATCGTCCGCAAGGCGGCCCACCCCCTGGCCCGCCGCCAAGTGGTGGTCAGGCTGATTCCAGCAGCAGCAATGTTCTGGATTCAGTGGCTTCCTCATCGGGTAGCGGCGGTGCGTCATCAAGCAGTGACGATGATGAAACCTACGATGCACTCGATACCAACAAAGACGGTTTCGTGTCGGCATCGGAAAAAGCTGCCGGTGACGCTACCTCAAGCCTCAAGCAAGCGACGAGCGAGCTTAACAAGCTGGTCAGTCAAACCCTTAAAACCCTTTTGGGCGCACAAGAGCTACTGGCCGCTTGAGATTTTTACAATTGAACACCTGTCCAAAGTACGGCAACTGAAAGCTGCGGGCCCACCCCGCAGCTTTTTTTATGCGCGCAGCAATTCGTCCAGATCAAGATGCAGGCTGGTCATGTTCAGATTGCCTTGTGCATCACGCGGCCATTCGGCCTCTGGCCTGTCCCAGTACAACTCGACGCCGTTATCGTCAGGGTCACGCAGGTACAGCGCTTGCGAGACACCATGGTCTGACGCACCCTCAAGCGGGATACCTGCCGCCATGACACGGCGCAACGCATCGGCCAGTGCCGCCCGCGTGGGGTACAATATGGCCGTGTGGTAAAGGCCCGTACTGCCGGGCGGCGGCGGGGTGCCTCCGCGGCTTTCCCATGTGTTAAGGCCGATATGATGATGATAGCTGCCGGCCGCCACGAAAGCCGCCTGCGTTCCGTAGCGCTGGGTCAGGGTAAAACCCAGCACACCGCTGTAAAAGCCCAAGGCGCGCTCAATATCCGCCACTTTCAGGTGCACATGGCCGATACGGGTTTCAGGGTGGGCCGAGGGGTTAGGTGCATTTATCATGCCCTATTAGCTAAACATCAGCCTGATTTTATCAAGCCCGCCACAGGCTTAAAAATACTGGGCAGGCATAGCCAAGCTTTCATCAAGTAATAATCATAATTTCTAATATATTTTTAAAAAATTTATCTATTATTACTTTGATTTGATTTTTTTATACTTGGTATAAAAAACGCCTGCCATGCGGGCGTGCCACAAGCCCGCCACAATCAGCACCCGCGTACGCCCGCCACGCATATGCTATGCCCTGCCCATGTATAGGGGTGTAAATAGACCATACTTATATTATATACGGCTTATGCCAGAACTTCCCGAAGTCGAAACTGTCCGCCTTGGTCTCGTACCCGTCTTGGAAAAGCACCGGATTGCGGGAGTTACATTACACCGCAGCGGCCTTCGCAGCCCGTTTGCGGATGATTTTTCTGCAACATTGCAGGGTGCCCGCGTGCTCAGGCTGCGCCGCCGCGCCAAATACATTCTGGCAGACCTTGATAACGGGTACACATGGCTGGTGCATCTTGGCATGTCCGGCAGTTTCCGGACCGTGGCGGCCCGCAAGCCCCTCAAGCGGGAAACGCACGACCATGTGGTCGTCGTACTGGATGACGGCCTGCGCCTTATATATAATGACCCCCGCCGTTTCGGGCAGATGGAGGTGTTCGCCAGCACTGCCGAGGCCACCCACCCCGCTTTGTCGAAGCTGGGGCCGGAGCCGCTGGACGAAGGCTTTGACGGCAAAATTCTGGCCACACGCCTGAGGGCCAAAAAAGTAGCCATTAAGATAGCCCTGCTAGACCAGCGCGTAGTGGCGGGCGTTGGCAACATTTATGCATGTGAAGCGCTTTTCAAGGCCGGCATTGACCCCACCACACCGGCAGGCAGCATCGCTGTTGCCAAAACGCGACAACTGGCCACAGCGATACGGCAAGTGATGTCGGATGCGCTGGCATCGGGCGGAAGCACCCTGCGCGACCACCGCCAGCTGGATGGCAGCACAGGTTATTTTCAGCATAATTTCGCGGTTTACGGCCATGAAGGGGCCCCTTGCGCGAATTGTGCGTGCAAAGGGAAACAGAGTGTGCAAACCATAACGCAGGGTGGTCGCACGACATTCTTCTGCCCTGTCAAACAGGTATGAATCGGCGGAAGTTTTTATCCCCATTCTTTTACTTGACAGGGGGTGCCCCCCTTGGCTATTTGTCATCGGTCGAATTGTGGATAACCGGAACGGTATTTTCGTTGCGAGCCACACAACAAAGAAATTGGAATTGAGAGCGCCACATGGCCAACCATAAGTCATCAGAGAAACGCATCCGCACCACGGCGAAAGTAACAGCCGTCAACACGGCTCGCCGTAACCGTATCCGCACCTTCGTTCGTAAGATCGAACAAGCCTGCATCGCCGGCGACTCTGCTGAAGCAGAAGCTGCCTTCAAAGCCGCCCAGCCTGAAATTCAGCGCGGCGTGACCAAAGGCGTTCTGAATAAGAGCGCCGCTTCCCGCAAGCTTTCCCGCTTGTCGGCCCGCGTGAAAGCATTGAAAGCTTAATCGCTTTTCCTTTCCGCATATTCCTAACTAAGTATTCAGTTTTGCCCCGCAAGTAACTTTTGCGGGGTTTACTGTATTGTCAAAATATTCGCTGAGTCAGATTCTTGCTTTTTTAAAAATTTTTTAATTCTTCGTCTTGCGTGTGTGGATAAAGTGGACTAAGGTAATTTTATTCAGAGAGCAAAAACACAAGGAAATCTGCGGCTTAGCGGGCGGTCTTTTGCATTCTTTGGATGACGGGGGCGGCATTTCTTCCACAGAAATCAGCCGCAAGAAATACTTAAAAATGGTCCAAGGGGGATTCCTAAGATGAATAAGAAAGCCAATGCCGGCACCGCGAAAATCGAACAGGCGCAAGTGACGACCGGCGGCTCAGTTAAACTGAACAC
>Ga0209066_10000940_pt1 | contig 40183 bp, 33 predicted proteins | sample All_14_2_FD_187198 | JGI IMG/M metagenome (GOLD analysis project Ga0209066, IMG submission 187198) | Freshwater microbial communities in response to fracking from Pennsylvania, USA - Allegheny Zone_MetaG_DW_15 (SPAdes) (version 2) ... | reverse complement strand
AGCATCGCCGATCTGGGCCTCAGCCTGTCGGCGTTGCCGCCCCGTCCCGATCCCAGCGGCCATCCGGCCTCGTGGCGCTTCGCCCTGTCGGGCCGCGATATCCACTTGCCGCCCGACACCTTGCCCGGCTTCGACGGCCAGATGGCGCTGGCGGAGATTTCCGGACGGGTGATGGGGCCGATCCCCGCCGCCACCCCGGTGGCCGCCATCGCCGGCTGGAGCAAGCAAGGCGGCATCATCGAACTGGAGCGCGTCGCCCTGGACTGGCCGCCCATGGGGCTGGAAGGCAGCGGCACCGCCGCCCTTGACCCCGGCGGCCAGCCGCTGGTCGCCTTGTCCACCCACATCCACGGCTTTGACGCACTGATGGACCGGCTGCATCAGGCCGGGCTGGTGGATCAGGCGACGGCGCGCACGTCCAAGACCCTGTTGGGGCTGATGGCCAAGCCCGACCCGCGCGGCCGCCCGGCCATTCCCGCCCCCATCACCATCCAAGACGGCAGTCTGTATCTGGGACCGGCCCGCATGGCGGCGGTGCCGGGCATTCCCTGGGCCAGCTTCAGCCCGCCCTGAACATCCAGCGGGGTTGCGCTGGCCGGCGCTTTCGACTACCCCTTACGTCCTTGGTATTTTCAGGAATTCCACCTTGGCCCCCATGCGTCTGGTCCGACATTGCGGCGAACTGACACCCGACCTTCAGGGCTGCGTGGTGGCGCTTGGCAATTTCGACGGCGTCCATAAGGGGCATCAGGCGGTGATCCTGACCGCCAAGCGCATCGCCCAGGATTTGGGTGTCGCCTGCGGGGTGATGACCTTCGAGCCGCATCCGCGCGCCTTTTTCAACCCGGCGCAGCCGCCGTTCCGCCTGACTCCGTTCCGGGTCAAGGCGCGGCTGATCGAGGCGCTCGGCATCGATCTTCTGTTCATGCAGCATTTCGACCAGGCCTTCGCCGACATGACGGCGCTGGAATTCGTCGGCGGCGTGCTGGCCACCTGCCTGGGCGCCCGTCACGTGGTGGTGGGCTATGATTATGTCTTCGGCAAGGGCCGCAAGGGCACCGGAGCGTTGTTGCAGAAGGCCGCCGATGAAGGTGCCTTCGGCTTTACCGCCGTGCCGCCGGAAATGGCCGCAGGCGGCGAAACCTATTCCTCGACCCGGGTGCGCGAGGCGCTGGTGGCCGGCCAGCCCAGTGTTGCCGCCCGCCTGCTCGGACATTACTGGGAAATCGAGGGCCGGGTCGAACACGGCGACCAGCGCGGCCGCACCATCGGCTTTCCCACCGCCAACATCCATCTGGGCGAGTACCAGCACCCGGCGGCGGGCGTCTATGCCGTGCGCGCCGGCATCGATCTGGGCGGCGACACCCAATGGCTGGACGGCGTCGCCAATTTCGGCAACCGCCCCACCTTCGACAAGCAAGACCAGATTCTGGAAGTGCATCTGCTCGACCACAACATCGACCTTTATGGCCGCCATCTGCGCGTCGCCCTGGTCGATTTCATCCGCCCCGAACGCAAGTTCGCTGGCCTGGACGAGCTGAAAACCCAGATCGCGGCGGATGCCCAGCAGGCCCGGGCCATCCTGGCCGCCCGTCACTTTCCCCAAAGCCCCGGCCCCATGGTGGCCGTGTCCGATTTTTAGAAGAGACCCGACATGAGCGCGGACTACAAGAACACCGTCTTCCTGCCCAAGACTGACTTTCCCATGAAGGCCGGTCTGCCTGACCTGGAACCCAAGCTGTTGGCCCGCTGGGCCGAGATCGGCCTGTTCCAGCGCATGCGCGCGGTGGCCAAGGGCCGGGAAAAGTTCATGCTGCATGACGGCCCGCCCTATGCCAACGGCCATTTGCATATCGGTCACGCGCTCAACAAGATTCTGAAGGACGTCATCAACCGCACCCAGTTCATGCTGGGCCACGACGTCCATTACATCCCCGGCTGGGATTGCCACGGCCTGCCCATCGAATGGAAGATCGAGGAAAAGTACCGCGAAGCCGGCCAGGACAAGGACCAAGTGCCGGTGGTGCAGTTCCGCGAGGAATGCCGCCAGTTCGCCCGCCAATGGATCGACATCCAGCGGGCCGAGTTCAAGCGCCTGGGGGTCGAGGGCGACTGGGATCACCCCTACACTACCATGACCAACGCGGCGGAAGCCACCATCGCCGCCGAGTTGGGCAAGTTCCTGCTGGACGGTTCGCTTTACAAGGGCGTCAAGCCGGTGATGTGGTCGGTGGTGGAAAAGACCGCCCTGGCCGAGGCCGAGATCGAGTATCACGACCACACATCCATCACCATCTGGGTCAAGTTCCCGGTGGTCACCGCCAGCCATCCGGCGCTGGACGGCGCCAACGTGGTGATCTGGACCACCACGCCGTGGACCATGCCGGGCAACCGCGCCCTGGCCTATGGCCCCGAGTTCGACTACGTGGTGGTGGAAGTCACCGAAGCCGCCGAAGGCAGCCTGGCCCGAATCGGCGACAAGCTGGTGCTGATCAAGGATCAGGCCGAGCAGGTGGCCAAGGACGCCAAGGCCACGTTCACGCTGTTGCACACCCTGAAGGGCGAGGCCCTGGCCGGCACCATCTGCCACCATCCCTTGAAGCACCACCCCGAGGCCAAGGGCGGCTATGACTTCGCCGTCCCCGCCCTGGCCGGTGATTTCGTCACCACCGATACCGGCACCGGCTTCGTCCACATCGCGCCCGGTCATGGCGAGGACGATTTCCATCTCGGTCGCGCCAACGGCATCACCGTGCCCGACACCGTGCAGCCCGACGGCACCTATTATCCGTCGGTGGCCCTCTTCGCCGGCCTCAGCGTCTTGGAAAAGGGCAAGAACGGCAAATATTACAGCCCCGTCGCCAAACCGGTGATGGAGGCGATGAAGGCCTGCGGCAATCTGCTGGCCAACGGCAAGATCGAGCATTCCTACCCGCATTCGTGGCGGTCGAAGGCGCCGCTGATCTTCCGCACCACGCCGCAATGGTTCGTGTCCATGGAAACCAACGGCTTGCGCGCCAAGGCGCTGAAAGCCATCGACGACACCCGCTTCGTCCCCGCCCAGGGCAAGAACCGCATCGGCGCCATGATCGAGACCCGGCCCGATTGGTGCCTGTCGCGCCAGCGCGCCTGGGGCGTGCCGATCACCGTTTTCGTCGACAAGCATACCGGCCAGCCCCTGCGCGATGCGGCGGTGATGGAGCGCATCGTCAGCGCCTTCAAGGAACAGGGCTCGGATGCCTGGTACACCACCGACCCGGCTGTGTTCCTGGGCGAGGGCCGCGACCCCAAGGATTACGAGCAGATTTTCGACGTGCTCGACGTCTGGTTCGATTCGGGCTGCACCCACGCCTTCGTGCTCGAGGGCGAGGAATGGTCCGACACCAAGTGGCCGGCCAGCCTGTATCTGGAAGGATCGGACCAGCATCGCGGCTGGTTCCATTCGTCGCTGCTGGAAAGCTGCGGCACCCGTGGCCGCGCCCCCTATGACGCGGTGCTGACCCACGGCTTCGTCCTGGATGAAGACGGGCGCAAGATGTCCAAGTCGCTGGGCAACGTGGTGTCGCCGCAAGAAGTGGTCGGCACCCAGGGCGCCGACATCCTGCGTTTGTGGGTGGTGGGCTCGGATTATTCCGACGATCTGCGCATCGGCCCGGAAATCCTGAAAACCCAGGTCGACGTCTATCGCCGCCTGCGCAACACCCTGCGCTATCTGCTGGGCGCCGTCGACGGCATCAGCGACGGTGAAAAGCTGCCAGTGGCCGAGATGCCCGAGCTGGAACGCTGGGTGCTGCACCGCCTGACCGAGATCGATGCCGGTCTGCGCGACGCCTGCCACAGCTTCGAGTTCCATTCCTGGTTCAACGAGCTGCACAATTTTTGCGCCATCGATCTGTCGGCGTTCTATTTCGACATCAGGAAGGACGCGCTTTACTGCGACCATCCCGACAGCCTGCGCCGCCGCGCGGCGCGCACGGTGATGGACATCCTGCTCGACGCGCTGTGCAAGTGGCTGGCGCCCTTCGCCTGCTTCACGGCGGAAGAAGCTTGGCTGGCCCGCCATCCGTCGGCAGATGATTCCGTCCACCTGCACACCTTCCCCGACATTGCCGCCCAGTGGCGCGACGACGCCCTGGCCGCCAAGTGGCAACAGGTGCGCGCCGTCCGCCGCGTCGTCACCGGCGCCTTGGAAGGCGAGCGGGTGGCCAAGCGCATCGGCTCCAGCCTGCAGGCCAATCCGGCGCTTTACGTCAGCGGTGAAGCCATGGCCGCCATCGCCGATCTGGACATGGCGGAAATCTGCATCACCTCGGGCCTGTTGGTGGTGGAAGGCTCGTCCCCCGACGGCGCCTTCACCCTGGCCGACGTGCCCGGCATCGGCGTGGTGCCGCGCGGGGCCGAGGGCGACAAGTGCCAACGCTGCTGGAAGGTGCTGCCGGAAGTGGGCCACCACGCCCATGACGGCGTCTGTGGCCGGTGCTCGGATGCGGTGGCCAAGCTGTGATGAAGAATATGCGGCTTTATGGCCTGATCCTGGCCGTCATTCTGATCATCGCCGACCAGATCAGCAAATGGTGGGTGGTGGAAAAGGTCATGCGCCCCGACGGCGTCACCGACACCCCGTTCTTTTCCCCCGTCTTCATCGAGGTGACGCCGTTCTTCAATCTGGTGATGACCTGGAATCGCGGTGTTTCCTTTGGTATCTTCAACAATGGCGGGCCGTGGAATGCCATCGCCCTGTCGGTGCTGTCCATCGTCATCGTCGCCGGCTTGTTGGTGTGGCTGAAGCGTGCCGATAACGGCTTGATGGCCTTGGCCCTGGGCTCCATCATCGGCGGTGCGCTGGGCAATGTCATCGATCGGGCCCGCTGGGGGGCGGTGGCCGACTTTCTTGACGTCCATGCCTTCGGCTGGCACTGGCCCGCCTTTAATCTGGCGGATTCGGCCATTACCATCGGCGCTCTCTTGTTGGTATTGGATTCCTTGTTTACACGGCGGAACTCGGATAAGAATTAGGGCCATGAAGCGCATGATCACCACCCAAACGTCTTCGTTGCGTGCCGCCGCCTTGATGGCCGTGGCCGCCCTTGCCTTGTCCGGCTGCACGGACGCCAAGCGTGCGCTGGGCTACGACAAGGCGCCGCCGGATGAGTTCCAGGTGGTGTCGCGCGCCCCCTTGACCATGCCGCCCGATTTCACCTTGCGACCGCCGACCCCAGGCATGGAACGCCCACAGGAAGGCAATGTGCGCGATCAGGCGCGGCGGGCCTTGACCGGCAATCCCCGCGCCAATACCCCCATCGCCACCCAGGGCCGCACCCAGGGCGACGTCGCCTTGCTGAAGAAGGCCGGGGCCGAGCAGATCAACCCGGAAATCCGCCTGCTGGTGAACAAGGAAACCCAGTCTCTGGCCGATGCCGACAAGTCGTTCACCGACAAGCTGGTATTCTGGCGCAAGCCCGAGGGCGTCGGTGCCGGCGAGCAGTTGAATGCCGGCCAGGAAGCCCAGCGCCTGCGTGAAAATCAGGCCTTGGGCAATGCGTTGTCCACCGGCGACACCCCGCGCATCGAACGCCGCCGCAAGGGCATGCTGGAAGGTATCTGGTAACCAAACCAACAGCTTCCGGTCCTGTTTGTACCCCCGGGTCACCCCCGGGGGTTTTTCTTTGCCCGCTTCCCCCATTATACCGAGTCACGATGAGCTCGACTCATCGGGAAGTTGGTTAGGCGCAAAGCGCCGCGCGGCTTATGCCGCGTGAGGCAAGCATCCCGGAGGGATGCGCCCGCCGCATGAGGGCGTCGGTGATCGGTTCCGATCACCGGGATATGGCATTACATCTTGGTGACAGTGCGGCCCATGCCCATCTGTAGAAAAGCCGACATTCGACGAGGTTTCCCATAGCCCATTGCCCCGAAGGAGAATCCGCCATGCCCATCACCGCCCTGGTTATCGCCTGCGTTGGCCCCATGTGCGCCTATAGCGCCCCCGCGACCTCCTTCGACACCCTGGCCCAATGCGAAAGAGCGGCGCCGATGATCGCCGGCCTCAGCCGCGCCGGCATGGTCAACGCCCTGTGGCAACCCACGTCCGACCGCCAGCGCACCGCCTTTCAGTGCATCGACGGCACCACCGGAACCGTGCTGCTGAGTTTCGACAGCGACGAGCCGGGGCATTACAAATCGCTCACGGATTGATCGTGGCCTTGCCGGTCATGGGGCATGGGCCTATATCCGGTGGACCATAACCACGACAGGCGGATTGACGATGCGGATGTGGCGCGATTGGGCGGCCATGGCCACCGTGGCGATCACGGTGAGTTTGCCGGCCCAGGCCCAGGTGTTCAACCCGGTGACCAAAACCTTGGACAACGGCCTGCAGGTGGTGGTGGTGGAAAACCATCGCGCCCCCATCGTCAGCCACATGGTCTGGTACCGGGTCGGGGCCGCCGACGAGAGTGCCGGCAAGTCGGGCATCGCCCATTTTCTTGAACACCTGATGTTCAAGGGCACCCCCAGCGTGCCGCCGGGCGAGTTTTCCAAGATCGTCGCCCGGAATGGCGGGCGCGACAACGCCTTCACCTCATCCGATTACACCGCCTATTTCCAGAACATCGCCACCGACCGGCTGGACATGGTGATGAAGATGGAAGCCGACCGCATGCGCAACCTGACCCTGGCCGAGGCGGATGTCGTCTCCGAGCTTGAGGTGGTCAAGGAAGAACGCCGCTCGCGCACCGACAACGACCCCGCCGCGCTGATGCAGGAACGGCTCGAGGCCCTGCTGTTCGTCAACCACCCCTATCGCCGTCCGATCATCGGCTGGCCGGACGAATTGGCCGGGCTGACCCGCACCGATGCGCTCGACTATTACCAGCGCTGGTACGCCCCCAACAACGCCATCCTGATCGTCGCCGGCGACGTCGACCCGGCCAAGGTCATCGCCATGGCCGAAACCCATTATGGGCCGCTGAAACCGGAGAAACTGCCGCCGCGCCTGCGCGCCGCCGAACCGCCGCCGGTGGGGGCGCGCCAGATCACCTTGACCGATGCCCGCGTCAAACAGCCGTCATGGACCCGGCTTTACCTGGCCCCCAGCCAGCATTCCGCCACCGACAAGACCCAGATCCAGGCCTTGGAAGTGCTGGGCGAGATTCTGTCCGGCGGCGCCACCAGCCGGCTTTACAAGGCCCTGGTGGTCGATCAGGGCATCGCCGCCTCGGCCCAGGCCTGGTACGATGCCGGGGCGCTGGATCATTCCACCTTCGGCTTCCACGCCTCGCCCCGACCGGGCGTGGCCATGGACACGCTGGACACTGCCCTTAAGGCGGAAATCGCCCGCCTGCTCAAGGACGGGGTGACGGAGGATGAGGTGCGCCGGGCCAAGACCCGGCTGAAGGCGGAAGTGGTCTATGCCCGCGATTCCCTGCACACCGCCGCCCGCGTACTGGGCGAGGCGCTGACCACCGGCCAAACCGTCGCCGACGTGGAAGACTGGCCCAACCGCATCGCCCAAGTCACCGCCGCCCAGGTCAATGCCGCCGCCCGCGCCGTGCTGGTGGACAACGCCTCGGCCACCGGCCTGTTGCTGCCCGCCGCCAACCAGGAATCCCGCCGATGATCCGCCCTATCCTGTTCGCCCTTGTGCTGGTCCTGCCGGTTCCGGCCCTGGCCGTCACCGTGGAAAAAGTCACCAGCCCCGGCGGCATCGAAGCCTGGCTGGTGCAGGACCACGCCAACCCGATCATCGCCTTGGAGGCGACCTTCGCCGGCGGCTCGTCGGTTGAGGCCAAACCCGGTCTGACCCATATGATGGCCGGCCTGCTGGACGAAGGCGCCGGCCCTTACGATTCCCAGGCCTTCCAGGGCCGTCTGGAAGACCTGTCCATCGGCCTGTCGTTCAAGGCCGGCAAGGACGAACTGGCCGGCTCGCTGAAGACGTTGACGGAAAACCGCGACGCCGCCTTCGATATGTTCCGCCTCGCCCTGACCCAGCCGCGTTTCGACAAGGAGCCGGTGGAACGCATCCGCAGCCAGATCATCGCCGGTCTGACGCGGGAATTGCAGAATCCCAACGCCGTGGCCAGCCGCGCCTGGTACAAGGCGGCCTTCGGCGACCACGCCTATGGCCGTCCCGGTAACGGCACCCCCGACAGCATCAAGGCGATCAAGAGTACCGAGTTGAAGGCGCATGCCAAAACCTGGCTGTCGCGCCAGGGCCTGATCGTCGGCGTCGTCGGCGACATCACCCCGGAACAATTGGCGCCGCTGTTGGATCGTACCTTCGGCGCCCTGCCGGCCAGTCACCCCGCCATCACCGTGGCGGAAACCACCATCGCCACCGGGCGCATCATCGTCGAGCCGCGCGACATCCCGCAAAGCGTCGCCGTGTTCGGCGCGCCCGGCATCAAGCGCAACGATCCCGACTGGTTCGCCGCTTACGTGATGAACTATATCCTGGGCGGCGGCGGCTTTTCCTCGCGCCTGACCGAGGAGGTGCGGGAAAAGCGCGGCCTCGCCTATTCCGTCTACTCCTACCTGCTGCCCATGGATCATGCCGGCATCCTCATGGGCGGCGTCGCCACCCAGAACGCCCGGGTCAAGCAATCGCTGGACATCATCCGCCAGGAACTGGCGCGCATGGCCGAGCACGGGCCGGATGAAAGCGAACTGGCCGATGCCAAGACCTATTTGACCGGCTCGTTCCCGCTGTCCTTGGATTCCACCGCCGCCATCGCCGGCCTGCTGGTGGCCATGCAAGCCGACAAACTGGGCATCGACTACCTGGACCGCCGCAACGCCCTGATCGAGGCGGTGGGCATGGATCAGGTCAAGGCGGTGGCCAAGCGCCTGCTTGATCCCGATAATCTGCTGATCGTGGTGGTCGGCAAGCCGGAAGGGGTCAACGGCACGCCCTAGAACGTATTTCGTTCAGTCCGGTTCATAGCCGCATGATTTGAAGTAGTTGGCGCATTCTGCGGGCTTGAACAGATCGGCGAGCCGCCCGATGAGGCTCCAAAGGCCAGATACGGTTCGCTCGGCCTCTCTTCGCAGTAGGCCTCGAACCATTTGCCGTTGATCGGCCCCATTGGCGCCACCATCCCGGTCATCCGCAGACCGGCGACCAGGGTGGTGGTTTTGCGATGGCCGTGCGGGAAGCCCATCCGCAGCCGCTCGCCCTTTGGGCAGCATCCGGAGCCAGGTCAGGCTGGCCGTCGAACCCGTCCTGTCGCCCGGTCAGGACGGCGGCAAGGAAATTCCTGGCCGACTTGTCGAAGCGGGCCATGAACAAACGCCCTAACGTTTGGGAGCTTGAATCATAACCACGCTTCAATGGGAATCCTGTATGGGTACAGAACCTAGCGCCGTCTCCGCCATCTCGGCGATGATATCGACAAGTTCCGGCTCGGCCCCCAGGCCGGTGGCCAGCACCACTGTGCGATCATGAATCTCCACCGGGCCGGTCTGCCCCGACACCAGCCCGAACAAGGGCGGGATGTCCTGGCTGGCGTGCATGCCCTGGGCCACCAGCAAGGGCAGCGCCACCACCTTGTCGCCCTTGACCATTTGCGGCCAGTGGGTGGCCAAGGGCTCCTGTTCCAGGAAGACCAGCACCACCTCGGCGAAATGATTGTGGCCAGCGATGGCGGCGGCGATGGCCCTGGGCGTGTCGCCGGCCCCGCCCGGACGCGACGAGCCGTGGGCAATCAGCAGCAGGCTGGTTTCCGCTGGCGCCCAGCCCTGTTCCCGCGCCACCCCGTCGGCACGGCAGGCCATCAGGCCGGGAATGCGCGGATTGCCGCCGGCAGGCGCGGTGTACAGGATATTCCGGCCCTGGCGCCGTGTCTCGGACCCGTCCAGCCCCATGGCCTTGGGGATCAGGCTGTCGGTGTAATAGCCCTTGCCGGCGAAGACCGGGATGACCACCACATTTTCGGCCTCGACCAGATCCAGGGCCTGATCCAGATGCGGCGGCTGCTTCATGAACACCGCCGCCGCCTCGGCCCACGGGCCGCGCCGCTTCAGCTCCGCCGCCAGGGCGATGATGGGGGCGGCGCTGTCCGGGTGGCGGGCCGAGCCGTGACCGACCAGGATGATGGCCGCATCCTTCATGCCGGTTGCGCCTGATCGGTATCGCCATCGTGGTGGAACCAATCCAAAGCCCCGGCAAGCTCCACCACCCGACCGACGATGATCAGGGTCGGCGCCTTCAATCCGGCTGTCCTCGCCCGCTCGGGCAGGGTGGCCAGGGTGCCCAGCACCCGGCGCTGGCGCGGCGTGGTGCCGTTCTGGATGGCGGCAGCGGGGGTATGGGCGGGCAGACCGGCGCGAGTCAGTTCATCGGCGATCAATTGCAGATTGGACAGGCCCATGTAGATGGCCAAGGTGCAATCGGGATCGGCCAGCTTGGACCAGTCGTAATCCAGCGGTTTGCCGTCGCGGCAATGGCCGGGCAGAAAACGCACGCCCTGCGACAGGCCGCGATGGGTCAGCGGAATGCCGGCATAGGTCGCACAGCCCGAGGCCGAGGAAATGCCCGGCACCACCTCGAAGGCGATGCCGGCCTTGGACAGCACCTCGGCTTCTTCCGAGCCACGCCCGAACACGAACGGGTCGCCACCCTTCAGCCGCACCACCGTGCGCCCGCTTTTGCCCAGGGACACCAGCAGATCGTTGATTTCGTCCTGCACCAATTCGTGCTTGGACATCTGCTTGCCGGCATAGATGCGGGTGGTCCCGGCGGGGATCAAGTCCATGATTTCCGGACTGACCAGACGGTCGAACACCACCACCTCGGCCTCACCCAACAATCTGAGCGCCTTGACCGTCAACAGATCGGGGTCGCCCGGTCCGGCCCCCACCAGATAAACCTTGCCCAAACTCATCTCGCTCTCCTGTCCGCCCTGTACGGAATTTTCTTTATTATGCGTTTCTAATGTATAGATCATCGCAGCAGGGTCGCCAGAAAATTCGTCTTCCGGAAAATTGGCATGTTTCATCCGCTTTTGCGAGCGGGCATCATTTCGACTTGGCGGCCACCGACACGCGCATGCCCGGCACCGGGATTTCGGCGACGCACCGGGCGTTGGCGATGGCCATTCGCCGCCGGGTCAACTGCATCTGGACCAGGGCCAGAGCCAGAATGTCGGCGCCGAACAGACCGGCGACGGGCATCATCAGGCGGTCGAGCAAGGCCCCCATCAATGGAATGGCGAACAGCAAAGGCACCGCCAGATACAAAAAGACGTCACGCCAGCGGGCGGCACGGATGACCGCCGCCGCCATGCCGGCGAAGGGGGATTTGACCACCAGATCGACCCCGGCATGGGCGATAGCGTTCACCGCCTGTTGGGCATAGCTGGCCGGCAGGTCGCTTTCGTCGAAGCTGGCGCGTAAAAACAGACCGCTGGGATCCGAGGTGAAGGTCACCGACATGGCGTCCAACGGCCAGCGTTCACGCGGGATGACGGGGCGGATACGGCGGAATACTTCCTGACTGAAGGACGAGGCGACGGTAACGTAAACGAGATCGGTGCTCACGGCTTTAATCCCAAAACCTGTACCAGCACCTTAGCCCCCCCGCGCCATATCCTCAATAGACCCCTTGCGCGTTCAACACCGCCGCATAGCGGCGATCCTCGATCAGGATGTGATTGACGATCCAACCTTGCAGGAAATCCAGCACCTCGGCCGGACTGGCCGGGTCGTCGCCGCCCAGGCGCTGTTCCAGTTCCTGCACCTGGGCAATCAGTATCTTGTGCCGGTTCTTGTGTTCAGCCCCACGATCATAGCCATAGCGATCCAGCAGCGCCTCTTCCTCGGCGAAGTGGAACATGGTGTAGCTCAACAAGAAGTCCAGCGCGGTGACGATTTCGTCGGGGCCACGCTGGCTTTCCACCGCGTCCAACAGGCGGTTGGCGGTGGCGAACAGACGCTTGTGCTGGGTGTCGATGCGCTGGATATTGACGCTGTATTCCTGCTGCCAGGTCAGCAACGTGCGCCCGGCGATGGCCACCGACGATTCCAGGCTGGTGCGGCGCTCGAAGGATTCGAACAATTTCCACCGCACATTGGGAATGGCTGCCAGCCGACTGGCGGAAATCATATAGACCTCGGCCGGGCCATGGGCGCGCAAGGTGGCGATACCGGGGGCGTCGAAAATGGCCGCCTCTTCGCCGAAGAAATCCCCATGTCCCAGCGTTTCCAGAACGTTGTCGCCCAACATGCGCAATATCTTGCCGCTGGCGATCAGGCCGACGGCACGTTCCCGCCCGTCGATCACCGCACCATCATCGAATTGCACCAGACGCATGGTCTTGGCGATGGCGTTCAAGGTGCCGGTGGACACCACGTCGCCCAAAAGTCGGGTGCGCGATAGAAATTCACGGCTTTCCAGCAGACGCGAAATCTCGCCGAACAGATTGTGGCGGCGAACGAAGGCGGTATAGACGTCGGCGGGAATTTCCAGAACCTGGACGAAATTGACGGCGCGGCAGGTTTCCGACGGCGGCAAGCCGTGCAATCCGGTCAACTCGCCCAACAGCGCGCCTGCCGACAGCACGGCACGGAAATCGCTTTCGTCGTCCAACATCTCCACCTGACCGGTGAGCAGCAGATAGATGTTGGCATGGGCCTGACCGGCCTTGAACAGGATGGTTTCCGGGTTGAAGGTGGTCAATGGTCCGTTCAGCACCGCCCCCAGATGGTCGCCCGACACGGTGGGGAAGTATTCCGCCATCAGGTGATAGGCCGAGCGGCCTAAAAAGTCGCGGTGCCCGGTGATCAGCACGTCGACGGTGCCGAAACTGGCGCCCGAGCCGATTTTCTTCTGTTCCGGCGTCAACGGCTGGGCGGTGTGGGCCAGGATCATCTTGCCCGAACGGTCGTCCTTGAAATCCTGGGCGCAGCCGTGGATCAGCCCACCGCCGATATCCACCTTCTTGACGTCGGCGGGTTCCAGATAATCCGCCGCCACCTTGTCGTACCAGGCCTGCGACAGACCCGGCTGGGTCGGATCGTCGGTGATCATGCGCTCCAGAATATCCAGCCCGACCACGTCGGCCAGATGGGCATAGCTGCGCCAGCCGCCGGCGGCCATGGCGCGGAAATGGAAGATCGTGGTTTCCACCGGATGGGGAGAGAACACCGGCTTGACGTCCAGGCCGTCGACGTCGTTCCACTGGCCCATGACCAGATCGCGGACATTGAAATAGTCGTTGAAATCGTCCTCTTCGATGGACAGCAGCGCCGACAGCTTCTTGGCCACCGCCGAACGCACCATGGGCACGGCGAAATAACTGATACGGCGATCGGCCTGCATCAAGGTGGTCAGGCCGGCGAAATGGTCATCGTGGGAATGGGTGTGAAAGATGCCTTCGATCTCGTTGATGCCGATGCCGAGCGCGGTCAGCGAATGCAACAGATTGGGGCCGGCATCGACCAGATAGATGCGGCCCTGGAACGACAGCACCGAGCCCATGCTGGGCCGGCGCACGTCCCAGCCGTCGCCTTCGCCGGAATGGACCACGGCGAAATAATCGCGGCGGAACTGGAACGACCCCAGCGGGAACGGACATTCATGGGTCTGAAACGGCGGCAGGTTCAAGTCGATGTTCACCGTCTCGCCGTTATAGCTGAACTCGAAACGGTTGAGGCCGATGCGGCGCACGCACACGCCAGCCTTGATCTCCACCGGCTTGTCGTCGTCCAGCGCCCGCCCATCCAGCAGATCGCGCGGGTGGCTGATGCGGCCAAAGGCGAATTTCAGCTTCAGCCGCATCATGTCGCGGGCGAGATCGGGAGCCACCCCGGCCTCGGTCAGTTCCTGTTCCGAGATCAGGCCGTAATTGCCGCGATAGATGTACTGCATCTGGGCGTCGACCTGATCGCGCCGTCCGATGATGATGGGTTTCGACCCGTCATTGTTGGGATGGCCCGGCAACAGCAATCCCTGGCGGTAAAACATCTGCAACACCGGAAACTCGGCCAGATTGCAGAACACGCCGTTTTGCACCATGACGTCAGACAGCAAGATGGCGTTGGGGCCGGTCTCGAACTTGACGCCCTTGGCTTCCATCGGCCGGATCAGGCCGCGCCGCATCAGGTGCTTGACGCTGTCGGCGGGACAGCCGCACAAAACCCGCACATCGGCATCGGGGACGTGAATCCACGACATGCCGGCCATGACCTCGATCTTGAACAGGCTGGCCATGGGTTCAGCCGTCCACCATGAAGAACGCCGACCAGATGTAAGGCGAACTCCACTGACCGATGCGCAGCATTTCAAGCTGAGCGTCGCGCAGGGCCTGATGCGGTGGTTGCCCCTTCATCAGGCGCGAGTAAAGCGCGCTCATCAGCGCCTGGGTGCCGGCGTCGCTGACTTCCCACAACGACGACACCACCGACGACACCCCGGCTTCCTGGAAGGCGCGCCTGAGACCATAGACGCCCTCGCCCTCGTGGATTTCACCCAAGCCGGTTTCGCAGGCCGACAGAATGGCCAACCGGGTGCCGGCCAGATTGAGGTCCAGCACTTCCAGCGCCGTCAGCACGCCGTCATTGTCGGTATCGATTTCACCCAAGACCGGGGCATTGGCATTGATGCCGGCAAAGGCTAGGCCCGCCCGCAGCAACGGATTGTCGCCCGGTGGCGGGATCTGGATATCGCCGCCACGCTGCAATTTCAGCAGACGCTTGCGCAAGGTGTCATCGGCTTTCAAGAAGAAACCGTGGGTGGCGATGTGCAGCACCTCGGGCGCTTCGGTCATCTGCCGCAGCACCGATTCCTGGGCGTTGCCCTTGCTGAAGATGGTGCTCTTTTTACCCTGCTGATCCACCGTGGTGCGGATGATCTGGCCTTCGCGCTCGGCGCCGGGCAGCGGGTCGAAACGCAGGCCGCGCATGCCCGACGACATGCCGCGCAGACCGTCCGACAGGCCGGCGGCCCGGCTTTTGCCGCGCACGCTGTCCAGCTTTTCCTTGCCGGTGACGGCGTCGGTTTCGTAATCGGGGCCGGCATTGATCATATAGCCGCCCTTGGCCGCCTTCAGCCGTGACGGCAACAGATTGCGCGACGAGGTGAAGATGTGCAGGTCCAGCCCTTCGATCAGATATTTGCCGTCGCTTTCCACCAAGGCGGCGAAGGGCATGATGTTCAAGACGCCATCGGGAATGATATAGGCCACCGGCGCCTGACCGATGGTCTTGGCGATGGGCTTCCAGATCAGGTCATAGGAATCCTGGCCGCTTTCCAGCAATTCGTCGAAATCCAGTTCTTCATCCTGGATGTCCTTGCGGTACTTCAGCACCGAATCGGCGACCTTCTTGGCATCGGCATAGGGCACCATGCCGAACACCGCCTTGCCGTCCTTTTTCGTCAAGGTCGCCGCCACCAGCTTTTGCTGGCCCTCGACCCCGTACAGCAGATAATCCACCAACACCGCCTTGTCGGCCAAGGCGGCGACCAGTTGGTCGACGCTGATCTTGTCGGTGGTTTGCAGGAACCGCGCACTGGCCCGGCCCAACTGGCCTTGCAGGATGTCGATGCGGTCGCGCAGATTGACCAGGATTTCGGCGTGACGTTCGCCGGTTTCCGGCACCGGGCCGGACAGGGTCAGCGCCCCCAGCTTCTTGCGGGTGGCTTCCAACTCATTGGTCAGTTTGGCCAGTTCCGGGTTGCCGGACAGGCGGTTGGCCTGCTGGATTTCCGACGCCACCTTCAACAGCAGTCCCTTGCGGTACAGGCTGATCTCGATCAGGGCACGCCCGGCATCGGCGCCGCCGTGACGAACCAGCAGGTCCATATAGGCGGCCAGTTCCGGGTTGTGCAGGCGGATATAGCCCTCGCGCGCGTTCTCGCCGGTGACATAGAGCATGGTGTTGAGGAAGTCGTTGCGGCGAACGAAGGTTTCGCGCCGGATCTTCAAGGCGGCGGCGAAATCGCCCTTGTCTTCCAGAACCCCGGCCAGCGAGTTCAGCGTCTCGAAGGTATAGGGATGGACCTTGCCCAACACCGCGTCATCGGCGGCCAGGGTCTGTTCCAGCAGCGTGCGCGACGCATCGGCGCGGCCCTGCTTGCGCAACAGCACCCCCATGTCATGCATGGAGCGCAAGGTGTCCAGATGCTTGTCGCCCAAGGTCTGACGGCGCGCCGCCAGGGTCTTGGTCAGGATCGGCTCGGCCTCGGCCAGTTTACCCTGGCCCATCAAGGCGCGGCCCAGATTGTTGGTGGCCTTCAGGGTGTCGATATGGTTGGCCCCGTTCAACTGGGTCCATTCCGCCACCACACCCGCGAATTCCGTCGCCGCCTGCTCGTAACTGCCTTGCAGCATATGCAAGTACGCCAGATTGTTGGCGAAGGCCACCGTGTTGGGGTGCTTGCCGCCCAGACGGCGGGTGTGCACGGCCAGAGCCGATTTATAAAGCGCCTCGGCCTTGTCGAACTCGCCCTGGCTTTCATGCAGCAGGGCCAGATTGTTCATGCCGATGACGGTGTTGACGTGATCGTCACCGTAAAGCTTGCGCGAGGCTTGCAGCGCATCGCGCAAATAAGGCTCAGCCCGGTCGAACAGACCGGCCTTTTCCAGGATTTCGCCCAGATTGTTGGCGGCGATGATGGTGAATTGATGATCGGCGCCCAAGACCTTCAAGAAGCGCTCATGCGCATCCTTGAAGGTGGCCTCGGCCTCGCGCAAGTTCCCTTGCTGGCGCTGGATGCTGCCCAGCGAAGACAGCGCCGATACCGTGGCCGGATGATCGGGACCATAGGCCTTGGTGTTGAAGGCGATCACCTCGCCGATGGTGGTTTCCGCCCCGGCATATTCACCGATGGCCACCAGCACGTCGGCCAGATCGCTCTTGCCGGCGATGGTGCGGGTGGTGTCGCCGGCGGCGCCGGCCTCGGCCACCACGCCCTCCAGCAAAGCGCGGGCCTGGGGGGCGTCGCCGCGCTTCAAGGCGATGCGGGCCGCTTCCAGCCGCGCATCCAGATTGGCGGCCTCGCCCGGCGGGTTGGTCACCCGCAGGACCAGCACCGCCTGGGTGGCGGCGGCGGCGGCTTCGGCCAGATTGCCGGCACCGCGCGACACGGCCGCCTGCAATGACAGACACTTGGCGGTGGTCGGGTGGAAGTCGGTGAACAGACCCTTCAACTGGCCGCACACGTCCTGGGTGATCTTGTCGGCATCGGCATAACGACCGCCGTTGAGCAGCGGCGTCACCACCGCCAGCCGGGCGGCCAGCGCCTGCGGATGAGCGGGGCCGAAATCCTTGACCGCCGCGTCGGCACCAATCTGGGCGATGTCCGCCGCCTTGTCGTATTGGGCCAGGGCAGCGAAATGATTGGCCAAGGCCGTGTTCAGCGCCAGGGCTTCCGGGTGGCCGGCGCCCAAGGTCTTGCCAGCCGCATCGATGGTCTGGCGCAGCACGGCTTCCGCTTCTTCCGCCTTGCCGGCCATACCCAGCACCCGGCCCAGATCGCCACCGCTGGCCAGCGCGGCCATATGGCCCTCGCCCAGATTGTCGCGGGCGATGCCCAGCGCCTGACGGGCGCGGCTTTCGGCAGTGGCCAGATCGCCACCACCGGCAGCCGTGCTGGCCGCCTGCCGGGTGCGCTGCCACATGGCGACGATGCGGGCCTTGTCGTCACTGACGCCAGAGGCGGCCTGGGTTTTCTGCGCCACCCAGGCCGGCGGCACGTCCACCAGCTTGGTGATCTCACCGGCATAAAGGATTGCGTCATCCGTCGCCTTGGCGGCGATGGCCAGGGGCAGGGCGGCCTTGAACAAGGGCAACGCCTGATCGGTCTTGCCCAACGCCATGGCCAGCGAGGCGGCGTTGTGGACGTGGTTACGGTCCGACGGCACCAATTGGTGCGCCTTGAGATAATCGGCATAGGCCTGTTCGGCATTGCCGGCGGCCAGGGCTTTCTTGGCCTGGACGACCAACTTGTCGGCCTGCGACTTGGCCTGGGCCGAAACCTTGACGGCAGCGGGGACGGCAGCCGGTTCGGCGGCGACGGCCATGCTCGGCGCCACCAGCAACAAGGCGGCGGCCAAAGCGGCGGAATGGTACAGAGCCTTCATTCTGATGCTCCTAGGGTGTGCCTTACTTTTCCTTGGCGGTATAAGAGCCATCCCAATCGGCGGGCGGCGGCTCGGCTTCATAATGGGCGATACGGTCGAGATAGATTTTATAAAGCATGCGGTTGGGTTCGAGTTCGGCCAAGGCCTGGAACTCTGCCTTGGCCTCGGTGAAGCGGGCAGCGCGATAAAGCGCCAGGGCCGCCGTATAGCGGGCCAGGATATCCAGCGTCTGCTGATCCACATCGCCGTCGAAGCCCAGGGGCTCGAAGGTGCGCACCGGCTGGTCCTTGCCCTTGACCTTGACCAGATCGACCTCGCGGGCGATCAGGCCGGGCACCTGGGCCAGGGTGTATTCGCTGATCTGGGTGAAGATGCCGTATTGCTTGGTCAAGCTTTCCAGGCGCGAGCCCAGATTGACGGCATCACCCATCACCGTATAGGCCAGCCGGAAGTCGGATCCCATGTTGCCGACGCTCATCACCCCGGTATTGAGGCCGACACCGATCTTCAACGGCTTCCAGCCCCGGGCGATGAAACTGTCCGACAATTCGTCCATGGTCTTGCCCATGGCCAGGGCGGCGCGCACCGCGTGTTCGGCGTGGTTCTCGTCGCGAAGCGGCGCCCCCCAGAAGGCCATGATGGCGTCGCCCATATACTTGTCGATGGTGCCGCGATTGGCCTGGATCACCCGGGTCATGGGCGACAGGAAGGCATTCATCAAGGTGGTCAGATCTTGCGGGCTCAGGCCTTCGGAGATGGTGGTGAAGCCGCGCACGTCCGAGAACAGCACGGTCATTTCCCGGCTTTCGCCGCCGACCGAGACTTCCTGGCCGCTTTCGTTCATTTCCTTGACCAGTTCCGCCGGGATGTACTGGCCGAAGGTCTTGGAGATCTGCTTCTTCTGATTACGCTCGACCATATAGGCGCGATACTCGATCAAGACGTAAGACAGGATGCCGGCGGCCAGGGCATAGGACAGCGGCAGCACCAGTCCGGCATGCACATAGACCGCGGTGACGGCGACGACGAAACCGCCCAGGATGATGACGGCGCCGACGGCGCGAAACACCGGACGGCTGAAGGCGACCGCCAGCAGGATCATCAGCATCATCAACACCGAGGTGACGGCGGCGGCCAACGGCGTGCCGGCGGCGCGCAGCGGCGCCCCCTTGAGGATCGAGCTGATGGTGTCGGCGATGATTTCCACCCCATAGACCATACCGACCGGGGTATCGAACCAGTCATGCGACACTTCCGAGGTGTCGCCCACCACCACGATCTTGTCCTTGACCCAATAGCCCAGCTCTTCCTTTTCCGCCTCGTCCAGTTGCGAGATATCGAGAAACTCAAGGGCGCTGATTCCCGCCGACTGGCTGAGGAAACGGGTGCCGCTGGGCAGGGGCGGGAAGTCGATATAAAGATGGTTGCCGTGATCCAGCGGCACCTTCAGGTCGCCGAAGGACAGGACGTTGTTTTCCAGTTTGGGCTGTTGTCCCAGATACATGGCGACCGCCTGCACGGCGAAGGGCCAGCCGTGGCGTTCCTTGGTGATGTCCGGGTGAATCTTCAGCCGCGACAGCACGGTCAGCAGGGCCGAATTGGAGGAGATATTCGTATAGCCGCTGACCGAGGCCTCGTCCAACAGCTTGGTCGGATAGTTGAGCTTGACGAACTTGCCGTGCTCGAACTGCCCTTGCGCCACCAAGATGGTGTTGCCGGCATCCTTCAACGCCGCCGCCAAGGTGGGGTCTTCATTATAAGAGCTGGGGAAATCCATCAGCATGTCGACGGCCACCACTTTGGCGCCGAGTTCCTTGATGTTGCTGATGATGGCACCGATATCGGTACGGCGCAGGGGATAGCTGCCATAGGCCTTGAAGAACGGTTCGTCCACGTTGACCAGGACCACGTCCTTGGAAATGCTCAAATCCTTCTGGTCGCCATAGGCGATGCGCATCTGGTGGCGGAACGAGTTGGCCTGATCCTCCAACAGGGCGAACCATTCAAAATGCTGCGCCGGCAAGGCCAGCAGAAACAGCAGCACGGTCAGCAGCACATCGCGCCTGGCCAGAAAACCCATCTTCCCTCTCCCCACGCCCACTCACGAAAAGAACGGCGGACACTCAACGAAAAAAGCGGCGGGACTGTTCGTCCCGCCGCTTCGGTCCGATCGATCAGTTGCCTTCCAACTGCTCGTTATAGACCAGAGCTTCCTTTTGCCGCAGGTCGCGCAGCTTGAGGTCGTTATAGGTCTTGATCAGCAGCGGACGCATGTCGTTGTCGTCCTTATGAGAAGCGAAGTGCTTGCGATAGGCATCCATGGCGGCAACGGTGACGCCCTTGGAGTCGAGATAATTGCCAAGCGCGAATTCATCGCCGGTCGAGGCCGCCTTGACGCGGGCGACGCCGTCGACCAGGGCCTTGTCCTCGGTCGCCGACAGCCAGACGATCGTGCCGCCCTTTTCGGTCTGACCGACGGCCTGGCCGCCTTCGGTGACGGTGACGCCGAAGGAATGCGCCCCCGGGGTCAGGCTGGGCACGCGGAAGCGCACCATCTCGCCGCTGGTCGCCGGCACGGCATGGGAAGTGCCGTCGATGACCAGGGTATAGCCGTACTGGGCCCCCATGTTTTCCCACACCAGATCGGGATAGGTCGGGCTAAGGGTGATGTCGGAGGCGACGCGCAGCTTGAGGTCGGCGGCTTCCTTCTTCACCGAGCGACGCACGGTGGTGTATCGCTGGGCCTCGGCGAAGCGGTTGGACAGACCGGCGACCAGATCGCCGCTGGCCGCTTCGGGGGCCGACAGGCTGCCCGACACCGCCTTGGGGCCGGCGGCGGTGATTTCCACCACCGAATTGGCGCCGATGGTCTGGGCCATGCCGGAATTCTGGTCGATCAGCTTGCCGCCGCCATCGGCACCGGTGCGGACCTGAGTTCCGACGAACAGGAACTTGTTGCGGGTGACCGGCGCCCATTTGTCGCCGCCCTTGCTGGTCTCGACCGCGCCGGCAACCTGCATCAGCATGGAAACCGGCGGCTCCGAGGCCTGTACCGCCTGGGTCCATCCCATCATCATCAGGCCTGCCGCCAAGGCCACTGCGAGTATTCTGCTCATTGCCTGCTCCGTCGGTTAATGCCGCCCGGGCACCGCCCGGGCCGGATATCCGGATTGGATATCAAGATCGTTGCCCCGCACATCACGGGTTATAGTTCTTCATTATGCCCCCAAGCGCAAAAGAATGCATCAGGTGAGCACCGGAAGAATCGCCGGGTGATGAACTTTAATTTTAAGCACACCGGGCAAAACCTTTGGTTTTCAGCGGCACTCAACGACCATTACTATAAAGGGTTGTGGCGCATCACCCCAAACAGAACCGAGTATGCACACCGAAGACAACCTCGCTCCACTCTGTGCATATTGAATAAATACGCACAGCAGTTTGGCTATATTGCGTCAACCATTGTTGAAAACTTGACCTTTCCAAACGGCCAAGACAAATTACATACGCTTAATATGTCCATGGGCATTGATGATTTGGGGACGGGCAATGCTGCAAAATCTACGTTTGTGGGCCAAGATCACCTTGGCCATGGGGATTTCCGTTGCCCTGGTTGTGGCCGCCCTGACCGCCGTCAACCTGGGCAATCTGGACGACGTGGTCGCCCAGGCGGAAAAGTCCGAGCTTGACGGCCATGTCCGCGCCATCGCCCAAGCCATCGCCATGGAAAGCCGTACGGCGGAAGCCTTGTCGCAATTCGTCGCCGCCATGCCTTTGGTCCAGGACAAGTTCAGCGACGGCGACCGTAACGCCCTGACCAACCTGTTTCAGGCCACCTTCAAGCCCATGGCCAGCGGTTTCGGCATCGAGCAGTTCCAGTTCCACACCCCGCCGGCAACCTCGTTCCTGCGTCTGCACAAGCCCGAGAAGTTCGGCGACGATCTGTCGTCGTTCCGCTTCACCGTGGTCAACACCAACAAGACCGGCAAACCCACCCGCGGCCTGGAAGGCGGCGTCGCCGGCTTAGGGATTCGCGGTGTGGTGCCGGTGTTCGGTCGTTCCGGCCCGGTGGGCTCGGTGGAATTCGGCATGACCTTCGGCCAGAGCTTCTTCGATTCGTTCAAGACCCGCCAGGGTGTGGACGTGGCCCTGCATCTGGTGGCCGACGGCAAGCTTAGCACCTTCGCCTCGACCATGGGCAAGGACCCGGTGATGGCCAAAGACCTGCTGATGAAGGCCTTTGCCGGCGAGGCCCAATTGGCCCACCTGGAACTGAACGGCGCCCCCAAGGCGGTCTATGCCGCCACCATGCAGGATTATTCCGGCAAGGCCATCGGCGTCATCGAAGTGGCCATGGACCGCAGCCATTACCTGAATTCGTTCCAGCGGGCGCGCAACACCTCGATTTTGGTCGGGCTGGTCGCCCTGGCCGCCGGCTTGGCGCTGGCGCTGTTGACCGCCCGCGGCCTGACCCAGCGCATCGGCGCCCTGATGGAAGGGGTGCGCCACGTGGCCAAGGGTGACCTGACCGTGCAGATCACCGCCGATGGCCAGGACGAATTGGGCGATCTGGCCCGCGCCGCCATGGACATGCGCGAACAACTGCACAAACTGGCGCTGGAAGTGCGCGCCCACGCCCAGGCGGTGCACGCCGCCGCCCAGGAAATCGCCGGCGCGGTCGAGGGCCAGGCCGCCACCTCGTCGGAGATGTCGGCCTCGGTGGCCGAGATCACCTCGACCATGGAGGAATTGTCGGCGTCGTCGACCCAGATCGCCGAACATTCCAAGTCGGTGGTCGACATCGCCAACACCACCTATGACAATTCCCGCAAGGGCACCGAGGCCATGGCCCAGGTGCTGGGCAAGATGGGCGACATCCAGCAGGATAACCAGCATTCGCTGAAGGAAATCCTGGACCTGGGGACGCGGTCCAAGGAAATCAGCAAGGTGATGGAAATCATCAACGCGGTGGCCGACCAGACCAAGCTGATCGCCTTCAACGCCGCCCTGGAAGCGGCCAGCGCCGGCGAAGCCGGGCGCCGTTTCGGCGTCGTCGCCGCCGAAATCCGCCGTCTGGCCGACAGCGTCACCGATTCCACCGGCGAGATAGAAACCAAGATCAGCCAGATTCAGGATTCCATCTCGCGGCTGGTCATCACCTCGGAAAAGGGCGCCGCCGGCATCGACGCGGGCATGACCGCCACCGGCCACACCTCGGACCGCCTGGACGAACTGGTCGAGGCGGCGCACCACACCAGCAGCGCCGCCCAGCAGATTTCGCTGTCCACCCAGCAGCAACGCACCGCCAGCAATCAGGTGGTGGTGGCCCTGCGCGAAATCGTCACCGCCTCCAGCCACACCGCTCAATCCATCACCCGCATTTCCGACGTCAGCCGCGACATGACCCGGCTGTCGGCGGAACTGGACACCCTGGTCAACCGCTTCCGCCTGGACCCCGGCTGAAAACGGCGGCGCCCCGGTGATGACCGCCCCCCCGATCCGCGTGCTGCTGGCTGATGACAGTGCCTTGGCCCGCGGGCTGCTGCGCGGCTTCCTGGAAGCCGATGGCGGTTTCCAGGTGGTGGGCGAGGCCTGCCATGGCCGCGAGGCGGTGGAGATGGTCCTCGCCCTGCGCCCCGATCTGGTGACCATGGACCTGGAAATGCCGGTCATGGGCGGGCTCGAGGCCATCGCCGAAATCATGGCCCGCAAGGCGGTGCCCATCTTGGTGGTGTCGTCGGTGGCCGATGCGGCCAACGCCTATGCCGCCGTGGCCAAGGGCGCCGTCGATGTGGTCAGCAAGCCCAGCCTGGACCCGGACGAGCAACGCGACTTCGTTGCCAAGGCCCGTTTGGTGTCGAAAATTCCCGTCATCACCCATGTCCGCGCCCTGCGCGTCGGCGCCCCGACGGTGGAAACCCCGCCGCCCCGGTCGCAACCGGCGCTGCCCGTTGATCTGGCCGCCGCCAGCGGTCGGGCCTTTTTCATCGCCTCGTCCACCGGCGGGCCGCAGGCCCTGGCCCATTTACTGGCCCGCTTGCCGGCGGATTTCCCCTGTCCGGTGCTGGTGGCCCAGCATATCGCCGACGGTTTCGCCGCCGGCATGGCCGACTGGCTGGGCAGCCTGACCGCCCTGCCGGTGCGGCTGGCGGCCCAAGGTGATCTGGTCGCCCCCGGCATCATCTATGTGGCGCCGTCGGAACGTCATCTGGCCGTCACCCCCAGCCGCCGCCTGACCTTGCTGGAGCGCCAGCCCAAGGATGTCTACCGCCCCAGTTGCGATGCGCTGCTGGAAAGCGGCGCGGCGGTGTTCGGACGCCGCGCGGTGGGCATCATCCTCACCGGCATGGGCCGCGACGGTGCCCGCGGCATGGCCGCCATCAAGGAGGCCGGCGGCACCACCATCGCCCAGGACGAGGCCAGCTCGGTCATTTACGGCATGAACAGGGTGGCGGTGGAACAAGGGGCGGTGGACCGGGTGCTGGCCCTGGACGCCATCGCCGCCACCATGACCGAACTGGCGGGGAGGAGCGGATGACCGGCCCAACCCTGCAAGGCTTCAAGGATCTGGTCAGAAGCCGCTGCGGCCTGATGCTGGAAGGCAATGGCGAGGAAACGCTGAAAGCGGCCATCGCCGCCCGCATGCAGGCCACGGGCGTGCTGGGCGAACAGGCCTACCTCGCCCGGTTGACCACCAATGAGACCGAGTTCCAGGAACTGGTCACCTTGCTGACCATCAACGAGACCTATTTCTTCCGCGAGCCCGAGCAACTGGCCCTGCTGACCGAAAAGATGGTGCCGCGTCTGCTGGCCTTGCGCGGTCCGGGCCGGCCTATCCGCATCCTGAGCGCCGGCTGCTCCACCGGCGAGGAACCCTATTCCATCGCCATGGCCCTGTTGGACCAATACGGCGAGGCCATGGGGTCGCTGGTCCGCCTTTATGCCGGCGACATCGACCATCTGGCCCTGGCCAAGGCCCGCGCCGGTCATTACAGCGCCTTCTCCTTCCGCGCCCTGTCGCCCGAGCGCCAGCAGCGCTATTTCACCCCCATCGGTCGCCACGGCTTCGCCCTGGCCGAAACCGTGCGGACACGGGTCGAATTCCATCACCTCAATCTATTGTCGGCGGAACCGCCCGCCAGCCTGCACGATTTCGACATCGTGCTGTTCCGCAACGTCTCCATCTATTTCGACGCCGACACCCGCCGGGCCATCCAGCACAATCTGGCGCGGATGATGACATCCGATGGGGTGCTGCTGGTGGGCACGGCGGAGACCCTGGCCAATGATCTCGGCGTCCTGCGGCTGGTGGAAGAAGACGGCCATTTCTATTTCGCCAAGGGCGCCGCCGCCCCACCGCCGCCCAGGCCGTCGCGCTCGCCGCCGCCAGCACCACCAGCACCGCCGCCCAAGCCGAACCGCCCGGTGCCGGCCCCCGTCGTCGCCCCCGTCGTCGCCGCGACCGCACCGGCTCCCGACCTGGACACCGCCCGCCGCCTGATCCGCGACAAACGCCACGACGAGGCCGGCGCCTTGTTGCGCGGCATTCTGGCCCAAAGCCCCGACCATCTGTCGGCGCTGGTGCTTTTGGCCCATGTCCAGGTGCTGCGCCGCGATCACCCGGCGGCCCAGACCTTGGCCCAACGGGCGCTGGAGCTTGATTCCTGGTCGGTCGAGGCCATGGTGGTCCAAGGCTTCGCCGCCAAATGGCAAGGCGACCACGACGCGGCCATCCGTTGGTTCAAGCAGGCGGTCTATGCCCGCCATCATTGCTGGGTGGCGCAATATTATCTGGCCGAATCCTATCGCGCCGCCGGCCAGCCCGATCTGGCCCGGCGCACCTATCGGGTCGCATTGCAGCACCTGACCCAGCACCCCGACGGCGACGGCGGCCTGAGCTTGCCGCTGGGCCTGCCGGTGGCCGAGGTACGCTTCCTGTGCGAACGAAACGCCGGCGGACGGGGATAGACCATGGCCTTGGACGTCAAACGCTTTGTCGCCCGGTTCGTCGAGGAAGCCCGCGACCATCTGCGCCGCCTCGAGGAAGGCTTGGGCCTGTTGGCCGGCGGCAGCGCCGATGCCGAGGCCATCAACGCCATTTTCCGCTCGGCCCATACGGTCAAGGGCTCGTCGCGCATGCTGAAACTGACCGCCATCACCGAAACCGCCCACAAGGTGGAAGACGTGTTGGGGGCGTTGCGCGACGGCAGCCTGAAGCCCAGCCCCGATCTGTGCCGGCTGTTGCAGCGCGGCGTCGATGCCATGGCCGCCCAGGTGGATCAGGTGGCCGAAACCGGCACCCCGTCGCCCGCCGATGCCGATCTGTGCGCCGCCCTGACCCAAGTGCTGGCCGGCGGCGAGACCGCGCCCACCCCGCCGCCGCCAGCGGAAGCGCCGCCACCTCCACCGCCGCCCGAGGTCAAACTGAAATCGGCGGAAACCGTCCGCGTGCAATTGTCCAAGCTGGACGAGTTGATCAAGCTGATGGGCGAGGTGGTGTCCAGCCATGCCCGCCTGCGCCAGCGTCTGGTCGATTTGCGCGGCATCGACCGCGCCGCCGGTGAAACGGCGCCGTTGCTGCAAACCTTCGGCCGCGACCTGCGTGACGACGTCTTCACCCAGGAATTGCTGATGGAGGAGCTGCACAAAAAGGCGCTGATCATGCGCATGCTGCCCTTGTCCATCGTCTTCGAGCCGGCGGCGCGGATGATCCGCGACCTCGGCCGCTCGCTCGGCAAGGACGTGCAATGCGTCACCACCGGCATGGACATCGAACTGGATCGCCAGTTGATCGACCGCCTGTCCGACCCCATCGTCCATCTGCTGCGCAACGGCGTCGATCATGGCATCGAAAGCGCCGAGAGCCGACACGCCGCCGGCAAGCCTGCGCACGGGACGCTGAAATTGTCGGCGCGCCAGGATGGCGGCTTCGTCGTCGTCGAGGTCAGCGATGACGGCGGCGGCCTGCCGGTGGAGTTCATCCGCGACAAGGCGGTGAAAAAAGGCCTGCTGACGCCGGAACAGGCGCAAGCCATGACCGAGACCGAGATCATCGACCTGATCTTCCTGCCCGGCTTTTCCACCTCGTCCATCATCACCGATGTTTCCGGTCGCGGCGTCGGCATGGATGTGGTCAAACGCTGCGTCGTCGATGACCTGCAAGGCTCCATCGCCGTGGAAACCCGCCCCGGCCAGGGCACCACCTTCGCCATGCGCCTACCCCTGTCGCTGGCGGTGATGCGGGTGCTGCTGGTGGAGGCGGGCGGCCAGACCTTCGGCTTCACCGCCCAATACGTCGCCCATCTGCTGGACGTGGCCGACGATCGCATCATCACCGTGGCCGAACGCAAGGCGGTGATCATCCAAAACGAATTCGTCCCCGTGGTGTCGCTGGCCGAACTTCTGGGCCTGCCCGTGCCCGCCGTCGCCCGGCGCGGCGGCAACCTGCTGGTGGTGGTGCGAGTGCGCAACGAAAAGCTGGCGCTCAAGGTCGGGCAGTTGCTGGACGAGCGTGACATGGTCATCAAGCCGCTGCCTGAACATCTGCGCCAGTTGCCGCTGGTGTCGGGCATGGTGATGACCGGACGCAACGATCTGGTCAGCGTGTTGCAGGCCTCGGCCTTGCTGGAGGCGGCACGGCGTCAGCGCGGCGGCACCACCGCCATGACCGCGCCCGATGGCGGGCGGGCGGGTATCCGCGTGCTGGTGGTGGACGATTCGCTCAACACCCGCGAGATCGAAAAGGACGTGCTGGAAGCCCAGGGCTTCATCGTCACCTTGGCCGAGGATGGCCAGGACGGCCTCGACAAGGCCCGGTCCGGTCATTTCGACGCCGTGCTGACCGACGTGGAAATGCCCAACATGGACGGCTTCACCCTGACCGCGGCGCTCAGGCGCGAGGACCGCTACCGGGATATTCCCATCATCATCATCACCTCGCGCGAGAAGGCCGAGGACAAGCGGCGCGGCATCCAGGTGGGCGCCGATGCCTATATCGTCAAGGGCGATTTCGATCAAAGCAATCTGGTCGACACGCTGAAAAGTCTGCTGGGGTAAAGGATGGGCGCGATGAAGATTCTGGTGGTCGACGACGATGCCCTGGCCGGCGAGATGACGGCGGCGGTGCTGGAGGATGCCGGGTACGGCATCGTCCTGGCCGAAAACGCCATCGAGGCCATGGAAAAGCTGAACGACGAGGCGGGCATCGCCTTGATCGTGTCGGACATGAACATGCCCATGGTCAGCGGCATCGACCTGTTCCGCGACCTGCGCGAGCAGGGCGTGGACATTCCCTTCATCCTGCTCACCGGCGACGCGCCGGGGCCGCTGAAGGCAGCCGAGCCCAGGCTGGATGATTGCCTGACCAAGGATTTCACCTTGGAGACCTCGCTGATCCAGTCCATCAACGCGGTGATGGCGCGCCGCGCCTGAGACCTGGAAGCAGAAGCACGACCATGGAAAATCGATCCCCCTCGTTGCGCGAAAAGGTCAAACAGCTTCGCCGCACCTTCGTCGACAAGCTGCCGGGCACGCTGGCCGAAGCCCGCCGCCTGTGCGACCTGCTGGTGCGGGTGCCGTCCGACGATTCCACCTTGGATGATCTGTACCGCACCTTTCACAGCATCAAGGGCACCGCCGCCTCGTTCGGATTGCTGGAAATCAGCGCCGAGGGTGCCGGCGGCGAGCAATTGGTGTTGCAATTGCAGGGTCTGGAAGGCGGATCGCGCGGACAACAATTGTCAGCCCTGCTGCCCGGCTTCCAGCAACGGCTGGAACGGCTGGAGGAGTTGTGGAAACTGGCCCGCCAGGCCGATGAAAGCAACAGCAGCCCCGAATCCCCCAGCTTCGACCTGGGCAAGGAAGGCGCCAAGGCGGCAAGCAAGAAATTGTTCATCTGCGACGACGACGAAGCGCAGGCCGAGATTTTGGCGGCGCAATTGTCGTGCTTCGGCTATGGCGTGACCATCTTCACCAGCCCGGACAGCATGCGCGCCGCCTTGCTGGTGGCCCCGCCTGATGCGGTCATCATGGACATCGTCTTTCCCGGCGGTGTCAACGGCACCGACGTGGTCGCCAATCTGCACCGGGAAATGCGGGCGCCGCCGCCGGTGGTGTTCGTCTCGTCCCGGCGCGATTTCGAGCCGCGCCTACGCGCCGTCCAGGCCGGCGGCGAGGCCTATTTCCCCAAGCCGGTCAAGGCCATCGAACTGGTGGAAATCCTCGATTCGCTGACCCTGGGACAAGAGCCGGAACCGTTCCGCGTCTTGGTGGTCGACGACGAACCGGAAGTGGCCGCCTATCACAGCTTCATCCTCGAACAGGTGGGCATGACCACCCGCCTGCTGCACGAGCCGGCGACCATTTTGGACGTGCTGGCCGAGTTCAAGCCCGATCTGGTGCTGATGGACATGTACATGCCCACCTGCACCGGGCGCGATCTGTCGCGGCTGATCCGTCAGGTGCCGGAATTCATCAGCCTGCCCATCGTCTTTCTGTCGAGCGAGACCAACAAGGTCAAGCAGGTGTCGGCGCTGCGCGTCGGTGCCGAGGGCTTTTTGACCAAGCCGATCCAGCCTGAAGACCTGATCAGCGCCGTGGCCATCCGGGCCGAACGCATGCGCACGCTGCGATCCTTGATGGTGCGCGACAGCCTGACCGGATTGTTCAATCACACCTTCATGTCGCAATTTTTGGAAACCTCGCTGGCCTCGGCCCGACGCGACGACGGCATGTTGTGCTTCGTCATGATCGACGTCGATCATTTCAAGCAAGTCAACGACACCTACGGCCACCCCGCTGGCGATCAGGTGCTGGTCGCCCTGGCCCGGCTGCTGCAACAGCGCCTGCGCAATTCCGACATGGTCGGGCGCTATGGCGGCGAAGAATTCGCCGTCATCTTGCAAGATATCGGCACCGACGAAGCCAGCCGCATCGTCGATGATCTGCGCGCCGATTTCGCCAAGGTGCGCTTTACCGCCGGCGACGGCGACTTTTCCTGCACCTTCAGTGCCGGCATCGCCGGCTATCCGGGCAAGGCCCAGGCCGATCTGCTGCTGGAAAGCGCCGATCAGGCGCTGTACGTGGCGAAGAAATCCGGTCGCAATCAGGTCCAGGTGGCGCCATGACCGACGACATGTCCCCCGACGACGACATCCTTGCCCTGGATCAGGTGCTGGCGGTCAAACGCAGTGCCGCCGGGCCGGTGGTCGATGTGGACGAACCATCGGTCAAGCTGGTGGTTTTCGTCCTCGGCACCGACTGGTTCGCCTTTCACGGCGAGCGCATCAAGGAAGTGCTGTCCGATTGCCCGGTCTATTTCCTGCCCGGTTGCCCGCCCAGCCTGGAAGGGGTGATCAATGTGCGCGGCGACATCGAATCGGTGATCCGCCTGCGCGTGCTGCTGCGTCTGGCCGAAGACGGCGGCGCCATGACCGGATCACGTATCCTGCTGGGCCAAGGCGCCGCCATGCGCAGCGGCATCCGCGTCGACCGCGTCGAGGAAGTGATGGATGTGCCGCAAAGCGCCATCCAACCGCCGCCGCATACCATCGCCGAGCATCTGCGGCCCTTGGTCCTGGGCATCGTGTCGTTCCAGGACCACATGGTGACGGTGCTCGACCTGGAACGCATCTTCCAGGATTACCGGGCCGGGGGCCTTTAGGTCGTGGATCTGACCGGACATGGGGTGCGGATGGTGCGTTTCAGCGCCGGCGGTCACGCTTTCGCCGTCGAGGCCCGCCACGTCCGCGCCATGCTGACCACTGCGCCGGAACAGGCGCGGCAGGCGGAAGATTTGCTGGGACTGGCTCTGCTGCCCGGTCCCCGCCGCTGGCTGGTGATGGAAGCCGACGGCGCCCCCCACTGCATCGAGGTGGCCGAACCGGTCCGGTTGCAGGTCATCGACGCCCAGGACATCCACCTGCCGCCGCCCCTGCTGGCGGCACGCCTGACCCTGCCGGCCCTGATCGCCATCGTCTTCGATCACCAAGGACCGATGCTGGTGCTCGACCCGCCGGAATTGTTGGTCCGATAAAGCAACAGCCGGCCCCAGTTCGGGGGCCGGCTGCGGTTACATGGACATGAACAGCCCGATCAGGGCCGACCGATGCTGATATAGGTGAAACCGGCTTCCTGCATTTCCACCGGGTCGTAGACATTGCGCAAATCCACCACCACCGGGGATTTCAGCGCCGCCTTCACCTTGGACAGGTTGAGGGCGCGGAATTCATTCCATTCGGTGACGATCACCAGGCAATCAGCCCCAGCCAGGGTGGTATAGGCATCGTCGCAATAGGTGATGCCGGACAGCATCTTCTTGGCTTCTTCCATGCCCTCGGGATCGAAGGCCTTGACCACCGCTCCGGCTTCCACCAGCGCCGGCACGATGTCCAGCGACGGGCTATCGCGCATGTCGTCGGTGTTGGGCTTGAAGGTCAGGCCCAACACGGCGACGGTCTTGCCCACGACCGAGCCGCCGCAGGCGGCGACCACGCGCTCGGCCATGGCCTTCTTGCGCTTGTCGTTGACATCGACCACGGTCTCGATGATGCGCAAGGGGGCGCCAAAATCCCGCGCCGTCTTGACCAGGGCCAGGGTGTCCTTGGGGAAGCACGAGCCGCCATAGCCGGGACCGGGATGCAGGAACTTCTTGCCGATGCGGCCATCCAGGCCGATGCCCCTGGCCACGTCATGGACGTTGGCGCCGACCTTTTCGCACAGATCGGCGATTTCGTTGATGAAGGTGATCTTGGTCGCCAGGAAGGTGTTGCCGGCGTACTTGATCAGTTCCGAGGTGCGGCGCGAGGTGAAGACGATGGGCGTCTCGATCAGGTAGAGCACGCGGTAAAGCTGCTTCATCACCGCCCGGGCCTTGTCCGATTCGGTGCCGATGACCACGCGGTCGGGGCGCATGAAATCGTTGATGGCCGAACCTTCACGCAGGAATTCCGGGTTGGAGACCACGTCGAACTGGGCGTCGGGGCGGCGCTTCCTGATGATCGCCTCGACCTCGTCGCCGGTACCCACCGGCACGGTCGACTTGGTCACCACCACCGTATAGCCGGTCATGGCATCGGCGATTTCCTCGGCCGCGGCATAGACATAGGACAGATCGGCATGGCCATCGCCGCGCCGCGACGGCGTGCCGACGGCGATGAACACCGCGTCGGCGTCCTTAACCGCCGCCTTCAGGTCGGTGGTGAAGGACAGGCGCCCGGCCTTGACGTTGTCGGCGACCAGTTCGTCCAGACCCGGCTCGTAGATGGGCATGACGTTTTCGTGCAGCAATTCGATCTTGCGCACGTCCTTGTCGACGCAAACCACGTCGATGCCGAATTCCGAGAAACAGGTCCCCGACACCAGACCCACATAGCCGGTGCCGATCATGGCGATACGCATGAGGTGCGATCCTTAAAAGTTAGAGCATGTTCACGCGAGGCGTGGATATGCGATGAGCCCGGAATCGTAGACGTGTGTCCCCCCGACACGAGCCATTCGCACGTCTAGAATTTGTACTTGGCCAAGGCTTCGCGCACGGCATCGCCGGTATCCTCGCGCTCGAGAGCGAAGGCGATATTGGCTTCCAGCCAACCCACCTTGTCGCCGCAATCGAAACGCTGGCCGTCGAAACGCAGGCCGTGGAACGGCACCATGCCGATGGTCTGGCTGATGGCGTCGGTCAGCTGGATTTCACCGCCGGCACCCTTTTCCTTCTTGTCGAGGACGTCGAACACCGCCGGATGCAGGATGTAGCGGCCGATGATCGACAGCGTCGACGGCGCCACCGCCGGATCGGGCTTTTCAACCAACCCCTTGGCCTTGGCGACCCGACCGTTGTCGTGTTCCACATCCAAGATACCGTAGCGCTTGGTGTGTTCGCGCGGCACGTCGGTGACGGCGACCACATGGCCGCCCAGTTCGGTGTGAGCGGCGACCATCTGCTTCAGACACGGGGTCTTGGCCAGGATCAGGTCGTCGGGCAGCAGCACGGCGAAGGGCTCGTCCTCGACCAGATCGCGGGCGCACCACACGGCGTGGCCCAGGCCCAGAGGCTCGGTCTGGCGGGTATAGCTCATCTGACCGGATTTAGGCATCCACGAGGTCACCGCCTCGACCAGATCGAACTTGCCGCGCTCCTTCAGCGTGCGCTCCAGTTCCGGGTTGTGGTCGAAATGGTCTTCCAAGGCGTTCTTGCCGCGACCGGTGACAAAGATGAAATGCTCGCAACCGGCGGCAGCGGCTTCTTCCACCGCGTATTGGATCAGCGGCTTGTCGACCACCGGCAGCATTTCCTTGGGCATGGCCTTGGTTGCGGGCAAAAACCGGGTGCCCATGCCGCCGACGGGAAACACTGCCTTGCGAACACGACGTGCCATGTACCAGCTCCTAGAATTCGTTAATCCACAATGATGGTGCGGATGGCCGCTGTTTTGCCATGGCCTCGCGCCGGACGCAACGAAAGCGTAGGATTTTTACGACAACAAGCGGTCGCGGGCCTGGTTCAGCCGCGCCGCGATCCAGGTCGAACCACCGCGATCGGGATGGTTGGCCTCCATCAGCCGGCGATGCGCCGCCTTAATGGCGGCCGCATCGGCTTTGGCATCGATGCCCAGGATTTCGCGGGCTTCCTCGAGGCTCATGCCGCCCGCATTCATCGGTGGGCCGGACGATGATCGGGGCGGCGGCTCGGCCCGCTGGCCCAGACCGCGCAGGCTTTTCCACACGGCATGGGCCTTGAGCGCGCGTTGCAGCCAAATCCACAGACCGGCGCCGATGGCGGCCAGACCGGACAGCTTGCCGGTCAGCACCAGAAACGTCCCGGCCAACAGCAGCAGGCCCGCCCCCAATCCGGCCATCACCTTGGCGGCATGGCGAGGATGGTGGCGCTTGAGCCAGCCGAACAACAGCCAGGCGGCGGCGGCAAGGGCGACAAGAAGGGCAAGAGGCGCGAACATGATCCCTGGAGTATAAGCGCGAACGACCGGGATCAAGTATCCCGGCAAAAAATTCCCCCCGAAAAGCACGTGATCCCGGTAGGCGTTTTTTGCCCACCGGGATCACCATCCACCATCAGAAGGGCAGGATCACATCCAGCAATTGCTGACCATAGCGCGGCTGGGTCAGGTCGGAATTGACGCCGCGACCGCCGTAATAGATGCGGGCCTCGGCGATCTTGTCGTAGGTCACCGAATTGGCGGAGGAAATATCCTCGGGCCGGATGATGCCCTGGACGTTCAGTTCGCGCATTTCGTAGTTGACCCGGATTTCCTGCTTGCCGGCGATGACCAGATTGCCGTTGGGCAGCACCTGGGTGATGATCGCCGCCAGACTGACGGTCAGGCTTTCATTGCGTTCGGTCTTACCCGAATTGGTGTTGGTGCTGGTGCCGGTGGAGCCAACCAAGGTGGCGGGATTGACCGCGTCGGGCAGAATCTTATTGAGCGAGTTCTCGAAGCCCAGCAGACCGGTGATGCCGGCATTTTCCTCGGCTTCGCGCGACCGGGTCAACTTGCTCTCGAAGCTGGCGGTTTCGTTGGTGATGGCCACCGCCACGGTCAGGATGTCGCCGATTTCCTTGGCCCGCTGATCCTTGAAGAACGCGCGCGAGCCTGGACGCCACAGGGAATTGGCGTTTTGCGGCGGCGCCACCGGCTGCGGCATGGGCATGACCACCGGTTGGTAACCGGCCCGCTGGGTCGGATCCTCGATCTTCGACACGGTGGGGCCGGAGCCCACTTCCGACAGCCGCGACAGGGCGTTGCACGCCGACAACGAGCCCACGGCCAGGGCGATCACGGTGGTGCGGAGAAGAATGCGGGAAATCATGATCGGTCGCTCCTGATCGAAACGGACTTAGTTGGACAGCACACGGGGACCGCCGGGGGTCACCGACACCAGGCCGGGACCTTCGACGACGGCTTCCACCGTGCGCTTGGATTGCAGATTGGTGATGCGGATGACGTCGCCCTTGCCGCCGGCCTCGGTGGCCTTGGCCTGGCTGGTCAGCGACATGTTGGCGGTCTTCAGCGTCACCGTGACCATGGCGTTGCGCTCCACCAGCACCGGGCGGCGCAGTTCGCTGGCCCGCAACGGCGCGTCGGCGCGTACCGGCTGGCGCGGCTCCTGACCGATGATCTGATCCACGTCGATGATGATGTCGCGCCGCGCCACGTCGGCACGCAGTTCGACCCACTTGATGTCGGCTTCGGTGATGATGTCGCCGCGGTTCAAGGGCCGCGCCAGCACCGGCACCTTGGCCACCGGGAAAAACCTGCCGTTGACGCGCTGACGCACGGCGTTGGGGCTGTCGGCGGGCACCTCGACGGTGGCGGCGAAACGGTTGTTGCGGACATCGACGGCGACGTCGCGGATGGCGATCAGGCCCGAGACATTGGCCGGCACCATGATGTTGAGGGCGGAACGGTTGGAAACTTCCATCTCGAAGGCACCGGGCAGGCCTTCCATGGCCAGGGCGTCGCGCAGTTCCGCCTCGATCAGGCGCATGTCGACCAACTGACCGGGGCGTTCGATGACGATGCGGTCGAAACCCGAGGACGGCTGCCAGTTGATGGCGTTGGCCTGGGCCACGGCGGCCAGCCAGCGGGCATCGGCGACGATGCGCTTGCCCGGCTGCGGCGCCCCGGCCAAAACCACGTCAGCCTTGGCTCCCAGGTTGTCCCACAAATCACCCAGCTTGACCACGTCGCCTTGGATGGTGGCGGTCTGCTTCAGGCTGACCGGCAAATCGGCGGCCCAGGCTTGGGCGGCGCAGAGGGTCAGGATGGTGGCGGCAAGGATGCGCTTCATGATCCGCCTCACTTCAGCTGGTTGATGGTGGACATCATTTCGTCCGAGGTCTGGATGACCTTCGAGTTCATTTCATAGGCGCGCTGGGCGCTGATCAGGTTGGTCACCTCGGCCACCACGTTGACGTTCGAGGTTTCCAGGAAGCCCTGCAACAGCGTGCCGTAACCGGGCGAACCGGGATTGCCGGCCAAAACCCCGCCCGAGGCCGGGGTTTCCAGGAACAGATTGTCGCCGCGGGCTTCCAGGCCGGCTTCGTTGGCGAAATTGGCCAATTGCAGCTGACCGACCACGGTCTGATCGATGGAGCCATCGACCTTGACCATCACCTGACCGGAAGCGTTGATGGAGATGCCCACCGCGTTGTTGGGAACGGTGATGCCGGGCAGCACGGTATAGCCTTCATGGGTGACGATCTGGCCGGCTTCGGACAACTGGAACGAGCCGTCGCGGGTATAGGCGGTATCGCCCGAGGGCAGGCGGATCTGTAAGTAGCCCTTGCCCTGAATGGCCACGTCCAGCGTGTTGTCGGTGGATTGTACCGAACCCTGTTCGGTGATGCGGTAAACGGCGGTGGTCTTGACGCCCAGGCCAAGCTGCACGCCGGTCGGCACGATGGTGCCGGCGTCCGACGAGGCGGCGCCGACGCGGCGCAGGTTCTGATACAACAGGTCGCTGAACTCGGGCCGCCGCTTGGTGTAAGCGGTGGTGTTCATGTTGGCGATGTTGTTCGAGATGACTTCGACGTTGGTCTGCTGGGCCAGCATGCCCGTGGCGGCGATATTGAGCGAGCGCATCCTGATAACTCCTTCAAACGGGCATTAATTACGAGAGACGAAGACTTCCATGGCCTTCATCTGTCGTTCGTGTTCTTTTTCCAGGATGTTCTGCAACGCCTGATACTGGCGCAGAACCTCGGTCATCTTGGTGATTTCCACCACCGGCTGAACGTTGGATTCTTCCATCATCCCCTGGACGATGCTAGGCCGGGCGATGGTGTCCGGGTCCTGGGTGGTCTCGTACAGGCTGTCGCCGATCTTGCGCATGTCCTGGTCATTGGCGAAGCGCACCACCTTGATCTTGGCGACGATGCCGTTTTCGGTGGAAACCGAGCCATCGGGGGTGACGGTGATGCGGGTTTCGTTGGGGGCCAGGATGATCGGATTGTCGCCCGTGTCCATCACCGCCGCACCCTGGGAATTGACCAGCATGCCGCCTTCGTCCAGGCGGAAATGGCCGTTGCGGGTATAACGCATGCCGGCTTCGGTCTCGACCTGGAAGAACCCGTCATTGTGCAGCGCCAGGTCCAGCGGGTTGTCGGTCTTGGTGAAGGCACCTTCGCGGGTGTCACGCAGCAGGCCGATATCTTGCACATAAGACAGCTTCTTGCCGGTGGCGCGGTCGGACGAGCGGGTGTCCATCAGATATTCGCGGAACATCATCTGTTCGCTCTTGTAGCCGGGCGTGTTGGCGTTGGCCATGTTGCCGGCGATAACGTCGAGCTGACGCCACAGGGCGTTCTGACGTGATAGCGCGATGTAAGATGTGTTTTCCATGATCGGATACCTGATTGCCAAACGAGCCAAAACCATCTTGCATTTGCCGTGCCAAGTCACAGAAACCGCTGATTTCCGCCATTTCACTTTTTTGCACCCGCTCACTTGGCAAGGCCTGCCGGGCAGATATTGCCGCCTAGTCCATCTATGGCTATGGTCTGGGCGGCGGTCGGGCCTGAAGCCGGGGCAGAAGCCGGTTCCTGGGGCAACGTTCTGTTAACCCCGGAAGGCGTAGTTTAGAGGTCCGGGCGTGCGACCGGCCGCGACGCATGCGTGGACCTTATTTCGTCAGGCAGGGAAACATGGCCGAAGATCTGGAAGAAGATTTCGACGAAGGTGAAGGCCTAGAGGATCTGCCGTCATCAAGTTCGAAGAAGCCGCCGATCAAAAAGATTCTGATGATCGTGCTGCCCATCTTGCTGTTGCTGGGTGCGGGCGCCGGTCTGTTCTTCTCGGGCGTGCTCGACGGGTTGATGGGCAAGGGCGACCACAAGGCCGAAGCCCCGGTCGAGGCGCCCAAGGGCGACACCCCCAAGGCCATCGGCCCGGCGCACTTTTATAACCTGCCGGAAATGCTGGTGAACCTGCAAAGCAACGGTCGCAAGCAGGCCTTCTTGAAGATTTTGGTCGCCCTCGAGCTGGAAAGCCCGTTGGATGAGCCCAAGGTGCAGGTGGTGCTGCCGCGCATCGTCGATTCGTTCCAGGTCTACCTGCGCGAACTGAGGGTCGAGGATCTGCAAGGTGCCGCCGGCATGCATCTGCTGCGCGAGGAATTGCTGACCCGCGTGCAGGCGGCGGTCAAGCCGGTCAAAGTAAACGATGTATTGTTCCGCGAGATGCTGGTCCAGTAGGCGAAGCACATGGCGATGGATGAAGATGGCGGCGAAAGCCGCTCGGCAGACGACGAAGAAGCCCTGATGAAGGAATGGGCTGCCATGGCCGGTGACGACACCGGCAGTGGCGGCGGCGAGGGCGGCGAGTCCGATGCCATGGCGGCGGAATGGGAAGCCATGCTGGGCGGCGGCGGCGACGAAGCCGACGACACGCCCAAGGATTCCACCCGCGTCCTCAACCAGGACGAAATCGACTCGCTGTTGGGCTTCGACGACGACCACGGTCGCGGCGACGACCGCTCGGGCATCCAGGCCATCCTCAATTCCGCCCTGGTGTCGTACGAACGCCTTCCCATGCTGGAAGTGGTGTTCGACCGTCTGGTGCGCATGATGTCCACCTCCATGCGTAACTTCACCTCCGACAACGTCGAAGTGTCGCTGGACAACATCCTCTCCTTGCGTTTCGGCGATTACCTCAACTCGATCCCGCTGCCGGCCATGCTGGCGGTGTTCAAGGCCGAGGAATGGGACAATTACGGCCTGCTTACCGTGGATTCGTCCCTGATCTACTCCATCGTCGACGTGCTGTTGGGCGGACGCCGCGGCACTGCGGCCATGCGTATCGAAGGCCGGCCCTACACCACCATCGAACGCAATCTGGTGGAGCGTATGGTCCACGTGGTGCTGTCGGACCTGTCCGCCGCCTTCGACCCGCTGTCACCGGTCACCTTCCGTTTCGACCGTCTGGAAACCAATCCGCGCTTCGCCACCATTTCGCGCCCCAGCAACGCCGCCATCGTCGCCAAGCTCAGGATCGACATGGAAGATCGCGGCGGTCGCCTGGAATTGCTGCTGCCCTACGCCACCTTGGAACCGGTGCGCGAATTGCTGCTGCAGATGTTCATGGGTGAAAAGTTCGGTCGCGATTCCATCTGGGAGACCCACTTGGCGGAAGAGCTGTGGTTGACCGAGGTGCAGATGGAAGCCGTCCTCGACGAGCAGGTCATGGGCCTGCGCGACGTGCTGAACTGGAAGGTGGGGTCGAAGATTCTGCTGAACGCCCAGCCCAATTCGCCCATCGACCTGCGCTGCGGCGACGTTTCCATGTTCCGCGGGCGCATGGGGCGCAAGGGTCCGCATATCGCCATCCGCGTCGACGACAAGATCAAGGGCTAGGCCATGTTGGATTGGAAGATCATCCTCGACTTGCTGGTCTCGGTCCTGTTGGTGGCCACCATCGGCTATGCGGTGATGCTGAACCAGCGGCTGACCCAGTTGCGCAAGAACCGCGACGACCTGGCCAAGATCATCGTCAGCTTCAATGAAGCCACCGTGCGGGCCGAATCGTCCATTCCCAAGCTCAGAAAGGCGGCGGAAGATGCCGGCCAATCGTTGCAGGAACGGGTGGAAAAGGCCCAATCCCTGCGCGACGACCTGGCCTTCATGATCGAACGCGCCGACACCATGGCCAACCGCCTGGAAAACGCCGTGCGCTCGGCCCGGACCGAAGTCAAGGGCGCCCCGGCGGCGGTGCCGCCGCCGGCCCCGCGCGCCCAGACCGGTGGTGCCGCCCAAGCTGGCGCCATGGGCTCGGCCATGGGCTCGGGTGGTGGCGGCTTCTCGCCGTCCTCGGCCCGTGCCGCCACCATGGCGGCAGCAGCCGCCGCCAGTGAACAGGACGTGGACGAACGCTCGGAAGCCGAGCGCGAGTTGCTGCGCGCCCTGCAATCCATGAGGTAACGCCATCATGGCCCGCGCCGCACAGCCCAAAGCCAAAGTCAAAGCCAAAACGCCCCGCACCCCGTTCTTCCGCCTGCTGCCGGTGCTGATCGCGGTGGCGGCGCTGATGCTGTCGGTACGGGTCATCGACATCAGGAACGGCTTCGTCGACCTGTCCAGCGTCCGTCTGGCC
>Ga0209066_10000939_pt1 | contig 40191 bp, 37 predicted proteins | sample All_14_2_FD_187198 | JGI IMG/M metagenome (GOLD analysis project Ga0209066, IMG submission 187198) | Freshwater microbial communities in response to fracking from Pennsylvania, USA - Allegheny Zone_MetaG_DW_15 (SPAdes) (version 2) ... | reverse complement strand
GCCTCCTGTTGCTTCAAGGCTCCGATAATCTGTTCTTCGCTGTATCGCTTCTTCTTCATTGGTCCTTCCAGGTTCTTACCCGGTCAGACTAACTCTGCAACTGCTATGGTTTTCGGGGGCGGCACCACGGCCTTCCGCTACACCCCAATTGACCTGCACGCCGTCTGCGACCTGCGCCAGGAACGTGCCGAGGCCTTCGCCCGCACCTTTGGAGCCCGCGCCGCGCTGACCGATCACCGCGAACTGCTGCGCAATCCCGAGATCGAGGCGGTTCAGGCTGGCAAGCACGTGTGGATGGAAAAGCCGCCCGCCGCCTCGGTTGGCCAGCTCATCGAGTTGCGCCAGGGGGTGTGTTGGGTCAACACATGATTCGTGACGGGTAATGGCTGAAGATTGCATCAGGGTCCTGATCCTGAGCGGGCGTTCCCCGGGGGAAATATTCCTAGCCTGGAAGCAATTCGCCGATGGCCAGGCCGTGTTCGCCGGCCACGGAGTAAAGCAGGTAGGTCCGGTCCCCGTCCTGGAATAGGCAGGGGTCGCGAAGTTGCCGGACACGATAGTGTATCGCACCGATTTTTGAGGGTTCGAGGGTGCAGTCGGCTCCCTCCCAGTCGGTTTCAGGCACCAGCAGGCCCCGGGGTTCCTCGATCTTCCAGTCGTTCCAGTCGGGGCTGAGTTGGATGGAGGTCCACTGAAGACACTCCGGCGCATCGCCGACCGTGGAGTAGAGGACGGTCAGGCGGTCGCCGACCAGCCGCACGGCGGAATGGCGCATGCCCGGCGTGAAGGGATTCGGTCCTTCCTCGAAGTCGGAAAGCCCGTTTTTGGACCGGCGAAACCTTCCGGGCATTTCGAGGGTGTACCAATGGTCCCGCCAACGGAAGACCCGCCAGTAGAATTTACCCAGAACCAACGGATTCACCTGAAAATCAAGGCCGTTCCCGGAAACCGCCAAACGCGTCACCTGGTGGGGTGGTTGGGGCTGGCAGCAGCCATGGAAGTACATGCGGATCTCGCGGCGATCCTCCAGGACATGGACATCCGGAGAGGCAACATGATGGCTGAACCCGGAATCGGCGAGATCCAGCACGCCGGGTTCATGGATCTGCCAAGGCCCTTCGAGGTTGTCGGCGTAGGCGAGGCGGATATAGGTTCCCTCATGGTGGGCGAAATAGAGGTAGTATTTCCCGAGGGGATTGGGCACCCAATCGGGAATCCGGATAAGCGAAGGCCCGTTGATATTGGATCCCATCCGGGGGTCCATGTCCGGACGGATAATGGGGTTGTGCTGGAAGCGTCGGACGATCATGGTGGGCAGGAGAGGGGATCATAAGGGCCGGCTCCCGAGTATCGAGAAATATCAAACCCGCGTCCGGAGGAGAGCCGGGCGTGGGGCCTATGAAGGACGAGGCGTTGCCGGAGATGAAGGGTGGATACTTTACCCCAATCGGATATAACGTCCCGTTTCCCATGAAAGACGTGCGATCATTACCCAATCTCTTGGTCATCACCACGGACCAGCAAAGTGCCACGGCCATGAGTTGTGCGGGGAATCCGTACCTTCAAACGCCGGCGATGGATTCCCTGGCCCGGCGGGGAGTCCGGTTCCCGCTCACTTATTCGAGCAATCCCATCTGCGTTCCCTCCCGGACCAGTTATATGACCGGCACGATGTCCCATGCAAACGGGGTGACTTACAACCGCCACGACCATCAATTCGATACCGCCGCCATTCCCAGCCTCGCACGTTTTCTGCGTGAGGCGGGCTATGATACCGGACATTTCGGAAAATGGCATGTGCCCGAGCCCTTGGAGAACCGGGCTTGGAGCGGTTTCGATACCGTGGGCGCCCGGAGGGACAATAAAGTGGATTTCGATGTCGCGGCCCCCTGCACTGATTTTATCACCAAAGAAAGAGGAGGCCGCCCCTTCCTTGCCTTTGCCTCCTTCGTCAATCCGCATGATATCTGCGAATTCGCGCGCATCCTCAGCGAGGTTCCTTCGGAGTTGCAGAATGGCGATATTCCCGCTCTGCCGCCGGATGAGCAACTGCCGCCCGTTCCGGAAAACTGGGAACCGCCCCGGAACGAACCCGGGGTCATCCGGGAGCACTACCATACCGTCCCACTTGCCATCTACCCGACACGTGAATGGGGTGGTCCCGAGGATATCCGCTGGCGCCGCTATCTCTGGGCGTATTACCGTATGACCGAGCTGGTGGATGGCCACATCATGAAAATCCTTGCGGCATTGAAAAAATCGGGATTGGAAGACAATACCCTGATCCTTTTCACCAGCGACCATGGGGACGGCGGGGGTTGCCATCATTGGAGCCAAAAAACCCTGTTTTACGATTCCTGCTCGCGGGTGCCCATGATACTCCAGTGGCCCGGGAAAATCCGGGAAGGGCAGGTGGCCGGGGACCATCTGGTCAACCTGGGGCTGGACCTCTTCCCCACCCTTTTCGAAGCTGCCGGCATTCCGCAGCCCGGCCACCTGCGCGGCGTCAGCCTGTTGCCCGCCGCGATGGGCAGGGACCACGGAACCCCCCGTCCATTTGTCGTATCTGAAACCAATCTTCATTTGGCCTTCGGGAAGCCGGGTCCCTGCGACGGCAGGATGTTGCGAAGCCGGCGCTACAAGTACATCCGCTTCAGCCAGGGTGCGAATCCGGAGCAATTTTTTGACATGGAGGAAGATCCCTTCGAGCAACGGAGCTTGGTCGATGTGCCGGAACGGCAGGACGTCCTCAATGAGCACAGACGGTTGCTCGACGAGTGGATGCGGGAGACGGGGGATTCCTTTCCCCCCTATCATTCCCCATGATCCATCCCTCCGGAAACAAATCACGGATGAGCCGAGGAGGATGCGGAGGGGGGGATGGCTGGTTGCTTGTTCCTGGTTTCACCTTGCAATCGCTGCGTGAGACTTATTCCCCTGATTCGCTTCCTTCCTGGGCGAGGAGCCAGCGGCGGAGTTGTTTTTGGAAGGTGTTGGCCATGGTGTCGCCGGGGGTCACGAGCACACCCCAGCCTCCCCGCCCGGGATTGATGGGGATTTCCCGCGGGCTTTGCATCTCGCACATCCGGCGGTCTTCATCCAAGACTCCGATCGCAAAATCAATCTGCTTCTCCGGTTCCGGACCCTGGAAGCCCGGCGATATGGCCAACGACCAGAAACAGGTGCAGCTCTCGCGGGTGTTGGGCGAGGGAATGTGGACCAGCAGGCGTTCATCGCCGTCGGCAAAGGTTTGTCGAATGATGGTGAAGTTGGGCAGGTAGGATCGCTGGCACCGATGGTGGGCGCTCTGCAGTTTGCCGGGCATCTCATGACTGCTGTTGAGCGCGGGGAATGGCGCGTTCATTTCGTAACCCCCATCACCATGGACCTTGATGTCCATGTCGCGGATCCGCGGATCGGCGCAGATTCCGAGGGTGGAGGCATGGGCGAAGGCGAAATGGGTCATATCGAGGTAGTTCTCCACCTCGCGGCGCCAGCCGGCGGCGAATTTCATGGGCGGTCCCATGCGGTAAGTCCAGCGGGGGTCCTCGAATTCGGGCACTTCGGGAAGCTCGTGCGGCTGCCCATCGGCGAGCGGCCGGTCATCGAGTTTCACCCAGAGGAAACCGTAACGGTCCTGGATGCCGTAGGATTTCAGGTGGGAGAGGGCGAGCTTGTCCGGGTTGGGATCGAGCAGCGAGGGAATGGACTGGCAGCTGCCATCGGCCGAGAATTCCCAGCCATGGTAAGGGCAGGCCAGTTTGTTGCCGCAAATCCGGCCCTGGGCGAGGTCGGCACCTTTGTGCGGGCAGGCGGAGTCGGCGGCCAGCAGGCGGCCATCGGGAAAACGCGCCAGCACCAGCGAGGTTTCCAGCAGGGTGTATCCGATCACCCTGCCCGGGGGAACATCGGCGGAGAGGGCGACCGGCTGCCAGGTGCTGCGGAGGGAGGCGACGACGAGATCCTCGATGAGTTGCATCCTGTGATTTTGACAGGCGGGATGGCCCCTGTCTTGGGGGAGTGGGAAATCCGGACTGGTAAATCGGGCAATACCGGATTCAATGTCCCCGTGTTGTCCACCACCACCACCCGTCCCGTCCCCGTTGTTTTCCCGCCCGTGGGCGTATTTGTCCTTGAAAGCAGGCATGCCCGGGGTTTTGAAATGAAAGACACAGCCCATGACTACCTGAAGGTGCTCTATCCCTACGCCGGTAGTGGTGTGCTGGTGGCCAGCCGACGCCTGCCCTTGGTGGCCGGGGATGTGGCGGTGCTGCCCCCGGGAAAGGTGCACCGGCTGGAGGACGCAGGGCGAGAACCCCTGTCGCTCTATGCCATCTGCGTGAAGCCTTCGATGCTGAAGCAAGTTCCCGAGGCCATTCGCCATTTGGGCGTTTTCAAGATCCATCGTCGCCCGGTATGGGCGGGGGAGTTGGCCGCGTTGCTGCGGGGATTGCTGATCGAACAGAGCCGGGCAGCGCCGGGCGGGCCCGCCTGGGTGGCGGGGTTTGCCTGGCAATTGCTGGGGCTTCTTTGGCGGGCGGAAAGTTCCCGGCCCTCCGGACGCGGCGGGGAGGTGATGGGTCGTGCGGCATTGTCCCGTGAGCGGGTGGCCGCGTATGCCCGGGAACTCCCGCAGCGATTCTACGAGGAAACCGGATTGGAATCCGCGGCCGCCCGCCTCGGGTTGGGACGGCGGCGGTTCAGCGATTTGTTCCGCGAGGTCACCGGCGAATCCTGGTTGCATGCGGTGCGTCGTGAGCGGGTCCGGCACGCACGGCGGTTGTTGGCGGAGACCGACCGGTCTGTGGCTGCGGTGGCCTTCGAGTCGGGGTTTTCCGACCTGTCCCATTTTTACCGGGTATTCCGGCTCACATCCGGGGGATTGAGCCCCGAGGCCTGGCGAAGGAGAGAAAGACTGGGGACCGGGGGTACTTAGTTTTTTGTTCTTGGTTCCTCGTTCCTTGAAGCCTGAGACCTGGATCGGATGGCCTCGAAGTACCACCGCACGCCCGGGTCTTCCGCTGTTCCCTGGCCCCCGAGGTCGTAACGGTTGGTCACACCATCGCCCACGCCCTGGAACCAGACGTTGCTGTGGAGGAAAACCGACAGGCCGGGCCGTTCCCCCGCTGCCTGGATGTCGCGGAGAAAGACGTCCTTGGCCGCGACAAAATTTCCCGGGGGTTTGAGGGCATCGGGGAATCCCGCCGTCCAGGCCCCGTACAATTCCACGTTCACGATGGGCTTTCCCGTCACCCCGGCCTTCACGAACCGGTCGTAGAGTTCTCCGGAATCCTGCTTGCCCAGGGTGTCGAACAGCAGCACGTCCACATCGGGGCTCCGCCCGATGATTTCGTTTTTGTCATGGTCGTAACCCCCGGCTCCCACCAAGCGGTCGGGGTCGACGCTCTTCACCAGGCGGCAGAGTTCCATGAGCAGGGCGGGTTCGCGGAGGTCGAATTCCTTGATGAAGGAACATTTGGAATAGTAGCCCGAATTCTGTTCGTTCGCGATGTTGATGATCACGTTGCGATAGGGTTTGAGTACGGTGGCCACGGTCCGCACGGCTTCCCGGGCCGCGGCAGGGTTGGCGAGTTTGAGTTTGTGCCCGTCGGCCATGGTGCGCTGGTAAAAAATACCCACGACCACCACCATATCGAGATCGGCGCAGGCCCGGATGATGGACTCCATGCGTGCCTGGTGGGCGGGTTGGATCTTCGTGCCGTCGGGGGAAAAGGCATCATCGTAAGTGCCGCTGCTGCCCTGGTAGAAGACCGTCACCGCATTGATCCCGTGCCGTTTGTACTCGGGGAGGTTTTCGATCAGCAGTTTGGAGAGATCCCGGCCCGTTTCCTTTTCAAGCTGGCTCGCGCTGGCCACCCGTACCCCCCAGGGCTTGAAGGGACGGCCATCGAGAAGAAATCGGTCGCCGACGCGCTCGAGTTTGGGCGAGGCGGACAAAAGTCCGGTGGAGATCAAAAGTATCCCGGCCATTGCCAGGAAGACGGCCGTCCCGGGAATCCGGGATGCCCGGGTGAATCTCCGGTGAAAAGATAAAGCCTGCCCCTTGTCCATGGTTGTCCTTTTGTAATCGTAAGCCCTGCGTGGCTTCGGCGTGAACGATAACCGGGCCGGGGGTCATGCTCAATAGGCAATGAAGGGTTTCATGTTCTTGGTTCCTGAAACACGCCCCCGCTTGACGAAGGGGAGTCTGTTTCCCATCGTATCCCATGGCTTATCTTCCCGCAGAGGACCGTTACTCCAAGATGACTTATGCCCGTACGGGCAAATCGGGTTTGATGCTGCCCCGGATCTCGCTGGGCCTGTGGCACAATTTCGGCGGGGTCGATGTCTTTGAAAACCAGCGGGAGCTTCTCCGCCGGGTCCTTGACCTAGGGATCACGCATTTTGACCTGGCGAACAACTACGGTCCGCCCCCGGGCTCGGCCGAGGAAAACTTCGGACGGCACCTGCAGCAGGATCTGGCTCCCTACCGGGATGAACTGGTCATTTCGACCAAGGCGGGATACCGCATGTGGGCCGGTCCTTACGGCGAGTGGGGTTCGCGGAAGTATCTGTTGGCTTCGTTGGACCAGAGCCTGAAGCGGATGGGGCTGGACTATGTGGATATTTTTTACTCGCACCGCCCCGACCCCAATACGCCCCTCGAGGAAACCATGGAGGCGCTGGCTCATGCGGTGAAGAGCGGGAAGGCGCTGTATGCGGGGATCTCCAATTACGATGCGGCCAATACCCGGCTGGCGGCAAAGTTGCTGCGCGACATGGGCGTTCCGCTGTTGATCCACCAGCCGTCCTACAGCATGTTGAACCGCTGGGTGGAACCGGAGTTGCTGCCCGCATTGAAAGAGCTGGGTGTGGGGTGCATCCCGTTTTCGCCGCTGGCGCAGGGGATGCTGACCAACCGTTACCTGCAGGGCATTCCCGCGGATTCGCGGGCGGGGCGTCCGACGGGATTCCTGCGACCCGAGAGGATCACGCCGGAGGTTTTGGCAAAAGTGAAGGCGCTGAATGCGATTGCCGGGGCGAGAGGATCGACCCTGGCGCAGTTGGCGGTGCTTTGGCTGTGGCGGCGGGAAGAAATCACCACCGTGCTGATCGGGGCGAGCAAGGTATCGCAGATCGAGGATATCCATGCCGCGTTGTCCCAAACGCCCCTGGATGGGAAGGAATTGGAGAGGGTAGAGGCGGTTCTTGGTTCCTAGTTTACGGCTCCCGTCCGCCTGAGGCGGATGCAGGTAGGACTCCGTCCAGTAGATATGGCCACTTCGTGGCTCGCGCTCTGGTTCCTGACTCCTGACTAGATCGGCCGGGGTTGGTAGCGCATGCGGTAGGCGCGGGGGGCGCAGTGGTGGGCGTTTTGGAAGACGGCGTAAAAATGACCGAGGCTGCCGAAGCCGCATTCCATGGCAATATCCAGGACCTTTCGATTGGTCACCTCGAGTTGTTTCGCGGCGTAACCCATCCGCATACCGTTGAGCCATTCGGTCGGCGTGCGACCGGTGGATCCGTGCAGCACGCGCGCAACATGTTCGGGGCTGCGTCCCGCCAGACGGGCCAATGCGGGAGTGCCTTCGGAAAAAAGTCCGGGGTCTTCGCCCCAGCGGACCAGGGCCCGGGCAAGCCAGCCGGGCAGGCCGGGGTATGCGGCGAGCTGTCTGGCCTCGTTGGAACCGGATTCGCAGTGGATGAGATGGAGAAGATTCAGCAGAAAGCGTTCGATGTCGAACAGGCCCGCCGAATCCCGGGCGAGTTCGTCGAATGCCGCGTTGAGCTGCTTCAATTGGTCCGGGGACACCGAGTAATGGCGGGGCACGGCCGCGTTTTTTCCGTTCCAAAACCCATCATCCTGCCGGAAGTAGCGGCGATGGACATGGGCCAGCACATCCGGTCGCAGGGCGATGTTTTTGACCAGCACCCCCTGTTTGTCGGAGCGGAAGCCGTGGGCATCCCCGGGGCGGATCATGACCAGGATCCCGGCATGGAGCGGGTGCTCCTCCCCGTTGATCCAATGGGTGCCGGCACCGTGGGCGACCCAGAAGACCTCCGGGAAGTCGTGCCGGTGCAAGGGGAAGGCCCGGGCTCCGCACAGGAGGCCGCTGCCGGCCCGGCAGGCATGGGTACCCCCGATTTTGCTCCAACGGAGAAATTGCATGGCATCAATATACCGGAAGTTATTGTCATTGGACAGGTGGATTCACCGGGAGGAAATCCCTTAGGGTTCCATTCCATGAACACGATCTCTTTTATGACCGCCAATTTTGTGGCCCGCGAATTGAATTACCACATGACCCGGGGCTGGGGGGAAGGGGACAGCGCCGTTTCGCAATACTTCCGCACCGAGGAAACCTTTGCCGGGCGGTTTGACGCGATGCTCGGGGAAATCACCCCGCTGGGTTTCAAGGCGGTTGATCTGTGGGGCGCGCACCTGAACCCGGATTGGGCGACGCCGCGCCAGATCGAGCAGGCGGCGGCGATCCTTTCCAAGCGGGGGCTCACGGTGTCGAGCCTGGCCTTTTGGCTGCCGGCGGACCTGGGCAAACTCGACAAGATTGCTGACATTGCCAAGGCCCTCGGGGTCCGGATCATCGGCGGCGGCTGCGCACCGGAGGTGCTGGGCGCGAAACGCTCCGAGTTCATCAAGGCCCTGGAAAAACACGACCTGGTTTACGGCTACGAGAACCACCCGGAGAAATCAGCGGACGATTTGCTGGCCAAGGTGGGGGATGATGCCGGGGGGAGGATCGGGGTGACGATTGACACCGGCTGGTTCGGCACCTACCGCTGCAGCGCCCCCGACGCGATCCGCCAACTGGCGGGACGCCTGGTCCATGTACACCTCAAGGATATTTGCGAGCCCCACATCGCGAGCGGGCACAAGGATATCCGCGAGTCCGCCCCGGGCAAAAACCCGACGCTCAAGGAAATGGGCCATGAAACCTGTGCCCTGGGCGAAGGGGTGGTGGATGTGGAAGGATGCGTGGCGGCCCTGAAGGCGACCGGCTACAAAGGCGGCATTTCCATCGAGCATGAGCCGGAGGACCACAATCCGCTGGAGGATGTGAAGCTCGGCTATGGGCGCCTGCAAAAGTGGCTGAAGAAATAATTCCCGGGCACCGCACCATGGACAAGCTCAAGACCGTCATTGTGGGCTGTGGCAATATTGCCACGGCGTATGCGCAGCAAATCTCCAACTATGCGAACATCGGGCTGGCCGGCTTCAGCGACCTGGTGCCGGATCGTGCGAGGGAATTCGCGGAAAAGTACGGCGGGAAGGCTTACGGATCGCTGGATGAAGTGCTGGCCGATCCCGGAGTCCGCTTGATCGTCAACCTCACCATCCACCACGCCCATGTCGAAGTGATCACGCGCAGCCTGGAGGCGGGCAAGCATGTGCATTCTGAAAAGCCCCTGGCCACTTCCGGTGCGGAGGCGGGGAAACTGGTGGAACTGGCCGCGTCCAAGGGGTTGAGGTTGAGCAGCGCGCCCTCGACGTTCCTGGGCGAATCCGTGCAGACCCTGGCCCGCGAATTGCGTGCGGGGAAAACCGGCCGGTTGCGGGCCCTCTATGCGGAAATCAACCACGGACGCATCGAATCGTGGCATCCGAACCCGGCGCCGTTTTATGGTGTCGGGCCGGTGTGGGATGTGGCCGTCTATCCGCTCGGTGTGTGGGCGGCCCTGTGCGGGCCGATGCGCAAAGTCACGGCGGTGGGCCGGATCCTGCTGGCCGACCGCAAGACCAAGGAGGGGGTGGATTTCAAAATCACCACGCCGGATTTTTACACGGCGATGGTCGAATTCGAAAGCGGCGCCCTGGGCCGGTTGACGGCGAATTTTTACGTCAATCCCTCGAAGCAGGTTGCCACGATGGAATTCCACGGTGATGCCGGGTCGCTTTTCCTGGGCAGCAGTTATCTGTTCAATGCGGCGGTGGAGTCCGCCGAATTCGGCGGCGAATTCAAACCCGTCCCCCTGGTCCGTGAGGCCTTTGAGGGTGTGGAATTTGCGCGGGGGGTGGAGGATCTGGCGGAAGCGGTTTCCCTGAACCGTCCCCACCGCTGCGATGCCCGCATGGCCCGGCATATCGTCGAGGTGATGGAGGCCATCCATGTTTCCGCCGGAACGGGCAAGCCGGTGGAAGTGGGTTCGACTTTCACCCAACCCGAGCCCATGCCTTGGGCGCTATAGAATTCCCATGTTTTATACCGGGGGGGGGCTGGTTCCCGGCCCATGACCCCCTGAAACCCGGCTGCAACTTTACCCGGTCTGGGGAGTTCAACCCATAGGCAACGGACAACCCGTGCTATAATCCAAAACATACCCATGAAAAAACACATCATCCCTACGCTTCTCATCGCCGCCCTTGTGGCGCTTCCCCAACTCGCCCCCGCGGCCGCCAAGGATCCGGCGAATTTTGGCGGGAAGGTTGCCGCCGTCGGAGCGGGAACGATCACCGTCTCCAACAAGAAAAAGGGCGACCAAACCTTCAAGACCGATGCGGCGACCAAGTATGTCAATGCGGATGGTTCCGCGGCCACGGCGTCGGATATCAAAGTGGGTGAACGGGTCCAGGTGATAGCCGGGGCGACAGCCGACCAGGCGGCCACGGTCACCCTGCAGGCAGGCGGGAAAAAGGGCGCCCCCAAGACCCCGGCCAAAGATGCGGGAAAGACCACGCCGCCGGCGGAAAAGCCCAAGAGCTGAGCGAAATCGCCAGGGCGGACCGATTCGGATTATTCAGAGTTTTTCCGGTTTTGGTGGACGATGTAGCCGGGGCCGATGGCCCCGGACCGGCCTCAGCGAGGCCGGCTATAGAAAGCCATAAGGCCTGAAGAATTGCGTCCACCAAAACCGGAAAGCTCTAACCGCTGATGGCGCCGATGAGCGCCAACAGTGGAGGGTTGATTGTGGATAGGGTGTCTTGCCGCCGCAGTAGGCATTTCATCAGCGGTGATCGGGTCCAGCAGAGGCTGCAAACACAGGGCCGGACTTATTCCGTTTCCTGACCCCGGCTGCCAGTCCCCTGGCTCCTATTCCCCGTTTTTCTCTTTCCACAAATCGTCCAGATACCACGCCTCGACCTTGGTCCGGGCCCAGGGGGTTTTGCGGAGGAAGACCAGGCTGGATTTGACCGAGGGATTGTTCGTGAAACACCGGATGGGGATGGTCCGTCCCAACTCATCCCACCCGTGTCGCTCGGACAACTCGGTCACGATCTGTTCCAGCGTGATTCCGTGCAGGGGGTCGTTGGGGGAGGGCATGGTTTGGGGAAGGTTAATGGCGAAATGACGAATGCGAAATGGTAAATGTCCGTTGGGGGCGGCGACAAGAAGTGAACCCCGCCGCGTTGATTGTGCTTTACCGGGGTGAAAAGGCCGATAACAAGGGTTTAATTACCCAGGAGCCCTCATGAATTACTATATCGCCTTGAATGGGAGCCAGGCCGGTCCCTTTATCGAATCCCAGATCCGCGAGAAGATCGCTTCCGGGGAGATCACGGGGGAGACGCTGGTGTGGAAAGAGGGCATGGCGGACTGGCTTCCTTTGGGCGCGGTATTGCCATCGTTGCTGGCGGGGCCTTCGACGGGAAACCCGGCTCCGGGTGTTCCCCCGGTTTCCGGCGATTGGGTGCTGGCCTCCTTGGGTTCCCGGTTTCTCGCGGCGGTAATCGACGGCATCCCCATCCTTTTGATTGCCGTGGCCTTTGCGGTCGTGATGGGGGTGAGCAGGGCCGATAAGTTCGAGGATCTTCCCGGGCCAGCCCAGTTGGCGGTTATCGGGGGCGGACTGGGGGCCCTGGTCCTGCTTGGGGTGGTTCAAATGTACATGCTCGTCAAGTTTTCCCAGACGATCGGGAAGCGGCTTTGCAAGATACGGATTTATGATTTCAAGACCGGCGTGCCCGCCGATTGGATACATACGATCATCCTCCGGATCCTGGCGAATGCTGCCATCGGGTCCATTCCCTGTCTGGGGGGATTGTACTCTCTGGTGGATATTGGTTTCATTTTCCGCTCCGACCGCCGCTGTATTCATGATCTCATCGCGGGAACCGTGGTGGGGACGGTTCCGGGGGAATAAGTCCGGTGCCCCTAAACCCGGGAATGGTCATAAGGTGGTAGTACCCACATAGGTTAATCGGGCGGAGGAAAAGGCCAACGGGCTTGGGGATCGCATTCCACCAGAGGCCTTTAAGGCGCATCATCCAGAGGCGGACAGGCCGACCTATAAGAAGAAGCCGATGTCGGATGTCCGTCGACCGCCCGCCAATGTGACTTATAAGTAGAGTCATTAATACCGGGCTAAATGGCCTTAACGCTTGCCAAGATGAGGGTGTAAGCTATATTTACACTCATGGTGTTCCAACAACTACGCAAACCATGGCAGACCCTTGGTGGGGTTCTGTTGCTGTGGGCGTTATCCAGCTTTCCTTTGCAGGCGATCGTGCTGGATTGGGCCACTCTGACCAGCAATGGGGCCAATACCCCCGATCTTCCGGCCAACGCGGCGGGGGGAGTGGTTTCCACAACCTATAACAATGTCGGGGGTTCGGGCATCAATGTTACCATCTCGTTCCAAGCGTTCAGCCCCAGCGGCAGCAGCATTGCAGTTGATACCACGTCGGATTACGTCGACCGCACCACACCCATCAGCGGGGATACTGAAGGCGGCGGCATCCGCATCAGTTACGACGCGAACAACGATCTTCCCTACGTCCGGGTGACCGTCGCCTTTTCCCAGGCGGTGGAGAATTTCGAAATGGAGATCTGGGATCTGGACCGTGACACATGGCGGGACGAAGTCCGGAACATCACCCGGGTGGCACCCGGGGGCGGCACCTTTAACCCAGCCTCGATCACCACTCCTGGCACCAACACCGAAGGAATCACGACCACGGCCAACAGTGCCAGGTCCAACAACGACGCCGGCAACCCGAGCACCAGCGACGGGGGTGCGGATGTTTTGATCGATTTTGGCACCGGCGCCGCCGATTCGATTTTCTTTGATTACGGCAACTATACGTTCGGGGTGGACAACCCGGCCTCCCAGCTCATCTGGATCAGCGGATTTTCCTTTGATGCGGTGATCCCGGAACCCAGCACGTATGCGGCCGGTATTCTCCTGCTGCTGACGATCGGGGTGACCGAGTGGGTCCGCAGGCGGCGTCGCAGCGATTGCTCCGCCTGAGCCTGCGGTTGTACTGATGGCCCAGGATCCGGTTCCCCCTCCGTTGCACCCGCGTTTTGATTTTGCGGGGTTGCTCCTGCCCAAACCGAAAACGCTCCTCATTCTTCTGGGCATCCTGGCCCTGGCCGGTGTGGCGTGGATGGTATTGCGGGCCCAACAGGAAAAAAAGGCCGCCCACCTGGCCACCGTGGCCCTCCAAGCCGGGAAGTACAATGAGGCCCATCTCTGGGCCCGGCGGGCCCTGGCCTTCAATTCCAGGAATCTGCCGGCGTTGGATGTGATGTGCCGCATTGGCACCCTGCCCGGTTTGGATCCCGTCCCCTGGTTGCAGAAAGCCCTGGCCGTCGAGCCCGCTTCCTTTCCGCGTTTCCGTTCGCTCGTCTTGGAATTGATGCGGCAGAAGCGTTATGCCGAAATCGATTCACTCATCGCCGGGGCCCCGGGGGTGTTTGAATCCGAGGCGGATTACCAATCCCTGCTGGGCACATTTGCCCTGGGGCGGGGACGGTTCCAACCGGCGGTGCAGGCCTTCCGGAAGGCGGCCGAATTGGATCCCGCCTCGGCGAGCCACCGGCTCAACCTGTGGAGTGCCCTGTTGAATTCCCCCGATTCCCAGGAAGCAAGGAAAGCCGCGCAGGATCTCCTGCGGTGGGAAGCACCGCCGGAACTCCGTCCCCAGGCCCTGACCAATCTCCTTTCCAGTCAACTCGGAAAAAAGTCGCCGTCTGCCATGGAAACCCTGGATGCCCTCTTCGCCTGCCCGCAGGCTTCGTTCGAACTCAAACTGGGTTCGCTATCCCGTTGCGTGCGGGAGGGGCCTGACCCGGGGATTGCATGGTCCGCGGCGAGACTGGAACTCCTGAAGCAGGAAGCCCGCAGTTCGGCCCGTTTTTCCTACCAGCTTGTAATCACCCTGCACCGCTTGGGACGCCGGGAAGAGGCCCGGAGCTTCCTCGTCTCGTTGCCCGACAATCTCCGACGGAAGCCCGAACTGGTGGTGGCCCGGGCGGAAGCCCGCATACTTGCCGGAAATTGGGAAGCCCTGGCCCTGCTTTGCGACAAGGAGGATTGGGGGAAGTATGGATCCATCAAGCGGTTGGTGGAGATATTCCTGCAGGCAAGGGCTTCATCGGCCCCTCCGGACCGTTCGAAGAATCCCTCATTCAAGATCCTGATGCAGGAGTTGAATGGGGATCCCGGTGAATTGGCGGGACTGGTTGACATCGCCCATTTCTGGAAGTGGACGTCCCTTGAGGTGTCCCTGCTGGAGGAGGCCTCGCGCAATCCCCTGTTGCAAAAGGACGCGCGAATCAAGCTATACCACCACTACCAATCCGCTGGAAATACCATCGGGCTGTACGAATTGATGAAAGCCCAGGCCGGAGACAATCCGCAGGATCTGGTGGCGCAGAACAACCTCACCTGTCTCGGCCTCCTTCTGGGGGTCAATCCCGGTGCGCAACACGACCGGGCGGTGGACTTTCACCGGCTTCATCCCCAGGACCCGTCCGGGGCCAGTACCCTGGCATTGAGCCACATGCTCCGCGGCGAGTTTGCCCCCGCCCTTGAATTGCTGGCGGCACTGCCCGCGGAAACGCTCAACGAGTCCGGTGCCGCCCTGTATTACGCCTGGGCGCTTTCGGGGGTGGGGCAGCCGGAAAAGGCCCAACAGATCCTATTGCGGGTGGACCGCGCGAACCTGCTGCCCGAGGAATGCAAAATATACGATGAGCTGGCCGCGCAGAAAACCACCCGCACGGATCCGTGATTGATCTGCCGCCGGGTGGAATTGGGCCGGTGGAATGAACGGGGCCGGGCACGACTCACCAGGTGACAGTCTGGAGGCGGGTGAAAATCGACTCGCACCCATTCCCGGCCAAGTTAACATACCGCATGATCAAATGGCAGCTTCCGTTGGGCTTGGTTGTGGGAATGGGGATTGGGGCCCTGGCGGTGGTGCTGATCGAGCCCCTGCAGCCGTCACACAGCAAACTTGCGCAGGCCCAGTCGACCCTGGGCGAAAAGACGGGGGAAATTGAAGGCCTCAAAATCCAGCTGGCCAAAGCAGTGGAGGACCACAAGGCCGGCGAGGAGAAACAGGCCGGCCTCCAGGGTAAAATCACCGAATTGGAGTCAAAACTCAAAAAGGAAAATCCGCCGGAATCCCGCATGAGTTCCATGGCGGCGATGGCCTCGGGGTTCATGAAACAAATGTCCGATGCCAAGCTTGTCGGACTCAAGAGCCGGTTGAACCTGACCCCGGCCCAGGAAGAGGAGCTGCGCCGTTTCCTGGAGGAAGAATCAAAACACCAGCAGGAAATGGCGGAAGGTTTCCTGTCCGGGAAAAAACCGAATGCCGAGGAGATAAAGCAGTGGATAGCCCAGCACGGGACCCTGGACGGGAAACTCAAGCAACTGCTGACGCCGGAGCAGCAGGGTTTGTACAAAACCTACAAGGAAGAGGAGGAGGCCCAGCAAAAAGGAACCATGGCGCAGCACAGCATGAACAAGATCGCCACCATGTTCCCCCTGAATGAAGACCAGAAGGACAAGGTCTACGGAATTTTTTATGATGAGGCCGAATTCAAGCCCAAGATCGAAAATACGGATCCCGCCCAAATCACCGCCGAATACAACCGGCAGCGCTACGAAAACACCAAGGGCAAGCTGAAAGAGGTGCTCACCCCGGAACAATTGGCCCTTTGGTCGAAGAGCGAGGAAGAGCGGATCAAGAATGAGCAGGAGATGATCAAGAAGTTCATGCCCAAGTAAGGGGCGATGTCGCGGAGTGTCATGGGGCCATGAAGATTGTATTCGTAATGGTGCAGGTGCTGGCCGGATTGGCATCGGTGGGCGCGCTCCTGGTCCTGGGCTTCGTGGTGCTTCTCCGGAGCAGCGTGGCGTTTGCCCGGGAGGGGGCGGGAGTGATCGGCTATGTGGTTTCCCTGTTCACCTCGGGATTCACCAAAGGCACGCCGCCCCCGGAGCCGGCGGGCTGGGTGGCGGGATTGCCCCAGGCGGGACTGGCGGCGCTTTTAGTGGCGATGCTGGCCTCGGTTTTTCTCCCGGGAGCCCGCGTCTATCTCCACGGGGTGGCGGCAGCGGCTGTCCTGGCTGCCGCGTGGTTGTTGGTCCTGGTCGTGACGGGCCCCAGACTGGAAGTCCTGTGCCTGCCTTCCCTGGTGGTTTGGGCGGCTTACTACGGACTTTGCCTGACGAAGAGCGGGTGACGGTGGGGGGCTGGGCAGACGACGGATAACGGATGACTGACGCCGGCTCATTGTAGGCCGTGCCTACGGGATCAGATCAAGCTGGAGCCTGAAGAAGTAGCGGGGAATGCCATCGCGGGAAAAATCCAGCCAGAGAATTCCATTCGAATCCGGCTGGGGATTGATGGCGGTGGTGGAATCGAAGAGGAGGGTGTCCAGGTTGGGCAGGGTGTCCGACCCGTAAACCCGGGTGCGGAGGTCGGTGAGGGCCGGATCGAAAGGGAATCCAACCAGGGCCGAGGTGTTGTCCTGCGTGATCCTCACGAGGGCAGGGCCCGGAAGATCCAGCGATCCCAATCCGCCGGCATAGCGCTGGATATTGGTGATTCCGCTGTCGGTGGGATCAGCCCCGGTACCGCTGGTCTGGGGGTCGGCCAAATCGACGGTGGAAGGGAAATGGGCGGCGGCCCAGCGGTTGTATTGGGTGAAGCCACCCAGGGGTGCCGGGGTTCCATCGGCTGCGGGAACCGCAAAGCCGGATGGGGACGTGCGGGTTTGGAGCACAAGGCCGGTGTCCAGGGAACGTTCCTCGATCCGGCGGATGGAGCCGAAGGATGCGTTGGGCACCAGGGTGGACCAGAGCCGGGAGGTCTGGGCGACGGCCTCATGATAATAATCGGCATAGGTGGCATCGGTCGCGGCACCGGTGACCTCCACCGGGGTTCCCGCCAGAGGCCGGGTGCTGCCCGCTTCGTCGCTGTAAAGGAAGACGATGTTGCGCGCGGCGGAAAGGGCTTCCCCTATCACAGGGGTGGCCTGGCTTCCCCCGTTGCCCGCCTGGATGGTTTGCACCGTTGATGACGAGGTCAGCGCGATGACCTGGGATTCGCCACCGTTCCCGTCATTCAGAAGGATGCGGAGGCGGACCAGCTGCCCGGGTGTGAAGATCACGTGGTCGGCGGGTTCGCTGAAAAACCAGCCCTCATAAGAGCCCTGGGCATCCGTGGTGAACGTGCCGTGCCGCAGGTTTAGATCGGCGGCCAGAAAAGAGGGGCTCTGGGTGCAGCGGACGAAGGGGTCACCCGAGGTCCGGGCGAGCAGCATGTTCCCCTGGCCGGGATCGTCGGGAAGCAGGGTGGCGGCATCGACGACGCGGTTCCCGTAGCGGTAGGTGGAGGAAGGTTTGAGGCCGTCGAGGCGCACCCGGTATGCGAAGGGGAGGCGGTCCGGGTCCTGGCCGTTGCCGTCGTATTCACCCTGCATGAACTGCGGGATGAAGATGTCGACGAGCCGGGCCACCTGGATGGTGGAGCGCACGGCGGTGGTGAATCCGGATGCCGCGGCGTTGAGGATGAGGGTGCCGTGGTTGCCGATCGTGACGTTGTTGAAAGTGGCCACTCCGTTGACGGCCTGCACGGTGAGAGTTCCGGAAATCCCGGCGGTTCCGGTGGAGGAGACGGTGATGCTGCCCTGGTAAGCGGGATCGGGCAGACCGGCGACGGTCACGGCCTGGACGGTGAAGGAAGGCATCAACCCGGTGCGGAGGTGGCCCGGGAGGGTGTCGGCGAACGAAAGGCCGATGGCACCGTCGAGATCCGTGCGCCAGGCAATTCCATAGCTGGTGGACGCGCCGGATGCTGAGGTGACCTCGATGACATAGCGCCCGGGCGCCAGGCTTGTTGTCCAGATGTGTTCGAGTGGATCGATCGGACTATTGCTTTCAGAAACGACTGTTCCGACGGTAAAAGCATTGGCCTGGCAGAGCCGGAGTTTGAGGTCGGCCAGCGTTGAGGTCGGCGAATTCCATCTGCCGTTTGGGGGGGAGCCCTGGGTGATAACCCGGTGCCAGGCCAGGGTGATGGAGATGTCGGAGGCGTCATCGACGTCGAAGAAATAAAGTTTGGCTGCGGATGATGAGACCGTATTGAAGTCCCAGCCTTGGCGGTAGGCATTGATGGAGGCGGATGCGGGATGCTGACCGGCGGCCAGGATGTGGTGACTGGCGGCAATGTTGACTTCCCCGGCCCCGTAGCGGGCGTTGAGCGGGGCGGTGGATGAATGGGTCCAGGCCATGGCGGGTTCCTTCGTGGCGCCGGAAAGAAGGATGGCCTTGAGGACACGGGGATCGATGGCTGCGGCGTAGTTGGCGTTTTCCTTGACCGCATCGATCAGGACTGCGGCCGCGCTGCTGACACGGGCGGTGGCCCGGCTGGTGGTGCCGGGGGCCACGATATCGACGCGCTGCCGGCCGGCCGTGTCGATGGTTGTGGTCCCGTACATGTGCAACCCGTCGGTCCGCCCGACCCGGATCGCATGATAGGAACTGGAAAGCAGGTTTTCGTCGGTGCCGCCGCCGGGTACGGAGTTGTCATTGTTCACGCCCACCAGGGCAAGGACTTGGTCGCGACTGATGGCGAAGTCGAACCGCCGGATGATTTGCAGGTCGAAGGAGTCGCCATAACTTGCGACCCAGCTGTGGTTTTGCAAGTCACGGGTTTCGAAATCGGGTTCGCCGGATGTGCTGGAATCACCGAATTTCAGGGCCGTGTTGATCCAATTGGAGGCTTCCCATGCATCGACCTGCGTGATGCCCGGAGCGATGGACAAGGTGCTGCCGTAGATGTTTTGACCAACCTGGGTGGTGGCATGCCCGGAATAACCGGCAAGGGAACCCGACTTGAGGGTGAAAGTGATGTTGGTGAATTCCGGGTTTGCCGTATCCGGTGCGTAGTAATTATTGGGAGGTTCAGGTGCCTCGATTTGTGAAACGGTGACGGAAGATCCGTCCGGGGTATTGGCCCCCAATTCGGTCTTGAGCTGGTTGAATCCAACATCCTCCCACCAAACAGGTGGGGCGGCCGGCAAGGACAGGGCCAGGCTTACCATGAGCATGCCGAGGGCACACCATGTCCTTTTTCCACTGAGAACCATGATGAATTCTACCCTGAAGGAGCGGTGAAGGCAATCGTCCGAACGGCCCTGGATGGCTGGTCTTGGGTTAAGTTCGGCTACTGTGGCTATTGCCCATGGGGTGGATTTCGGGTAGGGTTTTTCGATGTTAAAGACCCGTTGGCTTTGGTTGGTCTGTCTGGTTCTCCTCTGGCCGGCTGTTTCCCGGGCCCAGCTCTCTGTGGTGCTATCCGCCGAGAAATCCAATTTCCTGCTTTATGAACCCCTGACCCTGTCGGTCAAGGTGACGAATATTTCGGATGATCCGATCTCGCTGGCCAACGAGGGGGGGCGGTCCTGGTTGACCTTCCTGATCCAGACGGCCGACCGGCGCAAGGTCCGAGCGGAAACCCCCATCCAGACCGAGCCCATTGTTTTGCCTCCCGGGCGGTCCAAGGTTTTGAGCGTCAATATCACCCCCCATTATGCCATCCGCGAGAGCGGCCAGTATGCCGTGCAGGCATCGGTGGAATTGTCCGGGCAGCGTTCTTTTCTGACCGACGGCCTGGTGCTCAATGTGGGCCGGGGCGAGGTTGTTTGGACCAAGAGCTATGTCGAAGGGGGCACCCAGCGGGTGGTTTCGCTGATCCGTTTCACCGACATGAAGGACACCTCCTTGTACTTGCGGGTGGAAGAACCGCGGGAGAACCTGGTATTTACGACCTTCAAGCTGGGACGGATGATTTCGTTCACGAATCCCGAGGTCCGGATCGACAGTTTCCGCAACATCCACATCCTGCATCCGGTGGGTGCGCGGTTGTACCGCTATACCCAGACCGATCCCAACGGCCAGTTGATCCAGCAAGAAGACCGGGAAACCGGTGCGACGCCCCTGACATTGAGGACGCTTGAGGATGGCCGGGTGGAATTTGTGGGGGGAAAGAAAATGACCCCCGAAACCAAGCGGCCGAAGTTGTCGGAATTGCAGCAGGGGCTCTGAGGGAGCCCGCCGGCTTCCTTTATTTTTTCCGTCCCATCAGGCGCCGGTACTCCCCGGGGGTGAGCCGGTGGATCCGCCGGAAAACCTTGCACAAGTGGTTGGCATCGGCGAACCCGCAACCCCTTGCGACCGACTCGAGTTTCTCCCCCGTGCGGCGGAGCCGGTATTCCACCTCTTCCAGTCGGACCCTGAGCATGGCTCCGGCGGGGGGCATCCCTGTTACGGACCGGAAGAAATGGCTGAAATGGCTGCGGCTCATGCCGAATGAAGCAGCCGCTTCCGTGACACTGAGGGGCCGGGGCAGGGATTCCCGGACTTGGTGTCGCAGGGATTCAAGCAGGGCGTGCTTCTCGCGGTGCGGATAGTCCTGTTCCTGCAGGAATTGTTCCGTTTCCAGCATCCAGGCCAGGCCGGCCAATTCGCTGGAGCGGGCTTCATGGGGCCGTGGACCGGTGGCGGTTTCCGCCAGGGCCACGGCGGCACGAAGCACGGGATGGCCGGGATCGATCCTCCGCACGGGTTCATGGCGGTCCAGGTATTCGCCGAGCCGGGTGGCGGCGTAATCATGCTGGAAGATGATCCAAAAAAAGCGCCACGAGGGGGATTCTTTGGGGAGACGGTACACATGGTCCGAAGGCAGCAGGGCGAAGAATCCCTGTCCGGGTTCGACGCGCCATTTCCTGCCGCCCCGTTGGAATTCGCCCCAGCCCGCCAGGGTGTATTGGAAAAGGATGCGGCGGACACCGGGGAAATCGCCCCGGCTCAGTCCTTTCCACACATAGGTGCGCCAATCGGTCTGTTCCTCATGGCCCGCATAGAACAAGGATCCCCCCGGACGGCGGTCTTCCACCGTCGAGGCGTGGCGGAACAATTCCCGCAGGGTTTTCTCCAGGTTGTTCACAAATCGACTATAACGAGGATTATCCACCCATTGCACTTCATAAATGGGCCGCGCAGGGTGTATTCACAAAATTCCCACCCAGGACCAAACCATGCCCTTGAAAATTGCCATGATCGGAGCCGGTTCCATCGGCTTCACCCGCCGCCTGATGCACGATTTGCTTGCCGTCCCGGAGTTCCGGGAGACGGAATTCGCCCTGACCGACATTTCCCGGACGAATCTGGACCGGATGCGGTGTCTGGCCCAACGGGATGTGAGTGGAAACGGTCTGCCCGCCCGGATTACGGCCACGACCGACCGCCGCCGGGCCCTGGCTGGTGCGGACTATGTCCTGTGCACGATCCGGCAGGGTGGATTGGAGGCTTACCAGACGGACATCGATATCCCGTTGAAATACGGCATCGACCAGTGCGTGGGGGACACCCTTTGTGCCGGGGGGCTGATGTATGCCCAGAGGACGATCCCGGCCTTGCTGGATTTCTGCCGGGATATCCGGGAAGTGGCCAAGCCCGGGGCCCGGCTGCTCAACTACTCCAATCCCATGGCCATGAACACGTGGGCCTGCAACAAATACGGCGGGGTGCCCACCATCGGGCTTTGCCATGGCGTCCAGGGGGCGCAGGAACAGATCCGGGCCTGTTGCGAGATCTGGTTGCAAAAGAAAGGGCATTTGGAAAAAGGCGGGAAGCTGGCCGCGGAAGAATTGGACACGGTGTTCTCCGGCATCAACCACCAAACGTGGTGTGTGCGGGCAAGCTGGCGGGGCATGGATTTGTTGCCGCATCTCCTTGAGGCCTTCCGTCTCCACCCGGTTTATCCCCGGACGGAGAAAGTGCGCATTGATGTGCTTGAACGGTTCGGTTTCTACAGCACGGAATCGAACGGGCACCTGAGTGAATACGTGCCGTGGTACCGCAAGCGCACGAATGAAATCAAAAAATGGATCGATCTCTCGTCATGGATCAATGGCGAGACCGGGGGCTACCTGAGGGTCTGTATCGAGGGGCGCAACTGGTTTGCGACGGATTATCCCAATTGGATCAAGGAGCCGGCACCGAAAATCGGCCCGGAAAACCGGAGCCACGAACACGGATCGTGGATCATCGAAGCCTTGGAAACGGGGCGCGTTTACCGGGGCCATTTCAATGTGACCAACGAGGGAAACATTCCCAACCTGCCCGACGGGTGCTGCATTGAGATCCCCGGGTATGTGGATCGAAACGGGTTCGGCATGACCCGGCCCGGGCCGCTGCCCCTGGCCTGTGCCGCGACCTGTTCCGCATCGGTGCGCGTCCAGGAGATGGGCATGGAAGCGGCGGTGCACGGCGATGCGACCCTTCTCAAACAGGCGTTGTTGCACGACCCCTTGGTGGGGGCGGTTTGTGATCCCGTTGAAGTCTGGCAGATGGCCGACGATCTCCTGGTGGCCCAGGCCCGCTGGCTCCCGCAATACCGCAGGGAAATCCCCCTGGCCAAACGCCGCCTGGCTGCGCACGTTCGGGCGGGCACGAGGGTCAAACAGCGTTCAACCCCCGGCGCGGCCCGTTTGAAAACCAAGACGGTCCGGGAAATGTCCCGCGAGAAGGAAAAGGCGAGGGCGAACGCTGCGGCCGCCGACAAGGGCAATATGCTTTCCCGTCCCCGCAAGGCTTAGGGGGGCGCCCCGCCCGCTTGCCTTCGATGAGCCTTCGCGTAGGGTTTGCGAATGAAGCGCTCCCTCTGGATTTGCCCGTTGCTGCTCGGGATGACGGGACTATCCCTGTTCGCCGACGGCCCCCCGCTACGGATCGGCATGGAAATGGCCTATCCCCCCTTTGAAATGACGGACGAACAGGGCAAACCCGCCGGCGTCAGCGTCGAACTTGCCCGGGCGCTTGGACAGGAACTCGGCCGCCCGGTGGAACTCCAGAATATCGCCTTCGACGGGCTCATTCCCTCGCTGAAAACGGGCAAGATCGACCTGATCATTTCCTCCATGACGGCCAACGAGGAACGGGCGAAGTCGATCGCTTTTTCCGACCCCTACCTGACGACGGGGCTCGGACTCCTGGTTCCCAAGGAGGGCACAACGGACAAGATATCGACCCTGGACCAGAAGGGACGAAAGGTCGCGGTGAAGAAGGGCACGACGGGCCATCTTTACGCCATGAACCACATCAAGAACGCCGAGGTGCTGGTTTTCGACAAGGAATCGGCCGCGGTCCTCGAGGTCGGGCAGGGGAAGGCGGATGCGTTCCTCTATGACCAGATGTCGGTCTTCCAGAATGCGAAGAAGAATCCCTCGAAGCTGCGGGCCATCCTGACGCCCTTCCAGACCGAGTCGTGGGCCATCGGTTTGCGGAAGGGCGATGATGCGCTCCGTCTGCAGGTGAATGCGTTCCTGGCCAAATTCCGCAAAGAGGGCGGTTTTGAAAAACTGGGAGACAAATACCTCAGGGAACAGAAGGCGGCCTTTGCCGCCCAGGGGATTCCCTTTTTGTTTTGAACCGGAAGATATCCATACCCTTTCTTTGTAGCCACAAACGTGAGTTTGTGGACGGCACGAATCCACAAACTCACGTTTGTGGCTACAAATACTTCAACAAACCATGAAGCCAGTTCCCGCCCACCGCTCCACTCTTGCGCATGTGTTTTCCTTCGCACTGGCGCTGGGCCTGGTGGTTTCGCTTTTCCTCTGGTCGTTTTACAGTCTCGACCAGGAATGGAATTGGGCGGGCATCGCGCGTTTCTGGCCGATGTATCTCCAGGGTTGGTACACCACCCTGCTCGTGGCCGCTGCGGCCATGGTTCTTAGTGTCATCGTGGGATTGTTGACTTCATTGGCACGACGCCAGTCGTTTCTGCCTTTGCGTTATCTGGCCATGATTTACACCGAGGTGATCCGGGGGACGCCGCTGTTGGTGCAGATCCTGATTTTCTTTTATGTCGTCGCCCACAGCCTGGGGCTGGAAAACCGCTATGTCGTGGGGGTGGTGATCCTGGCCCTGTTCAGCGGGGCCTATCTGGCGGAAATATTCCGGGCGGGCATCGAGGGCATCCCGGCCTCGCAGATTGAATCCGCGCGGGCCATCGGCCTGGCCCCCGGGCAGATTTACCGGTTCGTGATTTTTCCCCAGGCGCTGAGACAGAGTCTTCCCCCGCTGGCCGGGCAGTTTGTTTCGCTGATCAAGGATTCCTCGCTGCTATCGATCATTTCCATCAGCGAATTGACCTTCAACGCGCAGGTCGTCAACTCCACGACCTACAGCACACTGGAGTCCTATTTCCCCTTGGCGGTCGGATACCTGTTGCTGACCCTGCCGCTGACCTGGTGGACCCGCTCGTTGGAACGGAAGGTGGCCTATGAAAATTGACCTGCGCGGGGTGGGCAAGTCGTTCGACGGGATTCCCGTGCTGCGGGAAGTGGACTTTTCGACGGACGGGCTGCGCTCCTTGGTGCTGCTCGGTCCCTCGGGGAGTGGAAAATCGACCCTGCTGCGGATCCTGGCGGGGCTGATGCCTGCCGACACGGGACGCGTGGAATTGGATGGGATGGAAGTGGCCGGAGATGAGACGGCGCTCCGGGCTTACCGCCGCCAGATTGGGGTGGTGTTCCAGGGTTACAACCTATTCCCCCACCTGACGGCATTGGAGAACATCGTGCTGCCCCTGGAGCAGGTGCACGGTTTGTCGGGGGCAGACGCCCGGTCGAGGGCGGGTGAATTGCTGGAGCGGTTCCGCCTGGCCGAGCACGGACACAAGAAGCCCGGTCAGTTGTCCGGGGGGCAACGCCAGCGCGTGGCCATCGCCCGGGCCTTGGGGAACCGGCCGAAGTTGCTCTTGCTGGACGAGCCGACCTCGGCCCTCGATCCCGAGATGGCGGCGGAAGTCCTGGCCACGATTGAGACCCTGAAGCAGGAGAACACCGATTTCATCCTCGTGACCCACCAGATTCCCTTTGCGAGGCGGGTGGCCGACCGGGTGATTTTCCTGGCCGAGGGACGGGTGGTGGAATCGGGAGAGGCGGCGGAAGTACTGCACCGACCCTCCAGTCCGCAGCTGCGCGAGTTTCTGCGACAGCATGATGAGTATTAGGCCCAATTTTAGATTTGGGATTTATTCCAGGGCAGGCAAAAGCATCCAAACCGTGGGGACGTCGACGTTGTTTTTCCGTATGGTGGATGTCCGGAGTTGTTTGCATCCACAACGCTCGTAAAACGGCACCGCCGTCAGTGTCGCCTCGAATTCGATGGGGCTGGATGTTTGGTTGCGTATGATCCGCAGGGCGTACCCGAAAAGCATGCGGCCGATTCCGCGGCGGGTGTGATCCGGGTCGACAAACAGGGCCACCAGCATATTGGGCCGGACGTGTGACCAGCCGAGGATCTTCCCGTCTTCTACGCAGACAAACATCTCGTTCTTTGCGATGCCCGAGTATCCTTCCGGCGAGCGTCCTTCCAGCCAGCCGTCGATCACTTCCTGCGGGTAATCGGCCGAGCAAAGGCCGCGGACGGACCGGGTGTGAAGGTTGTGGATGCCCAGGGCATCATCGGGAGTGGCGGGTCGGATGGTGGGGTTCAATAGATGAGATGCTGATTCTATAATCCGGAGTCGTCAATGAGTGAATGGGGGGGGATGCGGTTGGTGGGGAGGTAGACGGAGGGCGGAGGACAGTGGGCGGATTAAAGGCCCAGCGTTTTTCCCCTAATCGTTCTCTTACTCGTACTCTTTCTCGCTCTCTCGGGCATTAGGAACGGGGAACGGAGAGTACGAGAACGAGTGCGAGTAGGAGAAGGAGTTGGGGTCAAAAGGCAACACACCCCGGCGAGGTCTACGACCACGTCCGCCCCTCTTGATAGAGGGGATACACTGTCGCATTGGAATATCCAGCCCCCAATCCCCTCTATCAAGAGGGGTGGCGCGTAGCGACGGGGTGTGTTCGGCCTATTTCCCCGCGGAATGGATCGCCACAATCCCCAGCGTGGGGCGGGACCAGGATACTTCGCGGAAATTTGCACCTTCCAATTCCCGGCCGATGTCTTCCACCTCGGGGAAGGCCTTGATGGAGCAGGACAGGTATTCGTAGGCCGCCTGGTCGCGACAAAGGAGTTTGGCCGCCTTGGGAAGGATGTGGTGGAGGTAGAAGAAATAGACCGGACGGAACCAGCCGTAGGGTTGGGAAAATTCGAGGATGTGGACGGTGCCGTTGGGTTTGAGCACGCGGTGGATCTCGCGGAGCGCCCGGGGACGGTCCTCGAAGTTCCGGTAGCCGAATGCGATCGTCACCGCATCGAAGGAGGCGTCAGTGAATGGCAGGTTCAGCGCATCGGCCACCACGGTTTCTTTCACGCCCTTGGCGCGGGCGCGTTCCAGCATGGGTTCGCAGAAATCCCCGCCCACCACTTCAAAACCCGCCCGTTGAAGAACGAGAGAGACGTCGCCTGTTCCGCAGGCGAGATCCAATATTTTGGATTTTGGATTTTGGGTTTTGGATTTTTCGGACGCGGAGCGTACGAGAAGGTGCCGCCACCAGAAATCGACACCGCCGCTGAAGAGGTGGTTGAGGCGGTCGTAGGGCGCGGCAATGCGGGCGAACATGCTGCGGACCTCGGGTCCGCATGGTTTGAGGTTCGAAGTTTGAAGTTCGTGGTTCAAGGCAGGAAAACCCTAAACCTTATCCTTCAAACCTCAAACCTTGATCACGCCGACTTCGTCCCGACGGGTTTGTCGGAGGATTCGCTGGGGGTGAAGGTGAGGTCGGTTCCCTTGAGATCGACCGCCACCACACAGCCTTCCTTGATCGTGCCGCGGATGATTTCCTCCGCGAGCGGATCCTCGAGGAAGCGCTCAATGGCCCGGCGCAACGGGCGCGCCCCGTATTGCGGGTCGTAGCCCTTCTCGATGAGGAACTCGAGCGCGGGCTGGGTGAGCTTGATGAGGATCTTGCGTTCCCGGAGCCGTTCGCTGACTTTCTTGATTTCCAGCTCGACGATCTTGGTGAGGTTGTCACGGGTCAGCGAGTGGAAGACGATGATGTCGGTGAGCCGGTTGAGGAACTCGGGCTTGAAGACCTTCTTGGATTCTTCGAGGAGTTTTTCCTTGATGGCCTCGTAGTCGGCGGCATCGGGATCGGCGGTGCCGAAACCCATGTTGTTGTTGCGCTTCACCAGTTCGGCCCCGACGTTCGAGGTCATGATGATGATGGTGTTGCGGAAGTCGACCTTGCGGCCGAGGCTGTCCGTGATCTGGCCGTCTTCCAGGATCTGGAGCAGGATGTTCCAGACGTCGGGGTGGGCTTTTTCGATTTCGTCGAAGAGCACGACGCAGTAGGGCCGGCGGCGGACCTTCTCGGTGAGTTGGCCGCCTTCCTCATAGCCGACATAGCCGGGAGGCGAGCCGACGAGTCTGGAGACGTTGAACTTCTCCATGTATTCGGACATGTCGAGCTGGATGAGGGCATCGGCCTCGCCGAAGACGTGTTCGGCCAGTTGTTTGGCCAGGTGGGTTTTCCCGACGCCGGTGGGGCCGAGGAAGATGAACGAGCCGATCGGGCGCTTGGGATCCTTGAGGTCGGCGCGGGAGCGGCGGAGCGCCTTGGAGAGTGCGTGTACCGCCTCGTCCTGGCCGACGACCTTGCCCTTGAGTTCCTCGCCGATGGTGAGGAGCTTGGCGGTTTCCTTGGCTTCCAGGCGGGTGAGGGGGATGCCGGTCCACTTGGAAACGATGGTGTAAATGTCGTCGACGTCGACGAGCACTTCGGTCTCGTCGCGTTTCTTGCGCCATTCGGCCATGGTGTTCTCGAGGTTCTGGCGGGCTTCCTTTTCCTTGTCGCGGAGGGAGGCGGCTTTCTCGAAGTCCTGGTCCTTGATGGCGTTTTCCTTTTCCGACTTGATGACCTCGATCTGGGCCTCGGAGTCCTTGAGGTCCGGGGGGAGCATGCTGGCGGAGATGCGGGCGCGGGAGCCGGCCTCGTCCATGATGTCGATGGCCTTGTCGGGGAGGAAGCGGGCGGTGATGTAGCGGTCGCTGAGCTTGACGGCGGCCTCCACGGCGGGATCGGTGATCTTGGCGCGGTGGTGCTGCTCGTATTTCGGGCGGAGTCCCTTGAGGATGAGGATGGCCTCATCGACGCTGGGGGCCTCGACCTTGATTGATTGGAAGCGGCGCTCGAGGGCGGAATCCTTCTCGATGTGCTTGCGGTACTCGTTGAGCGTGGTGGCGCCGACGCACTGGAGTTCGCCGCGGGAGAGGGCGGGCTTGATGATGTTGGAGGCGTCCATGGCGCCTTCGGCCGATCCGGCGCCCACGATGGTGTGGAGCTCGTCGATGAAGAGGATGATGTTCTTGGACTTGCGGATTTCCTCCATCACGGCCTTGATGCGTTCCTCGAACTGGCCGCGGTACTTCGTGCCGGCGACCATGAGGGCGAGGTCGAGGGTGATGACTTTTTTGTCGCGGAGGAGTTCGGGGACGTTGCCCGCGATGATTTCCTGGGCCAGGCCCTCGACGATGGCGGTTTTGCCGACGCCGGCCTCGCCGATGAGGACGGGGTTGTTCTTGGTGCGGCGGCAGAGGATCTGGATGACGCGTTCGATCTCGTTCTTGCGGCCGATGACGGGATCCATCTCGCCCTTGGAGGCGAGTTCCGTGAGGTCGCGGCCGAAGGCCTTGAGGGCGGGGGTTTTGACTTCCTTGCGTCCGCCGGGGGCACCGCCCTGGGCTTCGGCCGAGGGTTCGCCACCGGTGGGCTCCTCTTCCGGTTCGCCGCCCTCGAAGTTGGGGTCGAGTTCCTTGAGGACTTCGTTGCGGGCGCGTTCGAGGTCGATGTCGAGGGTCTTGAGCACGCGGGCGGCGACGCCGTCGCCTTCGCGGAGCAGGCCGAGGAGAATGTGTTCGGTGCCGACGTAGCTGTGGTGGAGGGCCTTGGCTTCCTTGCCGGCGAGGGCGAGGACCTTTTTGACGCGCGGGGTGTAGGGGATGTTGCCCGAGATTTTGGTATCGGGTCCGGAGCCGACCTGTTTTTCGACTTCCATGCGGACGGTCTCGAGGTCGAGGCCCATTTTCTGGAGGACGTTGACGGCGACGCCCTGGCCGAGCTTGATCAGGCCGAGGAGGAGGTGCTCGGTGCCGACGTAATTGTGGTTGAAGCGGTCGGCTTCCTTGCGGGCAAGGGCGAGGACCTGTTGGGCGCGTGGGGTGAAGTTGTTCATGTTCAGGAAATTTTCAGTTTTTTGATGTTGGGGGCGGGAACGCCTTTGAGTTTCTCCCGGAGGAGGTCGGCCCGGACGGCATCCCGTTCTTCGGCACCCAGCTTGCGCCCCGCCTCCTTCTGGAGGTGTGCCGGCTGCGTATGAACGAAGAGGTCATCGAGCTTCTCTTTCAAAGTATGCGGGAGGACACCCAAGTCCACCCCCAAAATGAGGAGGGAGAGCAGGTTGAGTGCCTCCTTGGAGGACATGGCGTGGGCGTGCTGCATGACGCCGAAGGCGCGACCGAGTTGGTCCGCGACCATGCGGCCTTTTTCCTGGACCAATTTCTGCCGGGCGTTCCATTCGTTTTCGATGAGCTTGCCGATGACCTTGTGCAGGCGGTCGAGGATCTGCTGTTCGCTTTCGCCGAGGGTCATCTGGTTGGAAATCTGGAACAGGTTTCCGAGGGCCTCGGTGCCCTCGCCGTAAAGGCCGCGGACGGCCAGGCCGATTTGGTTGACCGACTTGATGACTTGGTTGATCTGGTCGCTGAGGACGAGGCCGGGAAGGTGGAGCATGGCGGAGGCGCGCATGCCGGTGCCGACGTTGGTCGGGCAGGCGGTGAGGTAGCCGAGCTGGGGGGAAAAGGCGAAGGCGAGCTTGGATTCGAGGCCGGTGTCGACGGCATCGGCGGTTTTCCACGCGAGGTCGAGCTTGTAGCCGGGGAAGATGCTCTGGATGCGGAGGTGGTCCTCCTCATTGATCATGATGCTGATGGTGCGGTCGTGGCTGACGATGAGGCCGCTGCCGGAGTTTTTGGCGGCGTGTTCGCGGCTGATGAGGTGCTGTTCGACCAGGACCTGTTTGTCCAGGGGGCTGAAGCTGTCCATGGGCTGGTCGTAGAACGGTTCCTTGAGGGAAGTGAGGTTGCGGATGGCGGGCTGGACCTCGCCGAGGAGTTTTTCGCGGTCGTTTTTCTTGAGCCAGCCGGGGAAGGGGTGTTCGCGGAGATTGCGGGCCAACCGGACGCGGCTGCTCATGACAATCCCGTGGCCGGGGTTGTCTTCCAAAGAGGCGGATTTGGCGCTGGTTGGCATGGATTGAATTTACCTGTGGGACCGGGAAAATGCAACAGGAGGGGAGCAATTGGGTGCAATTAAGAGCAGATCCGGGTGGAGGTCCGGTTCATGGGCTGTACCGGGGGGAGCGGACGCGGCATTGACGGAATCCGGGTCTTTATCCAGCATGGCGCATGCGTGTTTCCAAAAAGAGCGAATACGCCGTCCGGGCCCTGGTGGAGATTGCCCTCAGACAAGGGGATGGGAATGGATGGAGGCAAATCTCCCAAATTGCCGATGCCACGCGCATTCCCGAGAAGTTTTTGGAACAAATCCTCCTGATTCTGAAAAAACGGGGGTTGTTGCAGAGCCGCCGCGGGGTGGTGGGGGGCTATGCCCTCAACACCGACCCGGCCTCGATCGACATGGACATGGTCATCCAGATCCTGGATGGCGATTCTGCCGACGAAAAAATTCCCACCGATCCGGGGGCCGCGGTTTACCACCGGATACTGGCCCGATCCGAACTCGCCGCCCGCGAGGTGTTGCGCGGTTCCACTCTGGCCGACCTGGTGCGCGAGGCCCGCAAGCTCCAGGGGCTGGGGGCTTCCACGCTAGATTATCATATTTAGAGCGTTTCCACTTATCAGTGGCTGTTGTCCGCTGTATTGGGGTGGAGCGGGACCTCCGGGCACGCCTGCCTTTGATCCCTCCAGACAAAACCCAGCGTGCCCGGAGGTCCCGCTCCACCTGGGGAGCACCGATCACTTCAATCAAAACCGGCAATGCTCCAAGCCTTGAAAGACAGAGGCACACGGAGGGTAAAACAGTTGGGAGTGGCGGAGGAAGGCATTCTCCGATCGGCGACCAGACGGCACCACCAACAACATCCGCTCATGAAAAAGGCATGGCGTTTGGCACAAACGCCCTACAGGAGATTTATCCGACGACCACGAAGCATGTTTATATCCCCCCCGTGCTTTTCGAGTAAAAGGACGGGGAAGGGTTCCGTCTCGTTTTTTTGCCGGATCCGTGAAAAGATCCGCGCATGGGAAGAGCGTGGGGGTATTGGATCCTGTTTTTTCTCCCGCTCACCGGGCTGCGGGCTGCCGTACCCTGGGCGGATGCCGATACCGAGGTTTACGAAGTGCATTGGGGCTTGGTGGTGGCCGCGGAGGCGAAGCTGACCGTGGGCAAAGTGCCAAGCGGTTGGCAGGCCGTGCTGGAACTGCGATCTCGCGGGATGGTGGAGACCCTTTACCCGATCCGGAGCCGGTTTGTGTCGCAGTTCGATCCCGGTGCGAAAAAATCATTCGGGCTGGAAGAGGTCCGGCATGAAGGGGGCAAAGACAAGCACCACCGGCTGGTCTTGGATCCGGATCAGCTCCAGGGGCGGTATGAAGCCAATGTGGCCGAGAAAAATCCGAAGGTTTTCGAGCTGCCCCATGGGGAATGCCAGGATGTGCTTTCGATGCTTTACGCGGCCCGGACGGTGGCCTGGGGTCCGGGAGTGGCCAAGGAATGGGATGTTTGTGAGAACAAACGGGTCAAGCGTGTGCGGATGAATTACCTAAAAGAAGAAACGATTGCGGATGCCGCGGGGAAAGGCCGGATTTGCCGGGTGCTCGGGGTGGAAGAATTGCCGGACCGTGAGGGGAAGGCCCCCAAGAAACCTTTGCAGGTGAAGGTATGGGTGGACAAATCCTCGTCACAGCCCCTCCGTGCGGACCTGCACGCTGTCTTTGGAACATTCCGGCTGACGCGTGTCCTGCCGGGGGGCTGAGCCATCAGGCGGCGGCGATTTCTTCCAGCAAGTGGCGGTTGAGCGCCATGCCGGCGGCAAAATTTTCCAGGGGAAAATTCTCGTTGGGTGAATGGCACCGGCTGTCGGGGAGGGCCAGGCCGAGGAGGAGGGTATCCACTCCGAGGATCTCGCGGAACCCGTCGGTGACGATGGGGATGGACCCGCCTTCGCGGATGAGGGCGGGCTCGGCGCCGTCGAATGTTTTCCGGAGGGCTTCCTGGGCGGCTTTCCCGAAACCGGCGTGGGGATCGACGGCATAGGGCGCCCCGCTGTGTCCGATATCGATCTTGAGGGTGACGGTGGGCGGGCAGTGTTTCCGCAGGTGGTCTTCGACCAGCCGGTGGATTTTTTCCGGATTCTGGCCGGGAACGAGCCGGAAGCTGAACTTGGCCGAGGCGCGGCTCGGGAGGACGGTTTTGGATCCATCGCCTTGATAGCCGCCCGTGATGCCGTTGAGTTCGGCGGTTGGCCGGGCCCAGGTGCGTTCGATGCCGCTGTAGCCGGGCTCCCCGAAGGTGCGGGGGGAACCGGTGAGCTCGAGGAGAAGATCGTCCTTCATCGGAAGCCGCGACCAGGCCCCGCGTTCCCAGTCTTCGAGCGGTTTGACATCGTCGTAGAACCCGTCGATGGCGATGCGTCCGTCCGGGTGGTGGAGGGTGGCGATGAGCCGGGAGAGTTCGGTGATGGGATTGGCCACGGCGCCGCCATAGATGCCCGAGTGGAGGTCCTTGTCGGGGCCGGTGACGGTGATCTCGATGCAGGAAATGCCGCGGAGGCCGTAGGTGAGGGTGGGGATGCCGCGCCCGATCATGCCGGTATCGGAAATGGCCACGACGTCGCAAACGAGGGATTCGTGGTGTTCGCGGAGGAAGGCGGGCAGGTTGGGGCTGCCGATTTCTTCCTCGCCCTCGATGAGGAAGATGAGGTTGACGGGGAGGTTGCCTTTTTCCCTGAGGGTTTTCTCGACGCCGAGGATGTGGGCCAGGATCTGGCCTTTGTTGTCGGTGGCGCCGCGGGCGGTGACGATGCCGTTTTCGATGTGCGGCTCGAACGGGGCGTGGTGCCAGAGTTCGAGGGGATCGGCGGGCTGGACGTCGTAGTGGCCGTAGATGAGGACCGTGCGGCGTCCGGGGTGGTAGAGGGTGCGTGCGGTGACGATGGGGTGTCCCGGAGTGGGGTGGATGGTGGTGACGAGGCCCATGCCGCGGAGGCGGGCGGCGACCCAATCCGCGCAGGCGGCAGTGTCCGCCTTGTGGGCGGGGTCCGTCGAGATGCTGGGGAAGCGGAGGAAGGCCAGAAGGGTTTCGATCGAGGCGGGGTCGGGGTGGGAAAGTGGCATGGTTTGCAAAATGGGGGTTTTGGGGAATAATGGTCGCCGATGGGCAGTCCCACAACGTAAACCATTGCACCAACCGTCAAAGGAAAAACATATGCACACCCCCCGTTTCCCCGAATTCAACCTTTCCCGCCTCTTGACCACGGTATTTGAGCCGCAGAAGGGCGAAAGAGTCTGCATCCTCATCGACCTGGCCGATCCCCGGGGGGTGAAGGATTTCGGATTTCTCAAGGATGAAAAGCTCACCATCCAGCGTTATGCGCATGACGTCTTTTACCAGGGGTTGAAGAACGGGGTGATGGCGGAACTCGGGCTCAAGGGCGGGGAATTCTTCGCCTATGAATTGACCGGGGGAAGCAACCTCGACCTGAAGGACGAGGCCTATGCCCCCGACGGGCGGAAGCTCAGCCTGGAAAAGGACATCTATCCGAACTACGACATCGTGCTGTGCATCAGCACGTTTTCGGCGACGGCGCCGCTGACGGCGCAGGCGAAGAAAATCGGTTTCCGCGGGGCCACGCTGCACGGGGTGAACAAGATCATCCTCGAGAGCGGGCTGGCGGTGGATTACAACGAAGTGAGCGCCACGGCGGAAAAACTGCGCCTCGGGATGACCCGGGCCGACTGGGTGGAAATTGATTTCGTGGTGCAGGGGGTGAAGCACACCCTCAAGCTGGTGCTGGACCGGCAGGAGGCCCAGAAGAGCCACGGGCTCTGCCGCGGGAAGAAGCCCGATGTGGCCAACCTCCCGGCGGGGGAAATCTATTATGTTCCCACGGGGGCCGAGGGGGCGTTTCCGATGAAATACGAGGATGGCACGATCGGATTGATGAAAGTGAGCGGGGGCCGGATCGTCCATGCCAGCCTGATTTCGGGAAGCCTCCAGATCATCAGCGACCACCAGAACAAGATCATCAACGACCCGGTCACGGGCGAGATCGGGGAATTGGGATTCGGGACGCAATTGCTGCCATTCAGCGGGCGGGACATCCAGGATGAGAAAGTCCGGGGGACCCTGCATGTGGCCACGGGGCGCAGCGACCACCTGGGCGGGCACCTGACCCCCGACAAATTCAAGGAGGCGAAAAACGCCACGCACGACGACATCCTGTTCGCCCCGCACAAGACCCCGGAGATCCAGGTGCCCGAAGTCCGGATGTTCCGGGACGGGAAGACGGTCATCTTGATCCGGGATTACCAGCCGGCGGATTACATGAACGGGTTGCTCTCGACTTGAGAGAGACGGGAGCCCCGCCATTCGTGCTTGCACGACAGGCCCATTTGGCTGAATGATCGGGCATGGCCCATTCGGCTTCAGACAGGGATTCCGAGCTTCAGGAACTCCAGAAGTTGGAGATGTTGGGCCTGATCGCGGCCAGCATGGCCCACAACTTCAACAACCACCTCACGACGATCGTCGGGAATGTGGATGATGTTTACCAGGAATCAGGAAGCAACCTCCGGGTGCAGGCGGCCCTGGCGGAGATCCGGCAGGTGGCGCAGCAGGCGGGCGAACTCTGCCGCCAGTTGGTTTCGTATTCCCGCGCCGGAAACACCGAGCCCGCCCCGATTGATTTGTCGGAGGTCATCGTGGACATGGCCGGTCTGCTGGTTGTTTGCCTGCCCAAGACGGCGGCCCTACAGATTGCGTGCGAGGGAGGCGTCCCCCCCATTGATGGCAACCTGAACCAGATCCGGCAGGTGTTGATGAACCTGATGATCAACGCGGGGTCGTCGATGCGGGAGAGCAGCGGGACCGTGCTCCTGCGCACTACGCTGGTGGATTTTTCCCCGGAACAAATGGCCTCGCTGCCGCAGGCGGCGTTGCTTGATGCGGGCCGTTATCTGATGCTTGAGGTGACGGACACGGGGCCGGGCATGGATGCGGAAAGGCTGCAACAGATTTACGAACCCTACCTGACCCCGGATGAGCGGGGGAGCGGCCTGGGATTGGCGGTGGTTCTGGCCATCGCGCGGGCCCACCGGGGGTTTGTCCAGGTGGCCAGCACCCCCGGACAGGGGACCACCGTGCAGGTCTTCTGGCCGCCTTCCGTGGCCCCGGTGGAAGCGCCCCCGGCCGATCCCGTCAATGATGGGGAAGCCGCGGCTCCGGCACCCGCCCCCGAGCCCGTGCCCGCGGGCCGGACCATTCTCCTGATTGACGATGATCCCATGATCCTGAATTCGACCAGCAAGTTGCTGAAAAAGATGGGTTATACGGTGGTGACCGCCTCCGACGGAGTGCTGGGGGTGGAAAAATTCCTCATCCACCGGAGTGAGGTGGCCTGCGTGATCCTGGATTTGAACATGCCCTACATGAACGGGTCGGAAACGCTCAAGAGCCTGCGCCAGGCGGGGTGCGAAGTCCCGGTGGTGATTGCCAGTGGCTTCTCCCGGTTGCTCATCACCCAGGAAATGCGCGACCTGGGGATCGCAGCCTTCATGGAAAAACCCTACACTTCGGAAATGTTGGGGCGGACCCTGGAGAAAGTTTTCAACCCTTCCGAAGCGCTGTTCCTTTGAAGAGCGACTATTACGAGTCGTCCCCGTTGCTGGGACAGTATCTGCTGCTGCACTACGGCAAGCCCGCCGAGATCCTGCCCTGGGAGGGCGGACCGTCCGGGGCGCTGGATTTCCCGGCGCGCTGCGCCGCCCGCCTGGGCCGGGAGCGGACCGGGAAGGAGACCCGGCGATTCCTGGATCTCGGGTGTGCCGTGGGTCGTGCGACATTCGAGGGATTGCGTTGGGCCGGCGAGGCCGTGGGGGTGGATTATTCACATGCGTTCATTGACACGGCGCGCATCCTGGCGAAGGAAGGTTTTTTACCCTATCTGCGGAAAGATGAGGGAGACATGGCCACGGAACTCCGGGCCGAGGTGCCCCCCGGACTGTCCACGGCGCGGGCACGGTTCGAATGGGGTGATGCCTGTGCCCCGGGGAAAGATCTCGGGGTATTTGATGCGGTATTGCTGGCCAATCTGCTCTGCCGGCTGCCCGATCCGGCGGCCTGCCTGCGGAGCCTGGGAGATTTGGTGGCTCCCGGGGGCACAGTCATGATCACCACGCCCTGTTCCTGGATGGAAGAATTCACCCCGAAGGCAGCCTGGTTGGGAGGCGTGAACGGTCCGACCCTGGAAGGCGTCCGCCGGAACATGGAGCCGGGATTCCGGTTGCTTGCGACCGAGGAGATGCCCTTCCTGATCCGGGAACATGCGAGGAAATTCCAGTGGAGCGTGGCCCAGGCCAGCCTGTGGGAGAGGCAGGTTTAGAGTTTCTGGTTTCTGGTTCCTTGTTGGAGAAAAATCATGGGCAAGCGCTCGTCCGAAAAGAAAATCCAGTTTGATGCCGCATCCGGACCGTTGGCCAATCCCTTTGCGGCCTTGAATCTTTCCGGATTGCCCGAGGGGCCTACGGAGCCCCTCCCGGAGGCTCCCTCGGAAAAGGAGCCGCCTGCCCGCAGGGGGCGGGTGGTGTTGCGCCGGGAAAAATCACAACGGGGTGGAAAGACCGTCGTCGTGGTGGGGGATTTTGAGGCACGAATCCCCGCCGGGGAAATCGAAGATCTGGGACGGGCGGTCCGCAAGGCCTGTGGCTGCGGCGGGACGGTGCGCGGTCGGGAGATTGAAGTCCAAGGGGACCAGCCCGCACGCGTGGCGGCCTTTTTCCGGGAACAGGGTTTCCGGGTCGCCGGTGTGGTGGAATGAGGGGGAAATCCCCCACTCCGGCAGGGTCTTCGCGAACCCCGGAAGAAGTAGGATTTTATGCGGACATGAAAAGCTACCTAATAAGTTGGCTGTTCCAAGATTAGAAAATTTACTTTTAGAGGGGTCGTGGACACAATGAAACCCATGAAGCAAGGCCGATTCCACTGTTTGATTGGCAACGTTCTCCAACCGGAAGAACTCGAGAAGCTTCGGGAAGAATTCCACAAGAGGAAGCGGTGGTTCCCCCAGATGGATTTGGTGGCCCCGATCGTGGATTTGGGAGACCGCTATACCTGTCCCCACCGGTTTTCGATTGCGAAGGGCCGGCACTATTGTGTCTCGCAGTGCTATCTGAGGCATTTTTCGCCGACGTCGTCTTCGTCGGTCATGGCCGACAAGGTCTGAATTACCGGGTTTTCCGGGACCGGAGGAAGCAGCGGCCCAGGATGATTCCGCCGGCCGCCAGCACCGCCATGTGTGCGAGCAGGACCGGCCACTGTCCATTGGTATCAAGCAACCTGAAAGGGAAAAGTCCTGCGAGGGCGAATATTCCCAGTCCGGCCCATCCCATGAGTGTGCGGGCCAGATAGGGGTTTTTCATTCGAAGCATGATCGCCATCGGCCAGACCGGTGCGACCAGCAGGATCACCCGGAAAAAGTCCGCCTCGGTGTGCCAACTGGGTGCCGCAACCCACCAGATCGGATGGATGATGAGGCTGACTGTGCCGATGGTGGCGGCCAGGAACAGGGGGATGCGCAGGGGGCGCCAAGGATTGCCGTCTCCGGCTTGCGGAGGCAGGGGAGGGGGAACCCCCGCGACCCGGGTGCGGCGGACAGCCATGGCCCATCCCGACGAAGCCAAGCCGGCCAGGATGAGGCAGGCCACCAGAAGTCCCTTGTTGCCGGCCGAACCGGAAGCGGTTTCCGGTGCGGCGTTATACTCGAGCGTGTGCCCCAGATCACGGAGCACCCCGTCCACCGCCTTGAGGTATTCCGCAATCTCCGCAGAACTGGCGTGGTCCTTTTTCGTGCGGTAATGGTCCCGGAAGACGACAGTCCGGCCTCCGTTATCCAGCGATAGGGTGTGCTCGTAGTGGAAGACCGGGGAGTTGCGGATCCGGGAGGCCGTCCGGATGCTCCACGGTTCCCAGAGTTCGACGCGCGTTTCCTGTACTACATCCGTGGGGTGGGTTACGGCAAAGGGTCCCTGCCGCACGGCCTGGCCCGGTTTTTCCAGCACGTCGCGGATGTATTGCGGATAAAAGTCCGCCTGGTGCGAGCCCGTGTCCGTTTTTTTCCATAGGTCGCTAATGACGTACAACTCGGTACTTTCGACGGTGTTCGTTCCCGGGTCGTCCTTCCAGGTGATGGGGGCGGCGGAACGGATCAGGGGATGGGCGCTGGCGTAGTATTCGAGGTAGTCTTTCTGGATGTTTTCCAGGCTCGAACCTGCAAGGTCGCTGCGGGCTTCCTCGGCGGAGGCCCCCCGGTGGACGGTGTGGACTTCCAAGGTGGTTTCGCCCCCGACCGAGGGACAGTGGTACGTTTCCGTGACTTCCATGCGGGGAAGCGAGGCCGGTTGCGGGTGCATTTCCATCAGGCCGGTTTCGCCCGGCCGGACCAGGAGGGCGCGCCCGTAATCCTCGATGTAGATCTGTTTGAGCGGGCCGCGCTGGAGGCTGCGTGTGGGATCGAGGAACAACAGGCCACCTTCCCATTCGAGGGCCACGACGACATGGTCGAAATCGTAAGGCGAGGGAAGCCAGGATTCGATGGAGTGGCGGGAGTCGGTGTTGACGAAGGCGGGCCAGGCCTGGTGGCCGAGGGCACGGAGCAGGCAGATGAGGAGGAGGCTCTTGTCCTTGCAGTCGCCGAAACGTCGCTTGAGGACGAGGGCGGGCGGATTCGGACGGTGTGAACCGGCACCCATCTCGATGCCCAGATAGCGGATTTCGTCCTGCACGAACCGCAGGGCGCGGAGCACCTGTTGTTCGGGGTTGGCCTGGCTGCGGCAGTTTTCAACCAGGGCGTTCCAGGATGGCGACGATCCGGGGTTGGCCGCATAGAGGGGCAGGGCCCATTTGACCGTAGCCGCCCAGTCGGGGTGCTCGCCCAATTCGATCCAGGGTTTGGAGTTGTACCAGGAAGGGAGAGAAGCCTCTTCATGCCAGGACGGTGTGGCCTGCCAACGCCACAGCCACTCCTGGCCGTCGGGGGTCTTTTTGACCACGGGTGAAGGCGCTCCCCCGTGGAGTTTGTAACGGATGTCGCGGATGGCGGGCACGCGAACCCTTAGGCGGAGGTCGTGGACCGGGTGGTTGCCCGTGCCGACGAAAGAGTCAAAAAAGCAACCCGACATGCCCGGGTTGGTGCCGGTTACCGTCCAAGACCATTCCACGGCATCGTCCACGCGGATATCTTCCAGATGGATGACGAGCATGAGCCGCCCGTCGAGGAGGTGGTAGTCCAGGTCTTCCTCGCGCTGGATGATGTTGATCGGGGTGTGTTCCAACCGGTCCTCCCAGGCCCCGCCCCTCCGCACCCTCAGGCGGTGCAGGGTCACTTTTTCGTAACTGGGATCAAAAGTGAGCCGGAGATCCGAACCGCTCTGGATGCCGGTTTCCGAGACGATGCGGTGGACCTCGTTGTGGTAAACCGATTCGGAGGCCGGGTCGCATTGGCGTTCGATCCGGATGCGGTGGATGCCGTCGACGATCTGGTCGAGCGGGGTTTGGCCGGGGAAAGAGACCTCCGTGACCTCAACCCAGCGGGCGGGTGCCGCCATGGAATAGACGGGCGACGGTGCAGCGGCAGATGAAAGTGAGGAAACCGAGGCCGCCAGGAAAAGCAGCAGCCACGGGATGGGGCCTGCCTGTGCGGGCCGTATCGAAAGCGGTGCGGCACGGGGCCGGCCGC
>Ga0209066_10000938_pt1 | contig 40219 bp, 37 predicted proteins | sample All_14_2_FD_187198 | JGI IMG/M metagenome (GOLD analysis project Ga0209066, IMG submission 187198) | Freshwater microbial communities in response to fracking from Pennsylvania, USA - Allegheny Zone_MetaG_DW_15 (SPAdes) (version 2) ... | reverse complement strand
CTACTCGGTCGCGTAGGGCAGCTCGCGGCATCCGTTCACCCGTCGGGCCCGTCGCCGGCGACCCCACGCCCGCAAAATCGCGCGAAGTTCGCAGGATTCTGGCCCGCGGGTGCGGAGTTTGTGCGATTCTGCGGAGGTGGCGCCGCCCGCCTCCCAGGCCCGGAGGTGCTGGCGCGGGGCTAGCGTAGGGACATGTCACTTCCCCCTCTCGTCGAGCCCATCGATGCGCTGACGGATGCCGAACGCGACCGCACCGCGCGTCACCGGAAGCTCTTCGCCATCGGCGACGTGGGTCAGCGCCGCCTCGCTGCAGCTCGCGTTGCGGTCGTGGGAGCCGGCGGGCTCGGGTCATCCGTCATCCTGGCGCTTGCAGCCGCCGGTGTCGGAACGATCGGCATCATTGACGACGACGTCGTGGACCTGACCAACCTGCACCGGCAGATCATCCATTCCGTCGAGACCGTCGGCGATCCGAAGACCGAGAGCGCTGCGGCTCGTGCGCGCGGCCTCGCCCCCGGGGTGCGCGTGATCGAGCACCCGGTGCGCCTGACCGCCGCGAATGCGCGCGAGATCCTCTCTGGCTACGACCTCGTGCTCGACGGGTCCGACACCTTCGAGACCCGCGACGTCGTGGATGCCGCAGCCGCAGAGCTCGGATTGCCGGTCGTGTGGGGGAGCGTGCTGGAGTTCTGGTCGCAGGTGACAGTCTTCTGGTCGGCACCGCCCGCGGGCGCCCAGCCGGTGCGCCTGAGCGACCTGTTCCCCGCCGGTTCGACCGGCCAGGTCGTCACGTGCGAGGAGGTCGGCGTCCTCGCGTCGGTCTGCATGCAGACCGGCTCGCTCATGGCATCCGAGGCGATCAAGCTCATCGTCGGCGAGGGGCGCCCGCTGCTCGGGCGGATCGCGGTCATCGATGCGCTCGCCGGAACGATGCGAGAACTCCCGGTCCGCTCGGCATCCGCCGTTCCTGCACCCTCGCACGCATGAGTTTCACGCGTACTGTCGCCGAGCACCGCGATGCGATCCTCGCGGCGACCACGCCCCTGACACCGGTTCGTGTCTCGATCACGGATGCCTGGGGTCGAACGACCGCGGAACCTGTCGTTGCGACCCTCGGGATCCCCGCCTTCGACAATTCCGCGATGGATGGCTACGCCGTCCGGGCGGGCGACGGAGCGGTCCCGCGCACGGTCGTCGCTGACATCCCGGCAGGTGTTGCCCCCGGCGCCAGCATCGGGCCCGGGGAAGCGGCCCGGATCATGACGGGAGCGCCGCTTCCGGTCGGAGCCGACGCCATCGTGCCGCACGAGCAGACCGCGGAGCCGTTCCGTGACGTCGCGCCGGGATCCGTCATTCACTTCGACGCCGCGCCGACGCCCGGCGCGCATGTCCGCGGCCGGGGAGACGACGTTTCGGTGGGGGATGTCGTCGTCGCTGCTGGCGAGCGACTGGGCGCGCTACAGCGATCAGCCGCGGTAGCGGCCGGTGCGGCATCCGTTCTGGTGCGCCCGGCCCCGCGCGTTGTCGTGATCGCCAGCGGCGACGAGCTGGTCGCACCCGGCGAGCCCGTCGGGCCGGGGCAGATTCCCGAGTCGAACGGTCTGCTGCTGGACGGCCTCGCGCGGGGCGCCGACGCCGTCGTCACCGAGCTCATCCGCGTCGGCGATGACCCCGCGGTGTTGCGGCGGGTCCTCGCCCGCGTCGAGGCCTACGCCCCGGACGCGATCGTGCTGACCGGCGGGGCAAGCGTCGGTGCCTACGAGGTGGTGCGGGAGGTGCTCGAACCGACCGGTGTGCAGTTCCTCACCGTCGCGATGCAGCCCGGCAAGCCGCAGGGGCACGGCGCCATCGGCGGCATCCCGGTGTTCTGCCTGCCCGGGAACCCCGTGAGCGTGGCCGTGTCGTTCGAGGCGTTCGTGCGCCCGGCGCTGCTGCAGATGCAGGGGAGACGTGACGTGCTGCGCCCTGTCGTGCGCCTGCGGGTCTCGAACGGATGGCGAACCCCGCCCGCTCGCGAGCAGTTCATGCCCGTCGCCATCGATCGGTCCGACCCTGCGGCATGGACGGTGCGCCCAGCGACAGCAGGCGGATCCGGCTCGCACCGGGCTGGCGCGCTCGCGCTCGCCGAGGCGTGGGCGGTGGTTCCGGTATCCGTCGACGAGGTGGCCGCAGGCGATCTCGTCGATGTCATGCTGGTGACATGAGTTTCACGCACCTCGACGAGTCCGGTCACGCCCGCATGGTGGATGTGACCGGCAAGCAGCCGACGGTGCGTGCGGCATCCGCGCGGGCCTTCGTGACCATGGCGCCTGACACCGTCGCGGCGCTGCGGGAGGGCGCCGTTCCCAAGGGCGATGTGCTCGCCGTCGCTCGGATCGCCGGCATCCAGGCCGCCAAGCGCACCCCCGAGCTGCTGCCGCTGGCGCACGTCATTGGTGTGCACGGGGTCGTCGTGGACCTGCGGGTCGAGGATGCCGGGGTGAGCATCACCGCGACCGTGCGCACCGCCGACCGGACCGGGGTCGAGATGGAGGCGCTTACGGCCGTGACCGTCGCCGCCCTCTCGGTGGTCGACATGGTCAAGGGCATCGACCGCACCGTCACGATCATGGATGCCTGCATCACCGCCAAGGAGGGCGGTCGCTCGGGGTCGTGGAGGCGCGAGGAGTGATGCCTGACGGCCCGGCTTCAGACTCGGGCATCCGCGCCGCCGGCGCACGCGCCCGGATCGGTGCGATCATTCTGTCGGGAGGCCGGGCATCGCGGATGGGTGGGGTCGATAAGACCGCCCTGGAGGTCGCAGGTCAGTCGATGCTGCAACGCACGACGGATGCTGCGCTCGACGCCTGTGACGGCACGGTCATCGTCGTCGGCACCCCGCCCGCCGAAGCCGGGCCGAATGCAGGATCACCGCCGTTTGGAGCAGCGCCGACGGGTGCGGATGCGTCATCCATCCTGCGTTCGGGACCGACGGCCGCCGCTCGCGTCGTTGTGATGCGCGAGGAGCCGGCGGGAGGCGGTCCGGTCGCAGCGATCGCCGCCGCGCTCGGCCGCGTGGATGCCGACGACGTGCTGCTGTTGGCAGGCGACCTCGCCGCGGGTGATCGCGCCGTCGCGGCCCTCGTCGCGGCGGGTCCCGAGGACTCCGTGGGCGCGGACGGAGTCGTGCTCGTGGATGCCGCCGGTCGCCGCCAGTGGCTCTGTGCCCGGATCCGGACGAGGGCGCTCGTCGAGGCCGCCGCGAGCCTGACCGACCCGGTGGGTGCCCGGATGAGTGACCTGTTCGCCGCCCTGCGCTACCGAGATCTGCCGGATGCAACCGGGGTGACGGCCGATGTCGACACATGGCAGGATCTGTCCCGTGCCCGGTCGAGAGAGTCAGGAGCCCGCATGAACGACCGCACCCTTCCGCCCGAGGCGCTCGATGAGTGGTCCTCGATCCTGCGCGAGCGTTTCGGGCTGGATGCCGAGCAGGTTCCGATCGCGCTCGTGCTCGACCTCGCGCGCGATGTCGCGCACGACGTCGCGCGCCCTGCCGCACCGCTGAGCGCCTTCGTCGCGGGGCTCGTGGCAGGCCGGGCGGGCGGAACTTCCGAAGACACCGCGGCAGCCCTCGCCGAGATCGTCGCGCTCGCCGGAGCGTGGGCGGAGGGGCATGCTCCCCGCGCCGGCGGGGGCGGAGTCTGATGGCGACGGTTCGCTACTTTGCCGGCGCGGCTGACGCAGCCGGTGCCGAGGAAGAAGTCCGCGACGAGCAGACGCTCGACGCGCTGCGCGCTGCGGTCGTTGCCGACCACGAGCGGCTCGGATTCGTGCTGCCGCGGTGCGCGGTGCTCGTGAACGGAGAGCGCACGGATGCCGATATGCCGCTGTCGGCATCCGATGTCGTCGACATCCTGCCGCCCTTCGCCGGCGGCTGAGCGAGCCCGACGTTCGCAGAATCGCGCGAGGTTCGCAGCATTCTCGTGGGGAGCTGCGAAGCACGCGCGATTCTGCGGACTTCGCGCGGGAGGATGCCGGGGTTAGCCGCCGATGGCGCTCATCGGGCGCTGGGGCTGGAGGAATCCGGGGTCGTCGATGCCGTGACCGGCGCGCTTACCCGCGATCGATCGGCGCAGCAGGTCGGCTATCGCGTCGTCGTCAGCCGGAGCCTGGCCCTCGGCTCCGCGCAGCAGCGGCAGCAGATCGGATTCCTCGCGCGCGAACAGGCAGTTGCGGATCTGCCCGTCAGCGGTCAGCCGAACCCTGTCGCACGCCCCGCAGAACGGTGCTGACACCGACGCGATGAGCCCGACAGTAGTCGGCCCGCCGTCCACGAGGTAGTCCTGCGACGGCGATGAGCCGCGCTCGCCGATCGGTGTGAGCGTGAAGCGCTGTGTGAGCTTGTCGAGAATCTCGCCAGCGTCGACCATCTCGGTGCGGGACCAGGTGTGCCCGGCATCCAGCGGCATCTGCTCGATGAACCGCATCTGCGCGCCGTTGTCGACCGCGAACTGCACCAGGTCGACGATCTCGTCGTCGTTGACGCCGCGCATCGGCACGGCGTTGAGTTTGAGTGGCGAGAAACCGGCGCGGCGGGCAGCACGGATGCCGCGCAAGACGTCGTCCAGGCGATCGCGGCGCGTCAGCTCGGCGAAGCGGTCGCGGCGCAGCGTGTCGATCGACACGTTCACCCGCGAAAGACCGGACTCGCGCAGCGGCTCGGCGAGTTCGGGGAGCTTGAGTCCATTGGTCGTCATCGACACCTCAAGGGGGCCAGAGACTCCCTCGATCGCGGCGACGCGACTGACGACATCCACGATGTCTCGGCGCAGCAGCGGCTCGCCGCCGGTCAGTCGCACCTCGACGATCCCGAGGCTCGCGAGCACCCCCGCGACCCGCACGATCTCGTCGGTCGTCAGAATGCTGCTCTTCGCGAGCCATTCGACACCCTGCTCGGGCATGCAATAGGTGCAGCGCAGGGAACACCGATCGGTCAGCGAGATGCGGAGGTCCCGGTGTACGCGTCCGAACCTGTCGACCAACTGCCCGCGCGAGCCGGGCGCCGCCCGCTCGGTGTGCGTCGCATCAACGCCGCCGGGGTGCGCGAGCGTCGTCGGCAGGGGTAGGGGGACCGCACTCATGTGTCGAGTCCCACCCAGCTCGCGGTGCCGTCGTTCTCGTGCTGACGCTTCCAGATCGGCAGGTCGGTCTTGATGCGCTCGATGAGCGCGCGGCACACGTCGAACGCAGGAGCACGGTGGGCACTCGAGACGGCGACGACCACGGCGAGGTCGCCGACGCCGAGCTTTCCGATCCGGTGCGTGACGGCGATGGCGCACTCGGCGTCAGTGCTAGCGGCGCACGAGGCCGCGATCTCACTCAGGATGCGCTGGGCGTCAGGATGTGACGAGTACTCGAGCAGCGTAACCTCACCGCGTGCGCCCGGGTCGTGGTCGCGGACCGTGCCGACGAAGGTCGCAATCCCGCCGGCCGTCGGACCCGACACCGCAGCGATGTGCGCCGCGAGGTCGAGGGGTACGTCGCTGATCCGTGCGATTCGTACGGCGTCTGCCATCAGTGATCACCGCCCGTGAGCTGATCGAGCATGTGGGGCAGGAGGGGCAGCAGCGTCTCGAGGCCCTCCGCAGCGCCCCGCGTCGACCCGGGCAGATTCGCGATCACCGCGCCCGGTCCGTCGACGACACCAACGACGCCGCGTGAGAGCGCAGCCATCGGCGTGGATGCTGCCCCCTCGCGCCGCAGCAGCTCGGCGAGGCCCGGGACCTCCCTGTCGATCACGGTCCTGGTAGCTTCGGGGGTGCGATCGCGCGGGCCCACTCCCGTACCGCCGGTCGTCACCACAATGCGGGCACCGGCGTCGAGTGCGCGACGGATGCCGTCAGCAACCGATTCCTGCCCGTCGGCCACAACGATCGCGGCGTCGCACGCGTACCCCGCTTCGACGAGTCGCCGCACCAGCGCCGGCCCCGTCGCATCCGGACGCTCCCCGGATGCTGCGCGGTCGGATGCCGTCACGACGGCAGCGCGAACCTCCGCCCGGTCCGGGCGCGCAGCGACAGCATCCGTGGCGGCTGTCACGAGCTCGGCCGCCCCGCCGCCGTGTCAGTCCCAGCGCCCGAACCGCGGCGCTCCAGCCGGATGAGGACCGACTTCGAGGTCGGCGTGCCCGAACCGTCTGCCGTCGAATCCAACGGCACGAGCACATTCGTCTCGGGGTAGTAGGCAGCAGCGTTTCCGACGGGGGTGTCATAGTGCACCACCCGGAACTCCTCGGCTCGCCGCTCTGATCCGTCGGTCCACACCGACACGAGGTCGACGATCTCACCGTCGGCGACGCCCGCAGCTTCGGCATCCGTGCTGTTCACGAGCACGACACGGCGCCCGTCACGGATGCCGCGGTACCGGTCATCCTTGCCGTAGATCGTGGTGTTGTACTGGTCGTGGCTGCGCAGGGTCTGCAGTAGCAGGTGCCCCTCCGGGATGGTCGGGTACTCGAGCTCGTTGGCCGTGAAGATCGCCTTGCCGGTGACGGTCGTGAAGCGGCGCTGGTCACGCGGACCGTTGGGGAGGAAGAAGGTGCGCCCCTTCGCGATGCGCTCCTCGTAGTCATCGAACCCGGGTACGACGGCTTGGATGTGCGCGCGCACCGTCGCGTAGTCGGCCTCGATGGCCTTCCAGTCGGCCTGGGGAGCGTTCGGCAGGGCGTTCGGCCCGGCGAACAGTCGCTCGGCGATCCGCGCCACGATCGCCACCTCTGACAGCATGTCGTCGGCGGGGGGCTTCAGCCGCCCGCGCGAGGCGTGGACGGCGCCCATCGAGTCCTCGACGGTGATGCGCTGGTCGATTCCGCCGCGGTGGTCGCGGTCGGTTCGGCCGAGGGTGGGCAGGATGACGGCACGGGCGCCGGTGACGAGGTGCGAGCGGTTGAGTTTGGTCGACACCTCAACCGTCAGGCGCAGGTTTCGCATGGCGGCTTCGGTCACGGCGGTATCGGGGGTGGCCGAGACGAAGTTGCCGCCCATCCCCATGAAGAAGCGGGCTTTGCCGTCGCGCATCGCCCGGATCGCTTCGACGGTGTCGTACCCGTGCTTGCGGGGAGCTGCGAACGAGAACTCGGCGTCGAGGGCTTCGAGGAACGGCTCGGGCATCTTCTCGTAGATCCCCATCGTGCGGTCGCCCTGCACGTTGGAGTGCCCGCGCACGGGGCAGACCCCGGCGCCGGGGCGACCGACGTTCCCCTGCAGCAGCAGCAGGTTGACGACATCGCGCAGCGTCGCGACCGAGTGCTTGTGCTGGGTGAGGCCCATCGCCCAGCACACGATCGTCGCGGGCGATGCGATCACGAGATCGCCGATTTCCCGCATCCGTGCCTCGCTCAGGCCCGTCGCGGTCTCGAACTCGCTCCAGGATGCCGCCTGAATGAGGCCTGCGTAGGCGGCGAAGTCGCTCGTGTGCGCGGTCAGGAAGTCGGCATCCAGGATGCCGGGCTCGCCAGCCTCAACGCGGCGTTCGTGCTGCTCGAACACATGCTTGGCGAGCGCCTGGAACAGGGCCTGGTCACCGCCCATCCGGATCTGCACGAACTCATCCGCGATCGGGGTACCGTCCCCGATGACGCCGCGCGGGATCTGCGGGTTCTTGAACCGCATGAGCCCGGCCTCGGGGAGGGGGTTCACGGCGACGATCGTGGCGCCCTTCATCTTCGCCTTCTCGAGGGCGCTCAGCATGCGGGGGTGGTTGGTGCCGGGATTCTGCCCCGCGACGATGATGAGGCTGGCGTTGTGGATGTCTTCGATCGACACCGTGCCCTTGCCGATACCCAGTGTCTGCGACAGCGCGACCCCGCTCGACTCATGGCACATGTTCGAGCAGTCGGGGAGGTTGTTGGTGCCGAGGCCCCGCACCAGCAGCTGGTAGAGGAATGCGGCTTCGTTGGAGGTTCGGCCGGAGGTGTAGAAGATCGCCTCATCAGGGCTGTCGAGCCCGCGCAGCTCCTCGGCGATCAGGTCGAGGGCTTCGTCCCAGCTGGCCGGACGGTAGTGCGTCGCGCCCTCGTCGAGAATCATGGGTTCTACCAGGCGCCCCTGCTGCCCGAGCCAGTAGTCATCGTGCTCGAGTAGGTCGGCGACCGAGTGCCTGGCGAAGAAGTCGGCGGTGACGCGGCGCACCGTCGCTTCTTCGGCCACGGCCTTCGCGCCGTTCTCACAGAACTCGGCGATGTGACGCTTGTCTTCTTCGGGCCACGCGCAGCCGGGGCAGTCGAATCCGTCCTTCTGGTTCACGCGCAGCAGCGTCCGGGCGCTGCGTACCAGGCCCATCTGCTCGATCGACATCTCGAGAGCGTGCATCACAGCGGGCACGCCGACAGCCTCGGTTGCGGGCGCCGAGACGCGGAGCTTCGACTCGTCGATATCTGCAGTGGGGGCTGACTTTGCCATGGTGGATTCTCCGGGTGGACTCTCCGGCGGGAGCGGCTGATCTCTCCACGCCGCCGGTCGACGTCGACCTGTTCTCCCGAGACTAACGCCGATCCTCGGCATCCGGCCCCGTCGCGTAGGTGCGGGGCACAATGGGAACTGAACGAAGGGGTTGACGGATGGCGACAGGGATGGCGCGGCATCGCGTGACCCGCGTGCGGTGGAACGACGGCGCGGATGCTGCCACCACGTCGACGCGGGAGGATGTCGTGGCCCGCGAAGAGCCGCTGGAGATCCGGATCGACGGCACGTCGTGGTCGGTGACGATGCGCACTCCCGGCGACGACTTCGACCTCGTGGCCGGTTTCCTCGTCTCGGAGGGCGTGATCGCTGCCCGCGATGAACTCGCCTCGCTGCGCTACTGCGCCGGATTCGATGAGTTCGGACGCCGCGAAGAGAACACGTACAACGTCATCGATGCTGTCCTCGGCCGGGGCGCGATTCCCCCGACGGATGCCCACGCTCGCCACTCCACGACGACCTCAGCCTGCGGAATCTGCGGCACCACCTCGATCGAGGCTGTCAGCAAGCAGTCGCGTTTCGATGTCGCAGGCGACAGCTTCCGGGTCGATGCCGGCATCCTGGCGCGTCTGCCCGACGTGCTGCGCGAGAGTCAGGCCCTGTTCGATCGGACCGGCGGCGTCCACGCGGCGGGCCTTTTCACCGCCGAGGGCGAGTTGCTGTGCCTCCGCGAAGACGTCGGACGTCACAACGCCGTCGACAAGATCGTCGGGTGGGCGGTGCGCGAAGACCGACTGCCGCTGTCCGGAACGGTGCTGCAAGTCTCGGGGCGCGCGTCGTTCGAACTCGTCCAGAAGGCGCGGCTCGCCGGCATCCCCATGCTTGCCGCCGTCAGTGCGCCCTCGTCGCTGGCGGTGGATCTGGCAGCGGCATCCGGGATGACGCTCGTCGGCTTCAGCCGCGGTTCGAGCCTTGCCATCTACACCTGCCCCGAGCGCGTGCTCACCGACTGACCCCTCACGCGAAGGGTCACAACACGCCGCAGCGCGTGGCGCCCTTACGGCGTGTTGCGACCCCTCGCGTGGGACTCCAGCGCGCGACCTGCCGGCAGCCACAGGGCAGCGATCGCGCTGATCACCAGCACGATGCCTCCCACGAACACCGCGGGTCGCGCCGCCTCAACGTAGAGGTCGGGAACCAGCTCCCCGCCGGCGCCGAGGAAGATCGCCGTGAGTACGGCAGTGCCGAGGGCGAGCCCGATCTCGCGCACCGTCGAGTTCACGCCGGATGCCTTCGCGTGATCCACGATGCCCAGGGTTGCCAGCAGCGCCGTTGCCGAGGGAGCGAACACGAGGCCCATCCCGACGCCGGCGATGACGAAGGGCGCGACCATCGCCGCGTACGGGGTGTCAAGATCGAGGATGGCAGCGAGCCAGATCAGCGCTGTCGCCTGCATCACGAGCCCCACGACCATCAGGATGCGGGTGCCGATGCGTGGCGCGAGCAGTCCCGCGAGCGGCGCGATCACCATCGGCGCCAGCGTCCACGGCGTCGTGCGGACCGCGGCCTCCCAGGGGGACGCGCCCTGCACGACCTGCATGTACTGGATGAGGAGGAAGATCGCGCCGAAGGTGCCGAAGCTGAAGCCGAAGCCGGCGATGTTGGTGACGGTGAAGCTGCGGTCGCGGAACAGGCGCAGGGGGACGAGCGGAGCAGACGCACGGGCTTGCCACGCGACGAATCCCGCCAGAAGCACCAAGCCGGCGACAAGCTCCGCGATGACCCCGAACGATCCCCAGCCGTCGTCGTTGCCGCGAACGATGGCGTGGACGAGCAGGACGACGCTCGGCGCGATCATGACCGCCCCGATGAGGTCGAGACGCACGCGCGCTCCCCGGTCGTTGCGCAGCGCCCACAGGGCGAAGGGGATGGCGAGGATCGCGATAGGAACGTTGAGCCAGAAGATCGCCTGCCAGTTCCAGCCCTCCATGATCGCGCCGCCCACGAGCGGACCGACCGCGACCCCGAGACCCGAGACGCCACCCCAGATGCCGATCGCGAGCGGTCGTCGCTCGGGGGCGACACCGCCCGAGAGCAGAGCGAGCGACAGGGGGAAGATGCCGGCCCCGCCGAGTCCCTGAACGGCGCGGGCGACGATCAGCTGCGACGGATCGGTGCTGAGAGCGGCGAGGACCGACCCGATCCCGAAGACGGCGATTCCGATCGCGAAGACCGTGCGACGCCCGAACCGGTCGCCCAGGGCGGATGCCAGCAGGATCGCGCCGGCGAAGGCCAGCGTGTAGGCGTTCACGAACCATTGCAGCTCTTCGACGCTCGCGCCGAGATCGCGGTGCAGTACCGGAAGCGCGTTGGTCATCACGAGGTTGTCGAGGGTTGCCATGAACATCGGAACCGACGCGGCGGCGACCACCAGTCCGAACGCGCGCTGCCGCGGCGCGGTGCGTTGCGAGGGCTGCGCAGGAGCCGGGTCGAGCGTGGTGGTCACGGGATGCCTCCGTTGATGTAATCGAATGATTACTTGGACTGTAGTAATCGACTGATAACATGTCAAGCATGGCTCGGACCGGCACGCAACGACGCATGAGTTCCGACGAACGCCGCGCCGAAATCCTGCTGGCGGCACACGCCGTGTTCGGTGCCCGCGGCTATGAAGGAGCCACGACGGATGAGGTAGCTCGCGCCGCCGGCGTCAGTCAGCCCTACGTGGTGAGACTTTTCGGCACGAAGGAATCCCTGTTTCTGGCCGTCTTGCACGACGCCCTCGACCAGCTGCTCGACGGATTCCGTGCCGAACTGACCTCGGCCGATGATGAGAGATCCGTCCAGGACCGCATGGGCACCGCGTATCTCGAGTTGCTCCAGGTGCGAGGGCTCCACCAGACCCTCTCACACGCCTTCCTTCTCGGCGGCCACCCGGTGATCGGGCCCGCTGCCCGCGAGGGCTTCATCAAGGTGTGGCGGTTCCTGCGTGACGAGGTCGGGTTCGACGCCGATACGGCCCAGGCATTCCTTGCCGAAGGAATGCTGATCAACACCATGATCGGGCTGCGCCTCATCGACGAGGTCGACGCGGATGACGGCATCCATGAGCTCTTCGAAACCTGTTTCCCGACCACGATGCGCGCCGTCCGCGATGTCGCGCCGCGCGGCGACGAGCCCTGGTGAGTGTGATCTCACACGCGAGGGGTCACAACACGCCGTACAGGCGAACGTGCTTGCGGCGTGTTGCGACCCCTCGCGTGAGGCGCAGACCGCGGATGCATGAGCCCATGCCACCGGTAGGCTGGGGCGCGTGACCATGGAGATCGAGATCGGCCGCGCCAAGCGCGCTCGTCGCGCGTACTCGTTCGACGACATCGCCGTCGTTCCCTCGCGCCGCACCCGCAATCCCGAGGATGTCTCGACGGCATGGTCGATCGATGCATTCCAGTTCGGCATCCCGGTCCTGGGCGCGCCGATGGACTCCGTTGTCAGCCCTCGTACGGCCATCATGCTCGGGCAGCTCGGCGGCCTCGGCGTGCTCGATCTCGAGGGGCTGTGGACCCGGTACGACGACCCCGAGCCGCTGCTGGCCGAGATCGCGTCTCTCGACGAAGCGACGGCCACGTGCCGGATGCAGGAGCTGTACTCCGAGCCGATCAAGCCCGAGCTCATCCGCGAGCGGCTGCAGCAGATCCGTGACGCCGGCGTCACTGTCGCCGGGGCTCTGACGCCGCAGCGCACGCAGCAGTTGTACGAAACCGTCGTCGCCGCGGGCGTCGACCTGTTCGTCATCCGTGGCACGACGGTCTCGGCCGAGCACGTCTCGAGCGTCGACGAGCCGCTGAACCTCAAGAAGTTCATCTACGACCTCGACGTGCCCGTCATCGTCGGTGGTGCCGCGACCTACACTGCAGCGCTCCACCTCATGCGCACGGGCGCGGCGGGCGTTCTCGTCGGCTTCGGCGGCGGCGCAGCCTCGACGACGCGCGGCGTTCTCGGTATCCACGCCCCCATGGCAACGGCAGTCGCCGATGTCGCAGGCGCGCGCCGCGACTACCTCGACGAGTCGGGCGGGCGCTACGTCCACGTGATCGCCGACGGCGGCGTGGGCACCTCCGGTGACATCGTCAAGGCGCTCGCGATGGGCGCGGATGCCGTCATGCTCGGCGTTGCCCTCTCTCGGGCCACCGACGCGCCGGGCCGCGGATACCACTGGGGTCCGGAGGCTCATCACTCCAAGCTGCCGCGCGGGCGCCGGGTGAAGGTCGACCAGGTGACGAACCTCGAGTCCGTGCTCTACGGGCCGGCGCCGGTCGCTGACGGAACCGCGAACCTCATCGGGGCACTGAAGAAGTCGATGGCCACGACCGGTTACTCCGACCTCAAGGAGTTCCAGCGCGTCGAGGTCGTCGTCGCGCCGTACACGGGCGGATGACAGACCAGACAGTCTTTCCCCCGACCCTGCGGGAGGTCATGCTCCGCCCCCGCTGGATCGGCGTCCTGCTGCTCGCGCTCGTCGTCGCGGGAGTGTTCGCGTGGCTTGGGCAGTGGCAGCTGGGCCGCGCGATCGACACCGATCCGCTCCCGCCCGGAGCCACCGAGGAGGTCCAGCCGCTCGCCGAGATCGCGGCGCCCGGCGAGTACCTCCCCGAGCCACTCGTCGGACAGCGCGTCGAGGTCACGGGAACGTGGGTGCCCGAGGATTTCCTCGTCGTCTCGTCGCGCTTCAACGAGGGCGCTGAAGGGTATTGGGTTACGGGCCAGCTGCGCATCGCCGACACGGCGGCACCGACATCCGTCGCCGTGGCCGTCGGCTGGGCGCCGACGCTCGCCGACGCCGAATCCGCCGCCGAGGCGCTCGAGCAGACTGCTGTCGCGGGAGAGCCCGTGACGATCGTCGGCCGCTTGATCTCCGATGAGGGACCGGTGCCGCCGCCGCGCGGGGAGTCGCCGTTCACGATGACACGGATGTCGCCCGCTGCTCTGCTTGCCCAGTGGCATGAGACCGCAGGTCTCGACGTCTATCGCAGCTACATCGCCTCCCAGTCTGCACCGGCAGGCCTCGTAGACATCGCCTCACCCGCCCCGAACGCAGGGTCCACGGTGAACTGGCTCAACATCTTCTACGCCGCCGAGTGGGTGGTCTTCGCCGGCTTCGCCTTCTACTTCTGGTACCGCCTCGCCAAGGATGCGTGGGAGAAGGAAGTCGAAGAGCTCGAGGATGCCGCCACTGCGGCATCCGGCTCGGGAAGCGTCGGCGCGACCGGCGACTAGAATGGACCCATGCCCCGCGAGCCGAAACCATCGTCTTTCCCGGCCATTCGCGGAGCCCTGACCTTCTACCAGGTCGCTTCGATCATCACCGGTGTCATGCTGCTTCTGCTGCTGGCCGAGATGATCCTCAAGTATTCGCCGCTGCATGTCGAGCTGTTCGCCGGCGGCTCCGGCGGCTTCCTCTGGTTTGCGCCGGTCCTTGTCGGCCCCGGATGCGAGTGGTATTCGCTCTTCGTTCCGGGCGGCCTGGGCTGCGATCTCGAGTCGGCGGGCGACGGTGTCAACGTGTCGCTGTCGATCCTCGTCGGCCACGGCTGGTTCTACGTCGTGTACCTCTTCGCGTGCTTCCGCATCTGGAGCCTCATGCGGTGGCGTTTCGGTCGCTTCATTGCGCTCGCACTGGGCGGGATCGTTCCCCTCCTGTCGTTCTTCATGGAGGCGCGGGTCGCCCGTGAGGTCAAGGCATACCTTGCTTCACGCGAGTCCGAGAGCCACGACCTCGCCGAGCACTCCACCCTGACCCGCCAGAACCCCACCGCCTCCTGACCCACGCTCCTGGGTTCCAGGGGCGCCGACCGAAAGCATCCGGTGACAGAACAGACCGAGACCTCGCAGCGACCCGTCCTCGTCGTCGACTTCGGCGCGCAGTACGCGCAGCTCATCGCCCGTCGCGTGCGCGAAGCAGGCGTGTACAGCGAGCTGGTTCCGCACACCGCGACGGCTGAAGAGATCGCTGCGAAGGACCCGATCGGCATCATCCTGTCGGGTGGGCCGTCGTCGGTCTACGAGCCGGGCGCACCGACGCTTGACCCTGGGGTGTTCGAACTGAATGTTCCGACGCTCGGCATTTGCTACGGGTTCCAGGTCATGGCGCAGGCGCTCGGTGGTGTCGTCGCGAACACCGGCCTGCGCGAGTACGGGGCGACTGACGCCAGCGTCATCCGCGACGAGAGCGTACTGTTCGACGGCCAGCCCGCGGAGCAGAACGTCTGGATGAGCCACGGCGACCAGGTATCCGAGGCCCCCGCCGGGTTCGAGGTTCTCGCCCGTACCGGCGCCACCCCGGTCGCCGCGTTCGGGAACGACGCCCGCCGCATGTACGGCGTGCAGTGGCATCCCGAGGTCAAGCACTCCGACCACGGCCAGCGCATCATCGAGAACTTCCTGCACAAGGCTGCGGGCCTGCCCGCTGACTGGAACAGCGGCAACGTCATTGCCGAGCAGGTCGACCGCATCCGGGCGCAGGTGGGCTCGGGTCGCGTGCTCTCGGCGCTGTCGGGAGGCGTCGACTCGGCAGTTTCAACGGCCCTCGTTCACAAGGCCGTCGGCGACCAGCTGGTTGCCGTGTTCGTCGACCACGGGCTGCTGCGCAAGGGTGAGCGCGAACAGGTCGAGCAGGACTATGTCGCCTCCACGGGTGTGCGCCTCGTCACAGTCGATGCCCGAGAGACGTTCCTCGAGGCCCTCGCCGGCGTCAGCGATCCCGAAGAGAAGCGCAAGATCATCGGCCGCGAGTTCATCCGCGCGTTCGAGCGGGTGCAGCGCGAACTCGTCGACGAGGCCAAAGCCGACGGTGAACCCATCCGCTTCCTCGTGCAGGGCACCCTCTACCCGGATGTCGTCGAGTCCGGCAGCGGCGCGGGAACCGCGAACATCAAGAGCCACCACAACGTCGGTGGGCTCCCGGAAGACCTGCAGTTCGAGCTGGTCGAGCCACTTCGCACCCTGTTCAAAGACGAGGTGCGCGCCATCGGGCGCGAATTGGGGCTTCCCGAGGTCATCGTGGGCCGCCAGCCCTTTCCGGGGCCCGGTCTTGGCATCCGCATCGTGGGTGAGGTCACCGCTGACCGCCTCGAGATCCTGCGTGATGCCGATGCCATCGCCCGAGAAGAGCTGACCAAGGCGGGGCTGGATGCTGAGATCTGGCAGTGCCCCGTCGTGCTCCTCGCCGACGTGCGGTCGGTGGGGGTGCAGGGTGACGGGCGCACGTACGGGCATCCGATCGTGCTGCGCCCCGTCTCAAGCGAAGACGCGATGACCGCCGACTGGACGCGACTGCCCTACGACGTGCTCGCGCGCATCTCGAATCGCATCACCAACGAGGTGCGTGAGGTCAACCGTGTCGTGCTGGATGTCACCTCCAAGCCGCCGGGGACTATCGAGTGGGAGTGAGACGACCACGAGCGATGGCGCTGCGTGGCACTCGACCGCATAGCGGTCGAGTGGGAGTGAGACGACCACGAGCGATGGGCGCTGTGTGGCACTCGACCGCGGGAGCGGGCGAGTGGGAGTGACTCCCACCGGTGGGGGGGCGTTGCCGGAAGCGCGCTACCTCGTGCTTGCGTCGCGGCTCATTCCCGACCGCGACGGCGGGTTCACCATCTCGGTGCTGCGGCGGGCGCTCGATATGACAGGCGCGGGCGCTGACGTTACGCTCCTAACCGTCGATCCGGGGGAAACCGCCGATCACGACGCTCATCGCGCCGAGTGGTTGCGGCGGGGGCTCCTGGGCGGCGGGGAGCGTCTCCGGAACCTCTTCGACGATGCGCGCTCGGATCCGTCGTGGCTGCGGCGTGCGGCGATCCCGGGTCCGGTGCCGTCATCCCCGTGGCCGACACGGGCGGTCATCGACGACTCGGGCGCACCCGTGCTCGACCTGCCGGTCGTGAGCGGCGATGCTGCGTGGCATCTGACTGACGCTCCGGTTCGTATCTACGACGGCGACGGAGCCGTGATCGGGTGGCTGCCGGGGTTCGGTGGCCTGTACCGCGCCTGGCTGAACGTTGTTGCAGCCGAACGAACGGACGGTGGTGCCGAGGGCGAACGCGCGCCGGTCGTGGGGCTGTGCGAGGCGCGGCAGATCGGCGAGACGCTGGTCGCGGCGGGGGAACCTGCGCTGGATGCCGGCATCCGTGTTCTGCATACGACGCACGCCTGCCATGTCCTCTCGCCGTTCCGGTGGGACTCGCTGATGGATGCCGCGTGGCAGCGGTGGTTCGAGATCGCCGACCGGTTCGACGGGGTGCTGTGGCTCACGACCTCGCAGCGCGACGACGTCGAGCGCCGGTTCGGTACGGGGCGGCTGCGGTCATTCGTTGTTCCGCATCCGGCCCCCGCGGTATCGATGCCCACTGATCCGGTTGCCGGTCGCATCGTCATCCTGAACTCGCTCATTCCTCGCAAGCGCGTCGATCATGTGCTGCGCGCGCTACCTACGGTGCGTGCCGCGGTGCCCGCCGCGCACCTGTGCGTGTACGGTGACGGCCCGTCGGGCGCCGAACTGCGCGCTCTCGCGTCCGAGCTTGACGTCGACGATGCCGTCGCGTGGATCGGTCACGTCGCTGATCCAGCGACGCAGGCCTGGGCATCCGCCGACGTCCTCGTGCTCGCGAGCACGAATGAGGGGCAGCCTCTCGTGATTCTTGAGGCAGTGGCGGCTGGCGTACCCGTCGTCGCGTACGACATGCCCTACGGGCCCCGCGACACCCTCGCGCACGGGGGTGGGGTGCTCGTCGCCGATGGCGACATCGACGCCCTCGCCGCGGCGCTCATCGACGTGCTCTCGGATCGTGAGCGTCGTGCGGAGATCTCGGCCTCGGGACGAGCCGCTGCGGTGGCGATGGATGCTGCGGCATCCATGCGGGACCTCGGCGCCGCCGTCCGCACAGTCCTGGCCGACCCCGTCAGCCGCTGACCTTCGCTCCCTCGCGCCGCCGGATGCTCCAGTCGCAACGGCGCATGAGATGACCGACACGCCGGGTGCCTCGTGTGTGTGCACGGCGAGTCGGGGAAAGCATGCGCCGTTGCGACATCGGTGCGGTGCGAAAGACGACGGATGCCGGTGCGGGCGGTGCGACGGATGCAGAAGGGCCGCCCGACTCCGAGGAGTGGGCGGCCCTACTGTAGATCAGTGCGTCAGTTGCTGCCGCGCAGAATCGCGAGGATCCGCAGGATCTCGATGTACAGCCACACGACCGTGACCATGATGCCGAAGGCGCCGAGCCAGGCGTACTGGCGCGGGGCGCCGTTGCGCACGCCCTGCTGGATCGAGTCGAAGTCGAGCACCAGCGAGTACGCCGCCATGATGACGACAAAGACGCCGATGATCAGTCCGAGCGGGATGCCGAAGACCTGCTGACTCAGCAGGCCGAATGCGCCACCGGCGATCGGGACATTGAAAATCATCAGCATGACGTTGATGAGCGAGAAGACGAGGTAGCCGATCATCGCGATCATGAAGACCTTCGTCGCCTTCTTGGAGGCTCGCACCTTGCCGCTGGCGAACAGGGCCAGGGTGACGCCGACGACAGCGACGGTCGCGAGCGTCGCCTGGATGACAATGCCGGGCCAGATGAACTCGAAGAACGCCGAGATCGCGCCGACGAACAGGCCCTCGAAGGCCGCATAGGCCCAGATGAGAGCGGGGCGGATCTTCTTGCGGGACGTGAAGATCACGACCATGGCAAGGACGAAGCCGCCGAGCGCACCGACGATCCACGGCACCATCGTCGGGTTCGGGTTGGTCGCCGTGACCGGCGCCATGGTCCACACCCACCCGGCGACCGCGGTCACCAGAAGGATCGCGAAGAGACCGATCGTCTTGATGACGGTGTCTTCGACAGTCATCCGTCCGGTCTCGATTGCGCCGGCCGACGGTGCCGCGTAGGCACCCTCCAGCTGGGCGTTCACCGCCGCGTCCGTTGCTGCAGCCGGGGGCGCGTACTTCGTCTGCGCCCCGGAGCCGGTCTGGCCGCTCGTCGGGAAAGCGCGGCCTGCGCCCTGCTCCTGGAACGCGGGGTTGTTGAATGCGGGGTTGTTTCCAGCCGCCACGAGTTCACACTCCAAAGTTCGTGAAAAACAGCCGTCTGCTGTTGATCAAGGCTATCGGACGGGTGCGCTCCTGTGACGGGTGACCGCTGTGAAGCCGCTATGAACGGCTAACCTGAGCGCGTGACCCGGCCCCTCATCATCGGCCACCGCGGTGCGCCCGGCTACCGACCCGAACACACGCGCAGCTCTTATGAGTTGGCGATCCAGATGGGGGTGGATGCCGTCGAGCCCGACCTCGTCGTCTCTCGCGACGGGGTTCTCGTCATCCGTCATGAGAACGAGCTGTCGACGACGACGGATGTCGCAGACCGTCCTGAGTTCGCTGACCGGCGCACGACCAAGCGGATCGACGGGCTCGACCACTCGGGCTGGTTTGCCGAGGACTTCACCTGGGATGAGCTCGCGACCCTCCGATGTCGGGAGCGGATTCCCGGCATCCGTCCGGGGAGCGCGGCCTTCGACGACCAGGAACCGCCGCTGCGGCTTCGGGACCTGCTCGCGCTGCTTGACGACCACCGCGCGGGTGGTCGCGAGGTACTCCCCGTTATTGAGATCAAACACGCCGCATACTTCGCATCCCTCGGCTGGGACACGGCGGCGCTGCTGGATACCGAACTCGTGGCATCCGGGTGGGGCGAGCGCCGCGTCGTGATCGAGTCGTTCGAACTGACCGCGCTGCGACAGATGCGGGCCCGGGGCATGCGCGCCGAACTGGTCTTCCTGATTGAAGCTGACGGCATCCCCGCCGATCAGCTCGGTGACCCGGCCGCGCGAAGCTACGCTGACTGGTTGCGGCCCGACGGACTGGACCTCCTCGCCGCCGAGGTCCATGGGATCAGCCCCGACAAGACGATCATTCTGGCTCCGGATGCCGAGGGTCGCGCGACCGGTCCGGCGCCGCTGGTCGACCAGGCGCACGAACGGGGGCTCGCTGTCTTCACGTGGACGTGTCGGCCCGAGAACGCGTTTCTTCTTCCCGAGTTCCAGACGGGCGCCCTCGCGGAGTACGGCGAATGGCGAAGCGAGTGGGCGGTGCTGCAGAAGGCCGGTCTCGACGGCGTTTTCGTCGACCATGCCGACCTCGGCGTCGAGATGTTCAGCGTCGAAACCCTCACGTAAGGGTTGACAGTCCGAGCCCAGCGCGGGAGCCTAGGGCCACGGTAGCGGTGGCACGGTGGGGTGCCGCAGGGGGTGATGGCCTTGACCGGGACCCAGGCGGACACGCTGCGGGTACAGCCGTGGGCGCAGGTCGCCATCCTCGTCATCTCGGCGGTAACCCTCATTGCGGGAATCGTTGTCGACGGAGTGCCGCTGGTGTTCCCCGTGGCGATCTCTTTCGCCGTTCTGATCGTCGGAACCATCGCCGTGTTCTGGGTAGGTCACCGAGGCAGTTCCGTAGAAACGAGGTGGCTGTCGGTCATTCCCCTTCTCGACATCGTCGCCACGGCCGTCATCGCCGCACCGCTCTCCCACGATCTTCAAGTGGCGAGCGCCCTCGTCATACTCCCACTGAGTTGGCTGGCCCTCGCGTTCGATCCGATCTCGATCGTGATCGGGGTGATCCTGTCGGCATCCGTCCCGGCATCCCATGCGCTCGCGACGGATGACTGGCCGCAAGCGCCGGCGGACTGGGTGCCGTTCGTCCTAGCCCCCGTCATGATGTCGGTGTTCGCAGCGTCGGCCTACATCGTCGGGTGGACTCTGCGTGAGAACCAGCGCGCGACCGACCTGACGATGGAGCGACTCCAGGAGGAGTCTCGGGCGCGGGCGGCGGATGTCGCGACGATGACTGCGATCGAGGATGGCACCGAAGACGCCGTCGTGGTCTTCGATCGCTCCGGCGAACTGCTTCGTCTCAACGCGAAGGCGAAGCGGCTGGCCTGGCAGGCGAGGGTCGACTTCCGCAAGCCGGGGCTGGGTGATCACCGCGTGTTTGCGGCCGATCGACTCAGTCCCGTCACCTTCCCCGACAGGGCAGTGCCGACGCTCATTGAGCAGATGCTGACGATCGAGCATGTCGCCTGGCTGGGCGCCCCTGGCGACCAGGTTGCCGTGCAATACCGGATGTTCCCGATTTCCACCGACGGCGAGGTCGTCGGTGCCGCCATCATCGCCCACGACGTCACCGAGCTTGTCGAGGCGATCGAAGTGCGTGATCGTTTTCTCGACTCGGTCGGGCATGAGCTCCGTACGCCGCTCACCGTCCTGCTCGGGGAGACCGACCTGGCCCTGATGAGCGAGGTCCCCGAGTCCGTCGCCCAGCGACTCACAGCTATAGACGAGGCCGCGAGTCGCCTGCTCACGACCGTGGAGCATCTGACCGCGGCGGGTCGTGAGTCGATCGCGATGCTGCGGGATACCGCCGACGTCGCGATCATCACGGGCGATACTGTCGCCAACCACCGTTCCCTTGCCGACGAGCGCGGTGTCGCGTTGCGGGTGAGCGACCGCGCAGTCGGATATTCCCACGTGGACACGCGCGCTCTTCGCGCCATCCTCGCCGAAGTCCTCGTCAACGCGATCCGGTTCACACCAGCCGGGGGCGAGGTCGTCGTCAGTACAGACGTCCTCGACGACCGCGGCCCTATCGTCGAGGTGCGCGACACCGGCGTCGGCATGACCGAGACCGAGCGGCGTCGCGCGTTCGAACGGTTCTACCGCTCCGATTATGCGCGCGACAACGCGATACCCGGAGCTGGGGTGGGCCTATCGATAGCCAAGAAGCTCGCCGATCAGGCCGGTATCGGTGTCGAGCTGCTCCCCGCCGTCGGCGGGGGGACCCTTGCGCGTCTCGTGCTGCCGCGCGCCGCGCCGGATATCGTCGCCGCGGTGGCCGCCGAGCCAGGCTGACGAGGTCGGTCACAGATCGAGAGCGCTCCTGAACGCTTCCTCTTGCAGGAGTGCCCGGAACGCTCGCCGCGCGCCATCGAGCGCCAGTTCGATGCCGATCCCGTTCCCCGCATCGAGCACGAGCCAGGTCTGTCCGTCGCTACGCCGTCGGATGAGACCGACCTCGAGATCGACATCCGTTCCCTCGCCGGTCTCGTCGACACGGCGCACAAGAGTCGGCGTCGCCACCCCGGAACTGCGGTGATCGTCGTCACTCGGATGGATGTCGGCAGGATGCTGGGTCGTGCACCAGTCGTAGTCGCACATCATGCCGCTCCTTGCTGCGTCGATCTCAGCGTGGTGTCGCCTGAGATCGGGGGAGTGGGCACTGTCTGTCCAGTACACCCGGCACCTCCGACATCGGCAGCGCCGAGGCTGCGAGCGGGTTCAGCGGCCGGGCGCGACGCCTCGGGTATCGGCTGGCAGCAGCGTGGTGAGAGGAATCTCGAGTACTTCGGCCAGTGACACCAGGGTGCGAAGCCGCGGGTTGGCGGGAGTCCCCGGGTTGGATTCGCCCTTCTCGAGCTTGCGATAGGTGAAGGTCGACAGCCCCGCGGCATGTGCGACCCGCTCCTGCGACAGCCCTCGAGCAGCCCGCGCACGTGCGAGTGCGACTCCCAGTTCGCTGACGTACGCCGTCCAGACATCCGGGGACTCGCGTGGCGCCATGGCTCCAGCGTGGCCGGTCCTTGGCGTGCACATGCACATGTATACCTGCTCAATCGACGCCCCCGACCGATCGATGTGCGCATCAGGGCGCTTCGATGACACTGACTCGCGGATCGGCGCCGCGATCGGGCGGTTGCGTGCGTGCTGTGTTCGCCACGGCCAGGGATGCTCCCACCGCGAGCGTCACGCCACATGCGATGGCGATCAGTCCCCAGTCTCGTCGCGCCCCGCTTCGCCCCCGCGGTGACCACGACCCTGGCTCATCGAAGAGCATGTATACATGCTACACGCCGAAATCTCACACTCCTTGCTGCGCCGCTGTGTTGCTTGACAGCCGGTAGCGCGGACGAGAGTCTGTGTCCCAGGAGAGACCTGACGTGGATGAACCTGTGGGGCGCGGCGGGCGGAGCGGGCAGCCCGCCAACCCCGGAGTGCGCGCAACACCTGCGCCGCCGGATCCCACACTGCTATCTCTCCAAATCCAGCCGTGGGCACAGCTCGCCCTGCTTGCCGCCGCGATCGGCGTCATGGTCATCGCGCAGGTCTACGGAAACGGCGTGCTCACACCTGCGGCGTTCGCTGGCTTCGGTCTCATCGTCGCCGGTGCCATTGCCGTCGGCATCCTGGCCCGACTGCAGCCTCACGTGCACACGGCGTGGATTGCTCTTGTTCCGCTCGTGGCGCTGATCGGAATACCCCTGATTCGGAACGATGCCGTCGAGGTGGTCGACGGCATCGGATTCATGATGGTCTTCCCGCTCGTCTGGCTCGGCGCCGCGTTCTCGCTGCCGGCGATCGTGGTCGGTATCGTGCTCGCGGGCGCCATCCCCCTGATGCCCGCCATCAGTGCGGGCCGCGTACCTGATTCTGCCCCCGAGTGGATAGCGTTCGGCGTATTCCTCACTTTTGCCGCTCTCATTGCCCTGTCGGCCTTTGCGACGGCTCACCAGCTGCGACGAGAAGTCGCCAATCGGGAGGCTGCGCTCGCCTCATCCGAGGCCGCCTCTGAGGCGCAGGAGCGCCTCGCGGCGATCCTTCAGGCTGTATCGGAGGCCACCGAAGACGCCGTCCTAGTGTTCGGGCCTGACGGGCGCGTGCTGACGGCAAACGGTTCTGCCCATCGCTTCGCGCGCCTCGCCGGAACTGATCTGAGGGGACAGTCCGCCGCGGGCGGCCGGAAGATCTACTCCGCGGACCGGCGTACTCCCCTCCTCCCTTCGCCGGAATCGGTGGCAGCACTGGCTCGTAGCGGTGAGGTGAGAGGCCGTATCGCGTGGCTCGGTGACACGGATCAGATCGCGGTGAGCTATTCGGCGCGGCCCATCTTCCGCGCCGGCGAACCCCTCGGCACCGTGCTTATCGCGCACGATGTCACCGATCTCGTCGAGGCGATCGAGGTGCGCGATCGTTTTCTGGATGCCGTGAACCACGAACTGCGTACGCCGCTGACCGTGCTCATGGGCGAGACGGAACTGGCACAGACAGAAGAGGTTTCATCCCGGGTCGCTGCCCGTCTTGAACGGGTCGACTCGGCGGCGCAGCGGCTCTTTGCGACCGTCGAACACTTGCTCTCGGCCTATCGCCAGTCGGTGCGAGCGCTCCCGAACACGACGAGCGTGGCCCTGGCCGTCGGGGACGTCATCGAACGAGTATCCGCGCTCGCCCGGGAGCATGAGGTGGCAGTGGTCCTGACTGATCACGGGGCCGAGACGGCGAACGTCGACGCGCGAAGCCTGGCGGGCATTGTGGAGGAGCTCCTGCGTAACGCCGTGCTCTGTTCCCCGCCTGGTGCCACGGTCTCGGTGGAGACGCGGCGCGACCGGGATCGCCCCACGATCGAGATCACCGACAGTGGCGTCGGGATGAGCGACAGTGAGCGCCGACGCGCCTTCGATCGCTTCTATCGCACCGACTTCGCCCGCCAGCAGGCGGTACCGGGGGTTGGTCTCGGTCTCTCGATCGCCCGCAACCTGGCCGACGCGAACGGCATCTCGATCGAACTCGAACCCAGCTCGACGGGAGGGACTCGCGCGAGGCTCACCCTGCCGCCGGCGCTCCCCGCCACGGGAAGCTAGCTCTGACTCATCTACCCGGCGGCACGGAAGCCACGAGATCGTCAACGCCGCTCCCGTAGGGTGGGCACATGGATGCTGCCACTGATCCACCCGGCGCCGTTGCGGCGGGCATTGTCGCGACGGGTCTGCGTCGCTCGTTCGGGAGGGTCGAGGCGGTTCGCGACGTCTCTCTGCATGCGCGCGCGGGCGCTGTCACGGGCCTTGTCGGGCCCAACGGATCAGGCAAGACGACGCTTTTCCTCATGCTCGCGTCGCTTCTGACTCCGGACGCTGGAACCATCCGTATCGGCGACGTCGATCCGATCGAACAGCCGCACGCCGCGCGAGCCCTGCTCGGCTGGATGCCGGATTCGCTGGGCACGTGGGGGGCGCTTTCTGCCCGCGAGACGCTCATCGTCACCGGGCGGCTCCACGACCTCCCCAAGGATGCCGCTCAGGCGCGTGCTGATGAGCTTCTCGAGCTCGTAGACCTGACCCAGCTCGCCAAAGCTCCAGCCCGCGTGCTCTCGCGCGGGCAGAAACAGCGTCTCGGACTTGCCCGCGCGCTGGTGCACGACCCGCGTGTGCTTCTGCTCGATGAACCCGCGTCGGGGCTCGACCCTGCCGCTCGCGTGGAGCTTCGGCACCTGCTGCGTCGATTTGCGGCCGAGGGGCGCACGGTGCTGGTGTCAAGTCACGTGCTCGCCGAACTCGAGGAGGTGATCGATGATGCGGTGTTCCTTCTCGAGGGGAGTTCCGTCGACTCGGGAGCGGCGATCGCGGCCCGGCGCACGCGAGACTGGCGCATCCGCCTGCTCGGGCAGCCGACGGATGCCGCAGCATCCGTTGCCGCAGCTCTCGAGTGGCCTGCCGACGCAGTCCGCGTCGACCGTTCGGACGTGCTGATCCCGCTCGCGACAGACGAGGATGCCGCGGGGGCGTTGCGCCGGCTCGTCGAGCGCGGCATCCCCGTGACGGAGTTCGCCCCCGCCGTCGGTGATCTGGAACAGACGTTCCTCGACTTGCGTGGGGGTGAGGGCGCATGAGCGCGACGCGCCTCTGGACGCTCGTGCGTCTCGATCTGACCCAGCGAGTGCGCAGCGTCGCCTGGTACGTGATGCTCGGCGTGTTCGCTGCGATCCTCGTCGCGGTGACGGCTCTGTCGCTGCTCTCGTTCTCATACGCGGGAGGTGCTGGCGCCGGCGCCGGTGTCTACTCCGTGGTCGTCTTCGTGGTGTTGCTCTTGGCCGTTCTCGTTTCACCGACACTGTCGGGCAACGCGATCAACGGCGACCGGGATGCCGCGAACCTCGCGCCAGTGCAGGTGACGCTCGCGACGACGGCCGAGATCGTGCTCGCGAAGTTCCTGGCCGCGTGGCTCACGGGACTGTCGTTCGCCGTGATCGCGGTGCCGTTCATGCTCGTCGCCGCCGTCAGCGGAGGAGTCGACCCGCTCGTGGTGCTCGTCTCTCTCGTGGTGCTGATCGTCGAGATCGCGATCATTGCTGCGATCGGTGTCGGTCTCAGTGGCATCGTTGCGCGTCCGCTGTTTTCCGTAGCCGTCACCTACCTGGTGGTTGCGGCTCTCGTCATCGGTACGCCGATCGCGTTCACGCTCGGCGGCGCGGCGATCCGTACCGAGGTGACCTATTCGTCACGGGACTACATGTATGACGCGCCCGGGGACGGGACCAGCGAGCCGGAGTGCAGCCCGTGGTACACCTCCACGTCGCAGGTTCCGCGGTTCGATACCGTGTGGTGGCTACTGTCGGCAAACCCCTTCGTGATTCTCGCCGATGCCACGCCCGCTCGGTTCGACCGCTACGGCAACCCCGACGACCTGTTCGCCGGGTTCGCCACGACCGTGCGTGGGGCGCAGATTCCGCCGGAAGACACGGTCACGTGGGATGCCTGCGATCCGAACTTCCAACCGGAGCAGCCGACATCCGAGGAGATCTACAACCAGACGACGCCGAGCTGGTTCGTGGGCCTCGCCGTGCAGCTCGTGCTGGCAGGGGCACTGCTGTGGTGGGGCGGGTCTCGTACCAGGACGCCGTCGCGCACGCTGCCGCCGGGCACGCGCATCGCCTGACCCGAAATCCCAGTAGCGTGAGGGAATGAGTTCGGCGGTGCGGCGCAGCATCCTCGCTGGTGTCACGGTCGTCGTTCTGCTCGCCCTCGGCGCCGGCGTTGCCGTGGTCGTGACTGATGCTCTCGGCATCCGCACCGAACCCGCTGCCCAGATGCAGCCACAGCCGCCCGCAGTTGCCCCCGCGGTGGAGGTCGTCGCGCCGCCACAGTTCACGAGCATCGACGCGCCGAGCGGGCCCCGCTACGAGGCTGCGCTCGACGAGCTGTTCGGTGCCGTGGCTGATGCGCCGAGCAGGGGTGCCGATGCAACCCTGACGGTCAGTGCGGGCGATGACCCGGATGACGAGTCCTATCGTCTCGAGGGCGACGCGGCAGCGCTCACGATCGTGGCAGCGGGGGAGGCTGGCGCGGTCCGGGGTATCTACGACATCGCGGCCCGCATCCGTGCCGGGGAGCCGGCAATCGTGGATGCGGGAGTCGAGGTGAACTCTCGTCTGCCGTTCCGGATGGTCGACCTCGGCGCGGTCGGCGTCCTTCCGGATGCCGAAGCCTGGGCCGACGGGACCGACTACTCCCACGCATCCCGAGCTTTCGAAGACGTGATTCTGCCCGAGGCTCCCTATATCGACGAGGATGCGCTCGCCGAGGCGTATGACGAGTTCGATGCGTTCTTGCGACACGTGCTCGCCGACGGATACACGGCCGTGGCCTTTCCGGGATTCGTCGAGTACGTGACGTTTGACGGTGTTGACGGTGTTTATGCGGAAGGCGACGATCACACTGCGCGAGCTCTGGCCCTGCGGGAGGCGTTCACGCCGTTCTGGGATCGGGCTGACGTACTGGGCATGGACGTGTTCCTGCGCACCGACATGCTCGCTCTCACGACGCCGCTCGAGCAGTACCTCGTGGGACGATTCGGATCCCTCGACACGGCCAACCCGGAACTCTGGGACGTCTACACGACGGGACTCGACGAGCTCTATGCTGCGGCCCCGGCGCTGGACGGCATCCTGATCCGCATCGGCGAAGCCGGCGAGGTTTACGACGTCGACGGCTGGGACGTGTCTTCGAAGCTGGCGGTGACCGAGGCGCCCCAGGTGCGGGCGATGCTCTCGGCGTTCACGGAGCAGGCCGAGGCATCCGATCGTGAGGTGATCTTCCGGTCGTGGAGCGTCGGGGTCGGCGCCGTCGGAGACATGCACACGAACGTGGAGTCCTACGACGAGGTGCTGGCGGGTATCGACTCGCCGGCGCTCATCGTGTCGACGAAGTACACGCTCGGCGACTTCTACAGCTGGCTGCCCCTCAACGACACCCTCGCGCAGGGCGATCAACGCCGGATCATCGAGTTCCAGAGCAGGCGCGAGTTTGAGAACTTCGGGGCGTTCCCGAACGACCTCGGTCCGGAGTACCAGTACGCGCTGCAGACCCTGCTCGCCGAGAACCCGCACATCGAGGGCGTCTGGGTCTGGACGCAGGATGGCGGGCCGTGGCGGGCCGGCCCGATGACGCTGTACCTGAAGACCGGCTTCTGGCAGTTGTATGAGCTGAACACGCAGCTCGCGGGAGTGCTAGCGCGAGATCCGGATGCCGATGTCGCGGCGGTCACCGCCGGATGGGCGCGCGAGTGGTTCAGCGACGACCCCGCTACGGTGTCGGCGATCACCGAAGCGATGGCGCTCTCTCGCGAAGCGATCACGCAGGGCCTGTATATCGAGCCGTTTGCCGAGCAACGGGTTTTCGCGATCGGGCTCGAACCGCCGCCGATGATGTGGATCTTCGAGTGGGACATCCTCACCGGCGACTCTGCTGTTCTCAATGTCATCTACGAGGTTTCGCGCGACCAGATCGACGAGGCGATTGCGGGCGGTGAGCGGGCAGCGGCCGCGGTCGATCAGATGCAGGCGCTGGTTTCGGGGACGGATGCTTCCACCTGGCGCGACCCCGCGATGCGGGATGCGTTTGTCGGCACCCTCTCGTACGAGGCCGACGTGCTGCATCTTCTCTCGTCGTACCGGGCGATGATCCTGCATCAGGCGCAGTGGCACGACACTCTCTCAGCGGAGGCTTACGCAGCCTGGCAGAGTGACCGCGATGCGTTCGTTGCGCTCGCCGCCGATCACACCGCGACCTACGCCGGCGACGTCGACTACCCCGCGTACAACCTCACCGCCGCGCAGCTGGGCGTCGAGCGCGCGGACCGTGACCTTGTGATGGCGTGGTTTGCCCGCATCCTGCTTGTGCTCGCCGTGGCGTGGGTCGTCATCGGGATGCTGGCAGCGCGGACGCGACTTGTGGGTAGGCCCGGCGCAGCGGCGGCGCGGGCTGCGTGGCTTGCGGCGACAAGGCCGTGGCGGGCGCGAGAATCAACGCTCGGGATGCTGCCTCTCGATCGCTGGTTGCTGATCATCGTGCCGGGCGGTCTGCTCGTGGCGACACGTGCCGTACAGACCTCGTTCCTGTCGTGGACGCATCTGGCTGTCGTGCTCGGAGCGTGGCTGGTATTCCTGGTCGTCGTGCGGCTGTTCGTGCGGGAGCGCTCGCCGTGGCCGGTCATCGCTGCGGTCGGTGGCGTGCTGGTATTGCGCAGCATCCTCACTCTCTTTGCGCTCTCGTTCACGGGGCCGGGTGGGTACTGGTTCGCCTTCTGGACTGATCCGCTTCGCCGTTCGATCTACATCACCATCGCGTTCGCGCTGTTCGTGTGGTTGTTCGTCGCGGCGGGGTGGGCGCTGTCGAGCCAGTTCGGTGCACGTCGGGCTACCGGAATGGTGCTCGCCGGTGTCGGGGCCGGACTGGCTATCCCCGCAGCGGTGATCGGGTTCGTCGGTCTCGAGTCGGCGCTGACGCTGTGGAACGACGAGATGGGGTTGCTGCCGTGGGGTCTCGCGCGGATCCTCGGCATCACGACGTATCTCGACATTCCGCCAGATACGCCCTGGTTCGCGGCTGGCTTCGGTGCGGTGGTCGCGCTGGTCGGCGTGTTCCTGGCGCTGACCTGGCGACGTGATGATGTGACACGCTGACGACCGTCGGCACGTCAGATCGGTCGCGGAACAGCGCTGTGGCGCGATCCTGACACAGCAGGCGTGGGCGGCACTGGCGTGGCCGGCGGGGCAAGCGTGGGTGGAACTGCCCCAGCCGCCCCGAGAGGTGTAGGCGGTGAGGGCGGGGTTCGCCAGGGTGGTCGCTGAGGTGGCGGGGGAGGGTCCCACGCCCAGGCCCACGGCGCTTTTGTGCGGAGTTGCCGAGGCGGTGTCTCCGTCCCGTCGGGTGATCGGTGTCCGGGCGGTGGAATGAGGATGAACGGGCCGAGTCCGTCGCGGACGATCCGCCAGCCATTGTTGTGAAGTTGCATGTGGTGGAACCGGCACAGCAGGATGCCGCGGTCGATGTCGGTCCTGCCGCCGTGTGCGACATGGTCGATGTGATGCGATTCGCAGTACGCGGCGGGCACCGAGCATCCGATTCCGGCGCAGCCGCCGTCGCGGATCGCGAGCGCAAGCTTCTGCTTCGCGCTGAAGAGGCGCTGCTCGCGTCCGAGATCGAGGGGGTTGCCCCGACCGTCGACGGTGACATCGATCGAGCCGTGCTGGCACAGGGCGCGATCGATGATCGCCCCGGGGAGCGGATCTCCGCCATCCTCTGCGTGGCCCGTGGCGATCATCCGGCCGAGCGGGTCACGGGCGCCCGACGGGTCTTTGACGATGACCATGCGAACGCCAGGCTGGCGGACGCCGAAGACGTCGGCGGCTTCGGCGACAGCGCCGGCGCGTAGGACGTCGACGAGAAGGTCGTACTCGAGCTGTTCATTGGTGCGTGGGTCGGCGACGAGGTCAGCAGCGGCGGCACGTTCGGCATCCGTGACGAAGCGCGGCCCGCCGCGACGGGGCCGGAGTGCTGCCGCAAACATCGACCGCACGAACAGTGCCATCTCGTCGTCGAACGCGATGTGGCCGTGATGCTGGCCGTGCTGGTCGATCCACATCCGAATGGAGCGCTTCTCGTAGCGGTTCTGGAACCGGCACGCCGCCCCTGTCGGGTCGAGGATGTCCCGCATCTGCCGTGCCCGGCTTCGCAGTTCCTCGACCGATGCGCTCTCGACTGCCTCGTCGACGAGTGTTTCCGCCGCAACCGACCAAGCGAGAGCGGCCGAGGCCGGGTCGATGTCCTCGGCTTCGGGCTCCCCGAGTCCGCCGCGGATCGCGTCGTGCTGAGCCGGTGTGAGTCGGCCCTCGAGCAGTGCCACCCGCAGCGGCGCGTGCCACGGCTCTCGTGCGGAAGCGGCAGCGCTCGGGAGATTCGCGTCGAGCGACAGCGGGTCGTCGCCGTCCCCGCCATCGCGAGCGTCGCTGCTTTCGGCATCCGCCGGCGCCCCGGATGCCCCGCCCTCATCGAGCATGGCCGCGCCGACGCGGAGCTGGCGCAGCGCGTCAGCGCGGCTCCCTCCCGTGATCGACTGGATCAGCGCGGCAGGCGACGCGTGCCCCTGGCCCGCTGCCAAACCCGAATGCCCCTGTTCGCGTCGGGACCTGGTCGCGGCGACGCCGGCGATCACCGACTGCAGGCGTTCGGCATCATTCGCGATCGCCGTGACGTGTCGCAGCACCTCCAGCACCGACGCGTCGGATAGTGCGGCAGCACCTGCCGGCAGCCCTGTGGGCTCGACATCCAGCTCGGCGAACACAGCGAGCTGGTCGAGCCGCTCGCGCATTGCCGTGAGGATGTTCATGTCTTCACTACATCACCAACCTCCGACATTGGCGGGCCTCCTTCCACCCCGGGAAAGGGCCTGTGGACAGGGCTTTGTTTCGGCATCCTGGGGAGGAGACGACCTGAAACATCGGATGAGGCCCGGCGCTCAGATCGGCATCCGCCGGCCTGTGCAAGGGTGTTCCCCCGAGCCGCGGTCTGACGTACTGTCACGCCATGTGGTTCGACAGCTGGTCAGACATCGTCCGCGTGCTCCTGGTCGGGATCGCGTCCTACGCGTTCCTCATCGCCTCGATCCGGATCTCCGGAAAACGCACGCTCGCCCAGCTCAACGCCTTCGACTTCGTCGTCACGGTCGCACTTGGATCGACCCTCGCGACGATCCTGCTGACCTCGGACGTTGCGTTCGTCGAGGGCATCGTCGCCCTCTCGTTGCTGCTCTTGCTGCAGGCGGTGGTCGCGTTCGCGGCGGCGATTTCGCGCCGCATCCGCAAGCTCACGACCGCCGCGCCCACCCTGCTGCTGTGGGATGGGGCGATGGATGAGGCTGCGCTTCGGGCCCAACGGATCGCTCGCGCCGACGTGGAACAGGCGGTTCGGCAGAGCGGGACCGGCGACCTCAACGCCGTCGCCGCCGTCGTGCTGGAGAGCAACGGAAAACTCAGCGTCATCTCGCGCGAGAAGCTCGGCGATGCATCCGCTCTCGGTGCGCTTCCCTCCCGACGGTAGGGCTCGACCATGCGAAGCGGGGGCTCATGAACGACGGACGACTGATGCGCCGGGGAATGCTGATCGGTGCACTCGCCGCGGTATCCATCGCGCTCACTGGCTGCGCGGGGCAGACCGTGGGTGCACCCGCCCCGACCGCTTCGCCATCACCGGCCGGAGCATCCGGCACGGGGCCGACGGGTTTCCCTGGGGTCGACTTTCCGCTTGAGGACGGCGCTCGCTCGGTCTCGGTCGAGTTCGCCTGCAGCAGTGGCCTCTACACCATCGAACTCTCGGACTCGATGATGCTCGGGCAGGCGCCCTATTCGGGGGAGTGCGCGGCGAGCCCTGTGACGCTGACCTGGCCGATCACCGAGCGAACCACCGAGACGCTGAGTGTCACCGTCGCCGAGGGCGTCGACTGGACCGCCATTCCCACCTTCTCCGACGAAGACTTCGAGACGGATGCCGCCCTCGCAGCGGACTGCGAGCGATTCGGGGTGATCTACAGCGCTTTCACGAATGCGGATTACGGGTACACGTTCTACGAGGAACTGGATGCCGACCAGTGGGCCGCGCGCGTCGACGAGGCGACAAGTGAACTCGGATCCCTCGCGGGCTCGGCTCAGTCGGAGCTTCGCGAGAGCTTCGAACTGCTCGTCCCGCTCGTCTCGGCACGCACAGACCAGATCGGAGAGATTCTCGGCCCCGAACTGCAGGCGCCCATCTCGGCGATCAGCGATGCCTGCAACGCGAACCAGACGCCACTCATTCTGCAGGGCGAGTTCGGCGGTTAGTTGGCACGGCAGCTGCTTGTGGCCCTCGCCCGCCACCGGGCGGGCGGGAAGTCCCGTGGCCAGTGAATGGCGACGGTGTGGAAGCCTCGTCGGACGCGCTCGAGCAGAGAGCCGGGGCTGCGAAACGGCCTGCTGGAGACTCCCATCGTGCTGCTGGGTAGATAGCCGATCGCGTGGGTTCGTCCGAGGTGAAACGCGAGATCGAGGTCGTCATGCACGTTGGCGTCGAGTCGATGGACCTCGTCTCTGATGTCGTTCCAAGCGACCCGCGTCAGCGCGAGGTTCGATCCGAAGAGCAAGAGGTGCCCGAGTGCGGGTGCGGTGGCTGCCGCGTACGCGAGGAGGTAGAGGCCGGCCAGCGGCGCGCGCAGCCACGAGGGACCGTCGTTGAAGCGAGCGCCACCGCTGAACGCGGAGACGTGGGGGTGCGCGGCGAATGCGGCGTGGACGGTCTCCACCCAGGTATCCGAGGGAATGCAGTCGGCATCGATCCGCAGAATGATCTCGCCGCACGCATGGTCGTACCCGTGCGACGCGGCGGCGGCGATACCTGGGACCGTGCATGAGAGCACCGTGGCTCCGGCACACCCCGCGACGGCGGCAGAGTCATCCGTCGAGTCGTTGTCGACGACGATGACCTCATCCGGCGCGATGGTCTGCGCCTGTATAGAGCGCAGGCACCTGGCGAGCATCTCGGCATCGTTCTTCACCGGGATCACCAGTGTTGTCGTTGCCCGCCCGCCCAGGCCGCGAGGAGGCGCCGACTCCTCCCTCTTCGACGCGTCTGCGGGATCGGCGGCGCTCACGTCACTCCCTCCTCGACAACAGAGGAGTGGATCGCGGACGCGACCGCCTTCGGAGCTGAGTGCTGCATGACGTGGGCATGACCAGGGACCACGAGAAGAGCACCATCGCGTGCACTGTCGCGCAACCGCCTGCACCACGGGAGCGGGGCGATCCGGTCATCGCCGCCCCGGATGATCACCACCCGCATCGACAGCTCGCTGACCCGCTGCTCGAGCGGGTAGTCGAGCATGTGTCGGACCTGTGAGAAATACCACGGGGCGCCGCAACGCAGATAGTCGGTCAGGACGATCATGTTGACAGCTGGAGGCTCGCGCGTCGTGTCAGCGGCAAGTCTCGTCGCCTGGCCGAGAAGGGTGCGGTCCCTCTCGTCTGTGACCGGTCCGATCACTATCACCTGGCGGACGAGGTCCGGGCGCTGTCGCGCTGCCTCCACGATCCACTGCGCGCCCATGGAGTGGCCCACCAGCACAACGGGTCCGACTCCGTGGGCGGCAATGACTCGCGTCAGTGCATCTGCCATCTCCTCGACGTTGACGTCGGTGCGGGGCTTCGGCAACCCCGCGAAGCCTGGCAGATCGATCGAGATCACCACACCCGCCTCCGCCAGTCGGCGATGCAGCCGCGAGAAATAGCGGTGTGACATCCCGACTCCGTGCACGAGCACGATAGGAGATCGCGCATATGTCGTCGTGCTCCCGCCTGAGATGGTGCGAAAGGTGAGCACCTTGGCATGCGGGGTGTTGTCTCGGTGGACGACGGGCGCAGAAGGTCACTCCCGCAGTCTCATGGCCCAGGTCGCAAAGGGCGCCACCGTTGCCAAGCGCTGGTGATCACGATAGGGAGCGGAGAGTCGACGCGACGGCGGGAGTCGAACCCGCTGCGCGACCGGGTATGAACCGGTGCCCGGAACCATCCGGTCCGCCGCGATACGGCCCAACGCTAGCCGCGGCCTCTGACGTGCGGCTGCTGTGTTTCTGACCGTGACGTCACATGTCGTCATCCGTCTCGCGGCTGGCGAGCAGATGCTGGTGGGCGAGCCGGCGCAGGGCCAGGATGGCGGGTTCGTACATCGCGGTGCCGAGCACGGCGTACGAAACTTGCTCGCTCTCGCTGAGCTCTGCCAGCGGGATCAGTTCGGCCTCCGCGATCTGCAGAAGCGGTCCGGCGTAGCGGGTGGCGGTCTCGGCATCCCAGGCGAGCCCCGCCGCCTCGATGCCGCGGATCGCCGCCTCGAGCTGCGCGACCGCGGCGAAACGTTCGTCGTAGGTGAGTCCCAGTCGTTCGATGGTCTCTCGCGCCCGGTCGGTGCTCGTCTCGTCGGCGTACGGCGGTAAGGCGCTCACGGCCTTTCCGAGCGTCGCATACGGCGTCTCGTCGGGCTCGTCGATGAGGGCCAGAATCTCCTTCACCCGCGCGAGCGGCAGGGCGCGAACGTCACTGAGCGCCTGGATGACGCGGAGGCGAGCGAGGTGCTCGTCGCCATACTCCGCGCGGGTGGCTGAGGTCGCGGCGCCGCGGGGCAGCATCCCGTCGCGGATGTAGAACTTGATCGAGGCGACCGGGATGCCGCTCTGCTCAGACAGTTCAGAGATGCGCATGCTGCTCCTTGCTTGGATAGTGACACTATCTTATATTGGGTAGCGTCACTATCCAATGCGCGCCGATGGCGCGGAGAGTCGAAGCGGAGCATCCATGTCCCCGATCCTGTCGATCGTCGTCGGCGCCACCCTGCTGACGGTCATCACCATCGCCTATGGCGGCACGTTCGTGCTGCGCACCACGACCGGCGGCTACCCCTTCAACGGTCTGCAGAAGACGTTCTTTCGGGCAGGTCACGCGCACGCCGGAGTTCTCGTCATCCTCGGGATCGTCTGTGCGCTTGCGCAGGCCTCTGCCGGTGTGACCGGTGGCTGGGAGTGGGCCGCGGTGGGCGTCCTCGCGTCGGCGATCCTGGTTCCCGCCGGGTTCTTCTTGTCGGTCGTCGGTCGCGATCCGCAGAAGCCGGGCAAGGCAATGTCGTTGCTGTGGGCCGGAGTCGTGGTGCTTGCGTTCTCGCTCGCGGTGGTCGGTGCATCCGTCATCGCTGCCGGCGTCTCAGCGCTCAGCTGAGGTCGCGACGTTCGCGCCCGACCGCAGCGGTTCGCGACCTGCGTCTGTGCGAAGATCGTCCTGACCCGCCGAGCCCATGACCTGTAGGTTCTCGCAGCGGCGACGTGAGAGCGGAGAGTGCTGGCATGACCGCCGTGGAGAGCGCAACCGGCGCCGAGTCGAGGCGTCTGCCTGTCAGGTATCCGCTGACGTCTTACTTCGTCGTCGCGTTCGCCTTCTCGTGGATTATTGAAGTGCCGTTGGCTCTGGCCACGCTCGGTGTGATCCCATCGATCCCCGTCGCCGTGGTCGCTATTGCGATCGTTGTCGCGACGTTCGGACCGCTGATTGCGGCATTCCTCGTCACGGCGCTGATCGAGGGTGGCCCTGGCGTCGTGGCCCTGCTGCGCCGGTTCGTTCGGTGGCGTGTGGGTGTGCGCTGGTACCTCGCTGTCCTGGTGGGGATACCGCTGGTCATCATCATCGGGACCCTGCTCGTTCCGGGCGCCGGGGAGTCGTTCGATCCGTCGGCACTGGCGGCCCTGGTGGGGTATCCGATGGCGTTCCTCATGACCGTTCTGCTCGGCGGGCCCCTGGGGGAGGAACCCGGATGGCGCGGCTTCGCGCTGCCCCGGCTGCAAGAGCGTCATGGCCCGCTGCGGGGGAGTCTCATCCTCGGTGTGCTGTGGGCAGCCTGGCACCTGCCGCTGTTCTGGAGTGGGGTGTGGACCCCGCCGACCGTCGCGAACATCGCGATGTTCACGGTCATGATCATGGCGCTGACGATCATCATGACGTGGGTCTTCAACAACGCCGCGGGAAGCCTCCTGATCATGATTCTGATGCACGCCTCGTTCAACACGTTCGCGAACAGAGTGGCTGCACCGCTGTTTCCCGCCCCGATCTTCACGGACTACGGACTGCTTCCGGTGCTCATCGGTTTCGGTATCACGGCGGTGGTGCTCATCGCCGTGACCCGGGGTCGTCTCGGTTACGCGGCGACCACAGATGCACCGGGGTCTGAGCCGGTGCGCTAGAGGGCGGACCGCCTGATATCAGCGCGAGAACGAGTCGGCGGCTCGGTCGAACTGACCGCCGCGACGCTTCTCGACGATCTCTTTGCCCAGCGGCATGAGCGACACCGGCACGAGCTTGAAGTTCGCGATCCCCAGCGGAATGCCGATGATCGTGATGCACAGCGCGAGTCCCGACAGGATGTGACCGATCGCCAGCCACCAGCCGGCGAGGATGACCCACACGACGTTGCCGAGGAACGAGAACACCCCCGAGCGCGGGTGGTCGACGACCTCGCGCCCGAACGGCCATAGCGTGTAGAAACCGATCCGGAACGAGGCGATGCCCCACGGGATCGTGACGATCAGCACGCACAGGATGACGCCGGCGAGCATGTAGCCGAGGAACAGCCAGAACCCCGACAGGACGAGCCAGATGATGTTCAGGAGCGTGCGCATGAGGTCCATTGTGGGAGTCGCTCCTGTGCGCGAGGTGGGATTCGGGCGAGCATCCGGCCGGGTGTGGGTCAGATTGGCCCGGTCTTCGGGCCGATTGCAGGATCAAATGCGGACCGGTCGGGCCTGAGCGGTTCTGAACCGGGATTCATCCTGCAATCGGCACGCGCAACGTGGCATCAGTCGGCGGTGCGACGACGCTGAGTGCGGCGCAGAAGGCCGGCTGCTCCCGCGACGAGCAGGATCACGCCAAGTCCCAGGATCAGAATGGCCACTCCGGTCGCCGCATCCAGCGTGACAGCCCACTCGACAGCATCGCTGGGGCGCGACGGCTCGGAAAGAATCCACAGCCCACCGATGGCGACGGCGGCGAAGAACAGCCCCCAGACGACGGCCGCCCACCGCGTGCGCGGAGCTTCGACACCTGTCTCCGCGGGCGCCAGCTCGGCGACGCGCACCGGTGCAGGCGGTTCTTCAGCCGCCGGGGGGATGAGGGGGACGGATGCGTCACCTGAGGCCGAAGCGGATGCCTCGGGCTTCTCCGGCGCGGGCGGCCGGAACAGTGGCGGTGCGTCCGTCGCAACGACCTCGAGGATCATCGTGTCGTCGCGATCGTCGGTGTTCTCGGTAGCGGTTTCAGGGGTGGAGTCGTTCGTGGACATCGCGTTCACCTCGAAGTTGGTCAGGGGGTGGAGTCGTCTGGCGTCGGCATGGGGCTTGCAGTGGGGAGAGGTGCGTCGGGTCCGATCATGGTCGGGCCGGACGCCTCGAGCCGTACGTCGATATGCCCGCCCGTCTGACTCAGATCAACACGCTGCCGGGTCACGACGGGGGTTTCCGGAGCAGCGAGTTGAACGTCTGCGATGCCGTCCGCACCGGGCGAGATGATCCCCGTGGAAACGTTCGGTTCGCCGTCGCTCTGGTAATCCCAGAGCTGCCAGGAGATCGTGGTGTTCGTGACATCCGCGACAAGGTTGAGTTCGACGCCCGGCATGACATGAATGCTCGTGTAGCCCGACCCTTTCTCCACCCGCATCGGGGGCGGCTCTTCCAGCGGAAGCGGTAGGAGATCGATAAAGAGCGACCCCTGTTCCTGGGCAAGAGGCTCTTGTTGCTCAATCGAGTTGGAGACACTGATCGCGAAGCTTGACGCATAGGTCACGACAGGTGGAACGACGGCAGCCACCGTCCCGCCGAGGAGCGCGACCATCGTCGCGAACGCCAGGAAACCGCTACGCCGACGCATGAGCCCGGCGACGATCATCGACACCGCGAGCACGAGGGTCGCGGTGAACAATCCGTATGCCCCGGCGGTGCTCGTGTTCGCCGGATCGATCGCCGTATGCCAGATCGCGGCTCCCGCACCGGCGACGAGAGCGATCCCGAGCACCGACACCACGAACGCGCCGCTGGCACGTGGACGGGACAGGCGACGGATGCGGCGCTTCTCGTTCGCGGCTGTCGCGAATGCTGCGGCCTCGGCCTCGCGCTCGCGCCGGGCCTGATCGCGGGCGATGCGATCGGCATCCTTCTGCGAGCGACGCCACGCGTCGTTCTCTGCACGCCACGCGTCGTGGCGGGCGCGCCACTCGGCGATCTCGGCGTTGCCGGCGCCCCGCTCAGGAGGCAGCGGTTCGGCCGGGGGCGCAGTCGGCGTTGCATCCGCTGCAGTGTTCTCGCTTGCTGCCTGGGATGCTGAGGGGGAGGAGGCGCCAGCGTCCCTCGCGGGACGAGCGCTCGCACGAGCGAGCAGGATCACGAGCCCCACCACGAGTGCGAGTCCGATGATCCAACCGATGATCCCGATCGGGCCGGTGTTCCACCCGGGCATCATCCAGCCGAACCACGGCACGACCGGAACGAAGCCGACCACCAGCAGGATGATGATCGCGACCATGGCCGGATCGAAGCGTCGCCGCGTCGCCTCCCGCAGGTGTATGCGTCCGCCGACATCGGGCAGCAGCGCCCACGCGACCGCGTAGAGCAGCAGCATCGGAAACCCGAGCACTGCCGCCACGACCACGATGCCGCGCACGATCGCTGCGTCGACACGGATGCGGGCAGCGATACCGGCGCAGACACCGCCGAGCCAGCCGTCGGCGCGGACGACACCGAGTCCCCGGACCCAGGCGAAGAACCGGTCCGAACCAGTCGGCGCTGCCGGCCGCTGGGGAGGCAGACCCGGATCGGTCGCGGGAGGTTCCGTCGAAGTGTTCATGGTTCGATCGTGGCGGACGGGGATGTCTCGGGGCGATGGGGTGATCCCCTGAGTGGACCCTGATTCCGGAGGTCCCGGGTACCTGCTGCCGGCATCCGGGTGATTGGATGGCGGCATGTCGTCGGCCACCGCCTTGCCCGCGCGCCCGCCCCTGCAACGGCCGCGCGCGTGCCTCGTGTCGGGGACCTCGGAGGGTCTTGCCGCACACCTCGGGTGGAGCATTCTCGCGGTACGGATGCTGTTCATCGCGCTCTGCCTCCTGTGGGGTGCGGGCATCTTGCTCTACCTGTGGATCTGGGTCTTCACCCCGTGGCAGGACGGCGATGAGGCGCCCTCTCGGCGGGCGCCTGTGGCGTGGATCCTTGCCTCGCTATCGGTCCTCGCCGTGATCGTCGCGTGTGGCATCGCGGCGACCATCTCCCGGTGGGACGTCGTCTACGCCACTCGTCCGGAATGGTGGACGGCAATGCTCGCGGCAATCCTGCTCGCCGTGACTGCGGGGCTGTGGGCAACGCTCATCGACGGATCCGATCCCGCACGCGGTCCGCGCCACGCCCTGGGGGTGCGGATTGCGGCATCCGCAGCGCTCGGCACGCTTCTGATCGTGCAACTGACGACCTTGCAGCAGGGAGGTGTCGTGTCGTTCATCGGCGCGCTAGCCCTCATCGGCGGGATCGTGTTGGTCAACTCCTCGACGTTCGTCGAGAAGTGGCGGGAGTTGTCGGGGGAGCGGGTGCGCCGCATCCGCGAGGAGCAGCGCAGCGAAATGGCCGCGCACCTGCACGACTCGGTGCTGCAGACTCTCGCGCTGATTCAGAACCGGGCAGGTGCCTCGAGCGAAGTGGCTCGTATCGCCCGCGCCCAGGAACGCGAGCTGCGCGGTTGGCTCTACGACGGCGACGAACCCGCCGACAGCGACCTGCCGACCGACCTGCGCGATTACGCGGCAGCCCTCGAGATCGACTACCCGGTGCGGATCGACGTCGTCGTCGCGGGGACCTCGGCCGAGCGAGCCAGCGGCGAGATGGCGGCTGCGGCGCGCGAGGCGATCCTCAACGCGGCCCGCCACGCCGGCGGCGAGGTCTCGGTGTACATCGAGGGCAGCGCGGCATCCGTCGACGTGTTCGTCCGTGACCGCGGTCCCGGCTTCGACCTCGACACCTTCGAG
>Ga0209066_10000937_pt1 | contig 40240 bp, 55 predicted proteins | sample All_14_2_FD_187198 | JGI IMG/M metagenome (GOLD analysis project Ga0209066, IMG submission 187198) | Freshwater microbial communities in response to fracking from Pennsylvania, USA - Allegheny Zone_MetaG_DW_15 (SPAdes) (version 2) ... | reverse complement strand
GCGGTAACAACGCCAATTACAGACGAAGTTGCCATAGCATCGGCACGGGCTAATGTAATGTTAGGCGTTTGCCCTGTAGCCCCTGACACGTACACTACCGAGCCGTTTGTAATGGTTACGCCTGTGCTGTTGCGTGCTTTCAAATCCACCTCATACCCCATATTAAGGGAGGTACCTGAAATGTCATCATAGCCTACAAATGTATGCGCATCGGTATCGTAGAAAAACAACCCTTCTGAATACGTTGGGGCTGTTACTGGGGTGAATTGTATGTCTGATGGCGCAAAGCCTATTACAGGCGTTGTGGTGCCGTTAGCTACTGTTATGCCGTCCGTACCTGTTACCGATGTTACTGTGCCGCCGCCTGTAATATCAGATAGCAGGGCTATGGTGCCGCTATTATCAGGAAATTGGATGTTTCTATCTGCGGTTAAGTTTTCAGTCTTTAACTGGGCTGCATTAGTGCCGTTTCCGCTTATAGCTACTGCGCCATCATACGAAGATATATTTACGTTATCCGTAGCCTGTATGGTTGCGTTTGAATTAGCAAATAGCGTAAAAGCCTCCGGGTATATTAAAATTTCTGCACTGCCTGTGTAATCCGCACCATTTGTTAAAACCTCCTGCAATGTACTCGCCGCCTCCACATCACTAAGCCTCGCCGCATGCCCTCCCTCAGTAGGTGCGCCAACAAATAATGGACTTGTAATGCTTGCGGTGGTGCCGTTCATAGTGAAATCGTTGTCTACTGCTGACATACCTGCAAAGCCATCGGTTAATGACATATTACTGAATGTTGCCCCAGCACCGTGTGTCAATGAAATATCGGTTGATACCGTAGCGGTGCTGCCTGCTGACATTACGCTTTGCAAATTTGCGATTGTCAAATCCGATGTATAGGCCAGCCTTTTATAGTAAGTACCGTTGTGGTGGTATAGCCTGTTGCCGAAAGTAAGTATGCGCCCCAGGTTCGCTATATTTGGGAATAGGGCGGTAGTATCAACTACAGGCGTTTTCAATATCCTGTCTGCCCATACTCCCCCGTTAAATTTAGTTACGGACGTTGTCGTGCCTGTAGAGGTTATCGTGGCGTTCTGCGCCAGTCCTATAAAGGGTAAAAGGAATAACAAATAAAAAAGTTTTCTCATGATTATGCTATTAGTTAAGAATAAAATACTACTATGTTTGCATCGGCAATGCCCTCAATACCTGAAATCCTGCCCAGTGCAGGCTCAAATACGTACTCTGCGGGTAAACTGAAATCGTCATACATTACACCATTAGCCAATATCGCGTTAATGCTTCTGCCTATAAGGGTATTGCTTTGATACACGCCAAGTGTTCCCGGGTTGAACAGTATTTTGATTTGCCCTGAAGCCGGCGGCGGTGTAACTTCCTGCGGTATGGCCTGGAAGTCCTCGGCGGTTGCCTGGTCTTCACCTAAACCGTAATCGCCTGCGGCACCCGTAAAAAGGTAATCTACACCGGTACCGTCTACACTGCCAGTAAACAGTACATAGCCTGCCTCCTGTCCTTGTATCGTAATAGCAGGGGTCTGCTCATTAAGCCAGTCCTCAACCGTTTGGCCTGTTAAAGCCCCGTAGTCTATTATTTGTGTCGAGGGGTCGTCGGCTATATCTGTGGCAGAGAACACGGCATCGCCGTTGTAGCGTAAGTCCGCAGCGGTTATCGCTACGCCTCCCGTGCCATAAAGCCCTTTGCCCTTGTTTATTATTTTCCAGTTGCGCCCTTTAGTAAGCGTAAAGCCGAAGCCTACCTCATTAGGGGTTTTAGCGTAAGCAGCAATCCAGTATATTTGCTTTTCTGTGATTGTGAAAGCAGGGCCGGTATTTATAGCCGTTACCAGCTGCGCCACGGTGTAGTCTGTACCATCTATAAGGATGGTACGGAATATGCTTATGTTATCCTGGTCTATTGCGGGGGTGCCACTTATGCCGTCGCTCAGGAATACGAAGTTACCTGCAGTTATTTGGGTTGCCCCGCTACCGTAGGTACCTTTACCCTGTCCTTTAGCGATTAGCACGGCGTAACGCGAAGGGCTTTCGCCCGAAGGCGTTTGCGCTATGTACACTACATTCTCAAACTCAGTAACGTTGTACGCCGCAAGGGCGTTTATTTTATCCGCTATATCGATAACATCGTCTTCTATATCAATCTCAACGTCTACGGCCTTGAATTTATTATCCTGCACAAGCTCGGGAACGTCGTTGCCTAAAGTTCCACGGCTGTATATGATTTGGTTAAGGGCAGCCTGCACCTCGTTAGCATCGGCAAATGTTTCGCCCTCGATATTGAACTGGTCAAACTCTAAAGGCTCTACAAGTACGTCGGCATTCTCGTAGCAGTTGAATATCGCTACCTTAGTACCCGACACCCTGCTAATGTAGTTGCGCAGGTAGCGGGTACCGTTGAAATAAAATTCGCGATTGCTGTATGTAGAAATAACTACCATTATCCTATTTTTTTAATGCGGAAGCCGCCCGTGCGCGGGGCAACAATACAATGATTTGCGGCGTAGTCAGCTTGTTTTGTCCTTACCAGGTAGTTGCGCACGTTATCCCACAGCTTAGACGCACCCTCTACATTTATCTGCCATGTGCTTTTACGCAGGCTATCGCTTACCGGTTGGCTCACATCGCTGTTTAGCTTCTGAACGAGTCCGAAAGGCGTTGCTGTAGCGTCGCCCATCATGACAACACGGGCGTAAGCGTAGTAAGCCAGCACCATTTTAAGGCCATAGCTTGTATATGAGGTGCCGTCTACCGTGTAACTGCCGCCGTCCAGTAGTTCGGCGTAGTCTTCGGGGGCTGCAAGCAGCTTATTGTACAGCGTTTCACCTAACAACGGGGCTATATCGAGCATTTGCGCGTCAAGTATAAGCTCGTTCAGCTTTGCATCGTTCCACGTTGTAGAGATTTGCCTGTATTGGGCTATATCGTTACGGGTTATCAGTAGTGTTGGCATTTTCTATAAGTAATATAGGTTGTAGCACTGTACCCGTTTTACCGGGCATTTTTTGTATAAGCCCGTTAAGGGTATTGGTAAGCAGGTTGCGCTCTTTCGTGGTGCTTTCCTGGTAGGTGCGTTTCATTTCAACAATAGCGGTACCTGAATTGCCAAACATAGAGTTATCGCTGGTCTTTAAAAGGCCTGCGGGTAGGTTGTTGAAGGCAACCAGTATGTTCTCCCTAACGCTGCTTTCTGTATAGTTGAATAGCTTGTCGTCGATTTTGCTGTCAATCTGTTTTATGAGTATAGCATCGTCGAGTTTTTCGCCTGCGAAGTCCATTTCAAGGCACAATACGCCGCCCACGCTTTCCGCGCCTAAGCTATCTTTAATTGCTTTTTGAAATGCGTCGCGTTCGCTTTCGGCTTCGCGCCATGCAGGCGATAAAATCGTGCGCGCTGCATCGCTGTATTTCTCTATCGTGCTTTCATCTACAAGCGGACGGGTAACCACAAGGGTATTGCCGAAAAATCCTTTACGTAGCAGCCTGTTTTTGTACACGGCCGCTTGCGCTTCACTGTCGCAGTCGTTCGCCACGCTGTCGATACGGCTAAGCGGGTATATAAGTTTACTATCCTGATTAACGAATAGTATTTGCCCTTTGTATGCCTCCCAGCTTCCTGCTTTCTCAACCTGAAGCTGTATAATTGTCGGGTTAGGATTGTACACGTCGATAAGCTCAATTTCTTTGGGCTTCGGCTCATTCCATGCCAGCTTGTTAACCGCAATCTTGCCGTTGTAGTCTGTACTGTCTTTTTTGCCAACACGGCACCACTCGAAAGGTACTACCGCAAGGCTGTCAATTTCATAGGCGGCGTTATACCCTACAGATATGAACGCGCCACGGTGCTTAACGAGGTCGTCGGCGATGTTGTCGGCGAAATCAATTAGCTTAATATTTTTTTGCTTGTTTACTATTATGTTGTCGGCTTCAGGGCCATAGCCTTTACCTAAAAGGTACTGCACCATGATATTTGCGGCGCTCTTTGCGGTAACGCTGTTATTGATAAGTCTGTCCATCCTTTCAGGGTACATGTTATCTTCGTCATTACCATAAACGTCAACACCCTTTTTCCAGGGTGTTAAACGTTTGAATATCTCAAATAATTTGGTGCGCATTTAGTTACAGTATTTCGTCTGTCTCTTCGGTTTCTACCTCTTCGGTTTCTACCTCTTCGGTTTCTACCGACTCAACTGGCGCAGTATTTTCTTTGTCGGCCTTAGGTTTTTTAGCAGCCTTAGGTTTTTTAGCAGCCTTAGGTTTCGTCTCGCCTGCTTCAGGCAGTTTTGCAAAAAGCGCAGCGCCGTTTTTACGGGCTAAAAGTATTTCGCCATATTCTTTAGTCATATTAGTGTTGTTCACGTAAACAGACGGCTCTCCATCTATCGCAACTAATATGTTTTCGTATTTTTTATGCAATACGAAGCCGCCGTTATCGGCGTTGGTTTCTTTTTTTGCCATGATTTTTTTGTATTTTATTAAATAGCCGTTAAGGCATTTAGGACAACCGGGATTTAAGGTTTCAGTGAATAGCGTTTTATATTCTTTCAGGAACTTACTTAAATATCGCTCGCCGTCGGAGTCAACTCCTGACATGACGGCGGCAATATCCATTTTAGTAAAGTCCAGCATTATGGAGATGTAGCGAAGTCGTTGTTAAATGCCAGCAAAGTGGTTTCGTAGTCAGTCTCAAGCAGTGTAGCTGCCATGTTAGGCTCTTCAAAACCGCTTGCGCTTGCAAGTGTGAAAACAATTGTGTTGTCGTTCTCTGCGCTGTTGTTTGTCATAGTAGCGATCTCAAGGCCGGCACGTATGCCAAGCACTTCAAAAGCATCGGCGCTATTAGCCCCCTTCCATTTCTGCTCAACTACAGCGATGTAACGCGAACCCTGCGCAAGTGCTGAAGCCTGTAGCTTATTAGCAGCACTCGGGTTAAGTATCACGCCGCTAAAAGTATGCATGAACTTATCAGGGGCATTATCTTTTTTAACAAGTTCCCAGCTTTTGCCGTTCGTTTGCTTAACACCGGTAAGGGTGTAAGCCTGCGCACCTGCTTTAAGCACAAGGCTGGTGATAAGTGCCGGGTTTGTTGAGCTGAAAGTTGTAGCAGCATAATCTATATCTGCCTGGTTAATCAGCTTTACGTTTTGCTCTATGCCGCCTACTGGGGCATTAGCGCAGTCGTATGTTATATTGGCGGTTAGCGCGCCTGTACAATCTATTGGCATAGGGTTATACTTTTTATAAGGTTATAAAAAGTAGTGGCTTAGTAAGCCGCTACAGTTAGGTAGTTTTGTAAGTGTTTCGTGTCAAGGCCATAAGCCCCGTCTACGTAGTTCATTTTAGTTACTTTGTCGTAGAAAGCATCTACAGAACCAAAGTCGCCTTCGCTCGGTGTACCTACAGGTATGTTAGTAGGAGTAGTCAGGATAGCACGGTGTGGCCTGTACCATTTAGTACCATTGTTTTGGTAGGTGTTTATGGTGTTATCCCATATATCCATCAACTTAACCGGTATGCCCCTGTACGTAAGGGTAAGCTGGCCGTTCTCGTTTATAAACGTGTTACCTGCACCGTTGTTTTGAGTTGTCTCAAGGTCGTTAAGGTACGCATCAAAGATTGTGCGGGTTACAAGGAACTCAACACCAGCGGCACCGCGTAGGCGGCTGTCGGCTTTTCCGTACATCGCTTTAAGCGTTGCCATACCTTCGCCAGCGGCAAGTGCCTGCAAAGCGTAAGAGGCAGCGGTGTTTTTAGTGATAGCCACGTAGTTTGCGGCAGTCGTTGGCACGTCAACGAATATCTGTTTAAACTGGCCGTCGATAACGTTAAAGAAATCCAGGTCGGTACCGTTGGTAAATACACCGCTATCGGCGTAAGTAGCTGCGGTAGTATCGCTAAACCAAATTTTGGTAAGGATGTCCTCACGGCTCGCCTCTTCAACAAGGCCAACAAGGTACGCGCCAACACTTGAGGCAGAACCTTCAAAAATGTTGTAGAAATCCGGGTTTACCTTCATCCACTGGTTAAACAGTTTGTCCTGTGAGTCTACGTCAGCAGAGCAATGTTTTATCCTGAAGTCAAAAAGTTTAGGCTGCCAAACTTTTTCAGTAAGGGTAATACCTTCTGCATCGTTAGGGGTACAGCTTGCAAGGGCTTTACCCAGTAGCCCCATACGTGCGGCAAATACTATTTGCTTATCGTACTTAATACCCTGCTCCACGTAGTGAATATCACTTATAGATGGGTGGTTAAAGGTAAGTTCGTTAATGATTTCCCTCAAGTCTTTAAGCTCCTCGGGGTTGAACGTAAACGTTCCGTTGTCGAATGCTGTTGCCATTATCGTTTTTTGTTTTTAGCCCTGTCAAGTGCAGCCTTGTAGCCGCTTGCGGGTTGGGTTACTGGTTCTTTTTTACCGGTTGGTGCGCCGCCTGTAGTGATAGCCCTTTTAAGGTTTACTACTTCGGTTTTAATCTCGGCAAGGTTTTGCTCGTTTGCCAGGTTAGTAGCCTTCAGGGCTTCAACCTCAGTTTTAAGCGTTTCGTTTTCAGCTTTCAGTGCAGCGGCCTCTTCAGGTGAAATAGCATCGGCGGGCAATACAATCTCTGTAAGCTCACCGGCTACGAAAGTGTAAATGGTACCATCAGGTAGTGTGTATTCACCTTCTGCTGGAACGCCGGCCACCATAGCCATAGCGCCCACCACAATAGTGTCGCTGTCTGCAAGCTCTGTAAAATCAAGCTCTACACCTGTAGCGTCCTGCACTAATTTGTTTTTAGGCTTTATGCCTAATTTAGCCAATATACGGGCAAACATACCCTCTATTTTAGCCTCGTCTTTAATATCCATTATGTTATTGGGTTTGTTAATATTTATTTTTGCTTTTGCTGCAACGGGTACGGGGGCGGTAGTTATAAAGCCCAAAGTTTGAAGCTGGTCAAGGGTAAGCCATGACTCGTCACGCATAAGAGGCTGTATAACCTCTTCGGTAAGGTTTAACTCTTTAGTGTAAAAACCTATCAGTTGTTTCTCTGCGTTGCGTAATTCTTTTGCGTAGTCTTCTAATTCGTCAGCATTGCCCACCGCTTCAGTCCACGGCAGGTGTATCATGAATTGGGTGTTTGGCCTTATGGTACGGGTAGCCCCCGCCATAAAAATAATAGTTGCGATACTCGCCACCATGCCGTTACCGATTGTATTAACAGGCTTGCCTAAATTTTTAAGGTAGTTGTAAATATCGAAGCCAATATCTACGTAACCGCCTTCGCTGTTTATGTAAACATTATACTCCGTGGCTTCGGGCTGCGCCTTAACCTGCTTTACAATGTCCATAAGGCTTACAGATTGGGAGTCCTCCCAATGCCCTATAGCGCCGTTGATATAAATGTTGCCTACCATGCAGCTAATGTATAAAAACGCTTTAACAAATCAGTGCCAAAAATAAGGCACTAAAAAACCCCTAAGCTACTATTGTTCACTTAGGGGTGTGTACTTGTGGAAAACGCACGGTGTACTGCTTTAATGGCTTCGACTTGCCAGCGGGTAGGGTTTTGCTATTTCATGGGTTCTACGGTGTTTTAATCTTCAGGTGCTTCGGGTAACTCTGCGTAGTGTGTAACGTCGCTATTGTTCCAAAACTCTGCTCGTCTGCCGTTGCTGTCGTGTATAACTTCGCGCAAAGTGTCTACAGCGAAGTATTTAAATACCTCTTTGTCTTCTCGGTTGTGGTCAATCCTGCAATAGAGTAGCACATTCTTTTCAAAATCGGGTAGTGGGCTGGTATCAGTTATTTTAATCCAGTTTACTTTTGTTTTCATGGTTTTATTTATTAAAATTATTTTATACTCTCCATCCATGCTTTTATGCGGTATACCTGCCTGCGGTTAAAAAGTGTTTTATTTTTTTGATAGCCATTTCCATAGCTTTCCGTAGTTTTTAAATTTAAAGGCAGCGACCCCCGTTCCACTCAAATCGTTTTCTACTTTTTGTTTTATAGTAGGATAGGTAACGTAGGCATCCGAGGCTGAGGCTTTATCTAAAGCCTCAGGAGTAAAAAAACCGCCGTGGATATAAGGCAATATTGGGCTTTTACTCCCATCTGACCAAAGTACGCCCACTATAGCGGTATCTTTTAAATTTTTAAAATCTGAGGTTACATTTTTCACGGTTTATTATATTTTTAAATTATTTTATACTTTCCATCCAGGCCTTTATACGGTATACCTGCCTGCGGTTAATAGGGAACTTATCACAGGTAAGCATAACAGCCTTTTCAGTTTTGTGGCCCTGCTCCCTCTGCCATTTGAAAAACTCGTAGTAGGTTTTCCACTCGATATACTGCACCGGGATAAAGCCCCTTGCTACAAGCGGTATAAAGGTGCTGTCCATCGATAGCAGTATTTCGTAATTGGTTCCTACCATTTATTTTCAGGGCAAGTGTCGTTACTTCTTATTTTAGCAGATAGGGGGCATTTGCAAATATCGCAGTAGTACCCCTCAATTTCTTTCAGGTCGTCCTTTATAAACGCCAATAGCTTACCGTGTTTAGCGTGTGGGCAAGCTGCGCAAATCCTTACGCGCTCCTGCGCTTTCTTTTCGGTAACTTCGCTTTTGTCGAGAAAGTTACGCCAGCCTGTGAGTATGGTTTTGAGTTTACTCAAAAGTTTAGAATATTTTGGAAAACTCTAATTCTAAAGCCCCCTCCTGTACGTCTATATCTTCTATGCCGGCCGCTTCGCTGTACACGGTATGCCACAGCCTAATCTCGTCGTCTACACTTAGCCGCCCGGCTTCAACTTCTATCGCTATGAAGTTTAATAAGTCTTTTACTGTCATGTTTTTATGATTTGCCGTGTTAATCTGCAAGATTTGGTACCTGTATAAACCCTTTCTCTGACTCCAATTGTAAAAAAGTCTGTCGGGATAGGGCTCGTACGGGTTCGCCTACGGTATCGTTGTTGTATATTGTCGCAAGCCCTAATTCCGGCAGTTTCTGCTGGGCACTTTTTGTTTTGTACAAATTCTCGGAGAACCACGAAACGTAATGCTCGTAGCTTTGAAATACTTCAATCATGGTTTATAAATTTTAAATTATAAGCAAATATAAACCTATTTTTGTAATTACCAAAAATTATTTTTAAAAATTTGCATTCTCCTGCACTTTAACTATCCTGCCCGACACGACATTTATATCACTTACCGCTACAACGGGCGCAGGCATTGAGGCGTTGGCTGCTGCAATCTTTGCCGCCAGCTCGTCGATATCAAAGTTTATGCCTTGTGGCTGCGCACGGTTTACAAAGCCGCCGCTGGCGAAATAGTTTGGTGCGCCGCCTGCTCCTGCCGGGAAAGCATTATTAAAGGCCATGAAGTGCTTTGCCGCGTTCCTGTTCATAACGCCGATAAGTTCGCCCCGCTCTGCCTCAAACTGGGTACCGTCAGAACCCTGAAAAGTTGTACCCCCTGCACTGTGGCGGTTGCCGCCTACCTCCTGCAAGCCCCCTTTTTCAAATTTAGCTTTGGTACTCATTATCTTTTTAACGTTACCTATACCCGTAGCGATTGAGGCGGCGGCGGCTATTGCACCGAACGGCGGAGGGTATGCTGCTAACGCTTTATTTGCGGCTACGTAGGTGTCGATAGTGGCCTGCGCTGCGGCAAAGAGTTTACCGGCTGTAGTTTCCTGCCCGAATATAGTTGCGAGGTTGCCCAGGGCCTGCGCCCTAAGCTCCATTTTATAAGTCTGTACTGCTTTCTCACGGTCTTCCCTGTCCTTTGCAAATTTATCTTCTATTAAACTTACATCGGCACCCGTCTTTTTGGCGTTGGCTATTTCCTGCTCGCGCCTTATATCCGCTTGCAGCTGCTCAATTTTCATGTTCTCCTCAAAATCCGCAGAGCGTTGCGTTTTTTGGTTCTCAAGGTCGAGCAGCTGCTGGTCTTGTTCTGCCTGTCTGCGTTGCACGTCGAGCTCGGCCTGCTTCTTATCGTTATCCACATACAGGGCATTAACCGCGTCTAAGTATTCCCGCTCAGCAATAAGCCCGTTATTGTATTTAAGCCCTAAATTCTCAACCTCAAGTTGTGTAAGTTTATCAAGCCTGTCTTTTTCCTGCTGTACAAGTTCGTCAGTCAGGAAGGCGTTGCCGTCGAGCCTTGTTTTGGCTAAAGTCTTTTGATGTTCAAGTTCCAAATCCGCTTCGGCGGTTATCGCTTCGCGCTTAGCGGCTTCCAGTTCTATCAGCGCCGCATTTTTAGAGGCGGTTAATTCCAATTCGTTAATACCTAAACGCCTTTGCAGCGCCGCCTTATCCGCGCCGGTCTTTTTACTGGCCGCGTAATCATTTTGAGCTGCGGCATCGTTAGCCGCTTTTTGCTTTTGTATAATTTCAAGTTGCCTGTTATAAAGTTCATCGGCTTTCTCAATTTCTTTATCGTAGGTAAGCAGCCTGCCCTCGCTGGCCTGCGCATATATTTCCTTTTCAAGTTCCAGCTTTTCAATAAGGTCGTCAAGAGTTTTCTGCCTCGCATCCCGTATGCCCTGTTGGCGCTCCCGTTCTTTGTCGTAGGCCTCTTTGCGTAGGCTGTTCAGATTTGCCAGCTGCTCGGACTCCTGCCCCGTAATACGCTCTTGTATGTCGGCTATATTGGTAAGGGCTTCAGCGCGTTTATCCAGCGCCTCAGTAGTTTCGCCCTCGGACTTAATGCGCAAGTCAGCAACACGTAGCGCCTGGTTAGCTATTTCCAGCTCAGCTTTTGCCTGTTCCTTCAGTACTGCGCCCAGTTGCTCGTTAGCCCTCATTCGCTCCGGTATAGACTTGCTTTCGTCGTCGCGCAGCTGCCTTAATTTCTCGGCTTGTTTTTGGTAGTCAAGTTGTATTTTTTTACCCTCACGCTGCATCTTTTGCAATTCTGCCTCGGCAGCGGCAAGTTCGGCGGCAGCTTGGGCTGACGCTTTAAGCTCTTCTTTGAAGCCTCGCAGGTCTGCAGCCGCCTCGGTAAATCCTAAAAAGTCCAGTGCTTTAGCAATACCCTCGGTTAACTCGTCAAGGGCGGTGCCTACCGCTTCCAGGTAGGCGATAAATACTTTACCCAAAAACTCGCCCAGTGGTTTTATTATTTTCCAAAAGCCGTTAAGCAGGCCGGTAACATACGCCATTGCTTTTGCAAGTTTGTCGCTGCCCTCTTCGGTACTGTTCATAGAGGCCACCATAAACTTAAAAGCTCCTACTACTAAAGCGATAACTACAGCTATTGCGGTAAGCGCAAGCCCTAAAGGCGTAGCTATGAAAGCAAGTCCGGCCTTAACCATGCCCCAAAGCCCCGTAGTCATAGCTTTGAAGGCATTACCGAGTAGCGGGCCTGTGCCGCCAGCCGCTTCCGCACGTTCCTTAAAGCCGGAAAGGCCGCCGTTAGCCAGGCTCAGCACGTCATTAAAGTCGGTAAACTCCCCCTTCGACTTCGCCATTTGGTCGTTGAGGTTGTTTATCTGTATATTATTTTGATTGATTTGTACGTTTATAACTTTCCACGCGTCTGAATTTTCGTCGAGCGTTTCCTTGCTTACCTCAAGTTCTTTATTGAGCGCTTGCAAAGCGGTTTTCTCCTTTTGTATCTCAGCATAAGCCTGCAATATTTGTTCTTTGTACTGACCAATCCCGGCTATGCGCTGCTCGTTAGCGTCGCCGTTTTCTTTTATGAACTGGGTATTTTCATTTATTTTTGCGTTGAGTTTAGCTATGGCGGCGGCACCCGACACGGTTGTAGCGTCAAGGTTTTGACGTATCTGCCTAAGTTCTTTATTATTGTCTACCGCGCCCTTAGTGGTTACATTTTGGCTTTTAAGAGCTTTCTCCATTGCTTGCTCCACCGAAAGCAGTTTACCATCAGTAGTAATGCGGCTTTGTACCGCGCCATTGAGCTGGTTGTAATCTTTTGATAGGTTCTTTACCTGGGCGCTCATGACGGTATACTCTACGGTATTTTGCTTACCCTCGTCACGCAGCATTTTCATTTTAGCGCGCAGGTCTGTAATTTGTTTACCTACCGCCGCAGTGGATTGGATAAGCAGGCTTGCGTCAATGTCGAGCGCGGCAATTTCTATTTTCTCAGCCATATCGTTATTATTTTACGCCCAAAGGTAGCGTATTACTTTCTAAATTTAGGGTGCCGGCAGTATTCTCGATTATTATTTTAATCGTAGTAACCCCCGAAGCGGGGAACTGCAATTGCACATGCCCTACTTCTGCCGATAGCACGACAGCGTCGGGGGCGTAAACGGTGACAGTGTAAAAGGCATTATTATAAATCGTGTCCTGCCACACGTCCACGACCGTACCCGCGTCAATGTCGGGTATCTCTAACACGCCAAACCCGAAATGTATAAAAGGCGTAGCCCTTCGCAATTGCTCTATCATAGTAGTAAGGATTGACTGTTTGAGATTACTGTATTTGCGGTGTCGTTTATCCTGAAATAGTTTAGGCCGGTGCCTATGTATGGCGTTACAAGTGCAAGCCCCCACACCGTACCGAGGTCGGCATCGGCTACAGTTGACCAGGTAAGGTTATCCAGTGATCGCTCGAGCGTCAACGTACCGCCGTCGTAATCTTTTGTAAAGGTTACCGCGATAGCATCCTGCCCTGCAAACTTCGCAACGCCTACCAGGTTTATAGCGTTCGCCAGTACGGGCGTATCTGAATATAGCACCCGCACCAATTCAACTTTAGTTACTTTGCCCGGCACGTAGTTTTGTATCGCATTTACCAAATAGTAATTTGAAAGCTGCTCGATATAGATAAGGCTTTTAAAGTCGAACGGCACCACGTCTGCATCAGTTAACCACAGGTAGGCCGTAACGATTTGCGTGCGGTCAAGTATTGCCGCAAGCGGGTTATAGTACGCCGCCTTAATATCGGTAAAGCTAAGGCCGAAAAAACTTTCGCGGTAGAACGCTGTAACGTCGTCAGAAGTTCCCAGTGCTTCGGAGTACACGCTTATCGGCGTATCGGTTACAGGGTCAGCACGCATAAGGTAGTACCGCTTATCCAGCTGCTTATAATTTATCGTATCATCTTCTTTTACTTCTTTATCCCAAAGTTTGTAAACGTTGCCCTCCTGCCCTATGTACGTGGTACGCTGGCGCTCGGGGCTGTATATTTTACTTTGTAGTACATCGCGGGTGTCAGTAAGGTTTACATTTTCCACTGCTATAAACGCGTCATTGTGGCTTGCCTCTTTGTCGTTATAGGTGTAGCGCATAAAGTTACGCTGCGCATAACTGCCAAAGGCATAAGCCTCATTGTCTTTACCGTGGTATTTTTTCGACCAGTCCACAACGTTAGTGTTTTGCAATACCTCCTGCAACGTAAGGAACGCATAATTTTTGCTGTACTTATCTTTGAACAGCGTAAGCCCAAAGCGCTGCACTATTTCATTAATGAAGTCCTTTATACTGAAATCGGTAAAAGCCTGGGTAAAGTCAATTATATTCGGGTCAACGCGCACAAGTGTAACCTCGAGTTCGTTGTCGTCTGCCGGGTTGAGTATGTAACTGCCTGTTTCGCCTACGCCTCTTGTAATAACTACCGCCACACTTTCAAGCTCGTTAAGCTGGAACGGGGCGGATGTCAGTTCAAACTCAACACCGTATGCCAAACTGTCAGCATCGGAGCCAAATACGTAGTAGTTACTTTGCGTTAATACGCCGTTGTTCCACGCTACCAAAGGGTCTAAGCCTTCACTGTTTTTCACGATACGGATTTGCGCGGGTTGCGGCTGTACGCTGCCCTGTACGCGCGAACCAAACAGAGTACCGGTTATCTCAAACCGGTACGTAGCCGTGTCAGCTACTTTTAAATGCCGGTTCTCTATTATAGCATTGAGCTCGTTCAGGTCTGCAAGGTTTACCTTAGCATAGTAATACCCGTTAACGTTGGGGCTTTGAAAATCGTAGTCGTCGCTATGGAATACCGGGTGGTCATTTTCGCCCGTAGTGCCTAAGCCCTTCGGAAATGTAAGCCAAAGGTTTTGAAAGTTGAAGGTGTTGAATATGGCCCCGGAATAGGTAACGGCAAAGGTTGTCATTATCAAATCCCATAACCATGACACTTTAACACTCGGCACCAGGTAATCGATATTAACATGGGGCGTCCCTGTTTCGGGTGTAGTGTCGCCGGGGTTGCCGTTGTAATCTGCTAAAATATAAAGGTAGGGCAGCTCTGCGGTAAAGCTGGCTACTACTGTAGCTACGTCTTTGCTGTGGCCTATGCCCGTTAAATCCAAATCGGATAATGCTTTGTTCTCTATGGCCTTGTACAAATCAACAATGCCGTCTACCAGGGCCACGTCGTAAGTGTCGCCGGCATCGGTAACTATGGCCCGGCCATTATAAATAAAGCACTCGCCGCTTTCAGCGTACAGGCTTGCAAGTATTTTATTGTAAGGTATAAGCGTAGTATTACCCGGAATAGCCATGTACTCCATAATACGGGTATTGGTTGCCGTCTTAGGGAGTTTGAACGTATTCGTAAAATTAGCCTGCCGCGTATCAATCGACGCAAGGTTATTAACCTGTTTAGTCTGGGCTATTACGGTGCCTTCGGCAAGCTCGGCCTTAACGCCGTTTATGTATAGTATCATCTTACAAAGCGTATATCTGCTTAAGTATTTAATATTAGCATTCCTACAGTGTCAGCTATAGTGTAGCCTTGCTTATATAATTTAGTCGCTAATTTTTCATGCCTAATTGTTAGTTTTATAAAAACATATTGTTTCATTCGTTTAGCCACTTCAGAATGAAATTCTTTGAGGGTTAATTTTTCCCCATTGTTTTCCCGTAACTGTCCGTAAGTTGTCGCCATGCTTAATTAAGAATTTTATTAAGGCCTGTATGCTTTAGGATTTTAGAACTTATTACCAAATCCTGAGCGTGTAAATACTCTGCTGTGTCTATTAGGCCCATACTGTAATCTGCATAAAGGCCTAATAATTTAGTTTGCTGTAGTTTTGATAAAGTATTCATGGTTTTTGATATTTTAATTGTTGTTATCTGAGTACAAATATACGCCGATGTTTTAAACTACCAAACTATTTTTGCAAAAAAGTAAAAATTATTTTATAGGGTAACGGTATCACGTTGCGGCAAATCAAAGTCAAGGGCGAAAACCGATTTATTATTTTTGTACTCTTTCACCCGAGCCGATGTGGTCCTGAGCGTAACCTCCTGCCAGTCGTATTTGCCATTGCGGCTAAACGGTGCGCCGGTAAACATATAAATCTTAGGGCTGTCAAGTATTTGCCTAACGATAGCGGCCTCCTGCTCGGTAAGTATCTCGGTTACTACGCGTATCGTGTCCTGTACGGCCTGCCCAATGTTTAAGCTCCTGGCTCTTGTAGTTTGGATATTATCGAAATCATTGTACAGGTCGCCCAGTGATTTAGTGCTGCGATCAATAGCTGCCGTGTCTTCAAACAGCCAATAGCTGAAGCCTGCCGACTGGTTAAGGAATTTAAAATAAACCCCGCAACGGTACGGCACTTTCTCAACGGTCAGAAATTTATCGGTAACCTCCCCCAGTTCAAAGTGATTTATAGTAAGCTGGTTCTGCCCCATGATCAGCGGCAGGAACTCTTCAATCGTTTCGTCTGTGCGTCCGTCGCTAAAGAACAGGCGGCATAAGTAATAATTGTTTGTAGCGAACGCCGCCGAAAGCAGGTTCGTATTGTTGTAGATAAAAATATTGTCTTCGGGTGTATACACCGGTAGGTCAAACGGGTATCCCTCCCAGTACTTTACATAATTGGTATTCGTGGCTAAGCCCGATAGCGGTGTAAGCACATGCATCTCTGATTTATCCAGCGCCTTGTACTGGCCTATCTGCTGCGCACCGGTAAGGAACGTAAAGGTAGCCGGGAAGCCCTCGGCCGTATCGTCTTCTAAAGTAACTGTAAACGAATAAGTTTCCGAATTGTAGAACCCTGGCGCGCCATTATAGACAAAGCTGTCGGCCTCTTCAATATCGAGGTCGGGCACTACGTTGTCTTCAAAGTTTTCCGTATTGGCGTAAGCCGCTAAGTACGGCTTAAGGTTTATGTAAAACGAACCGTCGGGCGCAGGGTATAGCCGCACGGTAAAACCTGCATTCGTAACGTCGCAGTATTTAGCAGGCGTGCCGCTGTCTTCGTAAAAGCGGAATACCTGGTTATTGTACACCCATCGTATTACGTTGGGGCTTAGTGCGTCTATAAAAGTTATTGCCATTATGCTGCTGCCGTTTTTAAGTGTCGTACTATATCGCTGGTAAGGGTTGGCAGGTATGCCGCGCTTACCGAGTCTATTATTTTTTGTATTGCCTCAGCGGTTACCACTTCGCTTATAAGCTCCACGCCGCCGTACTCTTCACGCTTCCAGCCCTGCCTGCCAATCTTACGGGCAATGAGGAACGCTAAACTGCTTATACTTATTTCACCTTGCAGGCGTGCTGCTATACCCTTATCAATTAGCCACTGCATAATTACACTGCTCGGCGGTTGTTTACCTGGTCGCCTTCCTGTTTCAAGTTGTTGCGAATACTCGAGGCCTAATACCGCGGCGTGGTAGCCACCATTCATTTTCTCAGTTACAACCGTTTCGAGGCTGTCAGCCCATTTACCGCTTGAACGCATGCCCTTAGCATCGTATGCCTCAATTAGCTTTAGACGTAAATCCTCGAAGCTGTCAAATAATATTTCGTCAGCGGTTTGCATTATTGGTTATCTACTTTAATCCGGTAGCTAATCAGCAGACCGTCAAAATTAGCATCGAGCGCGTCGGTTATGTCGACGCAATCCCATTGCGATACTGCGATGCTATCGCAGGCCAGTCCGTCGCCTATAGCTGCAAACGTTTCGAGCAACGGCTCAATATTCAAAACATATTTGCTTTGTGATACGTTGCCGTTCTCGTTGAAGTGCGGCGCATCCAGGTTGCTATGCTTAACCAAAAAGAATTTACCCTCATACGTTACGGCGGTTATCGCTGTACCGGTTTGATTGTACTCACTTTTGCGGTTGGTATACTCATGCAGCATATAAATTTTATCGGCATCTAGCGTACCATCAAGTATATTCAAAGCAGCTTTTTTACCGTAGTGGTATTCAAGGCTGTTAGCCTCGGCAATGTCCTGCAATATTCTTACTATGTCTTGCATTATTCTCTTTCAACTGTTTTTATCTGCGCGCCGGCACACGGGAATATAGAACACCTACCTGCCCAAAAATTAATTATTTGTACAAATATTTCTATTTTGTTGTTACCATAAAAAACATACCCGCTATCTTCATCGCGCATATTAACCATTAACTTATGCTTAGTTGTTACTTTTACCCAAGCGCTGTTATCTCCGCATATATCTTCTGTTTTTTCGTAAGGGGCATCTTGGCTATTAAAAACTATTTTATACCGCCCTGCTAAAGCTTTAGCTATAATGCCTAAAGTATGCTCAGTTTCATTTTTTAAAGCCTTATCAATAAACAGGCGGGAGTCCCAAAGTTTTTCATTAGTGTTTGCAATAGCATCGAATGCCGTTTTTAAATCTCTCATGGTTTAACTGTTTTTAAGTTTATAAAAATCCTGCTCTACTTCATTTTGTGTTTTAACGGCTACCAGCAGGTTAAGTACTTCCCCGTATGGCTTGCGGCCGAGGTCAAAAGGATAAGCGCTAAACAGCTTACCCAGGTTTACCAGCGGTAATATATCGCTCATAGGTTTTAACCTGTCTGCTCCTGCCCTTTTCCACAGGTCCTCGTCTTCTGCCTTGCCTGCAAATATCTTTTGTTCCTGCTCGGCTAAGATAGTAAATTCCTGAATAATAAATGCTTTAGCTGTAAAATATTCTAAAGCGGTTGCGTTCCAAATACTTTCCTGCTCAACGCCAAAACACACCTCGAATAACTCGAATGCAGCCTCAAGGCTTTGCTGCTGCAATAGTTTTAAGCAATGCCGGGTATTGATATAGGGCATAGCGTTTACGTTGAGCATTTGCCCTGCAAATCCGTTCTTGGGTTTTAAAGCAGAAAACAGCCCCGTGTAAAGGGCTGTAGGTTTCTCGTAATATTGTTTAAGGGTTGGGCTTTTCAAAACGAAGCAAAATGTAAATCAGTAGCTTCATCCATAGCAAAGCTTTTAAGCCAATGCTTTTTACCTGTAACCGGTTTTCCTTTTAAAGTCACTATGTAATAACCTAAAAAGTACCCGTCCCGGTAAGTTTCTCCGGGAGCGGGTTTTTTGTGTATTACTTTATACTGCATAAGGCTCAATTACTGGGAAGCACATTATTTCTTCATTCTCTGCAACCATATCTTTTTTTGTTGATTTAACTTGCTCGTAAGTTCTTTTGTGAACGCCCTCAGCTTCTACACCTCTTGATACAGCTTCTTTGTTTGTGCCTATCATATAGAATGTTTCGTGGAAGCAAATTACTTTTTGAGTTTCAATTTTTACTGGAGCCATGGTTTTTTTAATTTTAATTATTGTTATCTGAGTACAAATATACACCAATATTTCAAACTACAAAACTATTTTTGCAAAAAAGTAAAAATTATTTTTAATTACCTGTTTCCTACCCGCACTTTAGCAGTGTAGTTTTTACGCAAAGCAAACCAGTAACGCATCATAATGCTATCCCACTCGTCAGGGCTGCGGCCTATATGCTCTTTAACTTTATCCTTCGGAATAACGCCCTGCTTACCGTCTTTGTCAATATCTTTCAGCTTTACCTGCTCCATCTCTTCGGACGTGATGCGCTGTACCTCGCTGTCTTCGCAGACTTCAGCGGCCAGCTTATCCGCGATTAGCTCAGCCATTTTAATACTGCATTGGCTTTTAAGATTGTCATAGTTAGGCTTAACGTAAACGGTGCCTTCCAGCATTTCAAGCGGGCTGCTGTTATTCACAAAGCCTTTGCATCGCAGGCCATCTACCACGCCACCACCTACGCCGTCTTCGTCTGCGATAATGTTACCCAGCGGTACACCGTTAGCGGTTGCCAGCTTGCGCGCTGCTGCGATCGTTTCCGGAATAGTTGACACGGCAAGGGCAAAGCGGTGTATAACTACCCAACCATGCCATACGCGTATCACAGTTTTATCTTTGCCTTTACGTGCCACGTCGATAGTCATGTACTTTTGGCCTTCGGGCCTTACATGGCAATCAGCTATCGACTGCACAAAGTAATCGCTTATGCTGTCATGATCGATAAGTGTTGCCGGGTCGTCGTCGTATTCCCAGTTGCCGAAGTAAAGGCGCTCACGGCTGTTACGTTCCAAATTACGGAGTATTTGCAAATAACTATCCGGTAAGTGGGGGTTGTCAGTTGGCAGCGCCTGCACAAACGCGCTGCACTGCCAATTCGGGTGTTCCTCGTTGGGCTTCCCCAGTAGCTTCTCCCTGCTCGGTTTATAGAACTCCGAATATACCCAGTTCTTTGCCGGGTTACACGTGCCTAACATTTTAGGCGTAAGGCCGTATTGCTCGAGCTTGTACCTTATACGGCTTTTTACCGTCTGCCATGCCTTAAAAGTGATTTGATTGCATTCGTCTATAAACGCCCCTGTGATTTCAAGGGAGCCTAAGCTATCAAAATTCGGGTCGGTAGGGTAAAAGTATAAATCTTTTAAGATTATTTGGCTGCCATTGTTCCAGTTAACGGTGTGCGTCTCGCCATTGTATTTAAACTGGTTAGAGATACCGTATTTAGCGCACTGCTCGAAAAAAGTGTTAAGCGTTGTCTCACGCAAAGTTTTCAGCTTGCTACGTCCCATTAGCCAACGGGTTCCGGGGTACGCCTGGCACTGCTCTATAAGCCATAAGCAGCCCAACGCTGACTTGCCCCCACCTGCTGCGCCGCCGTAAACCACCTCCTGGGTAACGCGGTCTTTCAGGTAATAGACGGCGTTATTCTGTTTCGGAAATAGACCCATTGCCTAACGCTATCACGTTTATTTTTTCGCCGCCGGTAGTTACATCGGTTTGCTCTTTCAGGTTGTTGAGGCGCTGCGTTACGCTCGGGTTGTAAATCATGGCCATGCCGCCCTCGATTTGGTCTTGGCGGATAAAGCGTTTCACAGCGCGGCAGACGGGGACAAAATCCGCGTATCTGTTATCTTTGTTCTCAAAGTAATCGCTTATATCGCTTATAATCTTTTTCTCGAAAAGGTAATTCTCAAAACCCTCAAGTGTCAGGGGTTTTTCTTTTTCCCGATAAACCGGCTCGGCATCTTTGCCCACCCAGTCCTTTACCAAAAATGGTTTCGACTTAACTTCGGTTCGGTATTCGTAAAAAAGCTCAAGCATGTTATCCGGGGAGGCTATCGCTTTCGGCCTGCCTATGGGTTTCAATGTTCCTGGTTTTTTAACTGCCATGGTTTAAATCTTTGCCACAAACATACGAATAAATTCCAAACTACAAAAAATATTTTCATTGCTTCACAACGAAACAAAGCGTAAACCATAAAAAAAGAGTACGTTTCTCGTTTAACACACTGCAAATCAAAACGTTAAGGCCGTTTTTTGACCAATTGTAAACCATAAACCATAAAACTCTTATAAGGCGTATAGGCGTTTTACGCGTTTTACAGGTACATTTATGTGTATATATTCCCTATTATTACTATATATAATCTTTTAGTAATAGTATGGTTTACATGGTTTATTTTGGCGTTAAGCCCAGTGTTTACAGGGGTTTCCCGGTAAACCATAGTACGTTTACATGGTTTACATGGTTTACGTTTTTTGGCAAAACACTGTTTTCAAAAGTTTGGGCTTTTTATCGTTTACATGGTTTACAGGCATGGAATGCCCAGTGTTTGCAGGGGTTGCAGCGTAAACGATATACGTTTACGTACGTTTACCGAAAATTCTTTGGTACACCACTGTTAAAGTTCCTTTTTTTTCCGGCAGGCTGTTTTTAGCTATGATTTGCAGCCCTGAAAAGTGGACGGCGTACCCGGCTAATACTATTCTTGTAAGTTTTTCCGTACTTGAAACACCGTATTTTTTTTCAATTTTAACACTCGGCTTGGTATTTCTGCTTAAAAAAAGCACCTCGTTGAGGGGTCTTACCACCTGGCAAGGGCCGTGAGTATGAAATTTATTAGTCTTAGATATCCACGGTATCTGCAATCTTACCGTTCTTTTACGTAGGTTAATCGATACAATTTCGTAGTAGACCGCCGTCATTTTATCCTGCGCCCAAACGTATTTTACCGCCTTTTTACGGGTCGTTTTAGGCTTGGGTGGTACTGGATAAAACGGTTCGCCATGTTCTGCTTTTATATCCGTAAGTGATAAAAAAGGCACCGTAGTATCAGTGCCTTTTAAATCTATATCTGCCATTTTCGATGCGAAGTTGAAGCGGATAACATCAACTTCGCTGCCTTTATAGTTTGCTTTCATTAGTCTATACCCCTAAAAAGATTATCTCCACTTACTTCGCCATCTGCGTCGGCTATCGGCAAATCGTTTACTATTTTCGGCATGGCCTGCACAGCCTCTATAAGTTTACGCTGCTCGCCTTGGCAAATCCAAAATCCTTTCCTGTGGTATTTGAATGCCCGGCTCATAGAGGATGCTGGGAACGTAATTTTATTAACCATAAGCTGCTTTTTTGCAAGGTCAATAAACGAAGTCGGCGCAGTGTAAACGGTTTTTAAATCTACGGCAAACATTGAAACGGTAAAGTCGAAAGCCTCTATAGTTGCCTGTGGGCTTAAAAAGAATTTCTTAACAAGGTCAAAGGTTTTACCGTCGAGTTCTACCTTCATACCGTTGTCGCTTTCCCAAATGGTTTTAGCCCCTGCCTCGTCAAAATAGCTCACTGCTAAATTATAATTCCTTTCGTCGGGGAAAAATAAATCTATATCCGACGTAACGGGCAGCCCTAAGAAATAGTCACGCACCGCGCCACCTGCTACCCAACAATTAATATTTTCTTCTTTCAACTCGGTAAGTATTAATTTACCAAAGCGTTTAACTGCATTTTCAATTTGTATCATAACTTATAAAGTATTTAATCGTTCTTTAAACAGGCCCTCAAGCAATACCAGGTACACCATAGCGTCGCCCAGCTTCTCATTCACAACCGCCTCAGCAGGTACTTTACCACTGTCAAGGTCGTTCACCATGTCAACTACAGACACGAAATGTTTTGCAGCAAAGCCCAGCAGCGCACGCTCAGGTGTACAGCCTAACATCTTACCCCCGGCGTTGAAGTTATGGAATACATCACCGTTACGTCGGTACTCCCTGCCCTTTACCAGTATCAGCTCCCGTATAGCTTCCAGCCTTGCCGCTACCACCGCTTCAAAGCGTTGCTCTTGTTCAGATAATATCGGAGCCGGTATTTCTTTTACTTCCCACATACCCGTACGGAGTCGTACCTCTTCAGGAGTAGCAGGCCTGAAGTCGTGCATAGTATCCCAGCCAAAAGTGTCCTCTGTTATAAAAGTAGTTTCATCATAGCCGTTACCTTTAGGGTAATTTCTTATATCATATTCGCCACTAAACTCAAAAAGGTAGCGCAGATTTTGACTTATATACCACTGCCCCTTCACAAATTCAGCAGGCTGCTCTTTAACTTCCGGCTCCTGCTTAAGCACGTGCTGCTTGAACTGCTCGAAGGTAATAGGCTCGTAAGCTTCAAAATCAAAATCAAAATCGCCAGGTTCGACAATATCGCTAATGTTGTATAGCCACTTAGTATGGGAGTACGGCGGTCGCAATAAAGTTAAATTGTATTCCTCCGCAAAAGCCCTTAGCGCTTTAACTGTTTTTGGTTTTAGCTCAACTCGCCATTTCGCAGGCAGCACAAAGCCGTCAGCCTCTTTAATCTCCGAAGTATACGCCATTTGCAAAGCCTTAGCTTTATGCTTATCCCGACTATCCGCAAGCTCACTCGGCGTTAGCCCTGTACGGTTGAGCGCTTCCAGTGCATCGGCAAATAATTGGGCGTGTGCTCTGTCTGCTTCTATTGAAATTTTATGTGCGCCTGTCGTCGAAGCAATTCGGGCCCCATCTATTTCTATAGTCGTTTCATCAAAAATGGTAACCACACCTTTTACTATATTCTCTTTATCTACTTTCATTATTTCTTACTATTTAATTGGATTACTCTATTCTCTATGCGGTCAAGGTCTTTAAGTACTGACCTGATATTATCGAACTGCAAGGCTTCCCGGCGCGCCCCTGTTTCACTTATGAAGCCTGAAGTACTACAGCCTTTAGCGCTAATACTAAATCGGGTGTAACGTACCTGCGAAAGCCAGTTATCACCTGTAAAATAAATATAGTAAAGCGCCCCCTCCTTTACTATTTTGAAGTCAAACACCCTTTTCTTAAAGGGGTTGAAGTACCCGGCGCTGTTCACTACTACGAACCTGGGCGGGATAACCGCTACACCTATTATCAGGCCGGCGAAAGCGGTTATAAGAAATGCTTTGATAAGTGTTTCCATGGTTTTTATTTAGATTTTAGGGGCGGCGTTAACCGCCCGTGATAGTTAGAATTTTTTGAAGTAGTCTAAAAGTATTTTAAATCTTTCAGTATAATAGTTTTGTACATATGGGTTAAAAAATTTAAAATCTTCAGGCTTAGAAATAGCAGGAGGTTTAATACCTAAAGTCTCAGCTGCTAAATCAGTGAAAGATTTAAACTTACTATCAAGCCATTTAATATCACAATCTCTAAATTCTTTATTTTCTAATTGCGATAGCATTTTTTCTACCGGCGATATTAATACTGAATTTATTATAAACCCATTAATTACCTCTTGCTGTTGCGTCGTATACATAATTTCTATTGCTTTAATTGTTTGACAAATATAAAGCAATTTTTTAAATTACAAAACTATTTTTTAAAAAAATTAAAACTAATTTTTAAAATGGGCAATAACCGCAGCCTTTACGGGAGTTGGCAGATAACGTAAGTACTTGTAAATTACCTACTTCGTAACCTTTACCGTTATTAATTCGGTCAATGCTCAGGTTGCTGCCCTGTTTGCCTTTTAGTTCTAAATAATTCGTTTCGGTGCAGAACTGTCCGAACTGCTCAAGGGTTAAAGTAAACGTCTTACGCCGCCTTTTAGCGTTCTGCTTCAGCCGGCTGTACGTGTAGCCCAGCGGGTTCGTTTCTGCCTGGTGCATATGGTGGTGTCTCGGGCAAAACCTCTTCTTATTACCCCGCGCATTACGGCACCGGTACGCGGGGCAAAGTTCTTTACTTTTGTGCCTGGCTATTTTGAACATAACTATAATAAGTCGCCTGTATATACAAATAATTTCTCAAGTGCTTTTTTGCCTTTGCCCTGTGCTAGGGTCATGTTTATCTCGCCCTGCCATATCACCGTGAAATCTTCGGGGGCGTTGTATTCTGATATAAAAACAGAATGCCCTTGCAGGCTTTTATCTCTGCACCATTGCCAAAAAGCGGCATGGTTGAAAGCTCCGGTTTTATACCCGGTAGTACCTTCGTAAGGCGGGTCGCAATATACTATACTGCTATCGGGTATTTCTAAAAATGAATACGCCGAGCATACAAACTTTACACCCTTTAAAAAAGGGGCCTGGGCTAAACAGTTTCTTATGCCTTCGTCTACATAGTTACGCCCGTTTTTAGGCTGCGCATAACCCCCAAAAAATTTAGCGCTATATGTACAAACCAAGCCTGCAAAACCTATCTCGTGCAAATCGTATAAGCCCTTTATATCTCGTACTTCTTTATACTCAGATTCAGAAATATGTGAGGGAACCCACCCCGAAGCTAACGCCTGTAAAAGCGCGATAAGGTACTCGTTTATATCTGCACCTATGCGGTTACCGTCTACTTTATCTATAAGATTTGCTCCGCCCACAAAAGGCTCGACGTAGTACTGCCCCGGCTTTCTATCCTTTAGAATTATCGGCAGGATATGCTTTGCAATCCTTGCCTTACTACCCATATATTTCATGGTTTTTATTTTAGATATTTATTAATTTTAGCCTTGACGGCATCCATAAGTCTGTTTTGGTTATTACCTTTCGTCTCCTGCGCTTTCAGCACGTCTTCATCCATAGTGCCAACGACTGCCAGCTTGTTCACTACAACGGCATTTTTCTGCCCCTGGCGGTCAAGCCTTGCATTGAATTGCTGCTCAAGTTCTAAACTCCACGTCTGCCCGAACCATACGATTATATTACCGCCTGCCTGCAAGTTAAGGCCATGGCCTCCTGAAGCCGGGTGCATCATCATAACTTGTATCTTGCCGGCGTTCCAGTCGTTTATATCCTGATCCGTTTTAAGTTCCTGCGGCTTGTACTTCTTTAGCTTCTCCAGCATCCTGTCGCGGTCATGCCTGTACGTCCACGCAATAAGCACCGGGTGGCCGTTAGCCGCTTCGATAAGTTCTTCTAAAGCCAGCAGCTTTAAATCGTGTACCTCGTGGTAAACCTTGTTCTCATCGTACATAGCGCCATTGGCAAACTGTAGCAGCTTGTTCGATAAGGCAGCCGCATTCAGGGCAGATATTTCTTTATCATCGCCCTCAGCACTTACCAGGTTCATAACCTGTTCCTTTTCAAAGTCGTTGTATTGCTTTTGCAAGTCGGGCGGCATATCAATACGCACAATATTGTTGATACGCTCGGGTAAATCCAAATAGTCTTTAGCTTTCATGCTCATACAAATGTCGCCTATCTTATCATATATCTGCTGCTCCCCCGACTCTTCAAGTTTATAGCTGTAGGTTATCGAGCCGTTACGTTTATCCGGCCTAAAGTACGTTTCGCGGTAGGTAGTGATAAACTTGCCCAGTCTTGCCCCCCGGTCGAGTAGATATATTTGGCTCCACAGGTCGATAAGGCCATTGGGCGCAGGTGTACCGGTAAGGCCGACAACACGGCTAAACGAGGGCTGTACCGCCTTTAATGCTTTGAAGCGTACCGACTGCGGGTTTTTGAAACTAGATAGTTCGTCAATGACAAGCATATCAAACGGGGTGCGGGTGCCTCCAAACTGCGAGCACAGCCACGCCACGTTATCCCGGCCTATGGTGTACACGTCTGCCGGTTGCCGCAGGGCAGCCTTGCGCTGCTTTTCGGTGCCTAATATCTTTGATATACGAAGGTGCTTCAGGTGTTCCCACTTGCCTATCTCAGCACTCCACACACTTTCAGCTACCCGCTTAGGGGCTATGATAAGCACGGCGTTTATTTCCAGCTCTTCATAAATTAGTTTGTTGATAGCGGTAAGGGTCGACACGGTTTTGCCTAAGCCCATTTCGAGCAGCAGCGCCCCGTGCGTATTTTCCATTATGTGGCTTACAGCAGTATGCTGGTAGCCGTGCAGGTTTGACTCGTTCATTACTCCGGTGCTCTTTCGGTTACTACCCAGCTGCCGCCTACCACTTCAAAATCATTTTTCTCGTTTATAAGCTTTTCGCTTTTTCCGGTATTACCGTCAATTTCACAACCCCAGCCGTATACTTCACAGTAGTAATTATCGAAGTACCCAGTCACGGTGTATTCTTTTCCAGGTGTTAATTCTTCAGTATCAGCTTCGTCAGTAAGTTTTATGGCTACCACCTTTAATGGTTTACCCTTTCCTTTTATATGTTTAAATAGACTCATGGTTTAAATATATTTTTAATCTGCTCGGCGGTGTCTGCCACTTCAACACGGAAGCCCAGCCGGCGCAATTTGTTATGTACTAAAGTTTGTATCTTTGTCGGCGTTTTGCCTTTGCGCTTCGTTTCCACGAAGACAACTACCCCGCAGGGTAACAGCGCCATGCCGTCAGGCAATCCTGTTATATGGATTGTAGGCAGCTTTATAAGCCATCCGTGAAGCTCGTCCTCTACGGTACGTTTCAATGAATTCCAAACGACTTTCTCGCTTAAGGTACTGCTCATACTCTTCGGGGGTTTCAAAGTTAATTTTGCTTTGTAGTGTCATACATAAGCTCTTTACCCGTTAAAGCATAGTATAAATTTTGCAGCTGATGCACGTATCTATAATTTAAACCCCTATAAAAATCTACTTCAAGTACGCCGCTATCGAAATTAACAATTAAGGCTCCGTTATCTAAAGAATATGACGACTGTTTAAATCCTGTATTTTTATCTGTAAGCTTTTCAAAACCAAAAGCCTTTAGATAATTTTCTGTTATCGGAATACGTTTAAATTTATCCACATAACCTGCATAACCTTGCGCAGACTCTTTAACTGCCATTTCATAAATATGGCGCGCTTCAAGTTCTACGTGTCCAACTTTAAAAATATCGAGTTCCTTATTTTTTACAAAGTTGCCTTTGCGAAAGTCTTTTGATTTCATGGTTTTTATTTTTTAAGTTGATAATATTTCTGTTTGCCGTAAAGGCTAAAGTTACGTGTTGAATTGATAAACTCCCAGCCTTCTATATTTCTGACTATCGTATTCAGTTCCCTACTTTTGTACGGGTCAAGGTCTTCACGTTTTTTGCCTAAGCATTCACACCATATCTCAGCGGTGCAAACGTACTCCCTTACTACCGTACCTTTTACAAGCGGGTCAGCTAAATAAGCCCTTCGCTCTAACTCGTCTTTAGTATCCCAGTCAGTAGATACAGGAGTGCTAAGGTATTGCTCTATTATGCCCTTGCGTTCGTCTGTTTCGCTGTGCTTCATTTGCTCAACGGCTGCAATCTCTTCCGCTTCGCGGCTAAGGTATAGCGGCTCTTTGGCTTTGTACAGCGTTACGGCTTCTGCCCATACCTGGTTAATAGTAGCCTCGTCATTTATGAACTGCCACAACTCGGGGTTATCTACCAGCTTCACGGGTTTGGTGTCTATAGGCATGAAGCGGCGGTTGCCTACTGGGTCTTTCAGGAAGTCACGGCGGTTTGTGGTGCCGCCGAATATACTTTGGCGCGGATAGGTTTCAGTTGTCCTGCCGTATGCAGGCCTGAACGTGTCCTCTTGTTTAGATATGAAGTGGCGTATGCCTTCTACTTCGGCGTTCTTAAGCCCTGCAAGTTCTGCCATTTCAATAATCCATGCGCCCTGCAACTGCTCGAAAGACTCTTTGCCCTGTAGCGTGCTGAAGCTATCACTAAACCATTGACGGCCTAACGCTTTCAGGAACGAACTTTTACCCGCCCCTTGTATCTGCGCGCCTACCAATACCAGTACAAGCTCGAACTTAATGCCTGGCTGCATCACACGTGCAACACCGCCTACAAGCCATTTACGCATAGCCTCACGGGTGTACCGGGTATCTTCTGCCCCGAACAGGTTTATCAGTAGCGTATCGATACGCTGCACGCCGTCCCATGTTAAACCCCTTAGGTAGTCTACTACCGGGTGAAAGCGGTTTTTTTCAAACTCAAGGCTTATACTGTCCTCAATCTTTTGCGCTCCGGTAATGCCGTAGATACTTTCGATGTAGTTCCGGATGCCGGAGTAGTCTACATTGCGTACAGGCTCAGGCTTCGGCACTTTACGCCACGGCAGGTTATTAAACACATATCGTTTACTATCAAAGTCGTTTAATCTGAACAGCTTTTTAAGCCGGTGGTCGTTGGCAAATATTAAGTTGAGGTTTGTGGCACTTGACAGGTAATTTTTACGACCGTCGATTTCTAAATCCTGCATCCAGGTTATGTCCTCCGCTTCGGGGTCTGCTTCACTTATGTCTTCGGGCATGTCCTCGTTAAAGTCGTAACGTGCTTCGCTTATAGCATCGGAGGCTATTAGCTTACGCACCACTTTGTCCTCACGGGCGAAGTCGTCCATAGCCTTGTAGCTTTTAGTAGCCTTCCCACTGGTGGCGCCTTCGTCTAAATGCCCGAAGCGGTGCACGCGTACCAGGTCGAAAGCGTTTGACAGCTTGCCACTGCACGGGTCGGTGCCGTGGTGCGAGAAGGCGAACTTATCATCGTATACAATAAGCCCTGCCGCCGTCGTGCTTTTGGTATAAGTGTACCTATTCTCTACGTCGGTAGGTTCGTACTCTTCGGTAAGGAATTTAGTAATTGCCTCAGTCATGGTGTACGCCCTACAGAATGCGCCTACAATACCTTTTTTAGTTTCGGGGTCTTCCTGCTTATCGGCATGCGCCCGTACCTGGTCGAACTTGGTTTGCGAGGTAGGCCACAGGCTGCTGTCCTTCCAGTCGGCATAAGTGGCAAGTACCTCATCAACGTCTACAGCCGGGCCCGATTGCGTTTTAAAGTAGTACTCCATATCCTTAGGAGTAGAAGGCCAAAACATTAGGCGGTTAGGCTCGAACGTAGTGTTGTCGAAAAGGTCAATACCTAAATCCCCGGCAACCTTACGGCCTGCAGCCACGTATTCGTCGGGCGTACATTCGCGGTTAAGCGGTATGATTAGGCGGTAACGGGGCGAAGCCTCGCAATGCTTATGCGTGGCATGCAGCACGGCGGCGCAGTCCATCATTAATGTAAAGTCATCCCAAAAATCTTTATGCGCGAAATCTATATCGAGCGTAAGCAGTTGGCGGTGTACAACGGTGTCGTGCTTACGCTTACCGCCTCTTAGGTAGCCCCCCACAAAACCGCCTACGTCTTTAATACGCAGTTGCTCTTCCCGGGTTGCGCCTAAAAACTCTTTAAGTGTTTCGTTAGTCTTTACAGTTTCGCTTAACCTTTGCACAAGTTCAGGCCACGTAACCTTTTTATTTTTCCAGCTTGGCGAGTTGTACCGCAAGCCGGTTGCTATGTTTATTTTATCTGTCATGGTTTAAAATAAATCAGGGTAAAGGCGGTTTAAAATGATATCGTAATACTTCTGTTCCTTCTCTATAAGTATAGAGTTACGGCCGGTATTTTCACAGGCTACGCCAGTAGTACCTGAGCCCGCGCAGTTATCGAGAACAGTATCCCCTTCGTTTGTGTAGGTTTTAATCAGGTACTCGAAAAGCGCTACAGGTTTTTGGGTTGGATGTAGACCTCGACCTTCTCTCACATTAAAATTTAATATAGTTTCCGGGCATTTTTCGTCATAACTTTTTTTAAAGCCCTCAATCTTTTTATTTAACTGCCCGCTTTCAGAGTTTCCATTACCGCCTTTATGTATCGGCTTATCTCGCTTTACCATTTGCCTGTTATATGTTGGTGCTTTTTTATAAAATACGCACACGTTTTCATGTATACGCATAGGTTGGTATTTAGCTATACCAAAAGAACCGGCGAATTTTTTATTCCATATCCAGTCATATCTATAATTTTTAAAATTACTCATTCTCAAAACAGTGGCAAAAGGCTCATTTGCAGTAAGCCCTATAGCGCCGTTAGGTTTTATAATTCTTCCATACTGCTTCCATAAAGGCGCAAAGGGAATAACACTATCCCAGTTACAGGCGGTAGTACCATACGGCAAATCGCAAAGTATCATATCTATGCTGCCAGTCGGTATGCTTTTCATTATATCGAGGCAGTCGCCTAAGTGTACAGCGTGTTTCATTATTCCTTTTTATAAAAATTTGTTATATATCCGTCTGCGTTAAGCGGCAACCCTGCTGCCCAGCTTGGCACTTCACACATTAGTTGTTCAATAATTTTAAGACTGTCCTCTGCATCGCAGGCAGGTACTTCCGGAACTATCTCATCATGTATGTGCATACAGATAGGAAAACCGCCGGCATCTACCCGCAGCATACACTCAGAAAGTAAATCACGGGATATGGCCTGTACTATATTCTCTACCAGCTTGCCGCCGTAGGTGTCAATACGCCCCCATACCTTTTTAGTTTGCTCCATACCCATATACGCTATAGAACTGCCGCCGAATTTACCGGGTACCAGTTTAGCATCCCAGTAAAATAGTTTACGCCCCGAAGGTAGGCCGATTTGTAACGCCTTTTGCGAATACTCGAATGTTAATTTATCGAGCTTAAAACGTTTGCCGGGATTTTCTAAAGCATGGATTGCATAATCATTTACCTTTTTCCACAGCTTCACTATCTCAGGGTTTGCCTTGCGCCACTTATCCACAATCATTTGGTACTCATGTACCGGTATTTTCTTTTCTGTGTCCATCGTTGCCATGGCACCCTTGCCGCCCTGGTAGCCAAGTGCAAGCTCTGCCACTTTACCCCGCTGCCTGTACTCTGAACCTTTGCCAATACTTTCAAGGGGTATATTGAACATCATTGCGGCAGACGCTTCATATATTTTACCATGCGTGCTGAACACGTCAAGCCGCCACTTTTCATTAGCCAGCCACGACAACACCCGGGCTTCTATGGCGCTGAAATCCGACACGGCAAAGGTCTTACCCTCTGAAGGTATTAAGGCCGTACGGACAAGCTCTGATAGTGCCTGCGGCACGCTGTCTACTAAATACAAAAACTTTTTATGCTCATTTAAAGACAGCATGGCTCGTACCTCGTCTAAATTAGCCATGTGGTTACGTGCCAGGTTCTGCAACTGTATTAACCTGCCTGCCCAGCGGCCGGTGCGGTTTGCTCCGTAAAACTGGAATAGCCCTCGCGCCCTGCCGTCTGCACATACGCAGTCCATCATTTTCAAATACTTCTTTATCGACGTTTTGGAAAGCATTTGCCGCGCCCGTAGAACCTCTAAAACAGCCCCGTCAGTTGTTTCAGTAAGTAGGTCGTTTACTGCTGCTTTAGTAAGGCTTGATATGTTTGTGCCTGTTGCATCGCTTAACCACTTCTTTAACTGCGCCGGGCTTTTTGGGTTCTTTAGGCCGGTCAATTCTTTTATGCGCACCGTTAGCTCTTCGCTAAATCGTTTATCCGTTGCTACCGCTATGCTTGCCAGTTGCGTATCTATACGCACGCCGCGGTCGTTTATCTTCTGGTCAAGGGTATACGCCTTTTGCTCAATCTCAGGTATTTCAAAGTGCGAAAGCCGTGAGCAAATTTCCCTTTCGGCTTCAACGTCGGCAATACAGTAGCGTTTAAACTCTTCCCATTTTACGGGATCGTGAAAATAAAAGTTCCTGCTGCGCATACCGTTAGCTTTTGAGGGCTTACAAGGTACAGAAAAATATCGAATCAGGGCTTTACCTGTTGATAATTTTCCTTTCTCTTCCAGCTTTAGGGCTTTACTTACCATATCCAGGGATTGCGGCAAACCGCAATACAGCGATTTAATTGCCGTACAACGCCATTCGGATATATCCGATTCATAGCCGTAAGCCTTGAATGCGTTACGCTCGAAGTTAGCGTTATGGGCATACTTCTCTACCAGCGGGTCGGTTAGGGAGTAGATAAAAAACTCAGGCAATACCTCACCCGCTGCAAGGTCTACTAATTCTACGGGGTTGTCGTCAAACGCATAGGCTACCATTAATATCTCAAAGTCGGGTGACTCGAAGTACTTATAGGCGCCAACGCTTTTTTGCCCCGTCAATATTTCAGAAGCAAACGTTTCAATGTCGATGTGAAGTTTCATGGTTTGAAAATTTGTGGAGCGGGCAGGACTCGAACCTACACCTCATTTGGCCAAAATGCGACTTACCAATTAGCTACCGCCCCAGTATAAAAATAGGGCGTTTAAATACGCACGCCCTAAGCGGTTAACTACAAAATATCGTCACTGTCTTCTGCAAAGACGTTGGCAGCCTCTTCCTCAGATAGCCCACCGGCTAATCTTTCGCCGTGTTCTGTAAACTGAACAGCCTGCAAGCCTGTAGCTACGCCAGCGTTTAGATTTACGTTATACGGGTAGAAGTCTACAATAGAGCGTCCATAGCAACCGGCATAGAAATCGTCTGCCGATATAATAGACTGGCCGTTCTCGTCAAGTACGGCGGGTTTAGTTATGGACTTTGCACTAAGGTACATTTGTCCTTTGTAAACCGGGTCGTCTCCTTTTTCAACGTCTCCATCCTTTAGCGGGTGGTCTTTTGGCTTAATCTTAAAGGCCGCGCCATACTTGGCTTTCCCCGCTGCCTCAGCTGCTGCGATAGCGGCTTTTACTTTGTCCAGGGTTACTGTGTCTGTTTTTGGTATCAAAATAGATACCGTAAACTTAGGGGTCTGCCCCTCCTGCATGGCTCTTGCCTTAAATAAGTTAGGATAACTAAATCTTACTTTTCCTGTTTTTACACGTGTTACACTGTTTAACATTTTTACTGCTTTTTTGTTATTATTAATTTTTGTAAATGTACATTTTATTTTTAATTAGCCAAAATTATTTTTACTTTTTTATAAAAATAATTTTAATCTTCTGAATTGTCGAGCAGATACTTTACTGCATCGGCTGTTCTGTCGAACGCTGGCCGCTTATCCGTATCAGGTACAAGCGTAGGCTTACCTGTTGGCTGCTCTACCAGCTTGCCCAGCGTTTCAGTAAATTCTTTTTTGCCTAATAGCTTCTCAATCGCTGGTATGCCTGCAAGTTTTTTAACGGTATATTCAGACTCTTCTAAGAAACTGTGGTCTTTTAAAACGGTTTCCACTTGCTCTTCGTCTACCCAACGCCTGTTACTCCTGCCCTCGACAACTTTATAGCCATGTACCTTTTTGCCTTGTAGAGCTTGCTGTAGAAGGTGATCGCCCACGGCGTTAGCCCAGTCTACCAACATAGGTATTTGCTTGAATACATCGACTATCTGCTGGTCGGTTAAATAGTGCGGGTCTTTAAATTCGTGCTGTGCAAGTTTCACGTTAACGCTGGCAAGTGTAGCGCACATCGCTTTTACTTTGCAAAATTTGCAGTGGTCGCCTGCAACCTGCTTACCTTTACCGGCGTACGCCTTAGCGGCTTGCGGCCTTACCACTTTCTGCCCCCACGCTTCTAAGTCCTGTACGCTTATATCCCACGTCGATACGTGGTCAAGCCGTGGCTGCACAATTGTAAGGCGTACCGTGTGAATGTCGTAAAGGAAATCGTAGGCGGCTAAAGCCCCGGCACCGTATAGCATAAGCTGCGGGTTATTGTCGGCATCAACTTTTACACCTTTACCAAATTTCAGGTCGATAACCTCAAGCACACCGTTAGAAATTATACAGGCATCCCCCGTACCGAAGCCCTGCTCTACCAGGTGCGAAAAATCTAAACGTTCTTCGATAAATAATAGGGCTGCGGGGTCTTCGTGTTTTGCTGCGCCGTAGGTTTCTACAACTAACTCCACATATTGCTCTACCTCGCCCATCATTTCCTTATAGAACAGCGGATTTTTCTTTAGTTTTGCTGCTTCTGCTTCATACACTTTTGGTGTTATTTGTTTAGCATACCGCTTTAAAATTAAGTCGGCTATCTCATGCGCCAGAGTTCCCTCGTCAGCAAATACGTTTGGCTTCTCCTTATTGGATTGCATGAACTTATCTTCAAGCCGGGCACTGGGTGTGCAGGCCAGCCAGCGGGAGGCAGACGAAGCCGAAAGCAGGGCGTGCTTCCGCGCTCCGTGGTCTACCGCGTCCATTATTTAAGGGTGTTTAAGAAGGCCATAAATGCCGGGTAGTTCTCCTTAGCGAGCAAAGTAACGCTTGCTGCCCCTAATTCGCTTAACTTCGCTTTAATGGCAACCCTGTGAGCGTTCACATTATCGGCTACACGTTGGCGCAATTCGTCAATTGTGTATTCACTATCATTCTGCTCTTGCTGGGCTTCTTCTTCAGTTGTTTCAGCGGCAGGGGTAACCTCTTCAGGTTCGTTTACCTCAACGTTTTCAGCCGCGGCGGTATCTACGGGCTGCTCTTCGGTTGCTTGCGTTTTACGTGGCGCACGGGTTTTCTTTGTAGCGGGTTGCGTAAGGGTGGCAACGTCTTCGCTATGCTCTTGTTCCTCGGCATCCGGCAATGATTTAATTGCGGCTATGGCTTCAGCGTGGGCTACACTTAGCCTGCTCGGCTTTTGTGCCGCTGCCGCCTGTGCGCTTACAAGGTTTTGAAATGCTGCCGCCTGTGCCTTGTCTGCCAGGTCAATTGTTACTTTTACTTTCATGGTTTATTTAGTGTTTAAAGATTTATACTTTAGTGTAATTTCTATGCGTGTCAATATCGTACCATTCCGACATATCGGGTAAATACCATAACTCGTGAACCTCTTCCGAAGTAGTTCCAACTAAAGTGTTGCCGTAATCGGTTATAATGGTCAAAGGTTCTACAGACGTAATAATGGCGTTGCCTATTATTCTGCCGTCTTTGGTTTGCAGGATTTGGTTTATTTGTAGCGACACGGTTTACTTTTTAAAATTTAGGTTTTGGGGCTTTAAACATTCCCGTAGGGTACTCAGGCGTTTTGCCTTTGAAGTATCTGTTAACGGTGGTTACCCAACGGTTAAAAGTTCTTACGCTTGTTCTCGGTTCCGCGCTTAGCGGTCTGTGGTGTGTACTCATGGTTTATTTACTTTTTAAATTTGCGATTATTTTGTCAATCTCTTGCAGGTAAACGCTAAGCGCTATAGTGCCGCTGTGTATAACCGTTTCGCTGATTAACTCGGAATTGTGGTACACGCGGGTAGTCCAGTCGGTACGGTCAAATTCTGCGGTGTACTCGCCATTCGTGAAACGGGTTAGCTTGCCGTTGCTTTCAGCCTTGCGCCAGGTTTCGCCAAATATGGCGGCAACCGGCATACCTGACAATTCAGATAGTTTAGTTATCTGTGTTGAGTTTAGGTCGCCGTCGCCCTTCATAACCCTGTCAAGGGCCATAACAGGGTATTGGTTAGACGGGAACAAGTGCGTTGCAATAGCTGGCTTATCTAAGCCGCTGGCGGTAATTGCCTCTTGTATTTTTAGGTTGTTCATAGTTGTGTTTAGTTTTTATAAATAGCGGCGTTATCCGCGTGGTGAATATTTACTTTATCATTCGTTCGCAAAGTGATTTTTGCCAACCTGTTTTTATAGTTCCGTCAGGTAATTTTACATGAACATCCCTTTTTAAAACCTTTAATGTAATATAACTTTGTACCTATTGTAATGTCATTTACAGTTCCCATAGTTTCTTTGTTTTTTACTTCAGCAAATATAAACCTATTTTTATAAAAACCAAAAATATTTTTTACTTTATTTTCAGCGTAAACCATGCTTTTTTATGGTTTACGTGTCAAGTGTTTGCAAATCAATCTTTTAAGCCCGAAAATGGCAGAAACGTAAACCATGTAAACGTTAATCTCTTATAGGCGTATATACGCATTTACGGGTGCTTATTACGGGTTATGTATTGTATATCCCCTATTATTATATAATATTAATCTTTTAGTATAATAATGGTTTACATGGTTTATTTTGGCGCTAAGCCCTGTAAACTATAGCCTTTCGGCGTAAACCATAAATGAGATACTACGTTTACATGGTTTACATATAGGCACAAAAAAAGAGACACCGTAGTATCTCTTTGGGTAAAAGACTCGCAAACCATGTAAAGAAAGCCTTTGTGCAAATATAGTTATTTTATTGTCTCTGCCTTGCGTATCTCGAAAATATATTCCGCGCCAGCTTCAAAAAAATCTAAAGCCTCCGGATTTGTGATGTGCATTTTTACAGTTGCGTTAGGGGTGTATTTACTAAAAGTTTTATTCTCTTCCGAGTCTCCTGTTACCGCCGTAAGATTGGCCTCTACGTTGTTGTTTCCATAGTTGACAGTTGAGCCAACTTTTAATTTTGCTAATAGCGTTGTTTTCATTACTTAAATTTTTAATTTGTTAAGTATCAAATATAGTATTTTTATAATAGCTTCGACGCTAAACCCTGTAAAACTTTACTGTTTTGATTTATGGTGCGGTACAGCAGGAATATAAAGAAGCACAACACTACAGTAATAACGCCCCCGGCAACGTAGATAAATGTAGTGTCGAACTTCGCAGACTCGGTTTTATCCTTTGTACTATTGGCCTGCTGCATATCTTTAGAGTACTTCAATATCTCGCTTATAGCAGACGAAAAGCAATCTACCTGGCTAACGTTACCGCTGCTATCGTAAACAGTCCTTAACGTCGTTCCCTGCTTGTTTACGGTGTAGATAGTGGTATCTTTTACATGCAGCACGTTTTTATATGTTACGGTATCGCCACGGCGTTGCGTGATTTGCTCGAGCTGTTCCTGCGTGTCTGTGCTGCTACTGGTTTTAGCTACCTGCCTTTGCACGTCGCAGGATGTAAGGCACAGCAGTAAAATAATTAATATTTTTATTTGCATATTAAATATAGTTTTGTATGTTTGTAAAGCGAAATTACGTCCGCAATTTTTCAACCTTGAGAAAGTTGAATATATTTGAGAAAACAAAAGCCCCAGGTAATAGCGGGGCTTTTTTTATTCTTTAAACCTAAAATCTTTCAGCCTGTTTTTCCAGCCTTTAATAAACTTCTTTTGTGATGGGTTGTTCTTTACAATGTTATCAAGGAAGTTTACACGGGCGGCGTATATCGCGCCAAACAAAGCCTCAGCGTCTTTTTGAATTTCACTGTTTAGCTCCCTAAGAGTTTCGCCTGTAAGCGACACTTTTCCATCATCGCCAACGCCCAATATTCTTTGCGGTATCTTAATACCCCATACGCCACTACCCCAAACCCAGTCCACTAAAATATTAGCTATCGATTGGTTTGTAATTTTATCAGCTTGCCACCTGTTCCAGTACAATTTAAGCACAGCTTCAAAATCGTGCATATTAAGCAGTTTTATATCCTGTACGTCAATATCTCCGTCTCCGTCCTTATCGTAGCCTACAGAGCGCCACGTGGCTATTGTAACGCCCATATTAGTAGCGCCGCCTTTATCAGTGGGGTCATTAACAAATTTTCCCTCCCATTTTGCTATGATTGGGGCTAATTTACTTAGTTGTGCCATTACGATAAGTGTTTAATTATTTCGTCTACAATTTGGTACGATAGGGATACCGCCCACACCTGCACCGTAAAATATAATAGTCTCATTTGAATATAGCTTTTAGTTTATTTAATGCCCAGTCCGCTATGAATGTCAGGAACTGGTCAACTTTAAATTTATAAATCACATAACTTACAATTTTATCCCCGGTCAGTACTATTATGCCTATAGCGATACTTTGAAAAGCGGGCTTAACGTATTCCAGTATCACAGGGTAGAACATATAGCTTATACCTAATGCCGATATAAACGACAAAACGATATTTAGAAGTGTTATTTTATTCTTTTTGCTTTCCACGATTAGCCTAAGTGTTACGGCTATTGATGCCGCTACTATCATTGGCAGCAGCTTCACCAGCCCGGTTAGTATCTCGTTTAATAAGTCTTTGCCTGTATAGCCCAAAGCTAATAATACAAAAAGTAAATAACAATTCATTTAACTGTAGTTTTGTAGGGTTTCCGTAAAATTCGTCATACAATTTATTTATACCTAACAAAAACATCGCGATAGGGGTGTAATCGTTTACGTTTGTGGCTATTTTTTTATATACTATCAAATATATGAATAAAAGCAATATGAAGTATACGGATGCCCATGAGGTATAGTAAAGGTTAAAGTCAAGCCCCAGGTTTTCAGAAAAACCTTTTGGATAAAAAAACAGGTCGGCAGCAATTCCAAGCAACGCCGCCGACCATAAAAGATAATATCTTTTTAATTCGCCCATTACCCTCGGTCATTTGGGCGTCCGCCGATAAATTCACTGTTAAGGTATACGCTAACAGTTGAGAAAGCAGAAGTGTTTGCCAGTGCTATCAAAGCACTTTTTTGTGCTGCTGTTACGTCGCCGTCAGACGTAATGTCTAAGTGTTTTGCTGCTGCCATAAGTTTTGGTTTTTTCATTATTTGTTATCTGTTAGTTTTTCTATCTGCTTACTTTTTTGGCGTGAGCCGTGGCTACTGCCGAAATAAAAGCCGACAATTACAAGTACTACATCCTGCATCCTCGTTTTTTGGTTCTCAGAAACATCGGCGTAAGCGATCATTGCGAAGCATGCCGATATTATAAACACGGCAAGGAAAGCCTGCACCGTTATTTTTTCTAAAAGGTCTTTCATTTTCCAAATATTTTACCGCCCCATTTCCAAAGGGCTAAATTAAACAATAGTACCAATATAGCAGAAATCCACATCCAGTTGCCTACAGCAACAAATGACAGTATGCATGCAGATACTACTCCAGCAATAAGCGCCCGTAATATCTCGGCTTTATCGTTCTCCCAGGTATGCCCTGATTGCAACCAGTTAAAACCGAATTGCGGCAGGCAGCCAAGCACGCCGAAAGCTGTGCACCCGAAAGTATACTGCCACTGTTCAACGCCCTCCATACTTTCCGATCCTTTGAACACGAATACGATTATCAGTGCAGCCCATAGCCCGTTAAGGCAGTTTATTAAATTTGTTCTCATAATATTAAAAATTAAGGTTGTACCGGTGCGCTACACATTAGCCACACATCGCTGCTACCAGCTTCTGAATATTTGGTATAAATAGCACCGCCCATAGTAATGTTACCGCAAATAACCCGATACCCTACAGGCACGTTGGGATAAGTACTGTTAAGGGTAGCAGAAGACAATCCTACCGTCGTTGCGTTAGTTGCGAAACCCGCGGCTAGGCCGTCAACGTAACCTTTACTCGCAGCATCCGTAGAAGCTACGGGGGTAGCAGGTATTGTCACCTGTCCTGAGAAATTCCCCAGTACTGAAAACACATTGCTCGCCCTGTTTCCTGTTGTACCCATTGATTGCGCATTGTTTACCGCAGGTTGCCATGAGCCTGAGCTTGTAATTTGCCACCTTGTTGCCCCGTTTGTCTGAAAGTTTAATTGTGTAGACGTAGTGGTGCCTATCGTCATTGCGCCGGGGTTCGTTATGATAGGCGCTGTAACAGTTCCAGTGAACGTTGGCGAGTCAATCGGGGCTTTTGTGTCTGCATACGTTTTAACTGCTCCCGCTGTAGGTGGAATGTTAGCATCGGTAAGGGCTGTATTTTTAGCAAGCGGGGCATCAACGTGAACGGCTAATTTACCCAACGTGGTGTTAGAATAATTTATCGTGCCTATTTTTACCAGGTAATTAGGGCTTGACGGTGGCGTTGCTGTTAAAGCCCCTGCCGTAGTAGCTGAAAGGTACACCGTTGCGCCATCTGAGAAAGCCGACGTATTTAAACCGTTTACCTCGCCTATTATAGTTACCTTACCTATCGTGTTGTTTACTATATCTGCGGTAACAACGCCAATTACAGACGAAGTTGCCATAGCATCGGCACGGGCTAATGTAATGTTAGGCGTTTGCCCTGTAGCCCCTGACACGTACACTACCGAGCCGTTTGTAATGGTTACGCCTGTGC